>Ga0335070_10007200_pt1 | contig 13048 bp, 8 predicted proteins | sample Lox_Sample_13_FD_206722 | JGI IMG/M metagenome (GOLD analysis project Ga0335070, IMG submission 206722) | Soil microbial communities from Loxahatchee National Wildlife Refuge, Florida, United States - Lox_Sample_1.3 | ecosystem: Environmental > Terrestrial > Soil > Wetlands | place: USA: Florida...
CAGCAGGAGCCATGGGCGGCCAGCAGGTACAGATGTTCGTATTGATAACCGGCCACAACGGTGTGTTTGCCCCAAACTTTATTGATGCTGGCGTTCGCATTGATGCTCTGTGATTTGAAAATGGCCGGGTCACCCCAACCATTCCGTGAAGAGATTCCAGCATAGCCGGCGAAAGAGATGACGTCGGGAAGCCCGACCCATTCTTCGCGGCCCGCCGTCTGGAAGCCCTGGATGCCGGCTTCAGCAGTCAGGTTTTCCTTGCCGATCTCTGTACACGGGCCGTTCCCCTTACATGTCGGGGAGCTGGTGTTCACGGTGTTCACGGTTGCGATGCTTAAGTTGAGCAGGGTGGTCGGAGTGATCGTGTAGTCGTAACTCAGGCCCGTACTGTAAGAATGCGTATCCTCGGTGGCGGTGCTGCTTGGCAGATAACCCACCAGACTCTGGGGAGTGTTGAGATGGAGAATTCGCCAATAGATCCTCTGATTTTGAGTGATCTGGTGGTCCACCCTGCCGTTGAACTCGTCGATGTTGATTGGTGTCGAGGCATTTGCGCGGAAGAGATTGCCGGGGGAGTTCGCTTGCGGAATCCAGGGGAAGAAGAACTTTGAGGCCCCAGAGAACTGAGACTGCGGGATCTGGTTCCCGGCAAAAGGCTGGCCGGTCGTGGGATCTTTGATGGCGGTGGATACGCCTGAGAAGTTCCCCTGAAGTAACGCGGGTGAAACGGTGTACTCGTTATAAATCTTCGATTGAACAATCCGCGTGCCCTCATAGCTGCCGAAGATGAAGGTTCTGTTCTTGCCGTTGTACAGTTTCGGAATCAGCACGGGTCCGCCACCGGCAAGGCCAAACTGGTTCTGAGTCAACTTGGGAGTTCCCGAGGCGAAGGTGTTGCGCGCGTCCAGGTCGTTGTTGCGAAGGAACTCCCACAGCGTGACGTGGTATTCGTTCGTGCCGGACTTGGTGACCATGTTCACCTGCACGGGGTTTCGGCCATTTTCCGCGCTGAAGTTCGATGTCGATACGTTGAACTGCGCGATGGTATCCGGATTTGGAATCGAGGTCGACCCTTCGTCGCACACGGCGTTCGAAGCCACGCCATCGACGCGGAATTCGGTCTGATCGTCCCGATGTCCCAATCCCTGGACGTTCGAACTGTTGCCGTCGGCACAGGCGGTGGTGAAGCTGCGACCTTCGTAGCGCACGCCGGGCACTAGTTCGGTCAGCTCGATGACGTCGCGACCATTCAACGGCAGTTCCTGGATGGTTCGCTGCTCGACGACGCCGCCGGTTTCAGCTTTTTCGGTCTGTAGAAGGTCGGTGGTCGCCTCGACCGTGACCCTCTCGTTCACATCGCCCACTTGCAGAGTCGGGGTGAGCCTCTTGCGCTCGCCGATGGTCAAATCCGTTTTCGCAAGGTTCCAGGTTTTGAATCCGGCGAAAGTAACCGCAACCGAATAGGCACCCTCCGGGAGAGCGCTGATCTCGAAGCTGCCATCTGCGCGGCTGGTCTCCACCTTCTGGATACCGGTGGCCAGATTGGTCACCGTGACAGTCGCGCCGACTATAGCACCGCCATTGGCATCGCTCACGACTCCGAGAATCGTTCCTTCAATGCCGACCTGCGCCATCGCGCCCGTAAGCGCGAACAGCGAAAACAACGCCAGCAAACAAACTACCTGTCTCATGTGCCTCCCCTGGTTGAATCTCGACGTTGAGCTTGCTGCGACACTCCAACCCTAATTAGGCTGCCACCGTCGCAGGGTAATAGAAGCATATTAGTCCAGTCGTTTGGGATGTCAAGGCGATTTGTCCATTTCGTCCAACGCTCTGGACGAAAGGTTTAGATTTCAGACGAAAGAAGGTTCAAGCGGGACATTTGAAAACGCGTACAATGTTCGGCTATGCGGTCTTGTCTCATTGCGCTGGCACTCATCGGGGGTGTGCCGGTGGTGGCCGCCGAAAAATCCTGGACGCTCGAAGCTCTCATGGATCTCAAGACGGTTTCGGATCCTGAGATCACGGCGGACGGGTCAAAGGTGGCCTATGTTGTGACCGGAAGGGACGCGCATCGCAACGCCTATTCTTCGGAGATATGGGTTGTGGCTGCAACCGGAGGGCGAGGCGAGCGTCTGGCGTCAACACATTTTTCTGACAATCACCCGCGCTGGTCCGCGGATGGCCGCACGCTGGCGTTTCTTTCGCGCCGCGATGGCAGCACACAGATATACCTGGCGACGAGCCCGGAGGTGACACCACGTAAGCTCACCAATTCAGCAGCGGGCATCACGGACTTCAAATGGTCTCCGGATGGCCGATACATCGGATATCTGGCTGCCGATCCGAATCCGGAACTCGAGGCAAAGCGCCGTGCGGGTGACGATGCTATCGTCGGCGGCGAAGGCTACACACCGGCGCGCTTGCATATCGTGGGGGCCGACGACGCCGGATTACGCTCGTTACTGTGGAGCAAGAGGCACCTGCTCTCGTTCGATTGGGCTCCGGACGGATCGAGAGTGGTTTACGCAGCGCAGAAGTCGGCTCAGGGCCGAGATGCGTTCCACGTGGATATTTACGAAACGGATCTGACGAGCGGCCACGAGACACCACTGGTGGTGCAACCGGGACAGGACATGTTTCCCGCGTACTCTCGAGACGGGCGCTACGTGGCATTCTACTCGCAGCGCGGAAAGTTGAGTTACTTCGGAGAACGGCAAGTGGGTGTGATCCCTACAGGCGGCGGCTCGATCCGGTACGTAACCGACAGGATGGATGGCGACGTTTTCGGCGGCGCTACAAAATTCTGGTGGTCCGCGGATGGAACGAAGCTGATCTTTGGGGCCGGCAAAGGGACCAGTGATTATCTGTTTTCCGTCAATCCCGGGACCGGAGATTCTGAGCGGTTGAGTTGTGTGCTGAGAGGCACCGGCGCATTCAGTGTCAGCGGAGATGGCCAGCGCATCGCATGGATCAAGAGCAGCGCCTCCGAACCTGGGGATCTGTATCTCCGGGATTTGACTAGCGGGCGCGAGGTTCGCTTGACGGGTGTCAATCCGCAGGTGCGCGATTATCCTTCGGTGAGCGTACGGACCGTGCGGTGGAAGTCCAAGGATGGACTCGAAATCGAGGGCGTGTTGCGATTGCCGTTCAGCTACACAAACGGCACGCGCGTGCCACTGTTGGTAAGCCTTCACGGCGGGCCGACCGGCGCCGCTTTGGAGAGCTTTCCGGCGCCACGGACATACCCTACGCAATTATTCTTGCAGGAGGGCTTCGCTGTATTCGAGCCTAACTTCCGGGGAAGTATCAACTACGGGCCTGAGTTCCGAAGGGCGACCATTCAGGCGCAGGGTTTTGGGGACATGGACGACATCATGACGGGGATCGGCATGCTGATCGACCAAGGCATAGCGGACCCCAATCGTCTCGGTGTGATGGGTTGGAGTTATGGCGGATATCTATCTGCGTGGATCGTCGCTCATTCCAACCGGTTCAAGGCCGCGTCCATCGGGGCATGCGGCACGGATTGGGTAAGCTGGTATGCTCCCTCGATCGCGAACAAAGAAAGCGCGCCAGAAGTCATGTGGGAGTATTTCGGCGGACCGCCATGGGACCGGTTGGATGTTTATAACCGGCATTCGACTCGCTCTTTTCTAAAGAACATCAAGACGCCGTCGCTGGTGCTGCACGGCGAGCAGGATATCGATAGCGGCCCCGAGGTGTATGTCGCGCTGCGTGACTTGAACATACCGGTGAGTTATGTCACTTACCCGCGGGAAGGTCACGGTATTAGCGAGCCGAGGCACCAGAGCGACCTGATGAGCCGGAACCTGGAGTGGTTCAAGAAATGGGTTTTGGGCCGGTAAGGCTTGGGGTCTTGGTCTCGCTGGTGGTTGCAGCCGGGGTGCATGCGGAGCACGAGTCCGCGGAATTCAAGACTGCGCAAGCAAAGGTGCATTATCAGAAAGCCTTGGAGTACGGCGAAAAGGGGCTTTGGCCTCCCGCCATTCTGGAGTTGAACCAGGCGCGCCAGTTGGAACCCGGGAACCCGGAGGTACTGACGGAACTTGGAATCGCTTATGGCGAGCGCAAGGAATGGAAGCAAGCGCTCACGTTTCTCCGCAAAGGCGTGGCTGCGGCTCCCGGCTCGGTTCGGGCGCACTACAACCTTGCGCTGACCTTGGACCGCGCCGATCCGGGAAAAGGCGCGGGGACTCCCGAATATCGGAAAGCGCTCAAGCTGGACCCGCGGCACGTGGATTCCCTCATTAACCTGGCCATCAACGTGGGCGATCAAAATCCGGCAGAGGCGCGGCCGCTGTTTGACCGTGCCATCCGGCTTGCGCCTGACAACGCCGATGCGCATCTGAACCTGGCGTTGTTCCTCAAGAGAGAAGCGGAGGATAGCGCCAGTGCGTTGGAGTTCAGACAGGCGATCCGGTTGAACCCGGACTTACTGGAAGCGCGGCGGCAGTTAGCGACGCTGCTGATGGCTCAGCAGCAGTGGGACCAGGTGGTGGAACAATGCCGCGAGATATTAAAGCGCGAGCCTGATGATGCGAGCACGCGATACACCCTCGGGCAAGCGTTGATCCGAAGCCAGAAGGCGGAAGAAGGCCGAAAGGAGCTCGAGCAGGCGCAGGCGCTCCGCAAACGCGCCCAGCAACAGCAGGAGGCGCAGGAATTGCAGAGCCAGGGGATTCGGGACATGAATTCCGGCAAGCTTTCCGACGCCGTCAAAGCGCTGAACTCTGCGATTCAACGGGAGCCTTCTTCGGCTAACCACATGTACCTCGGCTTGGCGCTGGCGGCTTCCGGAGATCTCAAGGCTGGGCTCCGGGAACTCACAATCGCCACGGAGTTGGAGCCGAAAAACGCGCGCGCTCACTTGAACCTGGGCAGCGTCTATGTGCAGGCCGGACAGGAATACATGGCTAAAGCTGAGTTCGATAAAGCCCTGCATTTAGACCCGTGGTTTCCTGAAGCGCATAACAACTTAGGCTTGATCCTGGCAAAAGATCAGCGTGATCAAGAGGCATACGAACACTTCCGGCTCGCGGCGGGACTCAATCCTGATTACCTGGAGGCTGTGTTCAATCTCGGGCTGTCTCTTCGCGCGATGAACCGTCTGGATGACGCGCTGAAAGCTTTTCGTCATGCGGCGGAACTGGCGCCGGAAAATGCACAGGCACAGTATGCGCTGGGAATGACCTTGAAGGACAAGGGAGATCTCGCCGGGGCTCAAGCTGCGCTCGACCGCGCCACGGCTCTCGAGCGCCGGGGCAAGTGATCGGGGCGGATGAGGAAACTCTGGATCGCCGGCGTGGGGGTGCTGATCTTTGCGATGATTCGGTCAAGCGCCACGCAGGAGGCGCGATCATACATCCAGTTTCACGAAAGCGGCAAGCGGGCGGGGCTCAACGGCGTCACGGTTTGCGGAAGGCAGCGCAAGACATCGGTCATCGAAGTCAACGGCAGCGGGTTGTGCTGGTTCGATTACAACAACGACGGCTTGCTGGACTTGTACGTGGTGAACGGCGGGACGCTGGACGATCTGCAGGCAGACAGAAACGGCGGGCGCAGCGCTCATCACAATTACCTGTATCGCAATAACGGAGACGGCACATTCACGGATGTGACCGAGAAAGCCGGCGTCGGAGCATTCAGGTGGGGAGCCGGTTGTACCGCAGCAGATTATAACAACGACGGCTTCACGGACCTGTTTGTGACGAACATCGGCGAGTGTTTTCTTTTTCGCAACAATGGCGACGGCACTTTCACCGACGTAACGAAGACGGCAGGCGTGGCGGGCGGCTTCAACTGGCATACCGGCGCAACGTTCGGCGACTATGACGGCGACGGCTATCTGGATCTTTACGTCAGCGGGTATCTCGAGCTGCCGCAGATGTTCGATCCACAGAAACAATGCCCTTGGCGCGGGATGCAAGTCTTCTGCGGTCCGGGAGGGCTGAAGGGCGCTCCCGACCGGCTGTATCACAACAACGGCGATGGCACTTTCAGTGATGTCACACGGCAGGCTGGTGTAGAAGACCGCGACCTGCTGTACGGATTCACGGCGACATTTGAGGATTTCGACAATGACGGCCGTCCGGACCTGTTCGTCGCCAATGACCGCGGCAGGAATTACCTTTATCACAACCTGGGGAACGGAAAATTTGAAGAGGCCGGCGAAACATGGGGAGTGGCGTATCCGGTGGAGGGCAAGCCGCAGGCCAATATGGGCGTTGCGATTGGCGACTACGATCACAACGGAACCATGGACATCTTCGTGACGACTTTTTCGCAGGATCATTTCACGCTGTATCACAATACGGGCAACCGGCTGTTTTTTGATGTTTCGAGCGAGACAGGCCTCGCCTCGGTCACACACCCTTTTCTCGGTTGGGGCACGTTCTTTGCGGATCTGGATAACGACGGCTGGCTGGATCTGTTCACCGCCAATGGACACGTGTATCCCGAAGCTGAGAACGCGAAGGGCGTGATCGAAAAGTACACGCAGCGGCCGCTGGTGTTCCGGCAGTCGGCGCCAGGAGTTTTCACCGAAGTTGGTCTGCGCTCCGGTCTTGCCGGTTTGCCGCTTTACTCTTCGCGAGGCGCGGCTTACGCTGATTTCGACAACGACGGAGATATTGACATCGCCTACTCAAGCTTGGATGCTTCGCCGACACTGCTCGAAAACATTACGGCTGCATCGCACCATTGGGTCACGGTCAAGACGGTGGGAACCCTCAGCAATCGCGACGGGATCGGCGCGCGGCTAAAGCTCACTGCCGGCGATCTGGTGCAGTACGCGTCGGTGCGTTCCGGGGAAAGCTACTTATCCGGCAACGATCCGCGCGTGCATTTCGGCCTCGGTCAAAAAAATAAAATCGATGAGCTGGAGATACGCTGGCCCAGTGGAGGTGTGGAAAGGTTGCGCGGCGTGCCGACGGACCGCATCCTGACCGTCGAGGAAGGCAAAGGAATTATTCGCGTGCTCGAGCCGCGCGCGACGCATTGAGTGAGCCGTGTCAGCCAGGATAACCGGCGCCGGGGCGCACGATGCGAATCCGGTGATCGGTGAACTGGAAGTGGCCGCCGGGAAAATCCACTTTGGGCATGTGACAGCTCACGCAGCCGCGCTGCGCCACCGTGCACGTCTTGGCAGGACCGGCCTTATGACAATCCTGGCATTTCGCATCGTAAGAGTCGGCGCCCTTCGTTACGTTCTGATGCGGATCGTGGCACGTCACGCAACTGATGCGTTTGTCTCCCGCCGATGAGTTATAGCAGTTGCTGGTTGCCAGGCGGTACGGCTGGAATCGCACGTTGTTGATGTCGTGCGGACCATTCGCCGAGACCTCCTGCCAGGTGCGGTGACAAGCGCCACAAAAATCCGACTGATCCTCGAGGCTGAGCTGCGACAGTCTCTCGGGCGTGACGGGTGAAACGCTCTTGTCAGCGAAAGCGCGCGCATGCTGCTGCGCATTCTTATGGCATCGCTCACAGTGGACACCGGGCGCGGCGGCATCGAAGCTTCCCGTAGTGTGACAGCCGAAGCACCGAACTACCTCCAGTTTCTGGAGCTGCCTCCCGGCTGCTTCTTGCACCTGCGAGGGCGCGGAGTTCCGATGGCCGATCGTGACATCCAGACCGTTCAGCGCGGAGTAGAAGCTGACCTGGCTTTCATAAAGCGCGCCGCGGTATTCGTACACGTAAGTTTGGCCCATGTTGCCGAATCCGAACGCCCAAAGGATGGGCGCGGAAAGGCTCTTTTTGCCATCGGTCACAGAATAAGTGACGCGCTCCGCTTCTCGCCGGATGACATACGTGTAGCCGCCGCGGGTAAAGCGCAACATCGGATGATCCTTCAGGATTTGAGCTTCGCTAGCGCGGGCGGCTGCTTGCGCCATGGGTGTGGAGGGTTGCGAGCGGCTCTCATCCGGGTGGCACTTGTCACAGGAGGGCGCCGGGCTTTCAGCCGCAACGCCATGAGCGGCGCCGACAATCAGCACAATCACACTGGCCGCCAGGCGATGCAAGAGTGATGTAGGGGCATGTGCGCGATGCAAACGCCAGTATAGCTAGGCTGCTTCCGAAGCGAGCGCCCGGCGGCGGTCCGAGGCGAACCTCGTGACTACCACGAACAGCAGTAGCAGCGCGCCGGCGAAGGAGGCAATGGCTTGCCACTTCATCAAGGCCGACATTCCCACAGAGGCTTTCCAAAGACCGGTGGCGAGGATTGCCGCCCCGCCTGCAAGGCCGCCGGTGAGGTTGAGAATACCCGTTGCGAGTCCGTAGTTTTGCCTGGAAATGACGTCATAGGCGCCGGCGAAAACATTGGAGACGAACACCCCGGCAAAGAAGCCGAATGCCGCCGCCGACAGCTTGGCGACTGGCAGCGAACCTGCCGCCAGGCTGAGAAAAGCGAACGGAGCGCAGCCGGCTAGGCCGACGACGGCGATAAGAAACCGGCCCAAACTAATGCGCCGCACCAGCCAGTCGGCCAGCACGCCGCCGCCGAGCACTCCCGCCATGCAACTCGTCTGGAGGTAGATGGTGGCGGTCAGGCCGCTCTCGGTCATCGATAAGTGGTAGCGTTCGTAAATGAAATTCGGGAACCAGGCGTAAAGCATCCAGAGCATCGTGCAGAACGCGAAGAAGGCTAACGCCAGAGTCCAGTAACAGGGAGATTTGAAGATATCCGCCGGCGCGGCCGTTTGTCGCGCGTGCCTAACTTCTGCACGAGGGGCGGCGGGAAAAACTCTCCAGAGCACGATCGCATAAACCGTGCCCGCGATCGCCAGCAGAGCGAAACCTGGACGCCAGCCAATATGGTCCGCGGCCCAACCGCCGTACCAGCCGCCCGCGACGATGCCTGCAAATTGCGCGCTGCTGTGAATGGCCAGTGCTCTCGATCGTGTCCCGCCCGGGTGCAGGACGGCGATGGCTGCCAGGGCGGCGGGCACGTAGAGGGATTCGGTGACTCCCATGACGGCGCGCCAGAACAGAAACGCCGGCACGGAGGTGCTCAGTCCGGTACCAAGCGTGGCAAGGCTCCACAAAGCCAGGCTCGAGATGATCAGACGGTCGCGGCGGGCAACGTCCGCCAGGCGTCCCGTGACGAGCATGCACAGCGAATACACCCAGATGAACAACGTGCCCACGAGCCCGAGTTGCGCGTCTGAGAAGCCCAAGTCGGAGCGAAGCACAGGAAAAATGGAGAATACCACCTGGCGGTCCATGTAATTCAGCAAGTATGCGAACCACAAGAACGCCACGGGGGCCCAGGCGGAAGCCGGAACCATATTCGCGTTGGCGGGAGGTGCGTTAGCCGGGCTTGTGGGCAAGGCCATGCGCTAGGCTTTGACGTCTTGCGCGATGACGAAGAGGGTCACGCCTTTTGCGATGTGCGCGGGGAAATGCATCATGAGCAGCGCTCCGGCGCGGTGGGCGCGAATTTCAAGCGGATCCGCAGAGTGGTCCGCAAAATCATGCAGCCTGCCTACGAGATCGCCCTTCTTGACGTCAGATCCCAATTCGACGAGAGGTTCCCAGATGCCGGTCCGCGGCGCGGGAATGTAGTCTTCCAGGTTGGAAGCGTCGACCAGGCGCGGAGGGGACGGACGCTCGGGATCGACCTTCACAATCTTCCCGGGCAACATGCCATAGTGCCGGAGAACATTTTTCACGCCCTCATAAGCATGACGCACGCCTTTGATATTGACTGATTCACCAAATCCGAATTCGCCGCCGATGGCGATTTTGCCTTCCCGCTCCGCTTCTTCGGGGAGCAAACCGGAGGCCATATCACTGGTGTAGATCAGGATGAATGGCGTGTCGAACAGTGCAGCCACCTGGTTCATTTCCTCGCGCTGCTGAGGGTCCGGTATAGGGTGAAACGACGTGCAGAGCGCAAAACCGCCTTCGTTTCCGCCGGCGTGGAGATCGATGACAACGCGGACCTGCGGAAAAATCCGCGTCTTCACAAAGTTCGCAATGCGGTAGGTGATGGAACCGCGCGGATTGCCGGGAAAGGCGCGGTTCATGTTGACGCCATCGAGCGGTGAGATGCGCGTGTTGGCGACGCAGGCGCTTTCACTCAACTGCGGCACCAGAACGACGCGGCCGGTGATCTCCGCGGGATCGAGATCGTGGCACAGGCGTTTGACCGTGACCTGGCCTTCCCATTCGTTGCCGTGGGTACCTCCGAAGACGGCCACTCCGGGCGGATTGGCCTTGGATTTTTTCAAGCCGTTGATTACGGTGAGCGGGACCAGCGAGTACCCCCAGCTCGAGTCGTGGTGAAACGCGACGTGATAGTGATGCTTGCCCGGTTTCTCGAAATTTATTTTGGAAAGATCATAAATGACCGTCGGTTCCGGCATGGACGGTTAGTATACTATGCAGTTCGATCGGCGAGTATGAAAATCACGAACGTAGAAGTGCTGGTGCTCAAGTCTCCGGGACTGTACAACAATCCGGAGGGATCCGAAGAGCCACTCGGGCCAACCTACATGGGCATCGTCAAAGTCTCGACGGATGCCGGAATCACCGGTTACTCCGACATGGAGACGGTCGCGTCAGTGGCCAAAGCGGCGGTGGATGCGCCGCGCTGGAGCCAGCCGGGAACAGAGTGCTTTGACGGCTTGGCTTCGCTGGTGATCGGAGAGAATCCGCTCGAAGTGGAACGGCTCTGGTACAAGATGTACCGCGGCAGTATTTATTACGGACGCCGCGGCGTAGCCATCCAGGCGATCTCAGCGATTGACATTGCGCTGTGGGACATCATGGGCAAGTTTTATCAGCAGCCGGTTCACGTGCTGCTGGGAGGCAAGTGGCGGGAACGGGTTCGCGCTTACGCCAGCACCCTTTTCCGCCCGACTCCCGAGGCGATTCGCGAGGCGACGCGCAAGTATCTGGACGAGGGGTTCACGGCCATCAAATTCGGCTGGGGCGTGTTCGGCAAAGATCCCCACCAGGATGTGCGGCTGGTGGAGGCGGCGCGCCGGGAGATGGGCGACGGAAACGATCTGCTCGTGGATACCGGCTGGTTCATCGAGCGCACGCCCAAGCAGGCGATTCAAGTCGTCCACTCGATAGAGCCCTTCCGGCCCTTCTTTGTCGAGGAGATTCTTCATCCCGAAGACTACGACGGCTACGCCAAAGTAGCGGGCAGCGTGGACACGCTGATCGCCTGCGGAGAGCAGGAAGCCACCGAGTGGGGATTTCACCAGTTGATCGAAAGGGGCAAGGTGGACATCCTGCAGCCGGACCTGACGCGGTGCGGCGGGTTCACCGTCGCTCGCAAGATTGTGCACATGGCCGAACTGGCGAACGTGCTGGTAATACCGCACTCCTGGTCTTCCGACCTGCTGACCGCGGCCTCGCTGCACGTGAATGCATTTCAGCGGCGCGCTGTGTTCATCGAATTCAACACTTCCCAAGGCCCGTTAAGCCGCGCGATGGTGAAGCAGCCGTTGAAGATGGTGGACGGTTACGTTGCGGTGCCGTGCGGACCGGGGCTTGGGGTCGAGGTGAACGAAGAGACGCTCGACAAATACCGCATCGCGTAGATCAGCGCGCCAGTTCCAGTATCTCCAGGCTGTTGCGCTGAAACATCTGCTCCATCTTCGTCATATCCAGCCGGGGAAGCGACGTGCCTTCCAGCATGCAGTTCAGCTTGCGCATCTCATCCAGGCTGGCGTCCACGGTGGTGAAGGGGTAGTCGCTGCCGAACAGTACTTTGTCCCACACGCCGTATTCCTGGACAAGCATCAGTGAGTGATAGAGCTGGAATGGACGGTAGTGCAGCGCGGAGCAGTCGGCATAGACATTAGGGTGCTTGCGAATCGTAACGGCGCATTCGCCTTCGTAGGGATGCGACAGGTGCGCCATGATAATTTTCACTTGCGGAAAACGGATGGCTACATCATCGATGTGCCGTGGGATGGTACAGTCGAGCGGCGCCTGGGAGACGAAGGTGGTGCCGGTGTGCAGCAGCACGGGGAGATGATGCCGCGTCGCGTATTCCCATAAGTGATCCAGCTTCCGGTCGTTGGGATAAAAGCCGGCATACATGGGCAGCAGCTTGATGCCCTTCAGCTTGAGATTCTGATGCCCTTCGATCAGTTCGTCCTGCCAGCCGGGCTGCGTGGGGTCGACCGATAGAAAACCGATGACTTTGTCGGCGTGGTCTCGGGCATACGCAGCCACCTCTTCATCCGGAACCCAGAGGCCCGCGAGCTTGGCCTTCCCGCCAAAGACGATGGTTGTGTCGCAGCTTCGCGCGTGGGCGTGGTACTCCTCCCAGCGCACGGTCAGATCGAATTCCTTGTTCCTGGCGCGGCGCGCCTGCGCTACGAAGTCTTTCGAGAAGTGCTCCGGATATCGAAATAAGTGACTGTGAACGTCTACCAGCATGCCACCTCCCCTTGTGCTCTCTGAGTTTGCCACGGATGAAGAAATTTCGCTTCTGGCGTCCAGAATAATGGAAGAAAACTGTTGCCCTTCAGCCCGCGGGTGTATACTGCTCGTCTTTGAATGGAGGCGCCGCCGTCTTGAGCTTGTGCGGTTTGCTCGCAGTCCAAATGCTGCTCATGTGGCAGGTGGAGCTGCCGACCGAGGTTCCCAAACAAAATCCATACACCAGCGCCGCCGACGTGCAACACGGCAAGCGGCTGTTTGCGGCAAATTGCGCGGTGTGTCACGGTCCCGACGGTACAGGCGGTCGCGGTGCTAACCTGGCTCGCCCCAGACTGCAACGGGCGACCGATGATCACTCACTGTTTCTGGTGATCCGCCAAGGGGTTCCGGGAACCGAGATGCCACCGGGCTGGTGGGTGCTCAACGAGCACGAGGTCTGGCAGGTGGCGGCCTATGTGCGTTCGCTGGGCCGCGTCGCTCAGGAACATGTGCCGGGAGACGTGCGGGCCGGCGGCAGGTTGTTCGAAGGCGCCGGGTGTACAGGATGCCATCAACTGGGGAGCGCAGGAGGACGCCTCGGGCCGCCGCTGACCGACATTGGCTCTCGCCGCGGCGCCGC
>Ga0335070_10007201_pt1 | contig 13048 bp, 14 predicted proteins | sample Lox_Sample_13_FD_206722 | JGI IMG/M metagenome (GOLD analysis project Ga0335070, IMG submission 206722) | Soil microbial communities from Loxahatchee National Wildlife Refuge, Florida, United States - Lox_Sample_1.3 | ecosystem: Environmental > Terrestrial > Soil > Wetlands | place: USA...
CTGGTACGATCCGTGGTCTCCTTGGGGGTACCCGTACCGATGGTGGGATCGATAGCCGTACTGACAGCACCACCATTGAGAGGATGGAGCCACTCAAAACGTATCTCGTGACAGCAATGGCCTCAAGCTGACGAAACCAATCCCCCCTTCCGATTCGTCTTCGACGCGCTACCGGAGACGAGACCTCAATTCCCATCTCGAATAACTCTTGTCCACTCTAATTCAAAGGGGTTTTCTCGTCACTGCCACCCACACCGAGGATTACGATTTCTCTTGACTCGACCTGCATGCTTATGAAAAAATATTTTTATCGTATAATCAATAGGTTAGTGGCAATTATCTACCAACTTTTGGCAAATATTTTCCCCTGCGCGCGCTCGTGCATTCTCAAATTCTGTTCTGCGCTGGTCTAGTCGATCTCGTGGCCTTCGAAGGAAGATAACCAAACTTCGAACCTTTTGGGGAGGCGGTCTAGAACGAATGATATTTTCACCATAAGCGACGGACGTTGGCTGTGGGCTTCTTGCTGCGGTGATGGAGGCGTAATCGGAGGTCTTGACGACCTTTGGCAGATAACTATTAACCTAGTCGGTTCCCTCGGGATCGATTGTTGGTACTTTCTTACCGGGCCTTCTCCGACCACGCCCGACAGAATACCTCTGGACATGACCAATAGTCTAACTGTCACCTCGTATGAGACTGTCCCCGTCCCCCAACTTGTTACTCTAGCCATCAAACCAGGGAGTGAGCGCACCTGCTTCACCCAAAACGATCATGGCGTTATCCCGGTAGCTATCCTCGGGAGTGCCGCCTTGGATGTGAGTGAGATCGTTATCGAGAGCCTATCGCTCCAAGGCCTCGCAGGGAAGATGGCAGGGAAGAACCACCAGTATTTAGCCCACATCGAGAATGCCCGTGGTGATGAATACCCCGACCTTGTAGTGCAATTTCAAATTAGTGAGAACTGGATCGCCAGTGGGAACGGTATTGCTCCCCTGACTGGGCGACTGTCGGATGGTACCCTGATTCGGGGATCTGACTCTATCTGTATCGCTCCCAAGGTGAAGAGCACGTAAGAGTTCAGAGAGACCACATGCTGACTAACGCTGGCTCAGTCTTTCCCATCCCCGCACCCTCCACCATACTGATTCTCGGCACGGGCCTGGTCGGGCTTGTCGGATTCAGGAGGAAGTTCAGGAAGTAATTGCAATTCCGTTTTCAAAGAGCTGACGGATTCGCCGGTTCCGCTTCGTTAGGAGAATATGACCCAAGGGAAAAGCATTACTCTCGTCAAGGTCACCTGCCCCAAGTGCAGGGCTGGTCTGCTGGTCAGGCCGAGCGAGAAGCACTGCCCTGTTTGCCGGCACCCGCTGCCGCAATCAGGGAGACGTTGACAGGGCACGAGACGGAATCCGTGACCGCTCACCACATCTTGTGCCGTCTTAGACGTATCGAGCGCCAGCGGGCGGATGAGATGTGACCATTCCTGCTGAGCCGGTCGGGGTGTAGGTCACTCATCATGTACGCAACCCGCACTTCCTTGGTGCGATACACGGTTCAGGGTCTAGTCGTTGAAGGTCGGAAGCATTTGCAGCAAGGAGGGAGAGGAATATGAAAAGGGTTATTATACTATTAGGGCTGATTTCCGCATTCCTCTTTTGTTCAGTAGCCTCTGCCACCTTCGGGTCCAATTCCGCTACTTTGACCAACCTTTACATGCCCTTCAAGCTTGGCGATAAACTGAGCTACACCGGCACCGGGACTTTTTCCCCCGGATACGGCCGCTACCTGCAGGCTGTGGCTGTAGAGAAGGTCGGCTCGGTGAGCTGCCTGAAGATACTGGTCAGAGGGCACGCCAACAGGCCCAACCCTGATGACGACCCGGAGAAGTATGATCTGTGGATGGCAGAGGATCAGGACGGCAACGTCCGGCTTTTGAAGGGATACGCTCACGAGAGCGGTGAATCCTTTTCCTTTGGAAGCAGCGGAATGCTCTGGATGCCGGCCAATCCCGCTCTGGGGCAAGTTTTCAGGCAACTGGGTGACGAGTACACGCAGGTGCAGGCGACGAACGTCACCGTCGACAAGCTGAGTAACGGTCTCGGGCCCTTTTCGGGCTGCCTGAAATTTCGCGATGGACCAGATCAGGATGTGGATATCGAGTATGTTGCCCCCCGAATTGGGAGTGTGAAGGAGGAATGGAATAGTGGCGGCCACACAAACGGCTGGATCCTTGCAGCCGGGCCACTTCCAGTCGCGGCTTTCACCGCCATCCCAGCGAGCGACCGCGTCCCCCTAGCCGTGAGCTTTACCGATCAGTCCACTGGTTACATCACCTCATGGTCCTGGGATTTCGGCGACGGAGCCACGAGCACAGAGCAGAATCCGATGCATACCTACAGGACACCGGACAACTACACGGTGGGCCTCACGGTTACCAGTCCTTGGGGCTCAAACACTGAGGAGAAAACGGATTATATCTTAGCGCTCCGAAGCAAGAGCACTCCCTGGATACCGTTGCTGCTTGGCGATTAGTTGATTCGGCGTCAAAAGTGGCCATTCCTCGTTACGAGCCCCACTCGGCGTAAACCTGCTTCGAGTTTAACTAACATCCCTCCGACCGTTCTGTAGCCGAGGGGCCACCCCAAGCTGGTGGGTGATCCTCCGCCCTTTGACCGCTCGCAAGATTTTCTGGTACGCTCGATTCACCGCAGAAGTAAAACAGCGGCTCTGTCCTGCCGTAACGGTTCACGGTAACCGGCTCCACTTCTAGCCCGCGGCCCCAGCGGCGACCAGTCCCGTCCCGAAAACCTAAGCCATGAATCTGTTGTCGATGTGACCCATGGTGTTGACCCCATGCAGTTGACGAGTTAGTGGAATTCTATGGCTAGCAACAGAATAGACTTTCGGCGGGCTCGAGTGTCTCGGGAACCCGTGTGGTTCAGAAGGATTTTTAGGTGTGCTTGAGATGTTAAGATACGGAGACGTCAGGGCGACCATGGTTTGGATTCAGGTCTTAGATAAGAGAGACCACGCCGTCCGCACCCCCGTCGACCGGCTGTGGGTCGTCTTAAACAGATTTGCAAACTCGAGGCCGCTCGGGCGGCGACAGGACATATCGTACGAAATTTCGAGGACCTAACCCTCCGGACCATACGAGGCTCTGCCGCTTTATAGGGGAGGCAAATTCCATGACAAGTTTACTCACTAAGGCAACTGAGAACCTCAAAGGCAAAGTGAAGGGCCGGGTGGTGCTTCCTGACGATCCGAATTATGAGGCGGTTCGCAAGATATGGAATGCGATGATCGACCGCCGACCCACTGTAATCGTGCAGTGCGCAAGAGCCGACGACGTACCACATGCCGTCCAGTTTGCGCGCCAGAACGGGCTCGAGATATCCGTCCGCGGCGCAGGGCATAACATTGCGGGTAATGCCGTGTGTGAAGGCGGCATGATGATCGATCTTTCAACCATGAAGGACGTCCGCGTTGATGCCGCGAAGGGGCGCGCATATGTGGAACCCGGGGCCACATTGGCTGACTTTGACAAAGCGGTACAGGCTCATGGGCTGGCCACGCCAACGGGGATCAATTCAACGACCGGCATTTCAGGTTTGACGCTGGGTGGCGGGTTCGGCTGGTTGACGCGCAAATACGGGATGACCATCGACAATCTGGTCTCAGCAGAGGTGATCACTGCGGACGGCAAGAAACGACGAGCAAGCGAAAACGAGAACGCCGATCTGTTCTGGGCGATTCGAGGGGGCGGCGGTAACTTCGGGGTCGTCACCCAGTTCGAATTCAAGCTCCATTCTGTGGGACCTGAGATATTGGCCGGGTTAATCGTTTTTCCGTTAGACCAGGCAAAGCAGGTGCTGAGGCAGTATCGCGAATTTGTAAAATCTGCACCTGAGGAACTCACTGTGTGGGTGGTGCTTCGCCAGGCTCCGCCGTTGCCCTTTCTCCCCAAGGAGGTCCACGGCAAGGAAGTTGTTGTGTTGGCTATCTTCTATGCTGGAGATATCGCAGAAGGTGAGAAGTTGATAGCGCCTCTGCACCGTTTCGGCGACCCGCATGGTGAACACATCGGTGCACAGCCATACGTACAATGGCAGAAAACCTTTGATCCTCTGCTTACGCCCGGCGCGAGAAACTACTGGAAATCCCATAATTTCACAGAACTTCGCGATGAGGCGCTGGACACGATGATCCAGTTTGCGAATAGGCTACCCTCGCCACAGTGCGAGATCTTTATCGCGCTTATCGCAGGCGCGGCCAATCGCGTTCCGGCGGATGCGATGGCATATGGTCATCGGGACGCAAAGTTCGTGCTGAATGTACACACCCGATGGAATGAGGCGGCGCAGGATGAGACGTGTATTGCCTGGGCACGCGCGTTTTTCAAGGCCTCTGCACCGCATGCGTCAGCCGGTGCCTATGTGAACTTCATGACAGAAGACGAGAGCGACCGGGTGGCGGCGGCTTACGGCGCGAACTATGCTCGGCTGGCACAAATCAAGAAGCAGTACGATCCGGAGAATGTTTTCCATCTGAACCAAAATATTAAACCATAAACTTATATCCCCGTTAGGCAGCGGCACACGCCGGAGCCGGGAGGATGTCGGTGAAGGCGTTCTTCTGCAAGCTGATTCCACCGAGACCTACCTTCGCCCACGACATGTCCGAGGCCGAAGCGAAGTTGATGCAAGAACATGCCGTGTATTGGAGGGGCCGGATGGAGGAGGGACAGGTCGTCACCTTCGGCCTCGTCGCGGACCCCAAGGGCTCCTACGGAATTGGCATCGTGGAAGTCGAGACGGACGCCGATGTCCAGGCGTTAACCATGACTGACCCGACGATCCGAGCGAACCTCGGGTTCACGTTCGAGGTGTATTCCATGCCCCGCGGCGCGGTCCACCGGTAGGATATTCCAGCGGCGCTGCCTAACAAGCGCTTGAAGCTGCCGGCGCGCATAGCTTGTCGATTCATTCACCCGCGCGCCGCAGATTAAGCGTGGTCCGTTAGACTGCTCATGCGTTCAGAGTGTTCGGTTTCACCATCGAGCCCGCATCATGCACGAACCACCTGCTGCGAGCGCGGACAGGGCCGTCCTTCGCTACGAGCCGGAAGCCGGGCGTCCTCGGGTGTTCCTTCGACAGGCTCGGGACAAGCTCACCTTGCGACGTACTGAAACGTACGCCTCAGCTCTGAGCCCCTGTGGTTGCCCGGTGGCATGGCCATCTCCGCGATCTCGCTACGGCGTCTCGTGCATAATGCGGGCCGGCGCTGGGGTTTTGGCTTCATCCCCATCCTACAGGCAAGCCAGACTGGCCCCCAACGTCCTGACGGTATCACCGTATACACTGTTTCCCTCCAGAAAATACTCTCTTTGAAGTATTCCTTTATGACGCGGCTTCCTCAAGAATGCGACAAGAAGGGTCCTATCAGACTCAAAAGCGTGTCACACAATGCGTGCGTCGCCGATCGGGCTGTCGAGTGAAATGTGGAAGAGGTCCGGGTGAGAAAACGAACGCAGCAAGATCAGAAGAGCGCAGTCCTAGTCTGCGCCTGGTGTTCGAGGTGTCTCGGCATCATAAGAGGCGCCAAAGGCGTCTCCCACGGGATCTGCCTCGATTGTAAGACGAGCGAGCTTGCACGTTGGGGAGTCCGGAACCCGTTAGCGGGAGGTCACGGCACTCATCACGGCGGACCTCTTTTCCCCGGGGTGAGAATGGGTGAAGGATCTGGATATCCGTAACCATCTGAGCCGCTTAGAGAGGTAGACGGAAAGCGGCATACGGGGCACGAGTGGAGAGTGAGATCGCTTCTTCACGTTGGACGTTTTTCCGATCACCACCAGATGGAGAAGTCTTTTGACGATGAGAGGCTGGCATCATGAAAAGAGCGGAACCGTTCAGAGATGTGGAGAGGGAGATGGAGAGGTTTATGGTTAACCTCTACAAGAGTAGGATCCAAAGAGATGGGCTGGACCCTAAGAATCTGAAGGGTAATTGGTCCGAGGCGAGTGCCATCTTGCAGGCCCATTTTGGGAAAGTGACCCGGATGGCGGATCAAAATAAGGACAAGCTCGTCGACCTTTACCGGGCAGCAGTTCATGAAGTGAAAGCGAATCAGAGCTGAAGGTGCTTTCGATTGAGGCCAGGACCTACCTAGCCGTTAAGGCACTTACAGGTTTCTTTTCGCCATCACCTGTCTTTAGCCGTATAGGGTTCGCGGGTTGAGGGGCCAGCCATGGATATTGTCGATCGCATCAATTCCTGTCGGTTTTTTGCCGAGGGACATTGCTCGGACCAAGTGCAGATGGAGCGGCTCTATTTACTCTATCAAATTTTCGAGGCCCAGCAACGCCTGAGAGCCGAGGCTTTTTGTCTCCAGTGTGGCCAGTGGTCCAGCCACATGTCGTTTGCGTCAGGGAGGGCCGCCACACAGGTTGAGGTACGGTAGTGCTTGCCGCCAAGCCTTTCACCTTCGTTTCCCTTTGCAACGGCGCATGAAAATATTGCTCGCAAAACGAACGGGGTCGAAGAGAGTGGTGACCCTGACGACAACGTTGGTTCGGGTGGAACCTCAGAGTCTCCTCCATCTCCCTTGCTATCGAAAGCGCTCGCACGCAGGGACTGGGGGAGAAAAGGGAGCCCTGCTCCCTGCCTGCGATAATCAATCGGAAAGGTAAGGGTTGAGCATACGGGTTCTCATTGTCGATGACCACGATCTGATGCGGGAGACCCTTCGCTCCTTCTTGGAGAGCCTGCCGGGGGTCGAGGTGGTCGGTGAAGCGGAAAACGGTCGCGTGGCGGTCCAGCTTGCGAGAGATAAGAAGCCCGCCGTTGTGGTCATGGATGTGATCATGCCAGAGATGGACGGCATCGAGGCGACCCGGCTCATCACCACCGAGATGCCGGAGGTCAAGGTGATCGTCCTTTCGATACATTGCGACGAGGGTTACCGAGAGACGCTGCGTATGGCCGGCGCTTCTTGTCTTGTGTCGAAGGACTCCGCCTTCGAGGAGCTCATCCGAGCGATAGAAGCCGTTAGCGCCGACGAGACGGAGTGGCGTTCTGAGCAAGACCGTTGAGTCGTGGGCCGCTGACGATATGCGTGCATTCCGACCGGCGGGCTAGGGGGTCGCTTCGCGTTTTGTTGGAGGCCCCTCTCTTTCTGCAACGGGATTGGTAGGCTGATTTCTTAGGCAGGAAGTTCTCCTGACTTCGGATGCCTTTCTTCGAAAAAGAACGGAGAAGGTTGTGGTTGGTGACTTCAAATCCAGCAATGGCCGGCAACCGCCGGATACTCTCGATTGATACATGCAGTATTGCCTGAGAAAAGAATCATAGGTAGGAGGATTTGCAAAGCCTTTTGGGAAGTTGGGTACTTGCGTCTTTTATGGTGTATCAGAAAGAGGGGAGGGAGTATGGACAGGAGAACTTTTTTGAAAAGTGCAACGATGGGGACCGTAGCGGTGGGGATCGGAAGAGAAGCATTTGCCGTCGAAAAGTATTTCCCTGTGAAAGCGGATCAAAGCCTTTTTGAAACTATCAACAGAGTCAAGAACCCGTCAAATAAGACCCCGTTGGAGAAGTCACATGCTCCAGTCATATCCGCTCCCGCGAAGGTCAAAGTCGGTGAGCCATTTACCGTCGAAGTGAGCGTCGGCGAGGTCGTTCATCCCATGGGGCAAAGTCACTGGATCGAGTTTATAACGCTTGAAATCGGCAATGAGCCCGCTGGCAGGATCGATTTTGAGTCTAAGGGGTACTTGAATCCGAAAGTGACATTCACTGTAACATTGACAGCAGAATCTGCTCCTTCCGGCAAGGTCACACTTATTGCACATCAACGTTGTAATCTCCACGGTTACTGGGAAGGCAATCTCGATATAATGGTTGCTTAACAGCGCAGTCGCGTGCAGAAACATCGTTATAATGCAAGCTCCCAGAGGGTTATTAGGGAACTGTGCTTAACCCGCATTATGCACGAGACGCCGTAGCGAGATCGTGGAGATGGTCGTGCCCCCGGGCAACCACAGGGGCTCGGACCTGAGGCGTACTTTTTCAGTACGTCGCAAGGTGAGCTTGTCCTGAGCCTGTCGAAGGAACACCCGAGGACGCCCGGAAGAACCAGCATATCCGCGGTCGCAGCAGGTGGCTCGTGCATAATGCGGGTTACCATCTTTCCGACGATCCCGTAGCCGGCCGATGAACCACCGCATCTGGTGGCTGGTCGGCGTCTGCTGTTTCCTAGAGCTCGACCCTCATCTGTGAAACGGCCTTAGGTTCCCGTCTTGCCACTTCCTATGGGCGATCCCGCTACTGCCTGGACCCAGGCCCAGAAAAACCCTTGAACCGCACACTTCGCCATCCCGAAGGCCTGAACCAGCCGGGAAAGCCCGTTCTTCGGGGGTTGAGGAGGAGGAGTCTGATTGTTTCGGGGCCACTTGCTGGGGGCAGCCTGAGTTATGAGGTACACAGGCTGCCAAGACCCTTCCAGGGGAGGCGCTCCAAGTCACCTCCCCAGTGCGGGTAGCGTGGAGGCCAGAGTACGATTGATGTATCGATTGGAGGCGAGCTCACCGCTCAGCGTGAAGGGCCGAAATGACTTGGTCATGAGAGTTCGTCGGAGGGTACACTCGCCTCGATCCCGAGACGTCTACTGCTCGGCTCGGTATCCATTATCCAGAAAATTCGCCGCAATGCCTGAGGTTCGGTAAGAGGCGGGAGGGCCGCCTTCTCTGGAGTTTGGAAGTGTAGCGAGATACTTCCAACAAGCTGACTTTCGCTGGTCCCGACTTCTGAACACTGTATCTGTTTGGTTACCAATTTCGATGATTGAATCAGAATCTCCCGTTTTTTCAGTGGAAGGAATCTCACTTCTCCTGGTAAGGACGCAGCAGCTAAGGGGAGAGGGAAAAAATTCCTACTGGTGGCGCCGAATTTGCAGCGAGTTGGCAAACTTCGTTGGAACGGTTGCCCCCATTCGAAGGTTTGAGGCCATAGTGTGGGGCACCAAGAACCGACACCTAACTCCAAGCTCAAGTGGGCTCTGCAGGAGCGAGGTCGGTTTGCCGTGCCGTCAGAGGGCACACTTCGTCATGCAAAATTGGTTTGCAGATATTGCATTCCCCGTCCTCTTCAGCAGCGCTGTTGCGCGGATCGGGCTTTGGGTCGGAGCATCAATCGTCTATCGCAAGTCGAGGGGAAAGCCGCTGTTTTCTAGAAAGCCTTCGGATGCCGTATTCTTCGAGGCAAATGGCTCGGGCCACTCGAATCGCAATCTCCTCACAAAACTCGGCGGTGCTCGCAACTGCTTGTCGGTCGCAGTCACCAAAGAGGCCGTACTTACCCAATCCCAGTTTCCGTCCAGCCTAATGTTCTTGCCGGAAGTCTACGATCTCGAGCATAAGATCCAACGACGGCACCTTCGCTCTGTGACCCCAAAGAAGTTACTGTTTGGCAGGAGCGTGGAACTGGAGTTCACCACGCTCGAGGGAGAGAGCCGTTCCATTGAGCTATGCTTGCGCGGATTGGACCGGTTTCTCGAGGTCCTTACGTCAAGATGAGTTTGCTCTCTGCCCTCCGATAAGGAGGAGGCATGGATGACTCCAGAAACCAAAAGCTCGACAACCTCTGCGCATGGGTCGACTGATGACGCGGCTGTCGTTCGCCGTCACGTCGGACAGGATGGGAAGAGAATCTCGTATCTGGCTGCGGAGGGCACACGAGCCGGGAACCACCCTGCAATCCTTCTGCTCCACGGGACGGGGGTGAGTGCACGTTCATGGACCCTTCAGCTTCAGAACCTCGGTCACGCATTGCAGGTTTTGGCCATTGATCTGCCGGGGCACGGCGAGTCTGACCCAATCGACAAGGCGACGCTCGAGGGCTATGCCGACGCTGCCCATAGCCTTCTCGGCGCGCTTGGTATGGGACCAGTCTTTGTGGCAGGCCACTCCTTAGGCGGCGCCGTGGCACAGGTGCTGGCGGCCCGCCATCCGGAGGTGGTAAGGGGCCTTGCTCTCCTCTCAACCTGTGTGAAACTTCCGGAGACGGACGGCCGCCTACAAAGACTTTATCGGTGTCTGCCGGCGCCTATCCGAAAGGTCTTTTTCTTATGGATGGCGAATAAGATCTTGTTCGCCCCCTCGGCCTCTCGGCAGGCCATCTTTCTCGGCATGGAAGAGATCCTAGCGTGCCGCCCGGAGACGACCCTGAAGGACGTAGCAGCAGCCCAGGCCATGGACTTGCAGGAGATAGCACAGAACCTCTGCATCCCCACCCTTATCTTGTGCGGGGACCGGGACAAAGTGACTCCCCTGGCCCTCTCCGACCGGCTGAACGAGCTGATCCCCGGCTCACGACTTCTGATCGTGAAAGGGGCGGGGCACATGCTGCCACTGGAGGCCCCTGGGCAGGTCAACCGAGAGCTCTTAGACTTTGTCAACTCCGTGGCGCAACGTGAGATTCATCCTGCCTCCTCCACAAGCGAGATCCGGAAACGGTCGATCCTTCGCCGTCTCATTGAGAAGGTTACCGCACTCTTTCGCCGGAAATGAGTGACGGGACCCCAGTCGGGGTCTTATACGGAACCAGAGATGCCAGGCTAGATGTAGTGGTGCACGCTTTCGGACGGGAGATCGACCGGCGGAAAGCGCCGCAGCCTGACTCCACCGACGGGCGGCGGGGCCATTCAGGAAAATACGGCACGGTCTTTACACCATCAGTCTCTCCCGAAAGGGACAGGAGGCGGCTGAGGATTTCCCTCTGGCCGCCTTCTTCGTTTCTGTGGATTGCTTCCCGGTGGACATTGCCGGGCATTCAGCAATGACCCTCCCGTGCGTCCGTATGCACACCGGCCACCGTTCGGAGGCCAACGTAAGCGGTCCAAGCGATCGGGGTCTCGGGAGAGTGCTGGCGTTTTGACGCGGACTTGGCTAGACTAGCGTCCGCGGAGGCGGGTGGATTTTATTGCTACGGCGAGCATAAAATTCTCTGCATTCTCTCACAGGGCCCGCGGAGGCACAGAGGGTGTCATGCTTTTGCCCGCTCGGGAGGTGTCGATCAGGCAAAAACCCTAGCCCTTCGGGCCGGGTTTGGCTCATTATCCTCGGGCTGAAGCCTTGGTGGGTTTGGTGCCCAGCCGTGTGCAGAATGCAAACAGTTTTTTGGGCGAGTTATTTGACAGCCCCCGTTTGGCTACAAGGGAGTCTCGGGTGCCAGATTTATCGCCGCACACACGCAAGGGAAAGCTCCTCGCCGCTGCCGGGATCGGCGCGCTGGCCTGGGTGGTGGTGCTCGTCCTTTACCTGATGGGATTCCTCGAGGCCTTCGAACTCAAGCTCTACGATCGGCTCTGCCAGATGAGCGCGCCTCCCGTGCCGGCGTCCCAGGAAATCGCCCTCGTCACCGTGGATGACGGCAGCCTGGAGGCTGCGGCAAAGGACCTGGGGGTCACCTGGCCCTGGCCGCGGCAGATGTATGCTCCCATCGTCCAATTCTGCACGGCCGCGGGAGCCCGCGCTGTCCTGTTTGATATCCTCTTGAGCGAGGATTCCTCCTACGGGGTCGAAGATGACCGGCTGCTCGCGGAAGCGCTGGCGCAGAACGGGCGGGTGGTTCTCCCCATCTTCCTGAGTGGCGAGGACCATCCGGAGGAAGAGTGGGAAGATCAGCTAATCGAGCGCCTCGCCCTTCCCCTCGAGAATCGCTCCCGCCACCTCGGACCATCGTACCGCTCGGCCCAGGTTCCGATACGCCTCCTTGCGGAACACGCCACGGCTCTGGCCAACGTAGCCGTCCCCCCTGATCCAGACGGCATCTATCGGCGGCTGCCGCCGGTATTCCCTTACGGGACTCGTGACGCTCGCTGGCTCCCGGCGCCCGGCCTGGCCGCGGCCTGGGAAGTTCTGGGACGGGAGAAGCTCGTTCTCGACAACAAGGGCTTGCAACTCGGCGGCCTCCACATTCCCCTCGATCACCAAGGGAGCTTCCTCCTTACCTTCTACGGCGGTGAACGCGACTTCCCCAGGTATTCAGCCTTCAACGTCATCCAGTCCTTTGTCGCCCTGGAGGGAGGAGGTCAACCGCTCTATGGCCTGGAGAACTTCAGGGACAAGATCGTCGTGGTGGGCCTCACTGCCGCGGGTCTCCTCGACCTGAAGCCGACACCGATCCGTTCCGTCTATCCCGGGATGGCGATTCACGCGACCCTCGCCGTGAACCTTCTCCGCCGGGATTTCCGGGTGCGCATCAGCCCTGCCGCGGCCTTCGCTCTGGCAGCGGCGACGGCTATGGCCGCCGCGGCGGCCGTGATATTCCTGACTACGGTGTGGCACCTCGGGGTCGTCACCCTCGCCGAGGCTGCCGCCCTCGCTCTCGCCGTCACCACATCCTTCCACCATAACCTCTGGGTGGACGGGGTGATGCTCGCCATGAGCCTCGGCCTCGCCTTCGCCTTCGCCTCCGTCTTCAGCTACGCCACCGAAGGGAGACAGAAACGCCAGATCAAGAGGATGTTCTCCCATTACATGTCCGAGCACCTGATCCACGATCTCCTCAAGCACCCGGAAAAGCTCCGGCTTGGCGGCGAGAAGCGGGTCCTCACCGTGTTCTTCTCCGACCTGGCGGGGTTCACCAGCCTCTCGGAGAAGCTGACGCCGGAGGAGGTGGTCACCCTCCTCAACCGCTACCTCACCGCCATGACCGATCTCATTCTGGCGAGCGGCGGCCTCATCGACAAGTACGAGGGTGATGCCATCATGGCCCTCTGGGGCGCCCCCCTCCCCCAGGAGGACCACGCGGCCCGGGCCTGCCTGGCCGCTCTGGGCAATCAGCGGCGTCTCGCCGAGCTTCGCCGGGAATTTCAGGCCTCGGGTCTTCCTCCGGTGTACTCGCGGATCGGCGTCAACACCGGCGAGATGATCATCGGCAACATGGGCTCGAGCCAGCGCTTCGACTTCACCGTCATCGGCGACAGCGTCAACCTCGCCTCCCGCCTGGAAGGCGCCAACAAGACCTACGGCACCCGGATCATC
>Ga0335070_10007202_pt1 | contig 13046 bp, 10 predicted proteins | sample Lox_Sample_13_FD_206722 | JGI IMG/M metagenome (GOLD analysis project Ga0335070, IMG submission 206722) | Soil microbial communities from Loxahatchee National Wildlife Refuge, Florida, United States - Lox_Sample_1.3 | ecosystem: Environmental > Terrestrial > Soil > Wetlands | place: USA...
TCAGGTCCTTCACATGAAATTATTTACCCGGAAATAAAACTAATTAAATTAAGATCTGCTGAGGAGATGCAGAAAGCCGTTAAAAATGAAATGAAGACGAATGATATTTTAATTATGTCCGCAGCGATTGCGGATTACAGGCCCGCTCAAAAAGTAAATCAAAAGATTAAGAAAGCGGAAAAATTATCTGAGATAAAGGTGATCGAAAATCCTGATATCTTAGGTTCAATAAATAAAGATTCCGAAAGGAGAACAAACGGGAGAAAAATTATCGGCTTTGCCCTGGAAACCGATAATGTTGAAAAAAATGCCGAGAAAAAACTAAAAGAGAAAAACCTGGATATGATTATCCTTAATTCTTTAAAAGATAAATCTTCCGGATTTGAATTCGATACAAATAAAATAACAATTATTAATAGAGAAGGTAAGAAATTAAATCTGCCTCTGCAGTCTAAATTCCAGGCTGCTAATAAAATATTGAGTGAAATTTTAAAAATTTAAGAAAGCAGAAATAATATTATTATTATAATTTTTTTCATATAATCTCCTCTTTCAATTTATTTCTTAAAATGAAAAAAGAATTTAAAAAACAAATAACCGAAGCATTAATCGATCAAAAAGAAATTTTCGGGGACGATCTATTCACTGAATCTCTAAAAAAAACTAATTCTAAGGCAAAAATAATAGTTGATAAAAAAGAAATATTTGAAATCGAAATAATAAAGAAGAAACAAGCAGCAGAAGAAGCCGACACTTTTTTTGAAGATGAAAATGATGCATGGGAAAAAGCATCTACGCTTGACGAACTGGAATCTTTAATCAAAAATTGCAGCAAATGCCCTCTATGGGAAAGCCGGACAAACTTTGTTTTTGGAACAGGAGATCCTAAGGCAAAAATTATGTGCATCGGTGAAGGACCCGGAGCCGAAGAAGATAAACAGGGAAAACCATTCGTGGGCAGGGCAGGCCAGCTGCTTACCGATATTTTAAAAGCTATAAAATTTACAAGGGAAGAAGTTTATATAGCAAATGTTTTAAAAAGCCGTCCCCCGGGTAATAGAACTCCGCTTCCTCAGGAAATGGAAATGTGCATGCCTTATTTACTAAAGCAAATTGAGTTGATTAAACCGAAATTAATTCTTTGTCTGGGTTTAACCGCCGCACAGGCTTTATTGAGGAAAAAAGAATCAATGGGGAACCTGAGGGGGAAGTTATTTGAGTTTAACGGATCGAAAGTAATGGTTACTTATCATCCGGCTGCTTTACTGAGAAATCCTAATCTTAAAAAAGACTGCTGGGAAGATGTGAAAAAATTCAGAAAATTGTACGATGAGATGAATTAAAGTTCAGGTATAAAAAGTTAAATCTGGATCAATTCCATCTTTATCAAAATTCCTAATTCATTCAATTCTTCCGCTAAAATAAAATTTTCTCTCTCGAATCAGATTATGCTGCGATTAAATTAGTCTTTCGGGATTTTGAATAACTAATAGTTTTTATAAATCATTTATGGAAGGAAGACTATTAAAAATTTGATAAGCCGGTAAAAATTCAAATAATAAAATCCGATTTTTTTAGATATTGAACCTGAAATGAGAAGCAAATAATAGATGGAAGTTGGCATATTTTTGCTGGTATATCAAAAGACTTTTATTTATCAGTTTGTGCCTTAAATTAAAATGTGGATAAAACAATGTATAGTTTAATAAAAGTATGTGTGTCCTATTTTCTCATTAATTATAGCTCTCTCATCTTTGCCCAAAATTTCTTTTACACTTTTGAAAACAGTATGGAAGGCTGGTTAATATGTGCAGCCGATACCGGGTTGAACGGCGGTACCATAACCTGGAAAATAGAACCATCCTCCGAGCAATCAGCTGATTCAGAGTATTCTGCCAAATATTATATCGAAAACCTGAATGATGCGGGGAAAATATGGATAACTAAAAGTTTTTCTGTACTTTCCTCAAAATCCTACCTGGTAACAATTCATTATAGATTTGCTTCAAGCGATTTCGGCACCATAAACAATTTTAGAATTATTACCGGAGTACATTCATTTTTGCCAAAAAACGGAAGTGAATTAACATACCAGGGCGAAACATTTAATGGATGTGAAAGCGATTGCGGGTTTCGCTGGCTGGATAAAAACTTCGGGTTCAGAATTGAAAATGCTGCAGACTCTGTCTGGGTTGCTGTTGGAGTTTGGGGTACCTGGGAAACAGCCCGAACCTACTACATCGATAGTTTAACAGTATCGATAGAGCGCATTCTTTCGGCGGATCTAGATGAAAATTTAAAGATATATTTTAATCTGCATCAGAACTACCCTAATCCGTTCAATCCTTCCACAAAAATCAAATTTTCTCTAGCTGAAGCTGGTTTTACTACTTTGAAGATATATAATATTCTCGGTCTTGAAATTACCTCGCTTGTTAATTCTTTTAAATCGGCAGGTAATTATGAAATTATTTTCGATGCCTTAGGCCTTCCGGGCGGAATTTACTTCTGCAAATTAAACCAGCAAAATTATTCTAAAATAAGAAAGATGGTATTGCTGAGGTAAGAGATCTTCGGGAATTTAATTTGCAGTAGTCTTTTCCTTTAAAAAAAATCTTCACTTAAAATGATCTAAGATCTCGAATCGATTGATTAATTTTGCATTAAAACAAACATTCCTATCAGTAATTACTAAAAATAATTTTTTTATATTTATAATAAACAAAGCTTCTTAGTTATCCATTAAAAGCTTGTTGTTAATTCAAATTTTAGTTCATATTTTTCTTAAAGCAAAGTGAATAAAAATCCTGTTCATAACTTGTGGATAACAAGGGCGGTGTGAAAAGGTTCCACAATATTATCTTCCTAAATCTTATAGTTTTTAAATAATTATGGCAAAAAAGGCAAATAAAGGCTCAATTAACGTAATTCCGGCCGATGTTAAACCCCCCTCGGCCCCGGAAATTGAGGCAGCGGTCTTGGGCGCAATGTTGATAGAAAAAGAAGCCGTTCCCAAAGCTTTAGAATTGTTGACAAGTTCAAGCTTTTATTTAAAAGAGCATAAATTAATATATGAAGCTATGGTTTCCCTGTTTCAATCGGGAGAACCAATTGATACGGTTACTTTATATGAAGAGCTGAAAAAAAGAGAGCAGCTTGATGAGGTTGGAGGCGCTTTGTATTTAAGCAAGCTTTCTCAGAATATCTCATCGGCAGCCAATATTGAATATCATGCAAAGATAATTCTGGAAAAAGAAATTTTGAGAGGATTAATTGCCAGCTCGCATGAGATAGCTGCATCTGCGTACCAGGGAACCGATGATGCATTTGATATATTGGATAATGCGGAAAGAAGCATTTTTGAGATTACCGAAAAGCATCTTAAAAAAACTTTCACCGGGATGGATCGCGCTGTCCGCGATGCATTGGAATATATAGAAGCGATTCACTCAAAAACCAACCAGAAATTTTCTGTCCCGACAGGTTTTTATGAATTGGATGACATGCTGGGAGGATTTCAAAAATCGGATCTCATAATTGTTGCAGCCAGGCCCTCCATGGGAAAAACAGCTTTCGCATTAACCGTTGCCCGCAATGCTGCCGTCGAACATAAAGTGCCGGTCGGTATTTTTAGCCTGGAAATGTCTACCATGCAGCTTGTTATAAGAATGCTGTGTGCGGAAGGAAGATTAAATGCTCACCTCGTAAGAACAGGAAAGCTTCCGCATGAGGAGGGAGTAAAGCTCAGCCGCAATGCCCATAAGCTTATTGAATCGCCTCTTTATATCGATGATACTCCTGCTCAAACTGTTTTGGAAATCAGGGCAAAATCCAGAAGATTAAAAGCCGAAAAAAATATAGGCATGATTGTCATTGATTATCTTCAGCTTATGCAGGGCCCTGCAAATTCCGAAAGCCGCGAAAGGGAAATATCGCATATCTCGAGATCTTTAAAATCTCTTGCTAAAGAATTGAACATTCCTGTAATCGCTTTAGCTCAGCTTAACCGAGCGGTAGAAACTAGAACTGATAAACGTCCACAACTATCTGATTTGAGAGAATCGGGAAGTATTGAGCAAGATGCCGATGTAGTTGTATTCTTGAACAGGCCTGAAATGTACAATATAAAAACTTTTCAGGATGATCAAAGCTCAACGGAAGGAGTTGCTGAAATAATCGTCGGAAAGCAGAGAAACGGACCGACCGGAGAAATCAGGTTGGCCTTCATAAAAGATTATGCACGGTTTGAAAATCTGGCTCACAGCAGACAGATTGAAGAGTATTCTTCCGTTGAATCGGATGAAGATATTATATAGATGGAAGATGGATGATGGAAAATGGAAAATGGAAAGGAGGAGGATTTTTTAAATTTTTAAAAAGCTTCTTTTTATCTTTTTTTATCTTAATTTCTTCAGCAGCCTTTCCTCAAATTTATACCGAAAAAGATTCTGAAACTTGTATATCCAAATTTCAGCTGGCAGTTCAGAAAAGCCTTTCACAAAAACCAATTGGTGAGATAATTACCGAAATAGGAAAAAGTTTTATAGGAACAAATTATCGAGCATCGACTCTTGAAAAAGAGGGAGATGAACAGCTTGTCATAAATTTTTCCGGTTTGGATTGTACAACTTTCCTCGAAACTTCGCTTGCACTTGCAAGATGTGTTAAGTCGGGAAAAACGTCATTTGAGGATTACCAAAAAGAGCTAACCGGAATAAGATATAGAGATGGTATTATTGATAAATATCCTTCCCGCCTTCATTATTTTTCCGATTGGATATTTGATAATGAAAAAAAAGGAATTGTTAAGAATATTACTCGTGATTTGGGAGGTGAACCGGTCAAATTTGAATTGAACTTCATGTCGACTCATCCTCAAAATTACTTGCAGTTGAAAGAAAATCCGGAATTTATTCCTATTATAAAAAAACAGGAAGAAGAAATAAGTAAAAGAGAATACTTTTATATTCCCAAAGAGAAGGCAGCAGGAATAGAGGATAAGATTGATAACGGAGACCTCCTTGCCTTTGTAACAAATATAAAAGGATTAGATATAAGTCATACCGGGATAGCTTTAAAGAAGGGTGACGGGAGAATTTATTTGCTGCATGCACCTTCGGAGGGAACGAAAGTGCAAATTTCACAAAATCCATTGGCGGAATATATCGCAAAGGTTAAAAGGAATATTGGACTAATTATATTAAGGCCTGATTGAAGAGATGAGCGAAAATATTAATTTAATTTTAGAAAATGAATCTTTAAAGAAAGAATTTGCATTCCGGAATCTCGATCTTTCCCAAGTTTTTACTTCAACTACTGATGATCTTGAACGTGAAAACCGGAGCTTAAAATATCTCCTGGAATGGGTAGAAAAATATAATGAATTGGCTGATCGTAAAAAGATGGAAGTAGAAGGATATGAATTCCCACCGGTAGGCTCCATTTCACCTGATAATGATTGGTATTTATTTGAAAGGTGGATTAATGGTTTGCCTGTTCGTAAAAAGTATAAGGATCAGATCCCTCAAAATTGTACTTTAAAAAATCCTTGCGATCTTGATGATGAAGAAATTATTTATGGAACGCAAGAATTGATTAAAGCCTTAGAAGCATCAGGAACTGAAATTGCATTTAACGATGAAGTTCCTGCAAGACTAGTTTATGAGCATTTACTGGAAACTCTCGATATGGAAAATGAACTTCTGATTGAAGGAGGATGGACGCTTGATGGCTGTACTGGTTATTGTCCTAAATGTTTTCAGCGGCCATGGTGCGAGCAAGGCAGCAGTTCATGCTGGAACGAGGATGAGCAGGCCGGTGAAATGTTTCTGATTGATTCTGTTAAAAAATATGTTTCAGCCAGTCCGGTTTCTTTGCAGATATTGCAAACGGTATCAGAACCAAAACAGGATTCTAAGAGGGACAAGAATAATCTTAATATTTCGTCTGATAATTCGGAATCTGATTTAGATGATGAAATTCCTTTTTGATAAATCAAGAATAAATTTTAAAATATCAAAGACAGAATTGTTGTGAAAATTTGAGAATTGAATATTGAACATTGAAAAATGAAAATTTAATACCTTCTTACGCTTTAATTAAACTCTTTAGTACCTTTATATTTTCAAGATCCTCCAGATATTCTTTCCCCTTAGGCGTTTCCAAAATTTTCGGTATATCCTCCACTCTTTTATCATTCATAATATTTCGAAATCCATCAAGCCCGATTAATCCTTGACCGATATGATCATGCCTATCTACTCTTGAACCTAGCGGCTTTTTACTGTCATTCATGTGAAAACATTTTAATCTTGCAAGCCCGATTATATCATCGAATTCTTTTATGGTTTTTTCATATGCTCTCTCTGATCTGATATCATATCCGCCTGCAAAAATATGGGCTGTGTCTATGCATACAGACATCCTGCTTTTATCGGCAATCAAATCAATTATTTCCCTGATCTGTTCAAACTTGTATCCTATCGCCGAACCTTGCCCTGCGGTTACTTCGAGCATGCTGCTGACTTTATAATTTTTGCCGGCATCATGAACAATATTTATCGATTCCGCGATTAATTTTATGCCGTCCTTTTCTCCTGCGCCTCCGTGCGAACCCGGATGAAAATTTAAATAAGGAACTCCGAGCTGTTCGCATCTTGTAAGCTCATCAAGAAATGCAATTCTCGATTTTTCAAGAAATTCCTTATTTACAGCACAAAGATTAATCAAGTATGAATCATGTACTACTGTGAATTTAATTCCCGATAAATTTAACTTTTCCTTAAAATTCTTAATTTCTTCTTTGGTATAAGGTTTGGCCGACCAGCGGGTATTATTCTTTGAAAATATCTGCATTGCCGTAAAGCCAAGGCTTTGGGCAAGATCAACAGCGGAAGCGACTCCTCCCGATATGGAGGTGTGAGCACCAAGTAATTGCGGAATTCGGATTTCCCGCCCGAGGCGGGAGAGGTCGGATTTCGGATTTAACTGACTCATTAAAATGATATTAAATTAGTTATTAAATCGAATGGAATTAATTTTTTCTTTTTTATTGGTTGCCCCCATGCAGAAAATCTTTTCAATCTTTCAATCTTTAAATTTTTAAATCTTTGAGTTCTTCAAAACTTCCTTAATTGCGTTATCTATGCTGTTCAATTTAATTCCAAATGATCGCAGTTTTTCCGTATTCATTGAAACATCGGCAACCTGCGGAAGTTCGGGTAATTCACTCATAGAAACTTTTTCTATTAGACTTTCATCGAATCCTGCAGTCTTGCATAACCTTTCACCCAGCTCTGCACGGGAAACTCTTTCTAATCCGCCGGCATTAAGAATTTCGGATTTTAAATTCTTCTTGTTTAATTCATTAATCACTCTTGCCGAATCCCGAATAGAAATCGGCGTTCTGAATTGATCATAAAATAATTTGACTTTTTTACCTTCTTTAAGATTCTTGTACATTTGCTGAAAATGACACTTCGAATGGTTCAGCCCAAATCCGAAAAGGAGGGCTATTCTTAAAATTAAATAGTTATTAAAAGTTTCCTGTATTTTTATTTCACCCATAAGCTTTGTTTCGGCATATAATGATACCGGGATTAATTTTTCATCCTCTTTAAGCATTGAGCCCCTATAACCTGCATAAACAAGATCCGTCGAGGTATACAGCAATTTTGCCTTATATTTTTCACAAAGCTCTGCAATTTTTTTAGTTGTATTGACATTCAGATTATAAACTTCTCCCGGAGTAACGGAATCGGCAGGGATTGGAGAGGAAAATGCCGCAGTATGAATCACCGATTCGGGTCTGAATTGTTCAAATATTTTATCTAATTTTTCAGGATCATTTATGTCTGCTTTTAGGGAAGGAAAATTCCGGCAGTTGCCTTCATGTGAATTATAAATAGATAATATTTCATTGGACCCTGACAATTCTATATTTAAATATTGTCCAAGAAGTCCGCTTCCTCCGGTGATTAAAATTTTCATTTTTAATTAGCAGCCGATTTATAATAAGCCTCTGCCGAAAATACTTAAAACAATCGATATTCTAAGAAAATTATATTCCGGTTTCGGCTATTGTCCTTTAAAAAATGACTTAATGCGGAGAAATATACTAATTATTATTACATTGTCTTAAGTATTCATAATCATCTTATTCCTTTTCTTTTTCTGGTGTCCTTAGTAAATTTACATTTTAATAAAAACTGATTATGATAAAATTCGTTGCCCTATTCGCCCTTTTAATTCTTACCGGTGCAGGATATTCACAGGATTCAAAGTATTTTGATGCCCCTTTCGGCGGCGGCGGCGGATTTATTCCCGGATGGTATTTCGTGAATGTAGATCCCTTAAATGAACAATTAAAAGGAACAATGCCGGAATTAAATTCAGGCGGAATCTTTACAACCGGCGGCGGCGGATTTATATATATTGGTGTGATAAAAAATTTCAGGATCGGGGGAATGGGCTTCGGAGGTTCCGCATCCGAATCCAATGCTTCATCCGATGGATTTAACCGTGAAGTAATATATTCAATTTCCGGCGGAGGAGTAACTATTGAGTATACATTACCGTTTGTAAAAAAAGTCGGAATATCTTTAGGCGCACTTATCGGCGGAGCCGGAATCCAAATTGAAGCCTTCAGGAACAATAATAATTTTGATTGGAATGATATCTGGAATGAAGTTAATACCCCGGCAGCTTCTACGGTAAATATCCATAGAACTTTAAAGAATAATTTCTGGATAATTTCTCCTACACTCAATATCGATATTCCTTTTTATAGATTTTTATCGTTTAGAATCGGAGCCGGTTATCAGTTTTCATTGGGTGATAAGTGGAAAATTGAAAATGAAATTGAATTATCCGGCGTGCCGGCGGAATTAAACGGCAGATCCTTTTTTATTCAATCCGGAATTTTTATAGGGTTTTTTTCTTATTAAGATATGAAAAATATACTCGTAACGGGAGGAGCGGGATTCATCGGCAGCAACTTCATTAATTATTTTCTCTCAAAGCATGAAGATTACTTTCTTGTAAACCTGGATAAGCTGACGTATGCCGGCAATCTCGAAAATCTTAAACCTTCCCAGGCAAAAAATAATTATGCTTTTATCAGGGGTGATATTGCCAATTCGGAGCTGGTAAATTTTATCTTTGAAAATTATAATATAGAATATGTAATTAATTTTGCGGCGGAAACTCATGTAGATAGAAGCATATCCGGATCTGAAATTTTTTTCCGGACAAATGTGTTAGGAACCAATGTCCTTCTTGAAGCATCAAGAAAATTTAAAATCGAAAAATTTATCCAGATATCAACCGATGAAGTTTACGGAAGCCTGGGGGAGAGTGGATTTTTTACTGAAGAAACTCCGCTGGCCCCGAACAGCCCATATTCATCCAGCAAAGCCGCTGCGGATATGATGGCGCTTTCATTTCATCATACTTATGGATTGCCTGTTGTAATAACCAGGTGCTCGAATAATTACGGCTCATATCAGTTTCCTGAAAAATTAATTCCTCTGATGATAATTAATTCATTACACAATAAAAAACTGCCGGTGTACGGGGACGGGATGAATGTAAGAGACTGGATTTATGTCTTAGATCATAATAAAGCTGTTGAATTAGTTCTGAAATCGGGAAAACCCGGACAGGTTTATAATATAGGCGCCGGGAATGAAATGCCTAATATAAAGATTGTTGAGCTGATTCTGCGGCAATTGAGTAAAGGCAGAGAATTAATAGAATATGTTAAAGACCGGCCGGGGCACGATAGACGCTATGCAATCGATTCAACAAAGATCAGGAAAAAATTGGGCTGGAATCCGGAATATTCTTTTGAAAAGGCGATTAAGGATACTATAGATTGGTATATTAAAAATGAGGATTGGTGGCAGAAAATAATCTCCGGGGAATACAGGCAGTATTATAAGAATCAATACGGCATTTAACCTTATAGGAACAGCAGATGAAATCACTCTCTATATTCTTAGTTATAATATTATGCGCATCGGTTTTTGCTCAATTTAATGATGAAAAATCTGATTTTAGTTCTTTAGAAAAAATTGGAGCCATCTCGGTAACTATCGGCGGCGATTTTATTATCACCGGTTCATTCCCTTCCTTGGTTACGGAAAGAGTAGACCAATTTATTACGAGAATGTATACTCAGACAAGAGAAAAAATCTTTTCGCAGCTCTCTCAGCAGCCGGAGCTTCTCGAAAAAGCCAAGAAGGAAATCGAGAACTATTCTTTGAGAGATATAACTCTGAAGAGAGCTAACGGCGAAGAACTTAAATTAGATCTTATGAAATTCAGAAGAACGGGAGATTTTTCTAATAATCCTTATTTAAAGAATGATGATGTGCTGATTTTTGCTCCCTCGGATCTTGAAAGAAATTTTTTCTCAATATCCGGGGCAGTAAATAAACCGGGTAAATATCATTTTAAAGACGGGGATAAGCTCTCCGATGCAATTGAGCTGGCACAGGGAATAAATAAAGCGTATTCAAATGTTACCAAAGCAGAGATTAATCGCCTCAGCTATGACGGCGAGAAAATGGAAGTGATTCCGGTTGATGTAAATAGTAATTACCTTTTGCAGAGAGGGGACAGAATAGTTATTGTTGCTGAAGAAACTCAGAGAAAAGAATTCAGCGTTAATATCATTGGGGAGGTAAAATCGCCCGGGAAGATTCCTATTACTAAAAGTACAACTACTTTAAAAGAGGTTATAGATAAGGCCGGCGGTTTCACTGATAATGCTTCTTTAAAGCAGGCAAAAATTTTTACGGGAAATTTTATTTCCGAGTTGCTAAAGAGTTTGTATAATTATAATGTTCAAAATAGTGAGCAATCTTTATTAGTAGATACGACTCAATTCATAATTAATTTAAAGGAATCTATCTTGTATAGAATGTCTAATGTAACTTATGAAGACAGGGAATATTTTAAATTAGAAAACCAGTTAAGAAGTTTACTGGAGACAGGTTCAGTGGATTTTACAAAGCTTGAAGACGAAAATTCCGATGCATCTAAGTATATTGTTAAAGATGGAAATATTATTTTTATTCCTCCAAAGCAGAACACAATTTATGTTTTTGGCCAGGTGCTTAAACCCGGTCGTGTCGGTTATAAGGCAGACATGGATTATAAATATTATATTGATAAGGCCGGAGGATTAGGTGAATACGCGCAGGATGAAGATGAGATCATGCTTATTAAAGGTGATTCGCAGGAATGGATTTCCCCTTTTAAACATAAGGTAAATATCGAGGAAGGAGACTATATTTACGTACCCCGTGAACTTAATCTGCCTTTCAGCTGGTATGTCGGACAGGTAGGTAATTATTTAAGCATTGTTGCGAGCGTTGCGACGGTAATTCTTCTGCTTGTGCAATTTGGAAAATAAAAAGATATAGAGAAAAGTAATTTTTTGATGTAAGTTGACAAAAAAAATTTTGACATTACTTAAATAGCTTATATATTTGCGGGTCTTTTCCTAAAAGTCTGAATAATCTTAAAATTTTCAAGAAAATTTAGTAAAAGTATTGAGATTAGCTTCTAAATCTCTTGACATTTTTTGTAAATACGAGTAAATTAGAGGCCCTTCTATAAAGAAGATTTGTGTCAAAAAAAATTTTGTTCTTTGAAAGAGTGAGTGCGTTTAACCATCAGTTAAATGATTTCAACCAAGTGCAAACATACACGCCAGATTACAAAAATTTAAACTCTATTACGGAGAGTTTGATCCTGGCTCAGGACGAACGCTGGCGGCGTGCTTAACACATGCAAGTCTACGAGAAAGAGGTAGCAATATCTTGAGTAAAGTGGCGCACGGGTGAGTAACACGTAAGCAATCTACCCTTAGATTGGGAATAACCCCGAGAAATTGGGGCTAATACCGAATAATGCAGCGGCACCGCATGGTGATGTTGTTAAATCCCGACTTGTCGGGAGTCTAAGGATGAGCTTGCGTCCGATTAGCTAGTTGGCAGGGTAACGGCCTACCAAGGCTACGATCGGTAGCTGGTCTGAGAGGATGATCAGCCACACTGGAACTGAGACACGGTCCAGACTCCTACGGGAGGCAGCAGTGAGGAATATTGGGCAATGCCCGGAAGGGTGACCCAGCAACGCCGCGTGGAGGATGAAGGCCGTAAGGTTGTAAACTCCTGTTAGGGGGGAAGAATAATCCCGATAATATCGGGACTTGACTGTACCCCCAGAGGAAGCCCCGGCTAACTACGTGCCAGCAGCCGCGGTAATACGTAGGGGGCAAGCGTTGTCCGGATTTACTGGGTGTAAAGGGCGCGCAGGTGGGTTGGCAAGTCAGAGGTGAAATACTACGGCTTAACTGTAGAACTGCCTTTGAAACTGCCGATCTTGAGTGCGGAAGAGAGAAGCAGAATTCCAGGTGTAGTGGTGAAATACGTAGATATCTGGAAGAATACCAGTTGCGAAGGCGGCTTCTTGGTCCGTTTCTGACACTAAGGCGCGAAAGCGTGGGTAGCAAACAGGATTAGATACCCTGGTAGTCCACGCTGTAAACGATGAATACTAGGTGTTGGTGCCTTGTGCATCAGTGCCGCAGCTAACGCAGTAAGTATTCCACCTGGGGAGTACGATCGCAAGGTTGAAACTCAAAGGAATTGACGGGGGCCCGCACAAGCAGTGGAGCATGTGGTTTAATTCGATGCAACGCGAAGAACCTTACCTAGGCTTGAAAGGCAAGCGACAGGGTGTGAAAGCACCCCTCCAGCAATGGCGCTTGTACAGGTGCTGCATGGCTGTCGTCAGCTCGTGCCGTGAGGTGTTGGGTTAAGTCCCGCAACGAGCGCAACCCCTACCATTAGTTGCCATCAGGTAATGCTGAGCACTCTAATGGGACTGCCTACGCAAGTAGTGAGGAAGGTGGGGATGACGTCAAGTCCGCATGGCCCTTACGCCTAGGGCTACACACGTGCTACAATGAGTGTTACAACGGGTAGCGAAACCGCGAGGTGGAGCCAATCCCTTAAAGGCACACTCAGTTCGGA
>Ga0335070_10007203_pt1 | contig 13045 bp, 14 predicted proteins | sample Lox_Sample_13_FD_206722 | JGI IMG/M metagenome (GOLD analysis project Ga0335070, IMG submission 206722) | Soil microbial communities from Loxahatchee National Wildlife Refuge, Florida, United States - Lox_Sample_1.3 | ecosystem: Environmental > Terrestrial > Soil > Wetlands | place: USA...
TGTCCCTCTTGCGGCAAGAAGCAAAAGCATTAACTTCCCCCTCTGCTCCTCTTGAGATTGGTAATCGCCTCCGGAACTTCCGGAGGCGATTACGCTTCCCCATTGGACGGGGGATCTAATTCTTCTTCGGTTCGGCCATCTCCTGGCGGACGGTCATCAGCAAGTTTTCCGCCTTGAGCTCGTTCAGGGTGTAGCAGGGTGCCTTGAGATGGTCGGCCAGCGACTGGGCCAGGCCCTGGTCAAAGGAGGCGTGCTCCATGTTGATCACCACGGTCCGGTAACTGCGCGTGGCAATCTGCTCGGCAATCCCGAAGGCCTCCTCCTGCGGGGGCAGGCTGCCCATGGAGACATTCCCGGCTCCGTCGGTCAGGACGATCAGCAGCGGTTCCACGTCCGGGTGGATGATTTGTTCCTGGGAGAGGATTTCATAGGCCATGAGCAGCCCGGCCGAGAGCGGCGTCTTGCCGCCCACGGGGATGTCGGCCAGGGCGCGCTGGGCCAGGGTGGTGGAGTTGGTGGGAGGCAGGATCAGGGTGGCGCGGTCTTTCTGGAAGACGACCAGACCGACCCGGTCGCGGCGCTGGTAGGCATCCGTCAGCAGGGACAGGATGGCGCCTTTGGTGGCAGACATGCGCTCGGCCACCGCCATGGACCAGGAGGCGTCCACCAGGAACAGGACCAGGTTGGCGGTCCGTTTGACGCGCACCTTGCGCTGCAGGTCGGTCTTCTGGATGGCGAAGGCGACCTTCTTGCGCTGCTCGGTGCGCCGTTTTTGGAAGGGCGCGGCTGCCCGGATGGTGGCGTCGAAGGCCACGTCGTCGGTCTTGCCGCCCGCCGGGCGTGACTGGATGTAGCGCCCATGCTTTCGCTCGGTATGGGTGCGTGAACGGCGTCCGGCGTGCCGCCGGGTGAGTTTGTCGAGGGGGGTGTCCAGCTTGCGCGGGGCAAAGGTCTCGCCGATCTTGACCTTTTTGCCGCCGTCCCACCAATGTGCGTCGCCGGGTTCGAAGACCGTCTGCTGGGGCGAGGGTTCGGCATCCGGTTGCTGGTCGGGCGCTTCCTGCTCCTCAGTCTCGCTTATGACTTTTTTTTTACCGACTCGGCATCGGGCTCTTTCTCGGCCGGTTCGGAGGGTTCGCCTTCGGTGGAGGCGCCCTGCAGCTGCTCGATGCGTTCCTGCAATTGTTCGGGGGTGATCTCGGCCTGGTGGAAGGGGCCGCGCTTGATGCGATGCGGCAGGGCCAGCTCGGCGGCCAGGGCGATGTCCCGGTCGGTGATGGCCTCACGGCCTTCGAAGGCGGCGTGGGCGCGGGCGGCCTTCAGGATGACCAGGTCGGCGCGGTGGCCGTCCACGTTCAGCGATGCCGTCAGGGCGGCGATGGAGAGCAGGTCGCGGCGGGTATAGGTCACCTTGTCCACCAGGGTGCGGGCGCGCTCGATCAGCCGGCTGAGCTTCTCCTCGTGGGGCTGCCAGGTATTGCGGAAGGCCACCGGATCCTGCTCGAAGGCCAGGTTGTGTTCGATGATCAGCACCCGTTCGCGGGCGTCGCGGATGCCGGTGATTTCGACCGACAGGGCGAAGCGGTCGAGCAATTGGGGCCGCAGGTCGCCCTCCTCCGGGTTCATCGTGCCGACCAGGATGAAGCGGGCGGGGTGGGTGAAGGAGATGCCCTCGCGCTCGACGATGTTCATGCCCATGGCGGCCGAGTCGAGCAGGACGTCGACCACGTGATCGTCGAGCAGGTTGACTTCGTCGATGTACAGCAGGCCGCGGTTGGCGGCAGCCAGCACGCCCGGCTCGAAGTGCCGCTCGCCCTTCTGGATGGCCTGTTCGATGTCCAGCGTGCCGACCACGCGGTCCTCGGTCGCCGAAACGGGTAAGTTTATGAAGGGGATCGGCTTGAGCTCGTAGGGAAGTTCCTGGCCGGATTTGGCGCGCTCGCGGCATTCAGTGCACCAGCTGGCCGGCTGGTCCGGGTCGCAGCCGAAGCGGCAATTGCGCACCGCCTTCACCTTGGGCAGCAGGGCAGCCAGACCGCGCGCCGCCGTGGATTTGGCCGTGCCGCGCTCCCCGCGGATCAAGACGCCGCCGATGCGCGGGTCCACGGCGTTCAAGATCAAAGCCCGCCGCATGCGCTCCTGTCCGACGATAGCAGTAAAGGGATAAATCGTGGGCATGAATCGACTCCGTGGAGGGATTATACTGCTTCTTGCCCCAATCGGTAAACTACACGGGGTGATTCTTCCCGGGCATGATGGAAAAAGGGATTTTTAAAACCGGTTTACAAGAATGCAAGGGTTGTCAAGTTCCCCATTCGCCTTTATAATCCCTGCATCTTAAAATCCGGAGTCACCCATATATGGAACAAAATGAAGCCCACCTCGGGCAGGGGGCCATGCCTGAGAGTAACACCCCGGCCGAAGGCACGAACAGTAGCACCACGAACATGGAAAGCCTCCTTAAACAGGAGGGACTGGCGCTGGACTTTCCCCAGGCTGGGGAAATCCGTTCTGGCGTGATCGCCAGCATCAGCCCGACGCAGATCCTGGTCAGTGTCGGGGCGAAGTCGGAAGGCGTCATCACCGGCCGTGAGCTGGAAACGATCCCGGGCGAGGAGCGTGCAACGCTGCAGGTCGGCCAGGAGATCCTGGTCTACGTGCTGGCCTCAGAAGATACCAGTGGGAACGTCGTGCTGTCATACACCCGCGCCCAGGAACAAAAAGGCTGGGCTGAGGTCGAAAAAATGCTCGAAGAGGGCAGGTCTTATGAAGGCAAGGTGGAGGGCTTCAACAAAGGGGGTCTGATCGTCCCGGTGCATGGGCTGCGCGGTTTCGTCCCCGCCTCCCAACTGGGTATCACGCGTCGCATGCAGGTCAGCGGCGAGACCCCCGACCAGCGCTACGGCAAGATGATCGGCGAGCCGATCACCGTGCGGATCATCGAAGTGGACCGCAAGCGCCGCCGGCTGATCCTGTCCGAACGCGCCGCCTCGAGCGAGACGCGCCAGTCGATCAAGGAGCGCGTGATCGAATCGCTCAAGGAAGGCGAAATTTATACCGGACGCGTCACCAGTCTGGCGGATTTCGGCGCCTTTGTCAATATCAACGGCGCCGACGGCCTGGTGCACCTGTCCGAAATTTCCTGGGAGCGCGTCCAGCACCCCTCCGAGGTGCTCGAAGTCGGCCAGGAAGTGAAGGTCAAGGTCATCAGCATCGACCACGAGAAGAAGCGCATCGGCCTGTCCATCCGTGCCCTGGCCGACGATCCCTGGCGGCGGAAGGTCGAGAAGTTCAAGGTCGGGCAGCTGGTCGAGGGTGTCATCACCCGCCTGACCAAGTTCGGCGCCTTCGCCCGCCTGGAGGGCGACCTCGAAGGCCTGATCCACATCTCCGAGATCAGTGAGACGCGCATCGAGCATCCAAAGGAAAAGCTGCACGAAGGCGACGTGGTGACCTTGCGCGTGATCCGCATTGACCCCGACCAGCGCCGCATCGGTCTGAGCCTGCGCAAGGTCGACTCGGGAGCCTACAAGGATCTCGACCTCAAGCAAATCGACCTGGAAGGTGTCAACCTGGAGCTGGTCGAAGAGCCCCCGGTCGAAGCAGAAAAGCCGGCCAAGAAAACGACCCGCAAGCCGAAGCCGGCCAAGAAGGAAGAGGCACCTGCGCCCGAGGAGCCTCCCATGGAAGAGCCTCCCATGGACGAGGCTGCACCCGAGGAGCCTCCCGTGGAGTTGATTGCATCCGAGGAACCTCCCGCGGATGAAGCACCTCCCGGCGAGGCAGACTCTGAACAGAAAGGGTGATCCTCACTGACCCGGTTTCTCGCAGAAACCGGGTTTCTACTGCTCCTTGCATAAATTTATGATCTAAAGCGGCCAAAAAGCAAGGAAAAAACGTCGATTTTGGTTTAATATTTACGCAGTGCCCTGTAAACCTGCGATGCCACAGCCCCTGATCGTCGACTCACACGAGGACCTGGCTTACAACGTCCTGAGCTTCGGGCGGGATTACACCCGTTCGGTTGCCGAGACGCGCCAAATCGAAAGGGCCTCCGGCTCCGCGGCGCCCGAGCACAACGGCGACACGCTGCTCGGCTGGCCGGATTACCAACGCGGGCGCGTGGCGGTGGTCTTCGGCACCCTGTTCGTCACGCCGGCACGCCGCAAGGTGGGGGATTGGGATAAGGTCAGCTATGCCAATTTCGACCAGGCGCATCGCCTCTATTGGTCCGAGCTGGAGGTCTATCATGAGCTGGTCGACCGCCACCCCGATCAATTCCGCCTGGTCGGCGCACGCCCGGACCTCGAGGCGCTCCTGGCCGATTGGGAAGGCCCGGGCGAAACCCATCCGGTCGGGCTGGTTCCGTTGATGGAGGGGGCGGAGGGCGTACGCACGCCGGCCGAGCTGGACGAGTGGTGGCAGCTGGGCCTGCGCATCATCGGCCCCGCCTGGGCCGGCACGCGGTTCTGCGGCGGGACACGCGAGCCCGGTCCGCTGACCGACGACGGACGCGCCCTGTTGCGCGGGATGGCTGAGATCGGGTTCGCCCTTGACCTGAGCCACATGGACGAGCTGGCGGCGCGCCAGGCCCTCGACCTGTACCCGGGTCCGGTCATCGCCAGCCACGCCAACGCCGCGGCGATCATCCCGGAATATACGGGCAACCGCCAGCTGGCGGATGCCGTCATCCGCGGCCTGATCGAACGCGATGGCGTGATCGGCGTGGTGCCCTACTGCCTGTTCCTGGATTACCGCTGGAAGAAGGGCGACCGGCGCGACCCGATCACCCTGGAAACCCTGGCTGACCATGTCGATCATGTCAGCCAGCTTGCCGGGGACGCCCGCCACGTCGGCCTGGGCTGCGACTTCGACGGCGGTTTTGGACTGGCCTCCGTTCCGGCTGACGTGGATACCATCGCTGACATGCAAAAACTGGGTCCCATCCTGGCGGCGAGAGGATATAATGATGCCGACATCGCCGCTGTCCTCGGCGGCAACTGGCTGCGCCATCTTAAAACCCACCTGCCCGCATGAACACCTCTGACGCTCCATCCACCTCCCAAGAGACCTCGCTGGAAGCCGTACCTTCCCGCCTGCGCATCCGCTTTGGCCTGATCATGGTTTTGTTCGGATTTTTCGTTTTCCTGATGGGCGCCAAGCCGTCGTTCTTCGGCCTCGACCGCAGCCCGGTGGTCGGTTTCGTGCAAATCTCGGTCTTCCTGATCGGGCTGGCGATCATCTGTGTGGGAGGCTACGTCGGCCTGCTGGCGTTCTGGAAGAATGGAGAACGCACCATCGCGGCCGACATCGGCTCCCGCCTGGTGGCGACGGGCTACGTGGTTGCCGTTTTCGCCGGGATGGCGGACATCTTCGGTTTCGGCACCCAGCCCATGCCGTTTGTCCCGTATTTCGGTCCCTGGCAAGCCCTCGGGGTGATGGCTGGTGAGGTGTTGATCGCCGTGGGATTCGTGCTCTTGATCCCCTTTCGCAGGCTAAAACACAACCAATAGTCCAAGACGACCCGCGAGGGGCGTTTTGATGGCCCGCCCGATAACCCGATCCCGGGGTTGCTCTTCGGGGGTGAATCGGTTTTCTGCTCCCGCGATGAACTTCAAGGGATCTCCCGCTAATTTATCATCAAGGTTGGAAAACCGGTTAGGTTGGGCTGAGCCCGTCGAAGCCCAACCGGATGGCCTGGATTTTTATTCCAATTGCCCTTCGACACCGTTCGTGCCGCCCCGGCCTGACCGGCCAGGACAGGCGAACACCAGCGGCACGCCGGTGCGAGACGGCAAGCTCAGAGCGGCCAAGAAAAGGTTCAATCCTGTCTGATAGTGGCGTTTTATCTTCTCCATACTCAGGTTAAATTAAGGTCTTCTCTGTAAAATGCATGATGTAATCCCACCTGCTTATTGAACCAATGGATGATGCCATGGAAAAAAGAATTTCCGCCCTCCTGCTCCTGCTGCTGGTTGCGACGGCCTGCGGATCCGCCACGCCGGTTGCGACGCCGGTCCCTGCGACGGCAGTCTCTCTGCCGACCTCGACCCTCACCCTGCCAGCTCCCGTCCCTCAGACGCCTAGCGTCTCCCCGACGCAGACACCTCCCTCTGTACCAACAGCCCTGGTCAATTATCCTCCTGCCGGTTACGGGCCGTCGAACTTCCCGGCGGAGGTCGATCCATTAACCGGGCTGCCGGTCGCCGACCCGGCGCTGCTGAACCGACGCCCGCTGGCGATCAAGGTCTCCAATCTCCCCCGCGAGGTCCGGCCTCAGTGGGGACTCTCCCTGGCCGACATCGTTTTTGACTATTACACCGAGGCGGGTGGGACGCGCTTCATCGCCATCTACCTGGGGCAGGATGCCAAGATGGTCGGCCCGATCCGTTCGGCGCGTTTCTTCGACGCCCATGTGGTGCGCGGTTACAAGGCGGTTTTCACCTTTGGCGGCGCCTGGGTCGACGTTTTGAATCGTTTATATATGTCCGAGTTTGCCAACCGGCTGGTCGTCGAAGAGCCGGGAACGCCGCTTTACCGGTACGACCCGAATGGGGCAAATGACCTCGTGGTGAACACGGCCGACCTCAGCACCTACGCCACGCAAAAAGGCATCGACAACATCCGCCAGAACCTGAACGGGATGTCCTTCCAGCTCCAGCCTCCACCGGGCGGGCAGGCCGTCAATCGCATCTACGTCCGTTTTGCCTCTGCAACGTACAACCGCTTCGACTACGATCCGGCCAGCGGCAGGTACTTGCGTTTCGAGGACACCGCCGATGATCCGTCGAACGGGAATGCCGAGCACTTCGCACAGCTGACCGACCAGTTGACCGGCCAGCCGGTGGCCTTCGACAACCTGGTCGTCCTGAACGTTTCCAACAAGTACTACAAACACGCCCACGAAGGTTCGAACGAAGTGCTCGACATCCAGTTCAGCGGCCTCGGCACCGGCTATGCCTTCCGTGACGGGCAGGTGTACAAGGTGAACTGGGTGCGCGAGGACACGGGCGTGGTCTACCTGACCCTGCCGGATGACGGAGGGCACTATGCCTTCAAGCCCGGGACCACCTGTTTCGAAATCATCGGATTGAATTCCAATCTCAAACAAACCCCCCAGGCGTGGAGATTCACCTTCCACGCGCCCTGAGTTTTTCCAAGGCGTCACGGTTAGGAGAAGACAGCCGACTTACCAACGCTGTCCGGAGCTTAACGCTCCTGATGATAAGGGTGAAAGGGGATATCCGACCTCAGCTGAAGGGGCGAGATGCGGACCAGCCGGGCGGCCGCTTCCTTCAATTTTTCCCCCCGGGCAGATTCAAAATCCGGGAAAATTTCCGCCACAGGGACGGCGCGATAGGCATGCCGCCAGAGGCTTGGATCCATCAGCCGGCCGTCGAAGAGGATGATGTCGAGGTCGATGGGGCGGGCCGCGTTCTTGTCTCCGCTGCGCACGCGGCCCATGCGTGCCTCCAGCGGGCGGAGCACCCGGAGCTTGAGTTGCTCCGCCTCCATGGGGGTGGAAGCCAGCAGGGCGGCGTTGAGAAAATCCGGGCCGGAAGATCCCACCGACGGCGTTTCCCAGATCGAGGATGATTGCAGGATGGTCACTTCTTGTTGCAGCAGGCCCACCGCCAGGGGCAGATTTTGCTCTGCCCGGATGTTCGAGCCCAAGAGGAGACAGACCTGATGCTGCTCGCCGGTCATGGGTGCTTCTCGTTCTCCCGTTCGATCTCGACCCCTACCGAGCCGGAAAAGCGTACCGCGCCCGGCTTTTCCACCCGCACGCGAACACGCTCCACGCCCGGCTCTTCCAGACACAGTTGCGCCAGGTCGGCGGCCAGGGCTTCGACGGTGAAACGCTGGGCGCTCTCGGCGTGGGCGAGCACCTTCTTTGCCACCGTGCGGTAGTTGACCCCCTCCACGAGGTTGTCGCTCTCCCCGACCTGATGCAGGTCGCAAAACAGGACGATGTTGATCAGGATCTCCTGGGGCGTTTCGCGCTCCCAGTCGTTGATCCCGATGATGCCGCGCGCAACCAGGTCCTTGATGAAAACCTGATCCATCGATGCTCCTTTCTAGATCAGATGCCGGCCTCCGTCGACGTGCAGGATTTCACCGGTGACATAAGCCGGCCCGTCAAGTAAGAAGAGCAGCGACTGGCCGACCTCTTCCAGGTCCGCCCAACGGCGCGCCGGGACCGAGTCGAGGATCGCCTTCGGCGCGGCGCCGTCGCTCGGGGGCAGGACGGCGCCCAGGGCCAGGCCGTTGACCGTCACCCGCGGCGCAAGTGCGACCGCCAGGGAGCGGGTCAGGGCCGCCAGGGCGGCCTTGCTGACCGTATACGGCAGGTGATCGGCTGCGGGGCGCAAGGCGCGCCAGTCCAACAGGTTGACGATCCGGCCGGTTTGGCCCGGGCCCAGAGTCCGGGCGAAGGCCTGGCTGAGGAGAAAGGGCGCGGTCAGGTTGATTGCCAGGTGGCGGTTCCAGCCGTCCAGGTCGGTATTTTCCCAGGTCAACGGCTCGAAGATGGCTGCGTTGTTGACCAGGGCAAACAGAGGACCATGCTCGAGGGCGCGGGGGATCAGATCCCCCGCCTGAGCCGAGTCGGCCAGGTCTGCCTGCAGGAGGAAGGCTTTCCGCCCCGAGGCCTGGATCGCCGCCCGAGCGGCCTCCGCCTCCCGAGGCGACGTCCGGTAGTGGATCACCACGTCCGCGCCAGCCCGCGTGACCGTCAGGGCCAACGAGCGGCCGATCCGCTGAGCCCCTCCGGTGATCAGGATCGTCTTCCCCTCGAGCGACATTTTCCTGTGCCCCTGTTTATCTGTGTTCCTTGCAGGCGGTAAAGAACTCGGATCGCAAGGATGGATCATCGGCGTAGTAGCCGCGCCACACCGTGGAACGGGTCAAGGGAGCCATTTCCCTGACGCCGCGCATCTCGACGCACAAGTGGTGCGCCACCAAGTATACCGCCACGTCGTGAGGATGGAGCATGGCTTCGAGTGAATCTGCCACCTGCTGTCCGATCCTTTCCTGGACAGAGAAGCGCTTGGCGAACAGGCGCACGAGGCGGGTCAGCTTGGAGATCCCGATGATGTTCTCGTGGGTAATATAACCGATGTATGCCTCCCCATAAAAAGGGAAGACATGGTGCTCGCAAAATGAGAAGAAGCGGATCGGTCCTTCGATCACCTGGCTCAGGCGACAATCCGGCTCACCGCGGCACTCAGTTTGGAAGGTCTTGAGCAGCTTTGGATCGCCGTCGTAGCCTTCGGTCGCGTCGATCAACGCCCGGATGTAACGTCGGAGGGTATCACGGGTTGCAGGTGTGTTCAAGTCCATCCCAGTGCGGTAAGGATTTCGCCGGCGTAGCCCTCGAATTTGTGGATTTGTTCTTCGGAAAGCGGGCGGTGTTCGGGGTCGACTAACGTGCTGATATCACCATCCTCGTGAAGAAGTCCGTTTTCATGATCCATCGTGAATCTCCTTTCGCCGGTCTGGTCTCACTGGCCGGCAGCAGCAGTTTATGGAATGTCGGGCTAAGCCCCCGGAGGTCAGCTAGCGATGAGGTTCTTGCGGGTTTTCAAGTTGAACAATTTTGGGTTGGAGATCAGAGCACGGGCGTCCGCGACTTTGCCCCAAACGTTCCATAAGAGCACCCCGTTGAGGCGCTTGTTGTCCAGATAACAGATCACCCCTTTTTGGAAGCGGTCCTGCCAGTCGGCCTCGATCGTCAGGCGGGAATCCAAATGGCCCACGGCTTCGTAACCCAAGTCAAACAGGTCGGAGTAGAAGAATGCCAGGTGCTGGTAGGGTTCCTTGGCCCCCGCCATGTTCCGGCCAGCCTGGCGGCCCATCGCGTTGGCGTTATCCTCGTGCTCGACGCGCATGCGCCGCTTCAAGGCGGGATTGTAGAACTCAGCCACGTCCCCGGCGGCATAGATGCTGGCATGGCTGGTGACCAGATGCTCATCCACGCTGATCCCGTTGCCGATCTTCAACCCGGCCGATCTCGCCAGCTCGACGTTGGGCTGGATGCCGATGCCGGCGACCACGCCCTCGCAGACGATCTCACGCCCGCCCTGGGTGTTCAGGAAAAGGCGGCCTTCACGCGGCTGAATGTCACGCAGGTATTCCCCGGGCAGCACCTCGACCCCCTTCTTTGCGTAGTAATCATTTAGAAAAAGGGAAAGGTCCAGGGGTAAGGTTCGCGCGCAAATCCCGGCTTCGGGAAAAAGCAGCGTGACTTTCTTGCCATTCATTGCCAGGGCAGCAGCGATCTCCGAGCCGACGAAGCTCCCCCCGATGACTGCAAAAGTGGTGTTTCGGGTGGTCATCTCGAAGAGACGTTTGTAGTCCACCACAGACCGGTAGTAGAGGATGTCATCGCCGCCGAAGGGCAGGCGCCTTGGACTTCCGCCGGTTGCCAGGAGGATCTGATCACCGGAGTAGCTGTCGCCTCTTTCATCTTGGACGATGTGTTCCTCCGCCTTGAGAGAGACGACTTTTCTTCCGAGATGGAGCGTGACCTGCAATTTTTCCGTTTTGCGCCAGATGCCGTCGATCGACTTGCCCTTCCACAACCCTTTGCTGAGCGGAGGCCGGTTGTAGGGCGGATCGGTCTCGATGCCGATCAACCCGATGGAGCCGGTGGCATCCAGTTCACGGATGCCGCGCACCGCGGCATCAGCCGTCATGCCCGTACCAATGATCAAGTATTTATAGCTGTTCATGTTTTCTCTTTTTATCCGCATGTTTGGAGAGGTCAGGGAGAAATTATTATTTATATTTATCAGAAATATATTATCAATAAATGAGATTGTCAAGCTCCGTAAACATGGGCGATAAGAACACACTGGATAAAATGTGGAAACCAACAACCACCCGAAGCGATCAGGGTTATAAATCCATGGAGGGATATTATGGGAGAGAGCATTTCGATCATCATCCCGGCATACAACGAAGAAAATTTCATCTCCGGCTGCCTCGATTCGGTGCTTGACCAGTCGGTTGGCTCAAGTTTCTATGAAGTGATCGTCGTCGACAATCATTCCACGGATTGTACGGCCGCGATTGCATGTGCCAAGGGAGTCAGGGTCGCATACGAGCCCAGAAAAGGTTACGTGCATGCCATCCGGAGAGGGATCGAAGCCAGTACGGGGGAAATCCTAGCCTTCACGGATGCTGACTGTCGCGTGCCGCGGAATTGGATTTCAAGGCTTTTGGCTGATTTCGAAGGCTCACCCGAGGTTGTTGCGGTGGGAGGAAAACTGGCCTTCTACGACGTCGATTTAGCCCTCGGCAAAGTAGCGCAATTGATCCTATCGTTCACTGCCACCCTGCCCGGGGGGAATATGGCCATCCGCAGGTCCGCCCTGGCGCGGATGGGAGGCATTCGTGATGATATTAATCTGAGCCTGGATTATTGGATGACGATGAAGCTGAGGCAGGTGGGGAAGGTCAGGGTCGATGAGAGCCTGGTGGTGGCAACCTCCGGGCGGAGATTCGAAGGTGCTTTTTTCTCCCAGATTAAATATCCTGTCAATGTGGTCTCGCTGCGACTGCGCGGCCGACCGGTCTTCTTTGACTTTCCGGACGTCCGGGGGAAATCGAAATAAGCAGGACGCTTCCTTTGTTCCTGTTGCCGGATCGGGTGATGAGGGTCAACTCTGGCGAGGGCATCTCCTATAATTATTCTTCCATATTGCAGTAAAATGCAGACTCGATTTAACTTGAGTTGCATCCTATCCAAACTTTCCCTCCGGGCAAATGAACGTATGCCTCTACCGCTCAAGTTGACTTCCAGGCGGTGGATCTTTAAAAGGTATCTTAAAATCGGTAATACCAGGAGTTGAGAATGTTCTTGATTCGGACCAGCCTGCGTCCAAGTCCTATCCATGGGATCGGTGTCTTTGTTGAAGAGCGGGTTCGCAAAGGCCAGTTAGTATGGCAGTTCGACGCGCGCATCGATCTGGTCATCCCGTTTCCGGAGCTATCCACTTATCCAGTAGCCACGCAAGAACACCTCCGCATCCATGCCTACGTCGAGGTGCGCGCAGGGCAGAAGGTCATGATCCTGTGTGCGGACGACTCCCAATTTGTCAACCACGCCTCGGCTCCGAACCTTGTCGATAGCGAAGATGGCTTGTATGAAACCGCTGCCCGCGATATTTCCATAGGAGAGGAATTGACCTGCGATTATTATGCGTTCGATCTCGGCGCCGAGGATAAACTACCGTCTCCCTCAAAGAAATGATCGTATGCCTTGACGGGGGTTAAAATGGACTGTATATTGGAGCGAGGGAAGAGGCGACCGATCTGATCTGTCTATGCGTGCCGAGGCCTCTCATACCGCAAAACCGAATCCGGAGAATCGTGGATGAACTCAAGAGAACGCTTCCTGTCCGTGCTGGAAAACAAGCCCGTCGATTATATCCCTTGTTCCTTCATGCTCTTTTTCAATTTGTACAATCAATGCCATTCAGAACTGGAATACATCACCAGGGAGGTCGAGCTGGGTCTCGATGCCCACGTTCACGTGGGACATCTGAATCACGCCATGCACCTGACCGGGACATTGCACCCGGAGGCGAAATACCGCGCCTGGACCGAGTCGGAAGACGGAGTGAAATATTTTTGCAGAAGGATCGAGACGCCGAAAGGACCTCTCACCAGCCGGGTAAAACAATGGGACGGTTGGCCGACGGAAGACGATTTCCCCATCTTCAAGGATTGGATTACGCCGCGTTCCAAGGAGTTTCTGGTCAAACCGGAACAGGACCTGGAAAAGGTGGAATACCTCTTCGGCCCGTTCAAGGACGCAGATATCGAGAAACTCAGGCAGGAAGCCCGGGCGGCAAAATCCATCGCCGACAAATTCAACCTGGTGCTGGTGGGAGGCTGGAAAGGCAACGTCGATCCCAGCCTGCAGGTCGACCCGGGTGTGATGGGCTGCGACGCCATGGCCTGGCTTTCCGGGTACGAAAAGATCATGGAGCTCTCGCTCATCCAGCCGGATCTGATCAAGGAATATGTCGCAATCATC
>Ga0335070_10007204_pt1 | contig 13044 bp, 9 predicted proteins | sample Lox_Sample_13_FD_206722 | JGI IMG/M metagenome (GOLD analysis project Ga0335070, IMG submission 206722) | Soil microbial communities from Loxahatchee National Wildlife Refuge, Florida, United States - Lox_Sample_1.3 | ecosystem: Environmental > Terrestrial > Soil > Wetlands | place: USA: Florida...
CGGAACGCGATGTGTACGTCATCGTCGGCGACGGCGCGTACCTGATGCTTTCGTCCGAGTTGGTGACTTCGGTGCAAGAAGGCATCAAGCTGATCGTACTGCTGTGGGATAACAGCGGCTTCAAGAGCATCGGCTCGCTCAGCCGCTCGCTCGGCCAGGACGGTTTTGGCACCCGTTTCATCTTTCCTCAGGATGGGCAGCTCGTGGGGGATTCCGCGGGCGACCAGGTCCGGCCGCTCAAAATCGATTACGCCCAAAACGCCCGCAGCCTGGGGGCGCATGTCATCCGCGCCGAAACCTACGCCGATTTCGTGGCTGCCCTGCAGGAAGCGCGCGGCTTCCCGCAGACTACAGTGATCGTCATCCAGAACGACCGCCTGGTGGGCGTCGCGGGGTACGATAGCTGGTGGGATGTGGTCGTCGCCGAGGTCAGCCAGATGCCCTCCGTGCAGGAAGCCCGGAAGAAATGGGAAGAGATGCGAGCCAGTGAGAAATATTACTGATAAGGTATTTCTGATTGAGGAGATAAGCAGTCGGTATGTCTGAACCTGAGAAATTGATAAACTACATCAATGGTTGCTGGTGCGAATCTTCCGCGGCGCAGTACCTGGACGTCAACAACCCGGCCACGGGGGAAGTGCTGGCCCGGGTCCCGCTCTCCCCACCAGAGGAGATCGAGGAAGCCGCGCGGACCGCCGCCCTCGCCCAGGCCGAATGGCGCCGCGTCCCGGCCACGCAGCGAGTCCAGTTCCTGTTTACCCTGAAGGCATTGCTGGAGGACGCCTTCGAGGACCTGGCCAGGCAGATCACCCTCGAAAACGGCAAGGTGATCGACGATGCCCGCGGTGAGATGCGCCGCGCGATCGAGAATGTCGAGGCGGCCTGCGGCATTCCTATCCTCATGCAGGGCGATTTTTCGGAAGACGTGTCTCGCGGCATCGATGAGTATATGATCCGCCAGCCGCTGGGCGTCGCGGCCACCATTGCTCCCTTCAATTTCCCCGGCATGATTCCCTTCTGGTACCTGCCCTATGCCGTCGCCGCCGGCAACGCCATCATCATCAAGCCCTCTGAGCGCACCCCAATCACCATGCAGAAGGTCTTCCACCTGCTCGAGAAAGCCGGTTTCCCGGCCGGGGTGGTCAGCCTGGTCAACGGTGGGCCAGACGTGGTCAACGCGATCCTGGACCATCCGCTGATCGGTGGGATCACGTTTGTCGGTTCCACGCCGGTAGCCCGCCACGTCTACAGCCGCGCTGCCGCTCATGGTAAGCGCGTCCAGGCCCAGGGCGGCGCGAAGAACCCCCTGATCATTTTGCCCGACGCGGACCTCGATCTGACCACCTCGATCGTCACCGACAGCGTCTTTGGCAATGCCGGGCAGCGCTGCCTGGCGGCGACCAACGTCGTCCTGGTCGGCGGCGCGAGTGAACGCTTCAAGCCAGCCCTGGCTGAAGCCGCGAGCACACGCGTGGTCGGTTTTGGCCTGGAACCCGGCGTGCAGATGGGCCCGGTGATTACCTCCCAGAGCAAGAGCCGCATCGAAGGCCTGATCCAGAAAGGGCTGGACGAAGGCGCCAATCTCCTGGTGGATGGGCGCAACCCCCAGATCCCCGGCTACCAGGATGGCTATTTCTTGCGCCCTACCGTTCTGGACAACGTCCGGCCGGAAACCAGCGTTGCAACCACCGAAATCTTCGGCCCCGTGATGACCGTGATCCACCTGGAGACGGTCGAGGAGGCCATCCAATTCGTCAACAGCGGCAGATATGGCAATATGGCCTGCATCTTTACCTCGAGTGGGGCTGCCGCGCGGAAATTCCGCTACGAGGCCCAGGCCGGAAATATTGGGGTCAACATCGGCGTGGCCGCTCCGATGGCTTTCTTCCCCTTCAGCGGCTGGAAAGAGAGCTTCTTCGGCGCCCTCCACGGCCAGGGCCGGCACGCTGTGGAATTCTTCACCCAGACTAAGGTGGTGGTCGAGCGCTGGCTGGGCGAGTGGTCCCGGAAATTCTAAAAAATCATCTGCGATCAGGAGAGGAACCACTATGAACGATTCGCAATTGACCCGGGTAGGCGTGATCGGCACGGGTGGGATGGGCAGCCGTCACGTCGTGAATCTGCACCGCTATGTGGGCGGCGCGACCGTCACCACTGTCTATGATCTGGACCAGGGGAAAGCCGCCCAGGCAGCAGACCAGGCCGGCGGCGCCAGCATCGCGGACGACCCCATCCAGTTGATCCAATCCCCCAACGTGGATGCCGTCTTGATCGCCTCCCCGGACGACACGCACGCCAGGATGACCCTCGCCTGCCTGGAAGCCGGCAAACCGGTGCTGTGCGAGAAACCTCTCGCCACCACGGTGGACGATGCGGTCGAGGTTCTCGACGCGGAAATTGGCTGCGGCCGGCGGCTGGTCTCGGTCGGCTTCATGCGGCGCTTCGATCCCCAGCACCTGGCGGTCAAACAGGCCGCTCTTTCGGACGAGATCGGCCGGCCGCTGCTCTTCAAGGGGGTACATCGCAACGCCTCGGTTGCTTTTGGCATCAGCGGCGCGACCGTCCTGACTAACTCCGCCGGCCACGATTTCGACTCGGCGCGCTGGCTGCTCGGCGAGGAAGTCCAGGAGGTGTACGTGCGCGGCCTGCGCTCCCGGCCCGAGCTGCACCCGGACACCCGCGACCTGCTGGTCATCGAGATGGTCCTTTCCAACAACTGCATGGCGGTCGCCGAGGTCTACGTCAACGACTCCTACGGTTATGAGGTCTCCGCCGAACTGGTCTGCCAGTCTGGCGCCGCGGTGACCATGCAGCCCGACCTGGCCCTGGTGCGCGCCGGCGGCCACCGCGGCCATCGCGTCCCCAGCGACTGGCTCTCCCGCTTCCAGGACGCCTACGTCGCCGAGCTGCTGGATTGGATCGGCTCGATCCAGAGCGAGCAGCCCTTCCACGGCGCCAGCACATGGGATGGCTACGCCGCCATGATGGTGACCAGCGCCTGCATTCAATCCCTGGGCAGCGGCGCGGTCGTACCGGTTCTCCTTCCGGAGAAGCCAGACTTTTATCGCTGATCTACCCGGGCGTCCCCAGCCGCCAGATGGGGTAGTTGCGGAGGCCGGCGGCTCTGCCCTATAATAGCTGGTATGCTGCGGACGGTTCACCCGGGCTGGATCAGGCGCTCGCCTGATCCAGCCTTGCAGGCGGCTGGACGATAGCGGAAAAGCGAGCGGCGGATGGGATTGGTTGCAGTAACTCTTGGGATTGTGCTGATTGCCCTGGTGGCCCTGGACGCCTTCGAGACGATTATCTTACCGCGCCGGGTGGTCCGGCGCTTCCGCCTGGCCGTCCTCTTTTTACGCACGGCGCGCTTCGGGTGGAACTCGCTGGCCCGGCTCATCCGCTCTGGCGCCAGCCGGGAAGCCTTCCGGGGGTATATGGGCCCGCTGTCCTTGCTCGCCCTGCTGTTGTTCTGGGCAGTGCTCTTCATCCTGGGCTTTGGGTTAATTCTGTGGGGATTGGCGCTTCCCCTGAATGCCGCCGGCGAGCCGCTCAGCTTCCCGGTCTATCTCTACCTGAGCAGCACCACATTCTTCTCGCTGGGCCTGGGGGATATCACCCCGGCGCCGGGTGTGGGACGCTGGCTGATCGTGAGCGAGGCGGCCCTGGGATTCATTTTTCTGGCCCTGGTGATCAGCTACATCCCCGTCCTCTACCAGGCGTTTTCCAGGCGGGAGCTGCGTATTTCCCTGCTGGACTCGCGGGCAGGCTCGCCAGCAACGGCCGTGGAACTGCTGCGCCGGAATTGTGCTGACAAGCAGGACGATGAGCTGCGCCAGTTGCTGCATGAATGGGAAGAGTGGAGCGCAGATATCCTGGAGAGCCACCTCTCCTATCCCATCCTGGCATACTACCGCTCGCAGCACGAGCAGCAATCCTGGGTCGAAGCCCTGACGGTGATCCTGGACACCTGCGCGCTCATCCTGACGACCCTGGACGGCTTGCCCCTCACGACGGCGCGGTTTTCCTTCGCGATGGCGCGGCATGCCGTCGTGGATCTCGCCCAGGTTTTCGATGTTTCCCCCTCGCCCACGGTAAATCGCCTTTCACCGGAGGGGTTTGCCAGGCTGCAAGAGATGCTGACAGAAGCAGGTCTTCGCTTGCGGGAAGGAACCGGGACCGAGCAGGAGTTAGCCGCGTTGCGATTGACCTACGAGCCGTTTGTGAGCGCGCTGGCCGGGTTCATGCAGGTGTCGCTGCCGCCCTGGATCCCTTCGGATGGGACGCTCGATGATTGGCAGACCAGCGCCTGGGACGATCGATTTCCCTCAATCCGTAGAACCCTCGATCAGGTGATGCGCCGGCAAACCCGGTTTGAGTTACTGGAGGAATCCACCACCCCGGTCATGGACCGCGAGGATCAAGATCGAACGACAGGAGGATGACCATGCTGGACATCGATTTTAATGACAGTGACGAGGAGCTTCGCGAGATCCTGGAAAATTCCCGGGTGATTGCGATCGTAGGGGAGTCGAACGACCACTATTATTCCAGTTACCAGGTTGCCCAGTACCTCAAGCAGATGGGATACACGGTCTACCCGGTCAATCCTAACCTGCAGGAGGTGGATGGGGACCGGAGCTATCCTAACCTGGTGGAAGTCCCGGCATCGATCGATGTGGTGGATGTCTTTCGCAAACCCATCTATCTGGACGAGATCGTCGATGAGGCCATCGAGGTAGGCGCCAGGGTGCTCTGGGCCCAACTCGACGTCGTTTCCAGCACCCAGGAACCGGAACATCGCGCCAGGGAAGCCGGGATGAAGGTGGTTTCGAACCGCTGCATGCGCACAGAGCACGAACGGCTGAACATCCCACGGAAACGAAAAGAATGATGGATGGAAGAAGTACCCGTCAACCCCGGCGCCGATCATCGCTGGCCCGGGTTTTCTAGATTCTGGTCCAAACTGGTGTAACAGTTCTCCCGATGATTCGTTAATCTGAATAGAACTTATTTCTGAAGAAGAATAATGGGCAAACGAATGGTCCGGTCTGAGGGGAATGACTGGACCATTCGATTTTAATGCGAATATATCCGGCTGTTTCGAAGTATTATTAGTAGTGTTGGGAGGAAAACCCATGAGCCACCATGATCTGCAAACAGACGAAGGACCTGCCGTGGAGGCGAGCCCCGAAGATGATTTCATCATTCAGGCGATCGGGGTTCAAAAGGTGTACCACACCGGCCTGGTGAGCGTGCCGGCGCTACGGGGTGTGGACCTTTGCGTCCGGCGCGGCGAGATGGTTGCCATCATGGGGCCATCCGGCTGCGGCAAGACCACCCTGCTCAACTGCCTCTCGGGCCTGGACACCGCCGACGAGGGTCAGATCGCCATCGAGGGTGTTTCCCTTTCCGGCATGTCGGATCGGGAGCGCACCGACTACCGCGCCCGGCGGATGGGTTTCGTCTTCCAGTTCTACAACCTGCTGCCGGTTTTGAGCGCGGTGGAGAACGTCGAGCTGCCGCTCCTGGTTTCCGGGGTGCGGCCTGGGGAAGCCCGCAAGCGCTCGCTGGAGTCGCTGGCCCAGGTCGGGCTGGCGCACCGCGCCTATCACCGCCCGGCGGAGCTTTCCGGCGGCGAGCGCCAGCGTACCACGATTGCCCGGTCGTTGGTCAACCAGCCCGCGCTGGTGTGGGCTGATGAGCCGACCGGCGATCTCGACTCCGAGACAGCCAACGAAATCATGGACGTGCTGGTGGCCCTGAACCGGGACCAGGGGCTGACCTTTATCCTGGTGACCCACGACCGGGGTGTCGGCTCGCGCTGCGAGCGGATCGTCCGCATGCGCGACGGCCTCGTAGTGGGCGAGCAGCCCGGAGCGGCGCAGGAGCGCTAATCCATGGAAAAGCTTTTCGGTCTCGAGATGGTGACGATCGCCGGCGTTCTGAGCGCCATTCTCGCCGTGGTGATTCTCTGCCTGGTTTTAATTGCATGGCGCCGGCCGGTGTTTTTCAAGCTCGGCCTTCGTCCCATCCCGCGCCGTCCGTCGCAGTCGATCTTGATCGTCATGGGTCTGATGCTGGCGACGCTGATCATCACCGCCGCGTTTGTCACCGGCGATACGCTGTCACACACCATCCGCACAATCGCCATCCAGGGCATGGGGGAGATGGATGAGCAAATCCGAGTCAGCCGCGGGAGCACGGTTTCGCCCTATTTCAGAATGGCCCAGTACGAGTCGCTCTCGGCCCAACTGGCCGGATACTCATTGGTGGACCGCCTCCTGCCGGCCATCAGTGAATCGGTGCCGGTGGTGAATTCCACCCGCCGCCGCAGCCTGCGCAGCCTGGCAGTCATGGGTCTGCGGCCAGAAGATGTCGCGGTGATCCCCGGGGAAGAAATCACGAACTTCGCTGGCGTTCCCCTCTCCCTGGCGGCGCTGGGAGCAAACGAGGTCTATCTCAACGCCGGCGCGGCTGAAGCGCTCAGCGCGGCTCCCGGCGATTCGCTGGATATTTACGTCGGCAAATACCCCAAGACCTTCACCGTCCGGGATATTGCCGCGCGCGGCAAGGACCCGCGCCTGCTCCTCAGCCTGGTCCAGGCCCAGGGTTTATTTGGCCAGCGCAACCGGATCAACCTGATCGTGGTCTCCAACCAGGGCGATGCCCTGGTTGGCGTTGCCCACAGCCAGGAGGTGACCTCGCACCTGCGCGGCCTGTTGAGCGATTCTACCGTGGCCGCCCAGCTCTATGCCTTTCTGGCCGGGGATCCCGCGGTGAGCAGCGCGCTGCGCAAGGCGGCCGGCCGCCTGGAGGGGAACACCAAAACAGATCTGCTGTCCCTGGCCGATGGCCTGCAGGCCGGCAGCCTCTCGCCCGAAACGCGCAGCCTCCTGGCCGACGAAGGCCTGGCCAACCGGGTGCAGTCGATCCTGACCGACGACGGCTGGGGCAGCGAGCGGCTGCGCGACAGGCTGTCGAGATATTTCAGCGATCTCTCCGACCTGGTCGTTGAAGAGAGCAAGCGCGATATTCTCAATAACAGCGATCTGGCCGCCAGCGCCTTCACCACCATCTTCGTGGTATCCGGCCTGTTCGGGATCACCGCCGGGCTGATCCTGATCTTCCTCATCTTCGTCATGCTGGCCGCCGAACGCAAGTCCGAGATGGGCATGGCCCGCGCCGTGGGCGCCCAGCGCAGCCACCTGGTGGAAATGTTCGTTTTCGAGGGGACGACCTATGACCTGGCCGCCGCCTTCGTGGGTGTGGCGTTAGGCGTGGGGGTCGGTTTGATCATCGCCGTGACCCTGGGCCAGGCTTTCGCCGGTATGGGTCTCACCATCCTCCCCGCGGTCAGCGCCCGCAGCCTGCTTGTATCTTTCTCGCTCGGCATGCTGGTGACTTTCGCCACCGTGCTGTTCTCCGCTAACCGCGTCAGCCATCTGAACATCGTCTCCGCTATTCGCGACTTGCCCGACCCACCTCACCCTCCAAGCTATTTGAGGGACCGCCTGCTGGGGCCGTTCCGGGCCATTGCCAAGGGTTTCCGGGAGTTTTTTCATTTGCGCATCCTCCCCGCGCTGCGCTCCTGGCTGGTCGGCCTGCCCCGCAGCCTGTTCCGCCTGGTGTGGCTGGGATTTACCAGCGGGCCGCTCACCCTCCTCCTCGGGCTGCTTCTGACGCCGGTTGGCATTCAGAACGCCAATGCCGCCGCCTACACCCTGGGGGTCTCGTTCGTGATCATCGGCGGAGCGCTGGTCCTGCGCGGGTTGTTCTCTCCCCTGGTTCGCCGGCTGGCCCGCGGCCGCTCCTGGGATCCGGTTGCTCTCCTCGACCGGGTTACCTTTACCCTGATGGGCCTGGCGCTGACCATTTTCTGGTCGCTGCCAACCAAATTTATGCAAGAAACATTTGGCATTCCGGATATGAGCGGCGGCCCGGAGATGCTCTTCATCTCCGGCATCCTCCTCGTCGCCGGGGCCGTGCTGGTGATCATGTACAACACCGATCTGCTCTTACGCCTGATCCTGGCAATCCTCGGTGGGTCGCCGCGTTTCGCGCCGGTGCTGCGCATGGCCATCGCCTACCCGCTCTCCAGTCGCTTCCGCACCGGGATGACCATCGCCATTTTTGCCGTCATTACCTTCAGTGTGATCTTCATGGCTACTTTGTTCAAGGTGAATGAAGTCGTTCTGAACGATACCGAAAAATTCACCGGTGGATTTAACCTGCGCATCAATTACAGCAGCCATAACCCGATCAAAGATCTCTCCCGCGCGATCTCCAGGCAGCCAGATCTGCGCCGCGAGGATTATGATGTGATCGCCTCCCTGGTCACGCTGCCCGTGGAGCTCAAGCAGGGGCAGGCCGGGCGCTGGGCAGGGTACCTGGTCCAGGCCGCGGATGACCCTTATCTGAAGAACGTCGACTACGGCATCGGCGTCATGGCCGAGGGCTATACCTCGGCGGCTCAGATTTGGGAGACGGTCCGCACCCGGCCCGGCTACGCCGTGGTGGACCGCCTTGCGGTGCCATCCCGCTCCTCCACCAACATCATGATCGGCGGCCCCGATTTCCGCATGCAGGGTGTCTATCTTGAAGACAAGACGATGAAACCAATCCTCCTCCAAGCGCGCGAGCCGAATACCCACGCATCGTTCGAGGTGACCGTGATCGGCGTCCTAGAACAGTCCGCGATCACCGGCTACGGCCTGATCACCTCGCAGGATACACTTAAAAAGGGGTTGGATAGCGAGCTGCCCTCGCCTGCTTACTACATCCGCCTGGCAAAAGGCGTCGACCCGGCGGCAACCAGCACGGCGCTGGAGGGTGATTTTTTGAAGAACGGCCTGGAGAGCACCGACCTCGTCAAGGAACTGCGGGACTCTCTGGCGACCCAGTTCGTTTTCCAGAATCTCCTGCTGGGTTTCTTGATGGTGGGCCTGATCGTGGGGGTCGCCGCGCTAGGCGTCATCAGCACCCGCGCGGTCGTGGAGCGCCGCCAGCAGATCGGCATGCTGCGCGCCCTGGGGTTCCAGCGCGAGATGGTGAGCTGGATCTTCCTGGTCGAGTCGTCCTTCGTGTCTCTCCTGGGCATCGGTCTGGGGGTCGGCCTGGCTTTGATCCCGGCCTCCCAGGTGATCACGGATATGGCCGCCGATATTCCTGGCATCACCTTCCAGGTTCCCTGGACCGAAATTGGCCTCGTGGCAGGACTGGCCTATACCATGACCTTCCTAACCACCTGGCTGCCCTCCGTTCAGGCCTCGCAGGTCACTCCAGCCGAAGCGCTGCGCTACGAGTAAGCGCCTCCCCAATTGGGACTGTTCAAACTCCTCTGATCGCAGTACAACAGATGTAGTGATATATCTTTCTCCATGAACGCTCACTATGCCGCAGCGAAAGGAGGGATAAACCTTGTTCAAGAATATCCTGATCGCTTACGATGGCTCGGAGCATGCCCGGAAGGCTGTTGAGCTGGCCGCGAATCTTGTTCGCGAGCAGGGAAGCCAGTCCTGCCTGTGGATCGTGACCGTGATGGAAGAACCCGGTCATGAGTTAGGCGAGCCCTACCTCAGCAAGCTCATTGAGGAGCGCACCATCGCCGGGCAGGCTCTGCTAACCGAGGCAACGGAGCTGGCGAAAGACGGAGTAGATCTGCATACTGACCTTTTATTTGGCGCGCCCGCCGATTGCATCCTCCAGGCCGCCCAGACATGCGAGTGCGACCTGATCGTGATGGGCACCCGTGGTCACAGCTCGCTCCAGGAGGTGTTGGTAGGCAGCCAGGCTCAGAAAGTGGTCAGCAACGCTCGCTGCCCGGTGCTCATGGTGAAGTAAAGGCCAGCCTGCTGGTCAAGTACCAGGAAACTGGTTCTTTCATGTAGAAAGGCCCTCAATCAGGGAATGCAAAAAAGGTCCGGCCCAATCCGGGAAATCCCTGGCTTGCAACAGGGTGCTGTCTTTTCCTGACCGGTACAGCAGGATCTTCCCCACGATCAGGCTGGTTGGCCGGGGAATCGTGGGAATATAACAGCCCAACAGAACGGATTGAGGGGTGATGAACAACGGCAGGATCGTCAGCTCAATCTCAGGACATCGAAAATTGAGCACCAACGAGCTGATACTGTCCAGATTCCCCGTAAGGACCCACTCTTGATGCATTGTCCGGGTTGAACCTCCCAACCCGCGTTGCGTTTCCAAATCAGATTTCGTTCGTTAGCCGAACAACTCAGAACTGGCCTGCGATCCTGGAAGAGCTTCGCTTCCAGTTTTGTTTTTCCGTTTATTATGCTGGTTGCCATTCATCACCCGTGCAAACGCCTCCAATTGAGCTACGACCGCGTGGTTGAAGGTGCCCTGAGGATAATCCCCATTGGCCAGGCGCTCTCCAGGGATGCTGCCGGTTAAAATCATGATCGCATCATCCAGGGTTTGCGAGGTCCAGATGTGAAACATTTTTTGCTCGACGGCGTCAAGGATTTCTATAGGGAGCATCAAGTTTCGCTGGTTTGCAATCGGGATCACGACTCCCTGCTGGCCGGTCAGGCCTTTCTGTTGGCAGGTTCGAAAAAAGCCCTCGATCTTCTCGTTGACGCTGCCGATCGCCTGGATCTGGCCATGCTGGTTAATCGAACCCGTTATTGCCCGGCTCTGGTCGATCGGGATCCCAGAAATTGCCGAGAGCAACGCCAGCAGCTCGGCGGCCGAGGCGCTGTCTCCCTCGATCTCATCATAGGATTGTTCAAAGGTCAGGCTCGCGGTCAGGTTGAGAGGCCATTTTTGCCCGTAACGCTCACCCAGGAACCCGCTGATGATCAGCACTCCCTTCGTATGGATCGGTCCACTCAGCCTGGCCTGACGCTCGATGTCGATTACCCCCATCTGACCTGCCCATACGGATGCCGTCACCCGGTTTGGACGCCCAAAAGCATAATCCCCCAGATCGCTGACGGAGAGCGCGTTAATCTGCCCCACTGCCGAACCGGTGACATCCACCATCAGAGTATTTTCCTGGATCAGTCCCTGAATGCGTTCCTCCACCAGGTTGCTGCGGAAGATCCGCTCATCCAGCGCTTTTTGGACGGCGTGGGCATCAACGATTGTCTGGCCGTCCTTTTGGGCCCAAAAGGATGACTCGCAGATGAGATCGGCGATAATCCCGAACTGTGTGGAAAGTTTTTCCTGGCTTTCCACCATCCGGGATCCCTGTTCAATGATGCGGGCGACTGCGCTCCGGTCGAAGGGCAGCAAATGGTTTCGATCAATGACCGATTTGATAAACTGGGCATATTCCAGCTCGCTCTGAGCGTTGCGCTCCATGTCGATGGCAAACTCAGCCCGGATTTTGAAGAGCTTGGCAAAATCCTCATCGTAAGCCCTGAGCAAATAATATAATGCAGGCGTACCCACCAGGATCACCTTGACATTGAGCGGGATCGGTTCCGGCTCCAGGGTAGCTGTGCTGACCAGGCCCATCTGGCTACCCAGCTCCAGGATACGGATTTCGCCATCGTGCAGAACCCGTTTCAGCCCTTCCCAGGCATAAGGATTGATGAGTACATCCCGGGCTGGCAGGATCAGGTACCCACCGTTCGCGCGGTGCAGCGCGCCGGCGCGGATCTTGGAAAAATCAGTATACGAAGCCCCGAAAACGATATCGTGCTCGATGGTTCCCAGAAGATTGTAATAAGTAGGCTGGTTCTCGACGATAACCGGTGCAGTCGGACGGTCCGCATTGTTGACCAGCACATTGACCTGATACCGTATGGCCCACACTTTTTCTTCCAGGGGGTTTTGCCCGGTTTTTTCCTCCGGGCGAAACCGGCTGATGTTGTGGACAATATCCGTCTGCACCTGATCGAGGTAAGCGAGAACCGATTGAATAGCGGCGTACTTTGACTTCAGATCATCGATTCCAGGCTGGATGACGAAAAGGGAGGTGCGCTGATCCAGATCCTGGATCATCTCATTCGTGGTCTGCTCAATACCACGCTTTTTTGCCAGCGCCCTTTCCATGACTTCGGATAGTTTCACCTGTATTTGCCGGAGCTTTTCTTTCTGATCCTCAGGTAACTTTTCAAATTCGTCCGGCGAGATCAGGTTTCCGTTGATGCCTGGGCCCAAAAAGAGACCGTAGGGTGTTTTCATGAGGACAAATCCATACTGGCGGGCGTTTTCTTCCAATTGATTCAGCTCCTGGTCAAGCTTTTCTCTCATCGCGTTCAAAAGCCGCTCACGCTCCTGGTTATATTCCTCGCTCATGAATACGCGCGGAAGATTGAGCTTGCATTCAGAGATGAAGACGAGCATATCCTTGCAAAACTCGGCTGCCCGACCTGCCGGCAGCCGGAGGGCAAGGGGATGGCGGAGATCGTCAAAGTTGTTGACGTAGCACCAGTCGTCCGGAGCAGGGGTCAGCGCAGCTTTTCGCTGCAAATAATCAAGGGTGAGCGAACTTCGGCCTGAATCAGGAATGCCAAGGACGAAAATGTTATAACCAATCCCGCCGACCTCAACCCCCAGCTCGAGGGCGCGAAAAGCACGTGGCTGTCCGATCACATCCTTCAAATCAGGCAGCTCATCGGTCGTGTTGAAGGGAAGATCATTCGGGTTGCACAGGCGGGAAAGTTTACCCCAAGAGAGCTCTTCAACAATATGAAAAGTGATCCGCGAATTGATGGGACTTTCTGGCTGAATGGATGTCATCGCTGCCTCCTTTTCTCCGGGATATGAAAAGCCGCCCGAATTCCAATCGGGCGGCCCAATTTTTTCTCGCCGATCTGCAGGACTGCGGCCGCAGGGTCACTGGCGAAAAGACTGCTGTGTATTTGATTTGCGATTTAAATTCAGTATAGGACAAAAAAAATACAGCGTCAAGGGGATGAAACAGCTCATCCTGAACAGTATGCATTCGCGTATCTGTCCCAAAGCTGGTAGGTTTTGAAAAAAGAGCAAGCTCGCAGTAAGATAGATTCGCCAAAACCTTCTTACTAAAGAGCTTGCCATGTCTATTGTCCTCCTGCAACTGCCCGAAGTCAAGTA
>Ga0335070_10007205_pt1 | contig 13043 bp, 9 predicted proteins | sample Lox_Sample_13_FD_206722 | JGI IMG/M metagenome (GOLD analysis project Ga0335070, IMG submission 206722) | Soil microbial communities from Loxahatchee National Wildlife Refuge, Florida, United States - Lox_Sample_1.3 | ecosystem: Environmental > Terrestrial > Soil > Wetlands | place: USA: Florida...
TCCGGCTTCCTCCAGACCCCACCTCGCGGTAACGCCCTTGCCTTTGGCTAATGGTTGGTGCGACCAACCTCCATATGAGTCTTTCACTCACCAGTCAACGCCCATGCTGGGCGCACCAAAGAGACCCCTGAATTTGAAATTCGGGGGTCTTTAAATCCTGAAGCGGCTTCAGTCTGCTGTTCCATCTTCGGCCATGATGATTAAAGCCATCCCCGTCAGGGTGTCAATGCCGGAGCTGGACCCCCAGCCAAGCAGCCCCTCCAGGCATACTTCTATCGTTCCGGTCGAGGCCATCAAATAATCCGCGGTCTGAATCAGAAACTCATCCGCAGCGCCCAGGGTCGCACATTCCACCAGACGCGCGCTCAGAGAAGTTGTTTTGCGATGGGCTGCTTCAAGGATCTTGCCGTTCAGCGCATCAAGGAGCTGTCCATCCCACTCCAGTGCATGCCAGCGGTTCAACAGAAGTAAGATACCCAGGATGAAATCATCCCCGGATGGAGTCAGGCCAGATCCATAACCGATAAAAGGACTCAGGTGATCACTCGCCCTCCCGGGGTCCCGCGCGACCAGATCTATTTGGAGGTCGACAGCGACCGACCTGAGATTTTTTTCCAGGTCATTTGACTCAAAAGAAGGTGCACCAGCAACCAGACAGGAAAGCAAACCGTTCAACCCGCAGCCCGGCCTGGCAGCCAACAGTCGATTCGCCAGACAGTCCAGCCGTGACCGCTGGTCGGCATTTGACGTCCGATCATCAAAGGATAACCGCGGCGGTCGCCAGCCAGCCAGGTGAGCGGTCTGGATTGCCATCCCGGTCTCGGAAAAATGGATTTCGCCCCGGTTCGATCTGACCGGTTCATTCATCCGGATCGTGAGGTCCCCTGGCCAGGGTGGCGCCAGGTTCACCGTGATCGGGCCGCGGCGTGGGTTTTCTGTCAGAAAAAGCAACCCCCCATTCTCCAGTTTGACAAATACGCCCGCAGAAGTGATCCCAACGACCTGGCCTGCCTGAGAGGAAATGACATCCTTTACAGCATACTCGCCTATTTCGATGGCTTTTAGCGGGTTTCGCCCCATGGATAGTTCCTTTTGGGTTGTCGTCGTGGTAGTATGATATTATACATATAGTGTCCCGTGATTAATAGTACTTGCTAGCATGACCCTCCTATTTTATGCTGATTTCATTGCGGATTTATATTGTCCGACAATGGAGGTTGTGATTTCCCGGTGAAACGGTTCGATTACCCCATAATCGAAATGGATAAATTAAGATAGGAGGGTCCTATGCAAATGGCACATCCCGGTCTTCCGGAGTTTGATTACATCCGCCCGGGCACCTTGATGGAAGCCAGCCGCTTCCTGGCAGACCATCCAGATGAGGCTCGCATCTTTCTGGGCGGAACGGATATGTTCGTTCGCATGCGAGACGGCGCCTGGACAGCGAAATACCTGGTCGATGTCAAAGGTTTACACGGTACCAACGAGCTCCACTATTCTTCGGCCCATGGCCTGGTGGTTGGAGCAGCGGTGAACATGAACCGTCTGATTTCTTCTCCTGATGTGCAAAATTATTATCAATTGTTGGTCGAAGCGGCCCATTCCGTAGCCAGCTACCAGCTCCGCACGCGCGCAACGATCATAGGGAACATCTGTAATGCCTCCCCCGCCGGTGATACTACCGGCGCGTGCATCGTTTTAGGGGGTATATTAAAAGTACACGGCCTGAATGGTTACCGTGAGGAGTCTCTATCTACTTTCTTCAAAGGTGCGGGAAAAACCATCCTGAAACCCGGGGATGTCGTCACCTCCATCCACTTCCCGGTCCCTCAAGAAGGCGCTGCCGGCAAATATCTGAAGCTTGGCCGCAACGCTATTGGTGACCTTTCGATTGTTGGCGTCACTGTCTTCGGGTACAGGGACAACAATACGGTCTCAGGATATCGCTTCAAGATCGCGCTGGCCTCGGTCGCGCCGATTCCTTTCGTCCCGGTTCAAGCCGAAGCAGTGCTTGCCGAAAAACCGATCTCGAAAGAGACCGTCGACGAAGCGGCGCAGTTCGCCATGGACGCCTGCACGCCGATCGATGATATCCGCGGCGGTGCGAAATATCGGAAGCAAATGGTTCGCAATCTCACCCGCAATGGGCTGCACGAAGTTATCAGCCGGCTGGGTCTGAAAATCTAACGGAGGCAGCAATGGGATATCACCGTATTACCCTAACCGTGAATGGCACCGCCGAGCAGGTGGATGTGCCCTCGAATATGACCATGCTGACCATGCTGCGTGAAAAATTGGGCCTGACCGGCACAAAGAACGGCTGCACTGCCGGAGAATGCGGTGCCTGCACCGTCCTGTGGAATGGAGAACCTGTCAATAGCTGCATGGTTCTGGCAGTGGAATGTGACGGCACCCGGATCACCACGGTCGAAGGCCTCTCCAGCGCGGATTTGCTCGATCCGATCCAGGAAGCAATGATTGAGGAAGGCGGCGTCCAGTGTGGCTTCTGCACCCCTGGCATGCTGATCTCCATCAAAGCCCTACTGGAGCGCAATCCCAACCCGAGCGACTACGAGATCCGGGACGCCCTGGTTGGTAACCTGTGCCGCTGTACCGGTTATCTGAGCATCATCTCAGCCGTTAAGAAGGCTGCCTATAAAATCAACAGCCAGGCTGAGCCGGCCGCTCTGGCCAATTAACTTCCTGCCGTCATCCCATCCGGAGGAAACAATGGTAACAAAAGAAGCTGGCAGTACATCCATCCCCCAACCTATTGGTGAAAACGTTCGCCGGGTCGATGCCCACGAGAAAGTCACGGGCACAGCCATTTTTGCCGACGATCTGCAGTTTGGACCCGGCCTCCTTTTCGCCCGGATCAAGCGCAGCCCCATTCCCCACGGCCTGATCAAGAAGATCGACGCGAGCAAAGCCAAAGCCCTGCCTGGCGTGAAAGCCGTCGTCACCGGCGAAGATTTCCCTGGCTACATTGGCCTGTACCTCACCGACCGCTACATCTTCTGCCGCGACCGCGTCCGCTATGTCGGCGATCCGGTCGCCGGCGTTGCGGCGGTCAGCGAAGAAATCGCTGAAAAGGCTCTCGACCTGATCGAAGTGGAGTACGAGGAGCTTCCCCCTGTATTGGACCCTGAGTTTGGGGCCAGCCCAGAAGCGCCGCTCCTGCATCCTGATCTGGGTAAATACACCGTCGCTCCTTTCATCTTCCCAGAACCGGGCACCAATATCTCTAACCATTTCCGCGTCCGCAAAGGCGACGCAGACGCTGCCTTCGCGAAATGCGCGGCCATCATCACCCGCAAATTCCGCGTACCCCACATCCAACATGTGCCCATCGAACCACATATCGCGATTGCGAAAATGACCGACACGGGGAAAGTGATCCTCTGGGCAAGCTCCCAATCCCCGTTCGCGCAGCGCAATCTGATCGCCAAATCCCTGGGCATCTCCCAGAGCGATCTCCAGGTGGTGGCTCCCTATGTCGGCGGCGGTTTTGGCTCGAAAGCCGGCGTGAGCATGGAATCGCTGGCAGTCGCCATCGCCTCTAAGGTGAGAGGCCATCCAGTCAAGCTGCGCCTGACCCGAGAGGAAGAATTCTTCACTGCCTTTGTCCGCCAGGGTATGGTTGCCCATTTCAAAATCGGGTGCGACGAGAATGGCCGAATCCTCGCCATGGAGAACAGGTACTACTGGGACGGCGGCGCATACAACGAATACGGCGTAAATGTGGCCCGTGCAGGTGGCTATAGCAGCACCGGCCCGTATGATGTGCCCAACGTTAAGGCAGACTCCATGTGTGTATACACCAACCATCCCGTGGGTGGCCCCATGCGCGGCTTCGGCATGCCCGAGATGCACTCCGGATTAGAGCAGTGCATCGATCTGCTCGCCGAAAAAATCGGTATGGATCCGGTGGAATTCCGCAAGCTGAACTGCATCAAAACCGGCAGCAGTCTGGTGACCGGCGGCCAGATGCACCCCTGCGGCCTCACCGAGTGTATCGAGAAAACAGCCAGGGCGATCGAGTGGGGCAAGACCTCCCCGGCCAGCGCGCCAAACAAGCGTCGCGCCAAGGGCTTCGCGATCATGTGGAAAGCGCCTGCCATGCCGCCGAATGCCGGTTCCAGCGCTTGGGTCAAGATGAACGAAGACGCTAGCGTCACCGTCAGCGTCGGCGGCCAGGAAATCGGCCAGGGCACCTTCACGGTTGCTGCCCAAATGGCCGCCGCTGCCCTGGGCGTCCCCTTCGATTGGGTCCGTGTGGAAACGCCGGTCGATACCGACTACAGCCCCTACGAATGGCAGACCGTGGCCAGCCGCCTGACCTGGAGCATGGGCAACGCCGTGGTCAACGCTGCCAAAGATGCCCGAAAACAAATCCTTGATCTGGTCGCCAGCGCCTGGGACGAGAACCCCGATGACCTGGATATCGTCAATGGTGTCGTGGTCTCCTATAAAACCGAAGAGTCGATGTCCCTGAAAGACATCGTCATCTACGGGATCCCCAAACCAAACGACAAGGGTTGGATAGGCGGCCCGATAGTCGGCCGTGGAAGCTTCATGCCCACCTATGTCACCGGCCTGAACCCGCAAACAGGCCAGGGCGAGCGCGCCGTGGTCCACTACACCACCGGCGCCCAGGCTGTTGAAGTCGAGGTGGACCTCGACACAGGGAGAGTCGAGGTACTCCGCGCCGCGGCCGCCTACGACGTCGGCAAAGCGATCAACCCTGAGATGGTCTCCGGTCAAATGCAAGGCGGCCTGGTCCAGGGAATGAGCACGGCATTCTTCGAAAGCCTGCGCCTGATCAATGGTAACCCGACCCAGCACAGCTTCGTCGATTACCGCATCGCCACCAGCTCGGACGTCCCACAGGAGATCGAAACCATCATCGTGGAAATACCGCAGGACGACGGCCCCTATGGCGCCCGCGGGGTCGGCGAGCACTCGATGGTCCCGACCATGCCTGCGATTGCCAACGCGATTTACAACGCGGTCGGTATTCGTATGGAAGCGCCGCCGTATACTGCCGAAAAAGTCTACCTGGCCATGCTGGATGCCGGCGTGGTGTAATGAACAGATTCATTCTGATACCCTCTCATCGATCGAAAGGAGACTGGAAATGAAATTGTTAGACCTGACCATCCCCCTCGGGGTCGGGACCCCTCCCTGGCCGACGTACGAACCATTGCAGTTAAAATATTTTAAGCGCCTTGCCCCCAATGGAGCCAACGGCCAGTTATTAACCCATTCGAACCACCTGGGAACCCACCTGGATGGTGAGATCCATTTCCACACCCCTGGGAAGGACATCGCTCAACTGGAGATGGATTTCCTCGTCCACGACGCTGCTGTGGTAGACCTGAGCGACTGCACCGGCGACTATGACGTCTATACCAGCAAGAATATCGAGGACCGCGTCGAGGTCAAAGAGGGCGATATCCTCATCATCCACACCGGCTATCACCACTTCGGCTGGGATATGCCCACCGCCAACGAAGTCCGCTATATGGTTATGCACCCCGGTCCCGACCGCGAATTTGCCGAATGGGCCAAAGCCAGGAAGCTGCGCTGGATCGGTGTCGACTGCGGCAGCGCGGACCACCCGATGAATACGATTATCCGCGACTGGATGCCCCGCCAGGCTCGCCAGGCGGAAAAGGTTTTCAAGAAGAAATTCGGCAAAAGCCTGGCTGAATTCTTCGATGACAGCAAGTACCAGCTCATGCACCTCGAAATGTTCCCCTACGGCATCATCCACGCGGAATGCCTGGGCGGGGATATCGACCTGATCCTGAACCGGCGGATCCAGGTCGGTATGTTCCCCTGGCGCTTTGTCGACGGCGAGTCGTGCATCTCACGCTGCGTGGCCTTCCTGAGCGACGAGGATTACGAAGAGGCCATGAAGCGCAAAGCTGAGCTACCCAAGACCAGGTTTGGCGACGCCTACAATCCCGCCCACGTCGAGCAACTGAACGCCATCAGTAGAGAGAATATGAGCTAAAATAGCTTTCTGACCCGCAGTTTAATCCTGTCATCCAAAATTTAGGAGAATTAACCATGCGTCTCGAACCACCTGAGAAAGTATCGCAAATGCAGATCACGCTCGATGTCCAGGAAATCGAGCCATTGCTCCAGGCGCCCCCGATGGATATCAAGCCCTGGCCCGGCGCAATGATCACTCTGAAAGACGGGCGAAAAATGTACATCCGGGAAGCGAAAGAGGAAGAAGCTCCCCTGATGATGGGGTACATGAAGCGCGTGATGGAGAGCGACCATGACTTTTATGATATCGTCGGCGCCCGCGTCTATGCTGAGCTGGTTGGCTGGTACCGCAAACGCCTCAAAGACCCCTACGTTCTGGTTGGGTTGATCGATGGGTTGTGGGTCGGCTTCGCCAATGGCCGCCTCCTCAATCCGGATATCAATATCAGCCTGCACACCATGGCGCTCGCCCGCGGCGGCAGGATTGGCGCGGTAATGTATTACGCGAAAGCGTATTACGCTTTCGAAATCTTGGGCAACAAAGAGTGGTGGGCCACGTACGAAAGCTACAACGGCTGGCACCGTTGGGGCCTGGGAATGGCTCAACCGAGCTACCCGTGGCCAGAGTACCAGCACGAGTTGGGCGGCGCGCGGGTTTACTATGTGACCAAGAATTACTGGGACCGCGTGGTCAAGCAGTATGCCTTCCAGATGACCGGCGCTGACCTGGTCTTCGACAATATCCCCGATGAGCTGATTAAAGCCAACGAGAAGATGATCGTCCCCGAGGAAGTCCTGGTTTAATCAAGATCTGCACCTAAAAAAGAGCGAGCCTGCGAGCTCGCTCTTTTCATTACGCCAATCGACAAGGGTCTCGTTCCGCTGTAGGGATCGACTTGGGTGTGAACCCCTACAGCATCCGGTCCGTCTCGGCGACCATGTGGCGCATGCCCCCAGGCTTGCGTTCAGACCAGACGGCCAGAAACAAGCCAGGAGGCACCTTCAATACATAGGGTAACCGTCCCGGCCCACCCCGGCAACCCAGAACAGGGATCGTAGGGCTGATTCCTTGGAACAGACCATACCCTTCACTGATCCAGTGTAAAATCAATTCAGACAGCGAATGGACTGATAAGGAGGAATAGATGGGCGGTTCGATAATAACCCGAATTTTCCTGGTCCGGCATGGCTCCACCAGGCTCAGCGCCGAGGACCACTTCGCCGGCGCGATCGACCCTGAGCTTTCCGACGAGGGAGTTTTCCAGGCCGGACGGCTGGCCGAGCGTCTGGCCGACGACAAAATTACCGCTGTTTACTGCAGTCCTCTGGTGCGGACGATACAGACAGCGAAAATCCTGGCCGCTCCTCATCACCTCGACATAATCCAGAGGGAAGGGCTGCGCGAGATCGATCACGGCCATTGGGAAGGCCTGCGGCGCTCCGAGGTAGAGACGCAGTTTCCCGAAGAATACGCTGACTGGGAAGAGGACCCGTTTACATTCGCCCCGCTGGGTGGGGAAACAGGCGTCAGTGTTATCGCCCGCGCCCTGCCGGTGCTGCGTGAAATTGTATCCCTCCATCGCGGTGAAAACGTCATCGTGGTTTCTCACAAGGCCACTATCCGATTGATGATCAGCAGCCTGCTGGGTTTCGATACCCGCGGCTACCGCGATCGCCTGGATCAGTCACCAGCCTGCCTGAACGTGCTGGATTTCAAGGACCCGGTCCGCGCCCGATTGATGCTGTTCAACGACGTCTCCCATTATATAGACCAGCCGCCGCGCTCAGCCGAGCGATTGTCCAGTTGGTGGGATACGGCCAAAGCTTGAAGCTTTTCATGAGGATATAAAAACCCGAATAGAGGAGAAAGGCAGCGCGATATGGATGGGTTCGGAACATGCCCGTGCGGTGGGAAATATGAAAACCACTCTATCAAAGTGACGTTGAACGTCAACGACCAGTCAATCGTTCTCGATCCGGTTCCCCAGGGTGTCTGTCCGAACTGCGGCTCCCGGGTGTACACGACCGAGACCCTCGAGCTGATCGAGAAGATTATAAAATCCACGCCGGATCGCCCATAGGCTGAGAATGGAGAGGAGCCTCGATCTGGTCTGCGATCTGTGCTGAATGGCTCACGCAAAGAGTGCTATTCTGGCGATTGGCTGGATGTTCACGTCCGGCAGTACCTCGTGGTAGCAGATGATTTCCAGCCTGGGAAATTCGTGGCGCAGGATTCCATGCAGCTTTGGCCGCGCTTCCACGCTGGTCAGCAGGGCCGGCGTTTGTGCGGTGGGGGGTAAATAATTCAATTCCTGACGGATCACCTCGATAACTGCATCGATTTCTCCCTCCAGCTCTTTGGATTCCAGATCTACATTTTTCCAGGCCGAAATCATCTGTTCCATGCCGTTTTCCAGCAGGTAAACCACCATCGTGCGCATCCGGGCGATTTTAAAGGTGATCTGGCCTTTCAAACCCGAGCGCACGAAAGCCAACAGCCGATCTTCCGGCTCCGCGCTGAGTGCGTCCAGCTCGCCATAAATGATTGGCCGGTCGTCGAGAACCGTGTAACGGGCAGCATCATCGAAAGAGAATGAGTAATCCACCAGCCGTTCCAGGATCTGGCGCAGGTTGCGAATTGAATGACCTTCCTCCACCAGGCGGCGCAGGATCCGGGTGATGGTTTCCAGGCTATACTGGTCGCGCGCCGCCGCGACGATTTCTGGAAATGCCTGCTCCAGATCGTCCAGAGCTCTGTTGGCAAAGTCAAGGTTGATGGTTCGCCAGAGATCTTGCCGCAATGCAGAAGCCAGGCAAAGTATCAAAAAACCGCCCGGGTTCCAGGTCGTCCATCCCTGCGCTTCCAGGATGGCTGCCTGATCGCAGGAGACCGTGCAGGCCGGATAATCTGTGGCCGGGTTGATCGCCGGCGCCGCCGGGATGCCAATGGAGTCGATCCGCACCGCCTCATCATTGACCAGGCAAGCACCAGGAGGAAGTCCAGGGACGGGCAGCCTGAGCAGGTGGTTGATCCGGAAGGCGAAACTGTTCTCCACCAGGGTGTCATCGCTCATGATCTGAAAAGTTGGACAGATCATGCCCAGCTCTAAAAACAGGCCATCCCTTAGGAAGGGGAAGAGATTGTTGTCCCCCCCGGTCAGAATGAGTGTCCGAAGATATACCTCGGGGATATGGATCTCGAGCACGCGCGGGCTGAGTTCGGCGATCAGCGCTTCACCGGCGTCCTCGGGAGGGTCGTCCAGCCTCGTGAGCAAAGTTCCAATAACAGCGTTCGTGTCAGCCAGAGAAATCCCCTGGTCGACTACCGTTTTCATCACGATTTCGATCCATGCCGGGGGTGGTGAGGTATGGTCGGCGAAGAACTTTTTCCCCTGGTCGGACTCGGTCAGGGCAGCCAGATATGCGTTCACCTGCGGCAGCGCTACCAGTTTTCCCGCCTGCGATGAGAGGATCTCGCGGCAAGCCAGCCTGAAAAACTCGACCGCCTGCGCAGCACTGGCGGCCTGGTCTGCCGCCTGGCAGGCGGCGACCAGCCAGGACAGCACCTCCGTCTCGGAAGCCGCCGAGTTAGTCAGGTTTCTGCTGAGGTACGCATAGACCCATCCCGGCAGCCGGGATGGGTATCGGAGGGTCTTCCCATTGCAGAAGAGTCGAAATACAGCATCTCTGGAAGACTGGCTGCTCTCGAGTGGAGCCAGCTCGCAGGACGCGTTTCCTCCCAGCCCCAGCGTTCTTAATAGCGCCTCTGCTTCCTGGCTTAATGCCCGGGATATTTCTTCCCGCAGCGGTGGATTTTTTTCAAGTATCTCGTAGAGAGTTGGGGCGACCGCGCAAACACAACCCAGAATGTTTGGATCCTCAGATTTCATGCCCTGGCCTCCTGGATGAAATCCCCGGCCGGGGATTGAACCAGTTCTTCAGCGGCCATCACTGCCAGTTCCGGATAGCGGTATTCCAGGAGGCGGCGAAGATAGGGGCGGACCTCCGGCGACTGGACGATCAGGACGTTGTTCGGACCTTTCTCAGTTAGGATGAGCTCAATCGCGGTAAAAAATTCATGAGCTTCCAACGGGGGTGGGTCGAATTTCAATCTCTCCCCATTCGGGCGCAACCACCCGGCGATCTTCTGCTCCCATTCGGTGGGCAGCGAATAACAAAACTTCCCCGGGAGATTGCCGGGTAGATCAGCCTTGACAGTCTGGCGGACCTGCCGGATCGCTTCGGGCATGTTCCCTGGCTCCAGGTCTAGGTTGGAGATTGTTGCAAGAATGGCCCCAATATCCCTGACCGGAATATCTTCTTTGACCAGTGTGCGTAGTAATCGGGCAAAAAAGATTTTCGAAGTTCCGTCCTTCAACAATGCCCCGATTTGCTCCCCGGCGCCTGAAGTTTCCTGGTAGCTCCTCAGCAGCGTTTCGACTTCAGTCACGCCCAGGAAACTGGCCAGGTTCTGCCGGATGATCGCTTCCAGGGAGGAAATGATAAATTGAGCCTCTGTCCAGATCTCGATCCCGCTGTTTCGAAGCCTCTCAGCAGTTTCTCCAGGGATCCAGGCTCCGGTCTGGCCTGTGCCTGGGGTGAGGATCTTTTCCAATCCTTCCTCCGGGATTCCAGACTCGGACAGCTTCTCAATCGGCCCAGGGAAGTAGCTCGTTCCCATGTGTACTCTGCCTTCCCCCTGGGGAACTTCGTCGATCTGGATGAAGAATTGTTCGCGGAATTCGCTCCCCGGTTTTCCGCGGGCTCGAACGCCGGGAATGGTGACGCCCATCTCCTTTTCGATGCGGCCGCGCATAGCGGGGATTTCTTCAAAAAGGAATTTTCCGCCATCCAATGCCGAATCCACCACCGGCACGATATCATCGCCGACCTCGAGAACGATCGGGGTGGTCACCAGGATTTGCAGCTCATCGCCGGTTTGGTTCAACCGGTAGGCATCCTCAAGCCCCGGGATGAAGGCCAGGCGGGTCTCTCGAACTGTCGAGCGTTCCTCCTCGTCTGCAGAAGAATCGGATTCTCGAGTTCGTAACCAGTCCAGCGCAGTCCAGTAAGTTTGCGGTTCGGCCGCAAGCGATCGCCACACCTCTCCAACCGTGGTTCCCGGCGAAGTATTTCCTGAGCGGCGGTATAGCCCGATCGTCTCTCGAAAACCTTCCAGGCCGGCCAAGGGTCCTTCCAGGAGGAGACGGGCCAGGGCAATCCGTCCGAAAATATCTGCAAGGTCTTTCGCCTCCACCAGCTCGAGATTACCTTCTGGATATGCTTTTCGATAAGTAGAAAGGGCAGCCTCCAGCTCTCCCTTCTGGAAATCCTCGTCGCCGCTGCTGATGAGCTTCTCCGAGCACGCCTGGATTCCAAGGACAGCCTCTGGAAAGCGGCTGGAGCGGATCGAACGCCCTCTTCCGGCCAGTTTGAGCTGCCGGTAGATGTCCAGCGCTTCGAAATATCGTTCCTGGGTCGAGTAGATCCTTCCCATTGCAGCAAACGCCCCCTGCCAGAACCAACTCTCTTTCTTCCTCCTTCCCGCGCTTCGTTGTAGTTCAGCCTGAATCTCATCCTCATCTGTGATTTCTCGCGAAGCTACGGCCGCTTTTTGCTCATTGAATGCCCTCTGGATCTTATCCAGCAACCTTTCCAGATCCTTATCATTGTATGGGAGGCGGAGCCATCCTTTTTTTATCGGCAGATAATAACTGATCTCTGAATCGGCTAAATCGCGGAGATTTTCTTTTTGACGGATGCCCTCGAGCAGCAGCTTTTCCCCTTCCCGCCTTTTTCCGGTTCCTAACAGGCATAATCCCAGCGAACAGAGCGAATCCGAGTCATCGATCTTAAGCGAATGGATCTCTTCGTAGTAAGGCCGCGCCTTTTCATAATCGCCAATCCAGATATAGGCGCTCATCAGAATGCTGAGGTCGTTGATGGATCCGGTATTGGATTTTTCGTAGACTTCGATGAGGTTATGGAATGCTTCGAAAGCTTTTTGCCAGCCTATCCCTTGCTCATCCATCTTCAATGCTTTCCGGACCAGAATATCTGCCTTGTTATACCGGTTCCACAGGTTTTCCGGTTCTTTCTGGATCAATTGGTCAAGGATCTGCAGCGCTTCCTCTAATTTATCCTGGTGGGCGCTGGCGTAAGCTTTTATAGAAAGGAAGAATGGATCGGCGGGAGTGGTAAGGAGTTGCTCGAGCAATTTTTCGACCTCATCGAACTTGCCTAAATTTTCAAGAAGGGCCACCTTTTCTCCTTGAAAAAAAAGGCTTTTTTCATCGAGCTCGAGCGCTTTCTCGATCGCCGCCAGAGCAACCAGATAGTGACCAGCGGTGCGGTAAAAAGACCCCAGGTATCCCCAGTTGAGGGAATAGTATGGGTTCAGCAGAACGGCGCGTTCGCCGTACGTGATCGTTTCCCATAAGGTTTCCTCGTACTGCTGAAGGGTTACACCTTTCTGCTGGCCCATTCGCTCGCCGATCAGCGCCCGGGTGAGATACGTCCAGGAACTGTCTTTGTCGGGCAGCCCGTTTTTTATCCCTTCATTCCAGATGCGCAGGCTTTCGGCGAGCATTTGGTTGTCTTGATAACTGAGGTTGAGCAGCATGTCCGCCAGTCGCCAATGCGTTTCATCATGCTTTGGATTGATGGAAAGAACTTTCCGGTACAGACTAATCGCCCGGTCGGTATAGCCTTTCCAATCCGCACTCCTCCCAGCGATGAAATAAGCTTCCGCCGCTCTCCTGGCTGGTCGGCGCAAACCCAGCAGCGCATCCCCTTGAAGCTCGTAGGCGTCCACTTCATCGCTGCCATCGAGGGATGACTCCAGGGCCCCCTCGACAGCCCGCAACGCGCCTCTCCAATCCTCCATGTCCCGCAGGACCCGGGCAAGCTTTAAACGAGCAACCCCTATGTTCTCGCCGGTTATAATCAAACTGCGCCAGGCTTCTGCAGCCTGGTCAAATCTGCCAGCAGCCGACAGCGCTTCAGCCGCGCCCCATTTCAAATTGAGGTTTTCAGCATCCAGG
>Ga0335070_10007206_pt1 | contig 13043 bp, 3 predicted proteins | sample Lox_Sample_13_FD_206722 | JGI IMG/M metagenome (GOLD analysis project Ga0335070, IMG submission 206722) | Soil microbial communities from Loxahatchee National Wildlife Refuge, Florida, United States - Lox_Sample_1.3 | ecosystem: Environmental > Terrestrial > Soil > Wetlands | place: USA: Florida...
CAATTTCGCTCGTTTCCCCCGGTTTCAAACTAAAGACAACGCGTTCAAAGGGTTTTTCAAGTTGTCCTGTTTTCACGTACCCGAGGTCCCCGCCATTCATTTTCGTGGGACCATCGGACTGCTCTCTGGCAAGCGTCGCAAAATCCTGTCCCCCTCTCAAGCTCTTCAGAATCTGCTCGGCCTTACGGCGCACCTCTTGTCTGCGTGATTCCTCCCACCCTGGATCAGTCTGGATGAGGATATGACTCACGCGGACCTGAAGCGGCTGTGTGAAGAGGTCAAGGTGACCTTCGTAATAAGCCGCGGCTTCGGTGTCCGTCACCGCGAGCTTTGACGAAAATTGTCTTTCGATAAATCGCTGGATTGAGCTGTTCCTCTCAATGCGGGACCGCAATGTCTCCTCCGAGATATTTCTCTTTCTCAATTCATTCTTAAATTCAGCCTCGTTCGAGAACTGCTGCCTTAAAGTCGCGATCTCTTCATTTGTGGCTTTTTCATCAGGCCTAAAGCCTGATTTGATGCTTTCCTGGTAAAGCACTTCGCGCCTGATCAGGCTTTCGAGCACCTCATTCTGAACGGATGAAACCTGCCTGCAGGTAAGAGGTTTCCCGAATCCCAGGAGAGTCTTCTGCATCATCAGCACTTGACCGTCAAAGTCCGCCCTGTCGATCGGCACGCCGTTCACAATTGCTATTTTATCTGTTACACGAGACTTCTCATCTTCACCATGGGCAGGCGACACCATGGCCATGAAACCGATGAGCATCGCCGTTGTAACACCCGAAATGCCACATTTCATCTTTTTTCCCCATCTGGAAGACTTAGAATCTTGCATTGAAATCAAATTGAAGCACATCGATTGAGAGCGGGGGACCGGTAATCTCATTCGCCGTCAACCATCGCAGCCTCAGCCAGATGTTCTTCGAGAGAGCAAGATCGCCCCCCAAAATCCAGCCCTTTGCATTCGTGCCTCCGAGATGGAAATCGGAATCTGTAAAGGCGTCGACAACGGCGTCAGACTGTAAGTATTTATAATTGAAGTACGCCCTCCACTGGCCGAGCCTGTCTATTGCCGGATTTCCTCTCCACTGGCTGAAGTTGTCTGTTGTCGGGTACCCCACGGACAACCCGATCTGATAACCTACAGTACTCTTATTCACGATAGAGCCCGTCCGGTTGTAAATATCGGTCTGGTTAAAACCCAGGTTCTTCACAAATTCCCCAAGGAGAATTATGTGATAGGGGTCCCAGAGGCCAATATCAAGTGACCCGTTAATGTTGAGCTCATGGAACGCTGAAGCATAGGCCGTCTTGATTACGTTTGGGTCTGCGCTGATATTGAAAAGGGTATTCCCCTTCTGTTGAAACAGAGGGGCCGTCCAGTCAGTAGCCCCTGGGTTAGAAGGGTCATTGCGTATGCCCGTCATATACTGGTTGAAATAGTTGTACCCCACCCCCAACTTGGCGGCAATGCCCTTCTTGCTTTGCTTTTCCACCCCTAACTGCCCGGCTGCAAGCCACTTCGTCTGCGTGGCGAAACTATTGACCTGCAGGGGGAACCAGCCGGCATTCAGAAAGGGTATCCACTCTTCCGGCGCAGGGTCCCACATATGCACGTTCATCGCAACTCCCACAAAACTCAAATCGTTTGCCCACAAAAGATCAGTAGCATTAAAGAAAGGATTTGGCATTCTCCCCCCGTACAGGGCGAGCGACTTCGAAGGCTGCCACTTGACATAAGCCAGGTCTAAGACGACGTTGTCCTTCTCAAAGAAGTTGCCCCACAGTGCGTTTATTGAGACGGGATTTCCCGAGTTCCCTGTGGACAGACGGACGACCACACCCAGCGGATCAACCACCTGTGCCGACACCTGAAGACGAACCCTGTACCTGTAGAGATTCTGGTCGGCCGTGGTATTCATAAGCTGCGAGGGGTTGGAAGGCTGGGCAAATTGGGCGTTGTTCTGGTCGAAGTCGTCGTGCTCATATCGGAGTCGGATATCACCGCTCAAGGTTATCCGCCGGATCCACTCGGGAAGGCCTTCTTTCACTTCCTTAGTGTCGCCCGTTGCGGTCTTTACGACCTGTGTCGTGTCGCTCTTAGTCTCTGTGGGCGTCTTCTCCGCAATCTGTTTCGATGCCCGCTCAGAAGGGCCTCTTACTATTATCTTTGTCTCGTCTCTTGCGGTCTTTACGATCTGTTCCCTGTCACTTTTTTCTGAAGCAGTGACAGTGCCCTTCCCTTCGGGTGACCCTGCCAACGCCTGACTTAAGAGATGGGCCGCTTCTTCAGAGCTGATAATGTTTTTGCTCTTTAATAGATCGAGCAGGGCGACCATGCTCTGATCGGCTGGCTCTTTTTGGCGCTGCTGATTCGATTCTGCAGCATCGCTTTGAGATGGCTTCCCCTCATGCACGATCTCAACAGGCGGAGCCGCTACAGCTTGATCCTCAGGTTGTTGATAGTACTGCTGATCAGAAGAGGCAGCATCGCTCAGGGACGGTGTCCTCTCATGTTTGATAGTAACCGGGCCGGGGTCGGTCGTGGCGCATCCAAAAAGGGCCAGGAGGAATACCGCTGGGATAATTTTAAGAATGTATTTCTTTGCCCTTGGGTATGATACCGATACCGCGATCTCGTCGCCTAACTTATAGCTGCGCACGCACCTGCCTTATGTTATCTCAGATTATTTATCAAGCAGAATAAAGAGGCACTTCTTTAAAAACAAAATATCTTAACTTTGTTTTGTTAAGAAAGTATTACGTGGATATTAAGAATTGATTACAAGGGTCTGGCAAGAAAAAAAGGGTACCTAATTACTTCTAATCCTATGCATAATAGCAATTCACGGTCGCACAACATCAGGGTTGAGGTGTGACTCGACTGGGGTGTGGCGTTTGCGCTGGAATTGAGCCGAGTAGCATCGCCAAAGGCGTTGGCAATGACCGACCGTAGCTTCCTTACCCTCATGTTAATCGCAAACATTAAGACAAGAATCTGGACACGTTTTTTCGTTGGAATCCTCCTTCCGGTATTTGTCTTTTATGCTGAAATATCATGAAAGCCCTGCCGTTGAAGACCCACCAGGTGTATCAAGAACAGTACGGGGATCAGGTATTGCCCGATTACCAGGAGAGTTAAGTCTACCGGTAAGACAGCAGTGTAATTAAAATACGCCATCAGGGCATTATCGATTCTATGGAAAAGATGGATGAAAAAGAGGAGTGCCAGTCCCGTGCATATGAGTGGAATCCTCCTGCGCCAGGGTACCGGTCTGGCGGCAAGAACAAGAGAGACAACTAAAACAACGCTGAAGGTCTCATAATAAAAGACGGTCTGGCTGGCGAGTGGTACATGGTAAGCAAATAGCGAAAACCCGAAAAGCACGAATCGATCCAAGAACCAGATGTACCAATGATGGACCTTTATCCAAACAAGGAAAAGGCAGCCCGATATCAAGCCGAATCTTGCCAGAAATCCGGCTGTCTTCAACGTAATGCCCTGCTTCCGCTCCCTGCCAAGCCATCTCATCCAGAGAACGCAGGCGAGTATCACCAGGATCATCGTGAAGACCTGCCCCAAATAAACGTGGACAACCTCAAAGAGCCTACGGTCATATCGTGTGACCATGAACGTTATTGCAAGCCGGGTGATGTTGCCCAGATAGAATGCAGGGATTCCGATTACGATACCTGCTGCCTTCTCTCCAACAGATGCCGGATAAAAGATTATGAAGCAGGTGAACAGGCCTACCGAAAATATCGGTGTACATTCGGGGATGATCTTGAACGCCACCCCGCCACCCGATACTGTGTCATTAGCGGTCGAGACAGAAATGCCAAAAACGTTCAGGACCAGGCCCAAGACCGCGGCAGTATGCTCATTAAGATGCTTCGTGAAAGACGGCGGCAGCACGTTTAACAAGAAGTAGAGGCCGATGCAGGTCAAAACAAAGGCTCCAATGGACCGAAAACGGGCAGAACCGACGATCTCCGATATGTTCTTCGTGGGCGGCATTGCTTTATTGCCAGCGGCTTGCTTCGCATCGCGCCTCCGTCTTGATTTCTTATTTGACATCGCAGAGTCTTATCTGTTTTCTTTTCTAGAAAGCACCCAAACGTTTATTTATCGGGCTGAATAGTATTCTTTATAATACACAACAAAAACAACCCGGACTGATTCTTTGATCGGTCCGGGTTCTCAGCCTGATTCGGGGTCAACTCAACATTCTTAGTCGATTTACTGATGTTTAATCTTTTTCCTCCTCGTGCTGATCAGCGCCGCCAGAATTGCAAGTGCGGCCACCAGTCCCCATGGGCCGAGCCCGGGGACAGACTGGGCCTGATCTGACGCATAACTCGCCTGACAATAGTCCGTGCTGCCGCCATTGAGCCCGGAACAAGTCCACGACCAGGGCCCGGTGCCGCTTACGACCGAAGGGTCTCCGGTTGAGCACAGATTTGTTGTCGGGCCGGATGAAAGCGTTAGGCCATTCGAGCTGCCGCATGCCCCATTGGTTGCATCAAGAGCGAAATTGGCGGTAATGGTCTGGTCGGTCGTTACATTTGTAACTATAAGAGGATTGCTGGTTGTCGTCTCAAAACCGTTCGTCCCGGTCCAGTTCAGAAAGTGATAGCCTGAGGTCGGAACCGCGGTCACCGAGGATGCGCTCAAGCCGTAATTGATCGTCTGGTTGATGAAGCCCGTAAGGCCGCCTCCTGTGCTGGAGTCGAAGGTGATTGTGAAGGTCTGGATGTTCGCCAAGCAGCTTGCATCACTGCCGCCGTTGCTTCCCGAACAGCTCCATGTCCATGGTCCAGTGCCGCTCACGGAAGTTCCAGTCCCCGAGGAGCAGAGATTCGAGCTGGGGGCTGTCGTGAATGTGCCGCCATTGCTGCTGCCGCATTGCCCGTTAGCTGCAAGCGGGGAATATAAGGTGCTCGCCTGCGCTGTTGTGGGAGTCAACGACACATTTCCGGCAGCGTCGATCCCCACGCTGTAGAATTCATAATATCCGGCGCCTGAAGGGTACGTGAAGGAGATCGTCCAGGGAGCTGTTGTGACGCTTCCGTAAGAGGTCCAGGCTCCCCAAGAGCTGCCGTCCGAAGAGTACCGGTAGAAATACTGAACCCGCGCCACGCTATCCTGGGCGCTCACCTGAAGAATCGGGGCGTTGCTGCCGTATTCCTTAGAGTCAAAGGCGTAGCTCGGCGCGGTGGCATCCGTAGAATCTTCGGTTGCGGCCCTGACCACGAGCGAGACGAGCTTATTGCCGCTCCACTTGCCCTGGGCAAAAGAGGTTACATCCCATGAATACCAGAGGCTTGAGGCCCCCGCGGCAAGGGTCTGCGTATTTAGAGCCGGGCCGAATGTCGGCTGGTTGGCCCAGGTTATGCTTCCTGTCCCGCTTTCGATCCAGCCGTCACTGTCGCCGCCATGCACTTCAGTCGGCAACGCTGCGCCGGCTGATTTCCAATTCCACAACTGAAGCGCCGCGCTTGAGATTGTAGAGCCCGCAGGAATGCCGGAGAGGTCGAACTTCAGCCAGGCCCGCTCGTCCTTATAGGCGCCTGAGTTGCTGCTCTGCACATACAGGTTAGTGGAAGTTCCGTAGTTGGAGCTCGGGCTGCCGCTCACGACCTGGGCATCGGCTGTTGGGGATATGTACCATGTCGCTGACGTTGCAGAAGCCGTTGAAGTCAAGGTCAAAGGCGAAGTGGTCACAGTTCCCGCCACAGGGTCTACGCTGGAGGAGACGCTGACGATCGCAGGGAAACTGTCCGTGCTCGCAACGGCGCTGTCACTGCGGAACCGTAAGGCATAACTCTCCATAGTGGGAACGCCGGAGATAAGAAGCATATCCCCCACATTGCCGGGGAGCGTCTTTGCCGCATAGCCAGTTGCGTCCCATACGGTTACGGTCTGGCCGTACTGGTCATATACCGTGCTTGCGCCAGCCTTCTTTGCATGGAACTGCACGTAGTGATTCTTGTAAGAGTCGTTCCAGAAAGACGCGATGGAAGGCATGAAGATCGGCTGTGCAAGGCTGTCGTCATGGCCGACAATTTTGAACTCTACGCCGTCGGCATAAATGCCCTCCTGGTCCACAAACTCAGGATTGCCGCCGTAAAAGCTCCCTTTACCCCAGGTTTCGATAATGTCTCCCGGCCTGAGCCCGCCCGTCTTGAAGCCGAGGTAGCTGCGGTAGATTTCCTGCTCGGCTAAACGATTAGAGGTGTTGATCGAGCCGTCGGCGTTGACAAGGTCGGTCGGGACCTGCTTTGAGCCCCTTCTCGCGAGCGTCTCATCAGTCGCGTTGAGCAGGCGGACAAAGGCATACTCGTATACAGGTTTTGTGTCATTGTCGTTCATCATCGTCACAACAGCGCGGTATCCGCCCGAAAACTCGGTATTCAGATGATAGCGGTCTCCACCGACCGTGTATGCGTGGGCCTGATCAGGATGCTGATCGCGCATATAGTCCACAATGCCGTCGCGGCATAGGACGTTTGAGGTGAGCGGACTCGTATCGGACCACGTCCAGCCGGTGGGAGGGTGAGCGTACATATAACTGTTGATGGCGACTGTATAAGTGTGGTTCGTGTCAATAGGCTGACCGTTGAACTTGACACTCGTTGGTATGCCGTCAAAGGCGGTAACCTCGAGGGCACTGGAGAACCCCGTGTCCATGTTCGTCGTCTTGAGGAAGTTGATGATCTCCTGGCCCGTCATATCTACGCGATAGAACGTGTCGTCGTTCCACGGGAAGGTCTCGTATATCTGCAGATAAGTGACCTGGCCGGCAGGGATGTCGGCGCGCACCCCGCCTCCTGTCTCCACAGAGAGATCGCACTGGCCGAAAAGCTGCGTCGCCTTCCACTGCATTGCGTCACAGATCCACTGCCCGGCAGTGTTGTTGCCGCTCCAGGGATATTCGTCTGCAGACCACCACTTCATCTCGTTGTCGAGGAGAAGGTCGTCTGCGGTATAGCCGATTATCTCGTCCACCGGATGCCCGGTGTGCGCTGAGTTATATGTCGAGATGAGATTATCGACAAAAGTCTGAACATCGCCGTCGGGCGTTATATCGGCATCGCGGATAACATGCTGCGTGGAGCTTAGATATCTACCGGAGCTTGTCACATTAAGCTCTCCGATGTATTTCATATAGCTTCCCGACTCGGTAAAGATAGTCTTATAGTTGAGCATCTCAGGCTGCCATGCACCTGATTCGGCCCAGGTATGCCAGTGGCCGGTCACCACTACTTCGGGCAGCTTTGCCGCTCCGTTGTCCACAAGCAGCGGCGCGGTCGGATCGACCAGAGCGCTATGGCCTACATGGGCGACGAGGACTACAATGTCGCACCCCAGATTGTTGCGCAGGTCGTTGACGTAGTCAGCCAGGTGAACCTTAGTGGAGTCCGTGCTGCTCCAGTCGCAGGTTGCGACCTCGAGCGTATTCGCCAGTGACGCGCCGACCTCGGACGCTGAAGTGGTATAGCCGAGAATGCCGATCCTGGTTCCGTTGACTGTTACGATGGTATAAGGCGCAAAATACGGCTGATGCGTGTTTATATCCCTGACGTTAACCGAAATGACCGGCACGCCGGAATTCTGAAGCGCCACGAGATTGTTTATATAGTTTGAGTCGCGCACGTCATGATTGCCCACTACGACGGCGTCAATGCCCCGGCCGCGCTGCGTCTGGAGCTTCGAGGAGAGCAGTTGGTAGAACTTGGTCATGCTGCAGTTGCTGCCGACACTGTTGCTGCTATCACCGCAAAGGGCGCTGTTAATCATATCTCCAAGAGGATTGCCCTCCGAGATGTCTCCCCCGTCGATCACAAGAGAGTTAGGCTGGGCTTGGGTAAGAGAGAGCATTTCTCCTGCAAGGTATGCCGCCCCGCCCACTTCCTCGAAAGCGGAGTCGGCCGTGCCGTGTTCCGGAATAACCCACCAGTGTGGCGTGAGCCGCGCGTGCGTGTCGTTGACATGGAAGATGGTAAAGCCTCCTTTAAAATTGGCTGTGAAAGTCTGATCAGCAGTGACGTAGCTGATGGCCAGCGGATTCGTCGTCGTTGTCACAAAGCCACCGGTGCCGCTCCAGTTCTTGAAGGAGTAACCGTTGTTTGCGTTTGCGGTGACCGCGGAAGACGACCCGCCGTAATTTATCACCTGTGAAGTGGTTCCGCTTAACGAGCCGTTGCCGTCGGTGTTAAAGGTCAGGGTGTAGGTCTGGATCGTTGCCGAACAACTGTCCGTTGTGCCGCCGTTGAGGCCGTTGCACGTCCAGTTCCAGGGATGACCGCTTCCGCTGACGGCTGAAGGGACGCCTGCTGAACAGAGGTTGGTCGGCGCTGTTGCAGCAAGCGTCTGGTTGTTGTCCGATCCGCAGGCGCCATCGACCGGCAGAGCCGAGAAGTTCGCCGTTATGGTCTGATTCGCAGTTACGTTCGTAACCGTGAGAGGGTTTGAAGTGGTCGTGACAAAACCGTTATCGCCGGTCCAGCTAAGGAAGGAATATCCTCCGTTGGGGTTTGCCGTGATGGCAGTGCCCGAACCACTATAGTCGATGGTCTGCGGGGTGATGCCGGACAGAGTGCCGTTGCCGTCTGTCGTGAAGGTCAGGGTGTAAGTCTGGATAGTGGCCGAGCAGCTGGCCGTAGTGCCGCCGTTCTGTCCGTTACAGGTCCAACTCCAGGGATGGCCGCTGCCGCTTACCGCTGAAGCGGTTCCTGCCGTGCAAAGGTTTGCCGGTGCCGTAGCAGCCAGCGTCTGGCCGTTGTCCGTGCCGCAAGCTCCGTTGACGGGGGAAAGAGGCGCAAAATCAACGCCGCGGAATGCGTTACTGGCCGCCGCAGTCGCCAAGACAGTGAAAGTCGGCGAGGATGAACCGTCATCCGTAACTGTCACCAGTCTGTTCGCGCTCGTTTCCGAGGTGGTGGCGTAGATCACCACATTTGATCCGCTCTTGTAACCGGTCAAGCCCCGAAAGCCTGTAGGTGTGGCCAAGTTAAGGATTTTAACCTGGGACCACGTTGAGCCGTTATAGATCCATTTCTGTATGCCACCTCCGTTGGCAGAGGTTCCGTCGTCTGCGATATAGAGTGTATTTGCGTCAGAAAAGAAAAAGCCGTACGAGCTGTGAGTGCCGGTAGTGGGAAGGCCGCTGAGGAGCGCCGGCGTCTGCCCGCCAGTAGTCGGCAGTCCGCTGCCGACCGTACCGACACCGAGGAAGGTTCCGGAGGATGAACTGACGTACAGCTGATTCTGGGTCCCGTTATTGAAGATGCCAGGCACCCGCAGGTTGGTTGGCGCCGCCGAGTTAATCTGCGTGCTTGCAGTTGTCTGGCCGAGGGTCACATACTGCATACCAGAAGCTGCACCAGTGACCCAGAAAGCGGTACCATTTACAGAGACGGCCCCGCGGATATTAGTCGAACTAAGACCGGTAACTACTGTAGATGAATCGATGGATCCAGCTGCATCAACCCGGCCAACAACGCGAGTTGCTCCGGTAATGGCTACCCCGGTTCCGGCGGCATAGCCGGTCATTGTCAGATACCTGCTGTCTAACGAGCGGCGCAGGGTGCCTTCAGCGGTGGAACTGCCGGAAATAGTCAGTTGATTGTTGTTCCCTGAAGCTGTGGTCGGCAGGTTAATAGTCTGCACAAGACTCCCCCCTGGCGTGAATTCATCGAGGTATGCAGCTGCAGTGTTGCTTGAACCGGTGTTACCGGACCGAAGCACAACGATGTTGCCTGCCCCGAAATTGGCTGCGAACCCTACTCCCGCAAAGACGATAGAGAAAAGCAGTCCGAGAACGATTCCTGTAACATCTGTTGCTCTGCGCATAGTGCCTCCCTTTTTATTTAGGAAATTTCTGAGAAGATTATTTTCTAAAATATGAGATTACCGGCTGTCCTTTGCCCGCTTTCTTTACAATCTAGTCGGTCGCCTTCGAATTGCCGTTTCTTCTTTCACGTAAATAAAAAAACCCGGACCGTTTGTTTGGATCGGTCCGGGTTTTCTGGTCCCTTCACAAGGTCAGCGAAGTGCCCGTAACTTACTTCAAACTGTTTTATACTGCCTACGCCATAAGACGCAAGGCATGAAGACCTGCCTCTGCGGAATTTCTCAGGTACTTCTCTCCCTGCGAGGTCAGTCCCAAAAAGGATGATGTCTCACATAAGTCAGGGAATCGGCACTCATTCTATCAGTTTCTATGTTACAGGATTATGAAAAATATCTTACTGTTACATGAAATTATAATTCTCACTTATCGGGAAAGATTTTTGATTAGCCGAACTCTTACCTGCGTATCCCCCCGAGTGTCTCATAAAGAATCAGGGCTCTCTTTTCCTCTTTTTTAACAAAAGACCGAGTCCCCCCGCTGTGGCAATAAACCCAAAAAATCCGACAGCAGGGACCGATGCAGCTGTCCGGGCAAATGTGGCCTGGATGGTATGGTTTCCTGTAACGCTTGCGATGGCGTAGGAGTAACTGCCATCGCTCTCCGCTGCGGCGGCCACGGTCGAACCATTATCAGTCAAACCCTGAAGGAAGTAGCCTTCATCGGGAGTAATGACGAAAGTGAGAGGGCTTCCATAGTTGACGGTACTATGTGAAGGCATGATGCTACCGTTGCCGCTAATGATGGTAGCATTAACACTGTAAGTGTTTATATCGAAGGTGGCAGTTACCTCATGATCTGCGGTGACGTTAGCGATGGTATAGGTGTCTCCGCTGACAAGGGTCGTCACATCTACGCCGGTGTCGATTAAAGAAACCAGGTGGTAGCCGATAGCTGAGTCGACTCTGAAAGTAACGCTATCTCCTGAGACAACCCTAGCAAAATTCGGCGTCATGGTTCCTCCGGTGCCGTTCGTGATTGACGAAGTGATATTGAATACCTGGAGAATTGTCAGGTTCACTGTTGTCACATGCGTCATACCGCCACCATCGCCAGTTATGGTTAGGGGGTACGTGCCAGCCGCAGATGACGAACCGACGTTAATCGAAAGAGTCGAACTGCCCGAGCCCGGGGCCGCGATAGGGTTCGTACTGAAAAATACTGTAGTACCTTGGGGCAGGTTTGCTGCAGACAGTGAAACGGCATTGCTGAAGTTGCCTGAGACGCTTGTGCTTATGTTTGATACCCCTACCCCCCCTTGGGGGACGGATATTGAACCCGGAGCGGCCGAAACGGTAAAGTCAGGGGTCCAGTTGTTCAGAAGCGCGTTTGCGTCCACTGAGCCGAGGCCCGTTGACAGATCATATGCTGCCGTACAGAGGTAGCCGCTCACTCCTGGCACACTATTGCTCCCAGATGTGATGTCATGGAAAACAACTGCACCACTATGACTGTACTGGGCGTTGCCGAGTTGGTAGAAACGGATATTGGCATTGCCCTGGCGCTGGCCTTGCATTTGTACTATTAGAGCCATCAGGCCGGCGAAAGAAGGGGAAGATGCGGACGTGCCGCCGACGGCATAGAGCGCTCCACTTGTCTTGACGAGATAGGAATCATGCATAGCTCCGCTGAGGGAGACATCGGGGACGTCGCGCTTGCCATCAACTGGAACGCCGGGCGCTGCCTGCCACACCGGTTTGCCGTATATCGATGAAGCGCCACCGCCTGTGGCCCATAGCCCTGAGCCGCTTGATACAGTGCCACTTTCGTTCCAGGCAATTTCCGGAATGTAGCTTATGGCAGAGGAGCCCCCGATACCGTTCGTCGTGTTCCAGTAACTGCCGCTCCCTTCGTTAAACTGCGTTCCCCCTACCGCCACATTATACGGTGTAGAGGCGAGGCCGTTCACTCCAGGCCCTGAGCCGACAGCGTCGCCGCCGAGATTGCAACCCGCAGCGCCGGAATCACCGGATGCAACAAAAGAGGTGATGCCCTGAGAAGCGGCCTGCTGCCAGAGATTGTTGTAGAAATTATTCTCCGCCGTTCCCATATCAGACTCACAAGAGCCGAAACTGGTGCTCATGATAGGTGACAGATTATTGTTGACGATATATTGGGCTGATAGGTCCACGCCGTCCGTGGAGTGCGTAGATGCCGAGGTAACGAAAATAATAGCGGCATTCCTGGCTACGGCTCCCGACCATTCGACATCTAAATCGGCTTCGATATCCTCGATCCCGCCGAGGTCACCGGGATCCGGCCCGTTCACTATTACCAGAGGGTGGGTCACCGGAAGTCCCATCATATTGCGGAAGTCCGACCAGTTAGAGCTGGGGGAATGAGTGCGGCCAACAATAGCAATAAGTTGGCCGCTGCCATCTATCCCAGCGCTGTAAAGAGCGTTGACGTTATAAATCGTTGCGAAATCGTCAGGGGACAGGTAATGGTCTGTTCCTATGGTGTAATCGGAAGACACGTTTGATTGAGCTACAGGACGAATGCCATTGTGCATCATTGTGCGAGGGAAGTCATGAAGGGAGACAACTCCTGACACCAAATCAGAAAGTCCGCGCGGAATTAACGGGTCCTGAGCGTTTGCGTGGTGGAGCCGGCCATTAACATAGTAATTATGAATACTCGTATGAAAGGCGCGCTCAACTTGCGCAGCCGATCCGGAGAAATTTATCCAGGAACGCCCTTTGGCTATCTCTTCCACTGCAAAGCCATGGGAAACAAGCCAGCGGGTTATTGCGTTAACATCCTCAGGACCGGGGCCGAACTTCTCACCGAATTCCTCGGGAGTAGTCCAATTGTGGAAGTCAGCCGAGGCCGGATTATGAAGTTCGGTCAGAAACTCATTCAAGGCAGCCTCTTTGTCAAGACTGCGCCGCAGAGTGAGGATCATCCGCTCCATGGGGAGTGATGATTTCGTTGGTCCCCTATCGAACTCGGGGCGCGCAAACGGATGAACATTTCCATGCAGGATGACAGTGTCATTGTCATCTATAATGCGAGGTGACCGCCCATAGGCGGGTGGCGTATATGCTACGCCAGCAATAACCCCTGTCATGACCAGAGCGATAATGAAGACCAGTATTGTTTTCAACATCTTGTTTACACCGCGACGGT
>Ga0335070_10007208_pt1 | contig 13037 bp, 13 predicted proteins | sample Lox_Sample_13_FD_206722 | JGI IMG/M metagenome (GOLD analysis project Ga0335070, IMG submission 206722) | Soil microbial communities from Loxahatchee National Wildlife Refuge, Florida, United States - Lox_Sample_1.3 | ecosystem: Environmental > Terrestrial > Soil > Wetlands | place: USA...
TTGGCCGGCATTTTTGTGATCTCTGTAATTCTCAGTTCACGGTGGAGGAACTCCGCCAGTGCAGCATCTGCGGAAGGTGGGCATGCGAAAACTGCTGGACAAAGGAATATTATCTCTGCAATTCATGCAACGGGATAGCTAAACTCCTTGAGGCGAAGACCTGACTTTTCAGGCTCGGTTCTTCATTTTAAACTTTGGGCATTGGGTAAAGTTTACCCCTAACCTATTATAAGGGCAATCATTTATTTTTTCAGATTGAGCGGATTCGAAGAGTAATACCAAAATCACGTGCAAGTAGGTTCAGTCCTATCCCTACCGGGAGTGCCGCAGCGACGGGGTGGAGCCCCGAGAGCGTCATCGGACATTGATGTGATAAAAATTGCCCGGGGGCCGAAATTACTTAATCATCTAAATTTTTTTAACATGCATTAATTTCTCTCCGATTTCCTTGATCCCCCGAGTCAGGGGGAGATCCGGACCCATTTTTTACGATACGCGGGAATTTCTTAAAAAATCGCTGCACGGGAGAACGAAAAACAGCAGGTTACCACCGAACACTGAACGCAATACATAAATAGTCGAATTTCAGAGGATATAACTGGTGATTGTATGGCAGATGTAGCAATGCAAGATCAGACAATTGATCTCAAATGGGGGTCGTTTGTCCTCCTCGGATTATTGGCAATAGTATTCGGGTTGCTTATTGCATTTTTCCCCGGGGTTTCAGCCACTATTATGATTGAGCTGATCGGGATATTCATCATAATTCTCTCGTTCGGGGTCATTATGATGTCAGCAGTAGCGCCAGGTGGACTGAAAGGGTCGGTCCTTCTCGCCATCCTTGGTGTTATCGGGTTCTTTTTCGGGATTGCCACGATCCTTTCCCCATATGTGATGGGGAGGGTAATCTTCTTCCTTGCTGGCATCGCCCTGTTCATTGGCGGTATCATCGGAATCGTGCTGGCCATCTCGGAAAAACAGATGGTGCACCGCGGACTGTTCGCACTCCAGGCAGTACTCTCGTTGATCCTTGGTATTCTGATCATGGCCGGCCCGGTGATTGGGGCAGCGCTACTGGTCATCATCATCGGGGCATACTTTGTCATATGGGGGATCATCAGCGTCATCATGGGTGGTTTGATCATGATGGCGAAAAAAGCCTGAATGAAATTAAAACCTCATCAATTTCTTTTTTTTTAATAAATCCCGGATAATATGGGCTGTTTCTGTCGTTCCGGACGATCCGGATTACTCCTGGATCAGGAGGAGATTGGGAATAGTAATTTCTGAAGACTGATGAGCTGTTTTTAAGTAGCTGATATGGGATATTGTTATTCGGGTCGATGACTCACAGGAATGAAATTACCCGGATTGTGAATCCGTCAGTAATTCTTTCTTCAGGTGATTATGATATGACAGAAGTAATAGTAACTGAATCTGGAACCGGCATTATGCCCGTATACTCCTGGTGGCTCGTACTCATCCAGGGTCTTGCTGCCCTTATCCTTGGTATCGCATTCCTCGTATACCCGTACCTCACCCTTATGGTCGCGGTCATATTCGTGGGTGCATACTGGTTTGTTTCGGGTATTTTCAGCATCATAAGCGTCGCTATGGATAGGACAAATATGGGCTGGAAAATCCTCGTCGGTATTTTAGGTATTATCGCAGGGCTTGTAATTCTGGTATACCCCATATACAGCACAATCCTGTTACCAACGATCCTGATGCTGTTCATCGGAGTGTGGGGGCTTATTATCGGCGGTACCTCCCTGGCAGCTGCATTTGGAACGAAGGACTGGGCGATGGGCTTCATCGGTATCGTTGCGATCATATTCGGAGTACTCCTGATCGTATATCCCATGATTTCCGCAGCAATTTTGCCATTTGTCCTCGGAGGATTTGGTATCGTTGGTGGAATCATTACGATCGTCCTTGCTTTCCAGTTGAAGTCCATTTCCGGTTGAAAATTTACTGGTTATCTGGTGCCGATATGGCACCGGAATTCTATTTTTTTGGGATTTCTTATGAATAGAAAGCTTGATTAAATAATTCGCCTGATTTTAAGCGTTATCTCGAAGGAGAGAATGCCAAATGGATAAATAATCCAGGCACGAGAAACAAAGGCATTTGGTGATTGTAAAATATCTGCCCCTTAATAAAATTAATTAAAAGTTTGTTTATCCTGGAAATTTACCGACGCTCTTGGGGCACTGCCCCGCCGCTGTGGTACCCCGGTTAGGATAGAGACCGGACGGGAGTTCCGGAATTAATTCAACGTGTTTTTTTGCTGTACCCTGCCCCATGAATATCTTAATGCGGGGAAGGGTAAGGGAGGGGGTGCAACCCCCTCCTGTCTTAGTGATGCGGTTGGTTTTACATTTTCCTGCTCGAATGTATATGGATGGTGTATCGATCCATTTTCAAGAGGATTTATCCGGTTTGTCCATCTATTCTTTGTTAAGGGCTGTTTCTTTATAATTACCATCAGATATTGTGAAGTGCAGCTTCCATGCCCTTCTGTGCCGCATCCTTAATTATCGCTTCATTAATGACTGTTGTATTATCGGGAGCCAATGCAAGGCTCTGTATGATCATGTCTGCATTATTGACACTGAAATAACCGGCCCCTGTGTCGGGATCATAATTGTACTTGGCCGGATATCCTGCTATGTCCAATGAACTCCCGTTTTGTGTTCCATATACCACAGCTGCGGAAGAGGTATTGGTAAACTGGTCGACATAGATGGTAAGATATGCGACACTCCCTTCATACGTGGAGTTTAATGAGGGTTTATACAGGGTTGCAGCAGATGCCACTTCATCCGGGTACATCGATGTGTTATTGGTATCCTTTACTTCGAGGTCGAAACCCGGGACAATTGCAGGCACGATAAGGTCAGGTGTCTTCACCTGAACGCCGGCCGGTGTACCGGTATTTGTTTTCTGACCGGCGGGTGCGGTGCCCGTGCAACCGGCAAAAATAATCGCGGTGCAGAGGGTGAGAATTATTAGTGATAAAAATCCTGTTTTTTCCTTCATTGGGTATACCCCGGGATAATTCTGTTTTTCCCTGAAATCATTCAGAAATAACCTCTCTCTGGAAAACCTATAAAAGTTTTGTCTTAAATTTCCCGGGAATTATAGTTTAGGGGTATTTTCCATGAAAATATGAGATGTTAGTCATAGTGTAACACCGGGTTCAATAGTGCGGACGGTACTTTCGGGTCTCTTTCCCCAGTGTCCGAATGTTTTATAAAAAAAAAGATTATGCAAGATAATCTGCCGGGGTGGGAACGCTTTCCTTTAAGCCTTTTCTCTTCCTGATCCCAAGCACAACTTCTTTTACCATGTTGTTCGGAACCAGTTCGAAGCCGATAAATTCCGTGCTCCACATGGCCCGGCCTTCCGTCGCGGACCTGATGTCGCCGGCAAAACCGAAGAGCTCTGCGACCGGTGCCTTGCCAATCACCGTTACCGTGTCTCCTTCGCTCTGGATATCAAATATCGTTCCCCTGCGTCCCTGGATCTGCGATGTTGCATTACCCATCTGCTCGGTCGGCACGGTGATCTGGATCTTCTGTACCGGTTCGAGGAGCGAATCACCCGCGAGGAGGAGCCCTGCCTTGACAGCGCTTCTTACGGCGGGAATCACCTGTGCCGGACCCCGGTGGATGGCATCCTCGTGGAGCTTGACATCGACCAGGCGGATTTTCAAGTTTTGCACCGGTTCATCCGCAAGCGGACCCCCGGCAAGGGCTTCATGGAGCCCCTCGAGGATCAGCTCCATTGTCTCGTTCAGGTACTGGATACCCTTCGTCATGTCGAAAAACATATTCGTCCCCTGGATATCCTTCACACTCTTGGCCTCATCCTTATCGATGCCGTGAGCGATGAGGACATCACGCCGTTCGAGAGCGGTCATATTCATCGACACCTCGTTGTTCTTGATCAGGTTGACGATTTCGTCGGGCAATGGTTCCAGCTCGATATAGAACCTGTTATGCCGGTTGGGGGACTTCCCCTCTACAGGCCCTGCCTTCTGGACGGCCGTCTCACGGTATACCACGATCGGCTCTGACGTGACGATTTCCACCCCCTTATCGCGCTTGATACGGCCCGTGATAATTTCCAGGTGAAGTTCCCCCATCCCTGCAATAAGGTGCTCCCCGGTCTCCTCGTTGATCATGACCTGGAGGGTCGGGTCCTCTTTTCCAACCTGCCGCAGTACTTCAACAAGTTTCGGGAGGTCTTTCATGTTTTTTGCCTCAACTGCAACCGTCATGACCGGCTCGCTGTAATGCTTGAGCGACTCGAAGGGTGTCATCTGCTGGAGGGAGGTGACCGTAGAGCCTACGATTGCGTCTTTTAATCCCGTGACTGCAGCGATATTTCCGGCAGGGAGCTCTTCCACTTCGACGCGTTTCGGGCCCATGAAGATCCCGACCTGCTGGAGGCGGTTGGATTTTCCGGCAGTCCCCATCACAAATACTTCTTCTCCCCGTTTCAGTTTCCCTGCAAAGAGACGCCCGGTTGCCACTTCACCCGCATGCGGATCAAAGGAGATGTCGGTGACCATCAGGGAGATCGGCCCGGACGGATCGCATTTCAGCATGGCCTGCCCTTCGGGGCTTTCCTTGTCACCGTGCCAGATTACCCCGATACGACGTTTCTGGGCGTCGAGCGGGTTTGGAAGGTGTTTTACGACCATGTCGAGGACGACCTCGTACAGGGGGCTTCTCTGGGCGAGAGACTTCATATCTCCTGCCTTGCAGCGATCGTAGACTTCTTTGAATGATACGCCGCTCTTTTTCATATAGGGTGCTGACACTGCCCAGTTATAGAGTGCTGAACCGAATGCAACCGTCCCCTGCGATGCGTCAAGTTTCCAGCCTTTGTTGTAACTCTCTTCGTTCATCCCCTTGATCAGCTTGTTCACCTTATCGATGACCCTCCCAAGGCGGATCTGCATCTCCATTTCATCGACTTTCAGCTCGTTTATCAGGCGGTCGACCTTGTTGATAAAGAGAACCGGGCGGACCTGTTCCTTCAGGGCTTGGCGGAGTACGGTCTCGGTCTGGGGCATCGTTCCCTCGACTGCATCGACGAGGACGACCGCCCCGTCAACGGCTCGCATAGCACGGGTTACGTCGCCGCCGAAGTCCACGTGACCCGGCGTATCGATCATATTGATGAGGAATTCCTGGCCTTCATATTCATGGACCATCGAGACGTTGCTTGCATCGATAGTAATACCACGGGCCTGTTCCTCCTCATCCGAATCCATGAAAAGCTGTTTTCCTGCGAGTTCCTCGCTGATGATACCCGCACCGGCCAGCAGGTTATCGGAAAGGGTCGTCTTTCCATGGTCGATATGTGCAACGATTCCAATATTCCGGATATGTACCGGTTCATTCATGAGCTCTGTAACGCGCTCGACATTTTTTTTGCCGCGAACCATTCAAAACACCTTAAAAAAGATACAAAAAATTAACGGGCAGATTTTGCAATCCTTTCACGTTCTTCCTTCTTGTTCACAGAATAACACTTCACATCGCCTTTTGATGCTGCGATCAGTTCATCGGCAAGGCATTGGCTGACAGGTTTCTTACCTTTGTGTGAAGCCTTGTACACCCCTTCGGCAATAAAGAAGAGCGATGTGTTGACACGGCGCAGCGGGGCGGTATCGACTGACTTCGGGACATTGATGCCTCCGTACTTGAGACGTACGGTCTCTTCACGCGGACCGGTATTTGCCACTGCCTCAACAAGCACCTGGACAGGGTTCTTTTTGGTCTTCTTGTTGATGATATTGAATGCATCCTTCACGATCCGTATGGCGAGTGTCTTATTTCCGGTATTCATCTGCGACTGCATGAGGCGGTTTATGAGCCGTTCGACGATCAGCATATTGCTCTTATTGAATTCCTGCCGGGTGAATTTTCCACAGGAGTGGGGGACTATCATGGAATGGAGATTGATATACCTGACGAGAGCGGGATCGTTGATCTGGACTTCTCCCATGTCCCACTGGTTAAAAAGAAGCTTCTGGGTCCCCTTAGTCTCACGGGCCTCTTTCGCTCCTTTAACCTCTTTTACCTCTTTAATGTCCTTTTGTTCTTTTTTCTCGGTCTCTGTCATTACCATCACCGCCGCGGCTTCTCCTTCCTGCCGATTACCATTTCGTGGAGGCAGACGTTGTTCACCTTGGTTACCACGTACCTCACGCCGGGAATATCTCCCATCGAGCGGCCCAGACGGCCCCCGATTCCCTCGACCTCCACCTCGTCGTGCTCGTCGATGAAGTTGATGGCCCCGTCGCCGACTGCGAATGCCGTGATCTGGCGGCCGTTCTTGATGAGCTGGACACGGACACATTTCCTGATGGCTGAATTCGGCTGTTTTGCTTCCACGCCAATCTTTTCAAGAACTATGCCCCTTCCCTGCGGTGCTCCCTCAAGGGGGTCGGATTTTAGATCCAGCTGGTCCATGCGCCGTGCATAGGTGGGATCGCTCCACCTGAATTTTTTTGAGTCGCGTGTGAGTTTTCTCGCTGCGAATTTACCCTGTCCCATTAAATACCCTCGTAAATATAGTTTTTATTGATGCAATAATGTCTCAACTGAGATATATACAAACGCGCGGAACAAATTTATACATTGCCCCTTCGCATCCGCTTGCCTGTATCTATTCGGGTTTATTCATAATAATATTATATCTCCAACCCTCATACCGTCTATAATGAATTCCCGGATTTACAAGAATGCGTATTTCGACGCCAGTCACCGTCTCCTTCATTACCAGGGGAAATGCGCCTGCCTTCACGGGCACCGGTGGAAGGTGGAGGTATGGGTGGATGGCCAGGTCGATCCGGTAACCGGGATACTTGCCGATTACAATATGATCAGGGAGACGATAGAGACCTATGATCACCAGGTAATCCTCAATGAAACAGATCCGATGGTCGCCTGCCTTACACAATTTCAGCCCGTTATCACCACACCCGGGGATCCTACGAGCGAGCTTCTTGCCCTGATTATCAGGGAAAGGATTGACCAGGCCTGTAAATCAGCAGGACACAACGCATCGGTCGTAAAGATCAGGGTCTGGGAATCCCCCACCTGTTTTGCCGAGATCACTGCATGAACATACTTGAAATTTTTTACAGTATCCAGGGCGAGGGAAAAAACCAGGGCAGGCCGACCATATTTATCAGGCTTGCCGGATGCAACCTCAGGTGCCGGTGGTGCGATACTCCGGGTGCCTATGATCAGGGCATCATGCTGACCGCCAGTGAAATTATCAGTAAAATAAGGGATTTCAGGTGCAGGGAAATCTGTATTACCGGCGGCGAACCGCTTCTCCAGGAAAAAGAACTGGTCGATCTCCTCAAACTATTGTTTTCCCTCGGTTACCACACCGAAATTGAGACGAACGGGACCCTTGATTTTTCAGGATGCCAGGAGTTTTCTACGATTTGCATGGACATAAAATGTCCGTCATCAGGGGAGAAGAGTACCCTTTCACTGCTTGACAGGATTAACGAGCGGGACAGTGTCAAATTTGTCGTCGTCGATGAAAAAGACTGCCTTTATGCCAAAGACGTGATAATGTCCTCTACTATCCGGGGAGAGGTTTTTTTCTCACCGGTCTGGGGGTCGGATGTTCGGAAAATTGCTTTGTTTGTCCTGGAACAGGGCCTGCCCGTGAGAATTCAGGTGCAACTCCATAAAATTCTCGGAGTTTCTTAAATGAAAGCTGTATGTCTGTTATCAGGGGGGATGGATTCGACTACCCTCGCATACCTGGCCAGGGATTCAGGGTATGGCATCTATGCATTGCATGTCAATTACGGGCAGCGGACGGAACGCCGGGAACTGGCTTCGGCCAGGAAAATAGCGGACCTTCTCGGCGCGAGGGAATTCATCGAGATAAGTCTCGATTATTTGCGGCAGTTCGGGAACAGCAGTCTCACCGATCATTCGATCGGTGTCGAAGTCTTTGACGAGTCCCGGGCCAGCCTCCCAAATACCTATGTCCCGTTCCGGAATGGAAATCTTCTCTCCATTGCAACGAGTTTTGCCGAGTCGCGTAGAGCGGATGCCATATACATCGGCGTCCAGGCTCTGGACTATAGCGGTTACCCGGACTGCCGTCCACAGTTTATCGATGCCTTCCAGAGAGTGATCGATACCGGAACGAGAGACGGCACCAATATTCAACTGGTTACACCGTTTATTTCGAAAACGAAGGCAGATATTCTTGAACTCGGCCTGCAACTCGGCGTACCGTACGAGTATACCTGGTCCTGTTACCAGCAGGAGGATGAGGCATGCGGTGTCTGCGGTTCATGTCACTTCAGGCAGGAAGCATTCAAGGCAGTCGGGATAAAAGACCCGATCCCCTATAAGAGGAAGTGAAGCATGGAAATTTTCAGGAACAGGCGGCTATCAGTCGAAACAAAAGAGATAACGTACCCTGATGGGCGCCGGCGGGAGGGTGTCCTTGTCCACCCCGGCGATGCGGTGATCATACTGCCGGGATGCGGAGATTCGTCCTGGCTCCTGATCAGGCAGTACAGGTTTGCGATCGATTCATACATACTCGAGGCGCCTGCGGGGACCATGGAACCGGGAGAATCCCCGGAAGAAACCGCAAGACGGGAACTTATCGAGGAGACCGGGTTCGAACCGGGGACCCTGGCGGAGCGGGGATTTATTTACACGACCCCGGGATTCACCGACGAAAAGATCTACCTCTTCGAGGCGGGTGATCTGAAACCGTCAGACCGGTATTCCCGGGATGATGATGAGTATATCGAACTCATCACGGTTTCCGGATCCGATCTTGTCGCGATGTGCAGGGATGGCAGGATAACCGATGCAAAGACCATCAGTGTGGTCTTTCGTTGCCTTGGGGTTGCAATATGAGGTCCACCTTGATGATTGCCGGGATCCTGGTGGTTGCGGCTGTATTTTTTTCAGGCTGCACAGGGATTCAGGGGACGGGCCAGGCTACACGGTCATACTCGGTAAATTCATCGGGTGTCCTTTCACTGACGGTCCCTCCTGTCACAGTGACAGAAAATGTCCTGGACTCTTCATCAAACATTACCGTAAGCCGACTCGTGTTTCATACACCTGACGGCGAGGTATATGGTCTGATGGCCGCCCCGGTTCAGCCGAAAGCTGCGTTTGTTCATGCACCGGGTGCCGGTGTGAAAAAAGAAGGGCATAAGGACAGGGCAGTTGCTTATGCCTCACAGGGTTATGCATATCTCGTACTCGATATCCGGGGAAACGGCGGAGAAACCCCGGGCTACCCGATGGATATCGAAAAAGATTATACCCTGTTCCAGAGAGGAGGGATGCCGGAGTATTACGATATCGTCGGCGATATGATCAATGCACGGCAGTACCTTTCATCGAAATACAGCGTACCGGTTTATTCGTCGGGCGAGAGTAATGGCGGACGTTATGCCGCTCTGGCTGCGGCGATCGATCCACAGTCAGCCGGTTATATCGGGATCTCGACGTCAGGTTTCGGGAGGGCCGGAGATAACCCCAATTATACGGTCGATGCCCGGAAATTCCTGCTCTCAATAGATCCCGATCTCTATGTTTCAATGATAACGCCAAGGCCGGTATATATATTTCATGCGACGGCAGACCCGATAATTCCGTTTGCCGATGGAAAGGAATTGTTCGACCGGGCATCGGAGCCCAAAAAATTTTTTCCGTTCAACGGGACCCATGGCGTGAACGGGGAAGTCGACCAGATAATATTTCGTGAATATGCTCAAATTTATGGCTGACCGGGGGAAATAGATACTGACCCGTCACCGGGAGCTCCAGGATTATGGCAGAAGTTGGACAGGTTGAAGAAGTAGACGAGGCACGACACCGGTATGAATTCAAGAAGACACTGGAGAAGCTCGAGGCAAAACAAGGGAGCGGGACCGAACTTATCACAATTTACATCCCGCCCGACAAACAGATCTACGATGTAACAGCCCAGTTAAAGGATGAATTCGGCCAGTGTGCGAATATCAAGAGCAAACAGACACGGACAAACGTCCAGAGTGCAATCTCTTCGGTCCTTTCACGCCTGAAATACTATAAAAGGCCGCCTGCCAACGGTCTCGCGGTGTTCTGCGGCACGATCCTTCTCGGCGGAGACCGGACCGACCTGGAATGCACAATAATCGAACCTCCCGAAGCACTCAATCTCTACATGTACCGTTGCAGCTCGCAGTTCGAGCTGGAACCATTACGCCAGATGCTTGAGGAAAAAAGCGTTTATGGCCTGCTCGTTCTCGACCGGCGTGAAGCTTACTGGGGGTTTCTCCGGGGAAACCATATCGAACCGATAGGCGGAGTGACATCGACAGTGCCTGGAAAACAGCGGAAAGGAGGACAATCCAGCGCTCGTTTCCAGCGGCTCCGGGAGATCGCAATCAATGAGTTCTATACAAAAATCGGGGAGCGTTCGAGTGCAATATTCCTCGCCGAGAAGGACTTTTTCGAACGCTTCAAGGGAGTCCTGATCGGGGGCCCGAGCCCGACCAAGGAAGAATTCGAGGCAGGCAATTACCTTCATCATGAGATCCAGAAGAGGATCATCGGTATTTTCGACGTCGCGTACACGAACGAAAGCGGTCTCGACGAACTGGTCGATGCGGCGGAGGATGTCCTGAAGGGGATGGATGTCGTCAAGGAGAAAGCTGTCATGCAGCGGTTCCTGAAGGAACTCGTCAGGGACAACGGGCTTGCATCCTATGGCGAGGAAAATATCAGGAAGAACCTGGAGATCGGGGCGGTGGAAACGCTGCTCCTGTCATCGAGCCTCCGGAAGTCGAGGCTTACCATCAGGTGCCCGAGTTGCGGCCATATGAAAGATTATACCGTTAAATTGGAAGCCGGGAAATCTGCAACGGATCTCGAGTTCGGGAACTGCCCGGCCTGCACGGCCCCGATGGTTCTTGACAACGAGACAGATATTATCGAAGAACTGACCAGCCTTGCAGATCAGAGCAGTGCGAAGGTTGAAATTATTTCCGATGATTTTGAGGAAGGTTCGATATTGTATACCGCATTCGGGGGCATAGCAGCCATTTTACGGTACAGGACGGGTTACTGATGTTCCTCGAGACATATGAGACTATTGAAAAAGCGATTAGATCAAAGACCCGGCTTTGCGATGTTCTTCTTACAACAGGGGGCGAGCACGCAGACCTTACGACAACTGCTTCTTTTGTAATTGCAAAAGAACAGAAAACGAACCCGGCGGCAATCGCGGCTTCACTTGTTGACGAGCTAAAATCAGATCCCGAACTGTCAGGAATCACCATCGAAGCAAAAGGCCCCTATATCAACTTCCTGTTTGGACCGGATTACATAAGTGAAACCCTCAAAATCGCGTCAAAACCAGGTTATGGAAACGGTATTCCAAAGATGGAACGCGTCGTCCTCGAACATACCAGCGCAAACCCGAACGGCCCGCTCCATGTGGGCCACATCCGGAATTCGATTATCGGGGACACTCTTGCCCGTTGTTTCAGGAAAGCGGGCTACAAACTCGAAGTCCAGTATTATGTCAACGACATGGGACGCCAGATAGCGATCGTTGTCTGGGGTTTCGACCACCTCGATACCGGTGTGAAGGAAGAGGAAAAATCCGACCATTATGTCGCACGGATCTATATTGCCGCCAACAGGGAGCTTGAGAAAGACCCGGAAAAAGTTGCAGAGGTGGACAGCCTGATGCGGGAAGTTGAGAAAAGCGACCCTGGTACGGTAAAAAGATTCCGTTCCGCCGTATCGACCTGCCTGGACGGGTTTTACGCCACGCTCGCCCGGCTGAATGTCCACCACGATCGTTTCGTCTGGGAGAGCGATTTTGTCAGGAACGGGGATACCGAACGGTTCCTTTCACGAGTTTACCGCCTGCCCGAATACCATGACGACGACAAGGTGTGGCTGGACTTAACCGAATTCGGGTTCGACAAGGAGTACGTTCTGCGGCGGAGCGACGGGACCTCGGTGTACGCCGCCCGCGATCTTGCCTATCATGTATGGAAAGGCAGGAATTTCGACCGGGTAATCGACGTGCTCGGTGCCGATCACAAGCTTATCGGGGCCCAGCTCAGGGCGACGCTGAAGCTTGTCGGAGAGAGAGCCCCCGATATCGTCCATTTCGAATTTGTCTCGTTACCGGAAGGATCGATGAGCACGAGGGCCGGGAAATTCGTGTCGGCAGACGAGCTCCTCGATGAAGTGACACGCCAGGCATTCTCAGAAGTCACCGTGCGACGCCCGGAGCTCGGGGAGGATCAGCGGTACGAAATTGCACGCTCGGTTGCGCTCGGGGCTATCAGGTACGATATCGTCAAAGTTTCCCCTGAGAAGAGCACGGTGTTCGACTGGAAGGAGGCCCTCGATTTCGAGCGGCAGAGCGGGCCTTATATCCAGTATGCCCATGCAAGAGCGGCGAGCATCCTTGAAAAAGCAGGGGAATTTGAGGAGGCCTATCTCCTCACCGATCCTCACGGCATTGCACTCGCCAAGCATATCGCCAGGTATCCGGCGGTAATCCAGGAAGTTGTTACCGAATTAAAGCCCCATGCTCTTGCGATCTATGCCCGCGAACTGGCAGACCTGTTCAATGCATTCTATCATTACGAACCGGTTTTGAAAAGCGAGGGGATCACACGCCAGAGCAGGCTGACGCTCGTCAGGGCAGCGAAAAATACATTAAAGGAATCCCTGGAAACACTTGGTATCGATGCACTCTGCAGCATGTGAGGCACTCAGGAAGCAGGGGTACCAGTTCTTTTCCGACAGGTCGTCGGCCGCAGTGAAACCCTGCATGTGGTGCAAGCGTTCACTGAAAGGCGGAGAAAAGTGTTATAAGCACCAGTTTTACGGCATAGACAGTCACCGGTGCGTCCAGATGACGCCGACCCTCAGGTGCAATCACCGGTGCCTCTTCTGCTGGCGGTCATTCGAACACGAAATTACTGAGGAAGATGTCATCCC
>Ga0335070_10007209_pt1 | contig 13036 bp, 12 predicted proteins | sample Lox_Sample_13_FD_206722 | JGI IMG/M metagenome (GOLD analysis project Ga0335070, IMG submission 206722) | Soil microbial communities from Loxahatchee National Wildlife Refuge, Florida, United States - Lox_Sample_1.3 | ecosystem: Environmental > Terrestrial > Soil > Wetlands | place: USA...
CCGAGCGATGCGCTGATGAACTGCATCGTGGGAATGAGCTGTTCCGCCGGAACGCCCTTCAGTGCCTGAATGTTTTTGAACTGTTGCTCTGCCGTTTTCGGCGTGTCGGGTGCCGGCTTATCCGGCTGGCGGGCAAAAACACTGTAGTGTATACCCATGCCGGCACACACGGTGAAGCCGACCACCAGCAGAGAACGCAGTACTCCCCTGTAAACCTTAGTCATTTCCGTCCCCCAGAACGTGTTGGCATTGTATCGAGAATGCCGGGGTGAATTCTCGATGCCCCGCCGAGTACGCGACATCCTGCCGATTCAGCTGTGCATCGAACCTGCGCCGCAAACGAATTTAAGCATTAGGAGACACGCGATGAGGCAGGACGGCGTTATCGGGCAAATTTCGAAGCAGGAATGGATGAAACCTGCAGAAGAGGGCTTGCAGAATCTGATTCACAAAGCCTTCCAGTTTGAAGGCGGACAGCGGGCGAAGAATTTCCTTCATGGGACCTGGATTGGGGAGCCACTTCACGTAATCCTCGCCGATATTCCGATTGGCGCCTGGACAGCTGCCGTGGCCTTCGATGCGCTGGATTCAATGGGCAAGCGCCGCGAATACAGAGTTGCTGCGGGTGCCGCAGTCAGTCTCGGACTCATCGGCGCGGTCGGAGCAGCAGTAACGGGGCTAGCCGATTGGCAGGACGTCGATCCACCTGCCCGACGGATTGGTTTGGTTCACGGACTGTTGAATCTGGCCAGTGTGGTTCTGTTTGGTAGTTCCCTAGTGGCGAGACGTGGAAGAAGTGGACGAACCAGAGGACGTGCGTTAGCGGCGCTGGGTTATGCAGTGTCAGTAGCAGCTGCTCATCTGGGCGGCAACCTGGTGTACGAACAGACGATCGGAGTCGATCACACTGCATCGGAAAAGCTGCCGGAAGAGTTCACGGCTCTGCTCGCGGAATCGCGTGTAGAAGATGGCAAACCGGTGCGAGCTGAACATAATGGCACGCCGATCCTGCTGGTTCGCCGTGACTCGCAAATCTATGCCCTGGCAGAAACCTGCTCGCATCTTGGCGGGCCGCTATCCGAAGGCAGGCTGGAGGGCGATGTCATCCAGTGTCCCTGGCACGGATCGCGCTTTTCGATTCGCGACGGCCACGTCGTGGACGGGCCCGCCGTGCATCCGCAGCCGTGCTTGGAGGTACGGGTCCGGAATGGCCAGGTGGAAGTGCGGAGATCGGATTCCCGGACTCCCACCGAGGTACCAGTTCAAACTGAAAGCACACAGCAGCGTACGGGAACGGAGGATTGAAACTCCGGAGAATCCCGGCCAATATTGAGCTTGCCCCTCACTGAAATGCGTAGAAGTTGTAATCTTCGCAGCCGATGTACAGCGTACCGTCGCTTACGATTGGCGACGCGTTGACTCGCTCTTCGAAGTAATACATGGATTTTGGCTCGCCCGTCTTCAGATCGAGGAACCTGACTTTTCCGTAGAAGTCGCCGATAGCCACGGTGGTGCCGGTCACGACCGCCGACGAGAACACGTTGATCTTCGTGTCTCGCCGCCATTTCTCTTTGCCAGTTTGCGCGTCGATGGCATGGATGTATTCGCCGTCGGAATTGCCGGTGATCACCAATCCGTCGGCCACGGCGGGCGAAGAGATGACCCAGTTGCCTTCATTGGAGTAGCGCCATTGCTGTTTGCCGGTGGCGGCGTCAACTGCGTAGAGGCACCCATCGCGGCTGCCGAAAAAGACTGTTCCATCCACGATAGAGGGCGATGACTGAATCTCGCCCAGTGGAAAATATGGATTCCCCTCCGTCTTGAACTTCCACTTCAGGTCTCCGGATTTCAGATCGAGCGCGTACAAATTGCCGTCCATGCTGCCGGCGTAAACAACCCTGTTCGCGATTGCCGGAGTCGCGCGCACGCGTCCCGCTGTCTTGAACGCCCACTGCTTTTTTCCCGAAGACGCATCGAGGGCGTAGATAAATCCATCGCCCGCGCCGAAGATCACGCTCTGCTCTGACAGAACGGGCGAGGACAGAAACCAGTCCCATCCGCCCTGAAACGGCAACTCCGGCCCCGTGGCAAATGTCCATTTGACTTTGCCGGAACCTGTCTCGGCCGCGCGAAATACTCCATCGCGACTCGTGAAGTAAACCAGTCCCTGGGCCACTGCTGGAGAGGACGAGACTGCTCCACCGGTCTTGAGCTTCCACACCAGCGTCCCATCGGCAGCTTTCAACGCGTATAGATAGCCGTCGTCACTGCCGAAGTAAACGACTCCATTCACGAGCGCCGCGGATGAGCGAATTCTGCCCTCGGTCTGGAACCGCCACTTGGGATTGATGAATGCGCCGCCCTTGGGCGTCGGCGAATCGGCAAGCACACCCGTGTGCTGCGGATTTCCGCGAAACATCGGAACATCCGCACCAACAGCAAACGTGAGGCTGATGATTACGTTAACCAGAATTGCGAATGGCTTTTTCATGCCCGGCACCCTACCACATGAGACTTTCGTTGTCAGTGAACGTCAACAATAGTGGCGCCAGAAAAGAAAAACGACCCGAAGTTCGGGCCGTCTCAGGTGCGGGTGCACCCCGTCAAGGTCATTTCAATTATCGATCAACCGCCAAGCGCGATCAAGAGAACGTAACGAGAGGATGAATCAAGCGATGGTCGGTCTCGTTAGTTGACACGGTGCAAATACTTGCGGGCAATCGTCCGTACTTCCGGGTTTGGCGAATGCACGGCGGCTCTCATGAATCGATCCACACGGCGGCACGGATTCAGAGCCAACAATCGGGCAATTTCTATTCCTGTTTGCGCGCTGACATTCGAGCCGTAGGTGGACTATGGTCTCCAGAAACGGTGAATACTCGAGATTCGACCAGTTTCGACTTTCGAGTGCGCGAATCCAATTTCTGGCCGTTTCGCGAATGGCTCGGTCGTCACTATCCGCTGCATCGACTAGCAGGAACAGTCCCGCGTCGGTCTCTTGCTCCTCTGCTGTAGCCTCGGGAGCCATCGGTGGACCGGGGCGCGGAACCACCAGTCCGGACCTGGCGGCTTCGTGCATACAAGGTCTGTCGGTCGCCAGGCCAGACAGCATGGCTCTCGTTCCGTCCGGTTCAATCTCTCTCAGCACGGTTCCGACCCAGTCGGCATAGCTGCGGGTTCGGCTGCCCGGATCACAGCTTCCGGGAAGCGATTTCACCAGTGCATCGACTGCGGGGGCGCCTAACTCCACGAGTTGTGGATCGACGTTCTTCTCTCCCCAGTCGTTTGCCCGGTAGGCGATCAAAGCAGGGATCTTCGCTTTGTCCTTGGAAGAGGCAAGGATGTCGATGATGTCATTGCGAACTGTGGCCTCAGAAGACGGAGGCGCTTTCAGAAGAAGTGGAAGAGCCTCCGGCGCGGGGTGCTGCTGCAGTTCGCTTTTGGCAGCGTCTTCGTCGTTGATGTTGCCGGTGCCGAGTCGTTGAATTAACGCTTCGATGTGCGCGGTCGACGGGTCTTGCGGGGCTGCAAAGAGAGAGCCGGCTGACAAAATGCCTAGGAGAAATATAACGCGGCCGGCCACTCTCATTGGTCTACCTTTCTCGCGCTGTCGGGGAGTCATCTGACGGCACGAGGCCGAATGCGTGTAACCCATCCCTTCGTGGCAATCCTTATTTGTAGATTCTTCGCAAAATTGGAGTAGCCACAACGCCCAGGAGCGCGAGTATTGAAAGAGCCCCTGTGAGCCGGACAACGCCTTCCTTGCTTCCGGGGGCATCCGCCAGAAGCAGCAGAATGAAGTTGAATAAACAAGTCGTGACCCAGATCAGAACGATGGTCAACGCTCGCGAGAGTTCTACGATGCTCTCATCCGATGTTTGCTTTAGCATCAGGGCAGTTGCGCCAAACGCAATGGAGATACTGAGGAAGGCAATCCGGCCCTTTAGTAATACCTTGAAGCCGGGTTCGACGATTTGCCAGTTCGTCAGCAGAGCGAAAGCCAAACCAATGCCGCACATCGTGATTCCCGCTGTGGCCAGCAGCTTCCAACGTTCGCCCTCGTAAACAGTTGCGCAACAGAGCGCGATCAGACTGTAGACACCTATGGAAACCGCTGTCAGCAGTATCTTCGTTTCTTCTTCACCCCATTTGCCAAACAAAAGGACTCCGCTGGCCAGGATCGCAGCAACGCCAAATGCGCCGACAAAGCCGCACATGAAGAACTTCCTCAGGCTCACGAGGTAAACTCCTGTCACGGGGACTCGTTTTAAGGTAGCGGCTCCAAGCGATTACGTCCAGATATCAAAAGTCATTCCTCTTGCCGATGAGCCTCTGCCGATGCGTGTTATTGCAGGCGTAACCGACAGAGGTTCCGATTCGCCAGATTCCCCTTCCACCAGCTAGAATGGTGGTTACTTCCGATGCACGGATTTTCTCCGTAAAATCCTGAATCGCCTGGACTATGGGAGCCATCCAAAACAAAGTAGCAGGGCCTGTTAGCGACGAACTGGCGCTGGTTCAGGCAGCCAAGCGGGGCGACGACTCGGCTTTTGAAGAGCTGGTCCGGCGCTACGACCGCAATGTTTTCCGGATCGCGCAGCACATCACGCAGAACCGCGAGGATGCGGAAGATGTGGTGCAGGAAGCGTTCCTGAAAGCTTACGGCAACCTGGCGCAATTCCAGGAGCAGTCGAAGTTTTACACGTGGCTGGTCCGGATTGCGGTGAATGAGGCTCTGATGAAGTTGCGCCGGCGGAAGCCGGAGCGCACGGTCTCACTCGACGAAGACATCAAGACGGAAGACGATTCCCTTCCCCGCGAGATCGCGGACTGGAGTCCGAATCCGGAACAGCAGTACACGCAAGCCGAGTTACGCGAGATTTTGAGCAAGACCATCCAGGGCCTGCCTCCGGGTTTCCGGACGGTGTTCGTACTGAGAGACGTGGAAGGTCTCTCGACGGAGGAAACCGCGGCGGCGCTGGAATTAAGCGTTCCTGCGGTAAAATCTCGCCTGTTGCGGGCGCGCCTGCAACTTCGCGAGCGGCTGTCGCGTTACTTCCAGCGGCATGAGCCGGGCGACGGCAAAGGTGGTCCGAGAGGTGAAGATGTCAAAAACAAAGATGTGGCAAGCGGAGATGGCAACCTGTGAAATGCTCTGAATTCCTGAGCGAGCTGACCAGCTACCTGGATGGCGTGCTCGACGAAAAAACCAAAGCCGAGTTGGAAAATCATCTTTCGTGGTGCCACAACTGCTACGTTGTTTGCGACACAACCAAGAAGACCATCGAGATCTACCGCGACTCTCAACTCTACGAACTTCCTGAAGACCTCCGCAGCCGGCTTCGCTCCGCCATCATGACGAAGTGCCAGCAGCAGAAGCGGCGCGGGCCACAAAGCGTGTGAAGACGATTGCAGATCTTAGATTTCAGATCTGAGATTGCTGCCGAGAACTCCACGTACGCGGACAAATTTGAAGTCTGAATTCTCTCGCCGTTCACCCGGTGACTGCAATCACGGTCGGTTTTCTGCTGCAACCGATATCATCGCCTCATGGCGAATCGTGTTTGTCCCTGGTGGATCGGGTACCTGCTTGTGAGTCCTGTTCGCCGTTGTCTGGGACAGGATCCCATCAAGATTCTTTCTCCTTACATTCGTGAAGGCATGACCGTGCTCGAGCCCGGTCCGGGTATGGGATTCTTCACCATTCCTGCGGCGCGGATGGTTGGGGGCTCGGGCAAGGTGATCGCGGTCGACATGCAGCCGAAGATGATTGCTGGCTTGAAAAAGCGTGCGGTAAAGGCGGGCGTGGCCTCTCGCATCGATGCGCGTGTGACCTCGGCAGACACCATGGGTACCAACGATCTCGCTGCAAAAGTCGACTTCACACTGGCGTTCGCCATGGTGCACGAGTTTCCCGACCCGGGCCATTTTTTCGCTGAAGTCGCGCGCGCTTCGAAACCGGGTGCACACGTTTTATTGGCCGAACCACGCGGACACGTGAAAGATCAGAAATTCACTGCCGAGTTAGACGCCGCGGCGGCTGCCGGGTTCAGCGTGGTCGAGCGCCCGGCCATCCCACGCAGTGTCAGTGCCCTGCTCGTGAAAAAGTAGGCCGGAAGTGCATCTCAGGTGTTCCATGTATATGCCTTGCAGGAGGAAAAGTGGTATTAAAACACCTGCAAGCTCGTCCTCATCCATACTTTCGTCCTTGCTTTTCATCTACTTAGGCGGTTCCCGGCTTTATACCTGTGGAGTTGCGAAAACCTAAACCCTTTTGGCAATCCATGAATCTAAGTACATGAGTGACCGAGGATCGGGAAAGTCACCGAGCCGAAGGGGGCGTCACTCTCGGTGCAACGAACCCAGGAACTGGCATACACGCCCAGGTATGGAAGGTGGGGTCATGATTGGAAAACTGGTAGAAGTCTTGTTTGGCTGCAAGCACGCCCGCTACAGCTTCCCCGTAACTGTTCGCCAACCAAAGCGCCGCCCCCAGGCCGCTGCACTGACCGGCACATATGTGGTGTGCCTCGATTGTGGCAAAGAATTCCCTTACGACTGGCAGCAGATGAAGGTCATCACTTCCCCCGAGCGCCATCGCGAACAGCTGGCAGAACTGGCCAAGCACGCCGCTTAAGAAACAGCAGCAAGCACGATGGATGCAAAGAGGCACGAAGCAAATCACGCTGCCTTCGTGCCCTTTTGCGCGAAGTGCACCTAAGGCAGGTTTAGAGTTTGTGGGCCCGGCCGAAGGGCCGTTGGTTTTCCCTTCCAAATCAACTCACCTGACATTCCCTGGGGCAGAGTGATTTGCGCCTCGACTCCGCCGGACACCCGACGATATTTTGCCTCCACGTTTCCACTCGGCGTAGGCATAACTGCCTCAAGGTGTTGAAGCGCGCCCAGGTGCGGTTCGATCTCTGCTGTAGTAAAGCCCGCGGTCTTCGGACGGATTCCAGCCACGATCGTCAGCAGATCGTAATTGGGGTGAGCGCTCCACGCATGACAGTCGGATCGCGTGGGCTCCGGCGACTCCGCCCAGGTCGTCAGTCCCAGAGAGAGCATCTGGCTCCAGGGCCCAAGCAGCCGCAGATATTCATCACCCATGCCGGCGTGCAGCACAGCCCGCGCCAGATAGAAGCGGAAATAGTACGTGGCGGCAGTCATCGACGGCACGGCTGCACTCGTGTGAAATCCGGCATCACTCGTGGAGAGAATCTTCTCGAGAACAACTTTCTGCTTTTCGGCGGGGATCACGTCGAGCCACACGGCGAGAATATTTGCGTGCTGGCTGTAGTGCTGTTGCGCAGGAGTATCGGCGATCAGACCATACTGTTCGTTCCAGCACAGCTTGCGCACTGCCTCAGATGCGCGCCGGGCCGCATCGCGGTAATCAGCGGCCACTCGCGCGTCGCCCAAAGCTGACTCAATCTCTGCTGCGTCCTGGAGTGCTTCGATCAACTGGAGCGTGATGATGGCCGAGCCTCCGTCAGCGTCCTGCGCCGGCATTCCGAATTGAAAATCCTGTCCCCAGTCGACGAATGGCCACCATGGCACCTTCCCCATCAGGCCGTCGGCACGCTGATGCGCGAGATACCACTGCAGAACGGCTCGCGTACCGGGGAGTTGCTCGCGGACAAAAGCGACATCGTCGCGATAAAGCCAGAAGTCATGCACCATGCCAACCCACATCAGCGAGAACGTCGGAATCATCTGCACGAGCGACGATGGATAGCGGCTCTGCGTCAGTCCATCGGGTATTCGTGAACTATTGAAGGCTTCGATGGCCTGCCGCGCGAGCCGATCGTCTCCGGCAACCGAATAAGAGATCAGCGCCTGAATCCGCGTGTCACCGATGTACTGCAGGCGCTCCCAGTAGGGCGTATCCATGTAGGTGTCGTGCGCGTCGAGGCGCGCCGTGCGCCACCCCACGTCCCATAACGCGCGCAGCGACGCGTCATCTGAGGAAAAGCTCGCCCGCTCGCCGAACGGATACGCGCTGAACCACGTTTTCAACCCTTCGATCTGGACAGGCTGGTCCGTCGCGATCACATCGATCTGCAGATACCGCCACGTCCGCCAGATCAAGGGCATGAACTCGTGGGATGCAGATGGACCAAGAATGAACTCGTCCACAGGCCCTTCGATGTGACGGCCCGCGATGTCATTGCGGTTTCCCTTTTGCCCATCTTCATTCAGCAACGCTTCGGCATAGGTCAGTCGGATCTTCGACCGTGGTCCGCCACTGGCCGTCACAGACGGATAGCCCGAGATCAGAGTGCCGTTATCGATCAAAATGCTCGTCGTGCCGTGAGCCGGAACCGTGAAGCCATGCTCCGGAAAGCCGGACGGCGTCGGAATGCCCTGCGCTCGTACAACCTTGCCTGCGGGAACCAGGCGCATTTCCATGGGTGGAAGATAGTCCTTCACAAGTTGCCAATTGTTTGGCGCATCCGTTTCTCCGCGCAGTGAACCTCGCCCGAGGAGCACGGCCTTCTTCCATGACGCTCCCGCTTCAGCTTCAGCGTTCCACGACCAATCGAAGGTGTTCGCGTCGATCCGTAGCCCAGGATCAGCCGCATAGTAGCCGCGAACTTGCGGCTGAATACTGTGAATGCCCCGCTCGACCTCTACTAGCCAACTCGCGTCAGTATTGGCCATGTGCTCGGCATCGCCCTGCCCGTGCAGCAGGAAAGCGGCTCGGTCAGTTATCTGCGCGAGCGCCGCATGCGTGCCCAGGTTCCAGACAGTGGCCGCGAGCACATTCTTGCCGACATGAAGCAATGGAGCCAGATCGTACGTCTCGTATCTCCAATGCGCGAGATCGGCGCGGCTGGGCCCATTCCCCACGCGCTGCTGATTCACATAGAAGACGAACTGATTGTCGGCACTAACATCGACGTAGAAATGCTGCGGCGGCGCGGAGAGGTCGATTACTTTCTTGAAGTGGAGCACGACTTCATCTCGCTGGGGAGCGTCGGAAGCAGTGATCCACTGCGCGGTCCAGAGCTTGCGTTGAAGGTCTGAGGTCTGCGCCCACGTGGCACAGGCGCAAACGATGTGGGTCAGGATAATGGCAAGAAGCTTGTGTTTTTTCACGCACAGATGGTACACGCGAGTGCAAGACGCGGGAAGTGCGGGCCATCACTTTATGCCGAGGCTTTTGCGGATAAAGTCGATCGTCTTCGCTTGCTGAAAATAGGCGGTATGGAACACATGATCATCGGGTCCGAAGGTAAACACTGAATCCACCGGCGGGTTGGCGGGAAATGCGTATTCGGTCATCGAGAGCGTGTCGACGACGAGATCATTCTTGCAGGGATTGCCACCGGCGTCGCGGAAAATGAGATTGTCGGCTGCGGCGGCCGCCCGCTGTCCGAAGCCGCAAAAGATGTTCCAGAACTTCCAGCCCAGCGGGGGCGGGGTAAATTCACTGGTCACGGCGAAATACTGCAGCGGGAGACTTGCTCGCTGGCTCAGTGCAGTCAACTCGTAATTGTTCTCGACGCGAGACATAGCGGCGAGCCCGGGGATCATCGAAACGGCCGCATCCATCAGCGGCACCTTGGATACGACATTGCCCACGGAAAATACCAGTTTCATCAGAGAACCGGCCACCTGCGTGAAGGGTATGAGCGTAAGAGCCGTTCCAAGTTCCTTGCCGATGTTGGTAAACAGGTCAATGGAATTGCGGATGCGGTCGGGCGCCGCCAAGCTGGTGCCGTGGAGAGGAGAACCCACCAGAACGGCACGCCTGTGGTTTCGATTCGGCCGATCGAATACCTCCATAAACCATCGCGTGACCAGGCCGCCGCGGCTATGACAAATGATGTCCACGTCCGCAGTTGAGGTCGCCATGATGCGGGCGAGTTCCAACGCATTCAGCACCGGGCTGCGCGAGACCGTGTAGTGATCGAAGGTCAGCACCTGATCGTAATTCAGCGTCTTCCCCGCGGAGTCTTTCTTGAGCAAGTCCGCCAGGAACTGCTGCCCTGCCGCATTCTCAGGTACATTCAGATTGTCAAATAGATTGTCGTTGTTGCTGAAGGTGCCGTGGACAAAAACAAGGATCTTGCCACTCGGAACAACCGAATCTGTCGGAACAAGTTTCCCGTTCTGCCATTGTCGAAGAGCGGGCCATCGCCGACCTTTGTCTGGTGCTCTTTCCGCTTCAACAGCCGCAGATCCGAACTTCTGATCCATGTCCTGCAACAGGGAGGCGATTTGATTGGTTCCCAGTTTTTCCAGTTTGACGGTGGTCACCGGAGTGCCGCCGAATAACGTTGTGAGGCCGAAGCCGGCGCGACGTCCGGGGACGCCGAGTGTTGCCAGACCCTCCTGCCAAAACCAGACGCCATCGACTTCGACCAGAGTCATCAAAGTGACGGAGTCGTCTACCATCAGGCGCCTGCTCCGCCGCAGTTGGCTGATGGGCGCTTCGCCGTTAACCTTTTGGTCCAGTGGGACGATGCCCACGCGCGAAAGTTCGGCGTGGAGTTCATCCACGGTCTGCTGCGGCAGTGGCGTGCTCGCGGGCGAGTTCATGCTCGAATGCTCCACATAGGAATGGGAGTAACGTCAGCTTCACGCGCCGACTTGATGTCGACGAGAAACTGAAAGTCCGCCTTGCTTCTCAGGTCCTGCGTCCCCTGGTTCACAGCTTCGTCGAAGCCCGCTGCCTGCGTGAGAGCGACGCTTTCGATGGGCACAATGTGACCTTGCCGCACGAGTTCGATGAGAGCCGCATAGTATCTCTGATCGAGGATCCACTCGCGCTGGATCGTGGTCTCCGGCGGTGTGGAGCCGTTGCTCCTTGCACTCGTAGCGGGGTCGAGGAAGATCTTTCGCAGCAATGTGTAGGAATCGAGGCTGCGAAGGTATCCGGGGAAAGCGTGACCGTCTAGCAGAAAAACTACGGGGTAAATATCCACATATTCCAGCAGGGCCGCGAGAAGCAGAGTCAAATCGATACAGGTTCCGCGCTTTCCGGCAATGATGGACGATGGGGTCCGCAGCCTCTGGGACGTCTGGGTGAACGAAGGCGGAGGATTGATGTAAGAGAGTTGATATTCCTGCAGCAAGGCCCACCAGATGGCTCTGACCTGGTCATCGACCGACTGGCATTGCTGGTCGATCGGGAATACGGGCGCGAGTACGCCCTGGTAGCCGTCGAATCCGGCACCGCAGTCATCCTCAAACGCGCTGAGGTATTTTTGTGCTTTATCCACGATATCGGCGATGGCCGGATCGCGAGGCAGAACGAACGAGGGCAGCCATATGCGGTTCAAGTCGTCGTCGCGCCACTCGTCAGTGGGCAACATCGCGACCCGGAATGTATTCTGGTACGCAAGGCGCTCCTCCCACCGCACGCTGACCTGCAGACTTGTATAAACACTTTCGCGTAGTGACAACGCCATTTCGGAAGTCAGGGATACACGAGCGAGCGCGCTAACATCCACCATGGGACGAGCCCGGCTGAGGTCGAAGGTGGTGCTGTAGGTCGCGTTGCCAGAACCGGTGTCGAGAACAACATCGACACGAATGTTTGCCAGCCGTCCCTTGCTCTGACGCTTCACCTCGAACTTGTCGAAAAGAGGGCGGTTGTTGTGCAGCATGGAGTAATTGAGCTTGGCGCAAGGCTCAACTACCACTCGAAGAACAGAATCTATGTCGACAATGGTGGCGGCCGATACCAGAGTTTCCGGGCCGACGCTGGCCTGCTGCGTGGTACCAGTCTGCGTTGTCTTCGCGAAAGGAAGCAGAGAGGTAGCGGACCATAGAACGATTCCTGTGCCTCGAAGTTTCGCGGAATACTCCTGCAGAGATTTCAGGGACTCCCGACAGGCCGAGATCAGGTTCCAGCCAGACCGTTCCCAGGATTCGTAGAAGCGTGCAAAAAATATCTCTGCCAGTGCGTCATCGATCTCATCCTGAAAACCGATGGCGACGGCTGCCCCTTTGTCGACCGTCATCGAAGCCAGAGGCCATGCGGAGTTATAGAAGTTGTAGCTCACCAGCATCGGCTTGGGATTTCCCGAGGTCACGGCAGTTGCCACTGCCTCAGGCGATTCGAGTTTTGGTTCGCACTCGGGTCCCGCGAGGTACACTCCGGGCAAAGCTGGACCCTCCTCCGGGACTTTCAACAGGGATGCCCCCTGGAGGCCGTCGACTCCAGTGAGGTGCACAACGCTGGGATTGGCAAGTACGGAAGCCGTGAGCACGTCGATAGTTGGATCACTAACTGTCGGCAGGAATTGAGGTATAGAAAAACTCGATTGGACAAGCTTGTCTTCCGACTCGAAGGAATAGGAGTTCGAAATGGCTCCCGGGGCACTCTGCGCCACAAGTATCGTCGTTGGCGCCACGCCCCAATTCACTGGAGTCGCAGTACCCGCCCCGTCTAGCTGGCGCGTCACCAACAGCGAGCGAGCTCCGCGAAACTTGGCGGTGATCTCAGAAATGGCGAACTCCCATGGGAAAACGTACGCGGACTCGCCTGTCGCCCTGGGTATTTGAATTTCAACGAGACTGGCACGAGCCATTTCCTTCAACTGATCGTCACGGGTGGGATTGCTGCGGGGGAAATAAGCGTCCAGGATCTCTTCGATGTAGTCTCGCGCCGACGCCAATTTTCGCCATTGGCGGCGGTTACGGACGTACTCGACGGCGCGCCCCGCCACGTTGTCGAAATTCGCGTCGATGGCAATGGCGTACTTGGTCCCGTTCGGCAGCGCAACGTTTACCGGCGGGGCGTTGGCAGGTGCGGGCTGGAATTTCAGGCTTTGATTTTCACGGATTCTCTGATCTTCTTCCATGACACTACTCACGGGCGCGCGGGCGGGGAACGCTGTGCCTTTTTGCTGCTAGACGGTTCACGTCAGCGTGGCTTTGCGACTGTGGTCATCCAACGGAGGGGGAGGACCGTTGACCGAGCGTAGCCTAGAACGATTACAGGGGGCGGATTGTAAAAACTGGAAATTGTTACGAAATCCGGACAACGCGTGGAGCACGCAATCCATGACCCCGAAACGTAAGT
>Ga0335070_10007210_pt1 | contig 13035 bp, 17 predicted proteins | sample Lox_Sample_13_FD_206722 | JGI IMG/M metagenome (GOLD analysis project Ga0335070, IMG submission 206722) | Soil microbial communities from Loxahatchee National Wildlife Refuge, Florida, United States - Lox_Sample_1.3 | ecosystem: Environmental > Terrestrial > Soil > Wetlands | place: USA...
TGGTAACGTAAGAACCAACAGCGGGCAAAACAACGGTGAAGGTTATAAATTTTTAAAACGAGTATTTGTTGATAGTACTGCACGGCCTGCAAGTATTTCTGCAGAAGCCCTCTATTATTTAGGCGTTTCCGCTGAAGTTGAAGGAATATCCGGCAGGTTTTTTAATCTCACTACTGAGGAAGAGCCGGCTCCTCCAGCATTGGACAAAGACGCTGCAGAAAAATTGTGGATGATAAGTCTTGAATTAGGTGGTTTTAATGGAAACTGGAAATAAGAAAATTGTAATTGTCGGTGCAGGAATGGCAGGATTAACTGCTGCTGCTTATTTAAGCCGAAAAAATTTCGGCGTTTTACTCTTAGATAAAAACGATAGAACCGGGGGATTATTAGGTACTTTTGAGAGAGATGGATTTTACTTTGATTCTGGCCCAAGGGCTTTTGTAAACTCCGGGATTGTGAAGCCAATGTTTAAGGATCTAGGAATTCACTGGGATTTTTTAGAAAATAGAATTTCGATTGGTATTGAAGATCAGCTGTTCCAGGTGAATGCGATGGACGATTTACAGAAATATAAACAAATACTAATCCATCTGTACCCTGAAAACGAGGATGATATCGGAAAAATAATATCCTACATTTATCAGCTGTCTGGATATAACAAGGTGTTATATGAATTTGACAATCCGAATTTTGGCGACGTTATGAGCGATAAGAAATTCATATTTATAAAATTGATCCCCTGGACATTCAAGTTTTTATATGCATTAAGTAAGTTTAATCAGTTCAATATGCCAATGGAAGTATTTCTTCAGAGTTTATCTGAAAACCAGTCATTAATCGATATTTTGACCCAACATTTTTTTCGAAAAACGCCGACCTATTTCGCTTTGGGATATTTTTATGTGTACCTCGATTATTTTTATCCAATGGGTGGAACTGGTGCATTAGATCATCTTTTGAAAGAGAAAATTCTGAGCTGGTGTGGAGACATCAAACTTAATAAACATATAGTGGAAGTAATTCCTTCTGAATCAAAACTTATTGATTCGGAAGGTTGTTGTTATCCGTATGATCATTTGATTTGGGCAGCAGATTTGAAAACACTGTATCGATGCCTCAATCCAATCGGATTAGATACAAAAACTACCCGCAGAATTGAATCTGAGGCACATCAAATTCTTTCTTCCAAAGGGGCGGAATCAATCTTTATTCTATTTATTGCTGTCAATCGTCCACCTTCCTATTTTCAGGAAAACGGTGGCGCGCATGTGTTCTACACGCCATCAAAGCAAGGATTGGGAGAGACGAATCGGCAAGAAAGACAGTGTCTGATTGAGGATTTTGATAAAAAATCAAAAATCGAGATACTTGATTGGCTAAAAAAATATATCAAGTTAAATACCTACGAAATTTCTGTCCCTGTCCTCCGGGATGGCAGCATGGCGCCTGAAGGGCAAACCGGGCTGATGATAAGCTGTCTGTTTGATTATGATGTGATGGTGAAAGTCGAAAAAGCCGGCTGGTATGACGAATTTAAGAAAACGATGGAAAACCAGATCATCGATATGTTTTCACAAACGATTTATAAGAACATGGATGAAGATATCCTCTTCAAGTTTTCGTCTACACCTCTGACAATCAATAAGGTATCTGGAAGTTCCGAAGGGGCGATTACTGGATGGTCATTTGAAACAAAACCTCCAGTAGTCAATCAATTGAAAGATATTCCAAAATCTGTTTTTACCCCGGTTCCAAATATTTATCAAGCAGGGCAGTGGGCGTATTCCCCTGCAGGCGTACCCATTGCCATGTTAACAGGCTGGTATGCAACCCAAGAGATTATGAAACAGTCAAAGAAAAGATTAAAACGTTAACTTACTATTCTTTGATCGCCTCACGAAACCATCCTTACCAGGAGAGACCATTACATGTTTGCAACAATTGTGATTCTGGCGTTCATGTTACTGGAGTTTTCCAATGTTCTGGCCCTGTATTTTGCACCTGGATCAAAGTACGCCAATGCAGTGGGTGTTTTTTCCGCCTGGGAAAAATCCAAACAGGATCCAGAAATCCACGACTTCGTCAGATATCTTGTCTTTTGGGTGGCCGGGGCAAAATTAATTTTCCTTTCCCTCCTGGGAGTGATTATCTTGTTAGGAAATTCTGATCTACAACGAATAAGCCTTGTGGCCTTATGCTTTGCAACTATTTCTTTTTATTGGCGCTTATTCCCATTAATCAGAAAATTAGATCGAAATGGACAAATTAATCCCAAAAATTATTCCATTGTTATTGGAGTCATGATTGCCGTATTTGTCCTGTTTTTTGCATTGGTTGCGATTGTTTGATGAAAACCACGTGTTGGGCAGTAGGTAACAGGACAAGTAGAGCAGCACTAAGCGTCCGGTCTGCCCCGAGTTCACGTTTCTGCACAGGTTACCTGACTGGGTATGACCTTCAGCGAGGGTGTACAAACGAAGATGCCCCAATGGGGAAGTCTATTGGTTAGTCTGTTCGTTAGCCCAGTTACCACATCTGCGGTTGCGCGCGGTGCAACTGTCGCCGGTGTGCGCCGCCGATATTTTTTGGCTGCTGTTTCCATCATCCTGTGTCTTCTGATGATCCCGAAAAACTGTGCGTACCTGTGACGTGGCATTCACCCCCTTCAGGCTTTGTATCTCCTGCATGTACCACTTGGTCATTCAACCCAAGGTAGGCTCATTCCCGCGAGAAGGCTGGATGCTATCAATCGCGATAGTATGGTTTCGTAATCATCGCCAGTAACTCACTGCGCAGCGCGGTGTCTTCCTGGAAAGCGCCCAGCATGGTGCGAGTGGTCATATTTGTTTCGGATTTCTTCACTCCGCGCATCATTGCGCACATATGAGAGCCCTCCACCACCACAGCTATGCCTTGCGGGTGAAGCAAGTCCTGCAAAAAGTTGGCAATTTGCGCTGTCATGCGTTCCTGAACCTGCAAACGGCGGGTATACATTTCCACGATCCGTGGGATTTTGCTCAATCCAATGACCTTACCAGTGGGTATGTATGCTATGTGAGCGCGCCCGAAGAACGGCAGCATATGATGCTCGCACATGCTGTAAAACTCGATATCTTTTACCAGCACCATTTCACTATAATCCACGTCAAATAAAGCCCCATTGACCAACTGGACCGGATCAATCTGGTAGCCGGCTGTGATTTCCGCATACATCCGGGCAACGCGTTCTGGAGTCTTGAGCAAACCTTCCCGCTCGGGGTCTTCCCCAATCTCCCGCAAAATATCTTTCACCGCATAAGGAATACTGCCATCCGGAAAGTCCAAACCGGTTGGCTCAACAAATTCCTCAGAAACCACAAAATCCTTCATCGTGGAAGCAGCACCTGACAAAAGGGTTTGGGTAGTCATGAATTATTCAGTCCTTTCCTTGGTAAAGTTATCCTAAAATGGACGATCTATCGATGTGAAGCGAGGGTTACACAGGTTTCAGTCAGGCTCGACTAGGAGAAGAAATTCCTCGATCGAGTACCGGAGCAACGAGCTTTTTTCCGGGGTTCTTTCTCCACGTGCCCGCCAAAGTACATTGCCAGCCTGGTCCGTTAATAAGACGTAGATGTGATCTTCGTCAGGCATGTTCAGCGCACTCATGAAATGCCTTTTTGTCGATATACAACGTAATGGTGCGTTCGCGGGTGGCTGGATCGGGAATGCCGGCTCGCATCCCTTCGTTGATGAATTTCTGTGCGAGAACATTCCTCTGCTGGATGGTTGGTAACTCGTAATAATAAAACCCAGGTTGGGTCTGCTCGAGTTCACGGACGAAAGGAACCCAGGAGTTCACTTCCATCTGATGCCATTGATAAAAAGCGATGAACAGAAGATTTAACTCCCCACACAGGTCAGCCGGCAATTCAACCTTCTGCCGGAGCAAATTGGAACCGATAACATTTGGCAGCTTCATTTTCTCTCCTGAAAATTTCCAATCTGGCCTTTTCATGCCCTTGCAATGAATAATTTCTGTATAGCTCAACAGGTTGTATATATTTTGTATACATAATACGACAATATTGTATACAAAACATGAACAATTGTCAAGCCTTTATCCGGACTCTTAATCCATCCTCATCTGGCTCGGGCTGCTCCTTCAGCCATCCGCCTACGTACAAAGTGAGTATTTCACCCAGGCAGACCAACAAAACTTCTGCCTTTACACAATTTGAATTTTCTCCAGCGGCACGACGGCTGGAGAATTTTTTCTTGATCCTGGCCAGGCTGGGCTGCTCGAGGATTCTCCAGCCATGCTTCTATATCTTGTCCTATCTCCAAAGCACACAAGTTAGAGTCTTACTGACCGGGTACCCATGCCAGCTTATATTGGGATAGGAGAGGTTGAGATAGTAGTTGTCCATTCCTATTATGCTGGCCTTGAGGTTCCCAAGAAGACTGTAGTAGCCACCTTGTTGATTCTGGGTAAGTCTGGCGGGGTGTATAGAGAAATATACACTTCACATACCCGGGCTGCAGATCGGTTGGACTGTCGGAGTGGTCGGCAAGCCATGCATAAACCTATTTACTGGAAGAAGTTTTATAATTATTTGGTACAAATAATTAACGATTGCACCATCGCGTTGAAGAACTCATTGAGGAGAAAATTAAGCTTCTGGCAGATGCAATTCTGAAAGGTCATTCTATGGAAGCCAAAAACTATGCTGCCGCCGCGCACCTGATTCGTCAAAAGAACCCTTTTGGCGAGGTTTGCGGTCTGCTCTGGGCGGCAGAGACCACCTGCCAACGAGACTGTTACCAGCGGGATTTTGCCAAGACACTGGTGCAGCTTGCCGATCTCCAGCGTTGGGTATACACCCGGGCCGGAAACGTCGGCCAGATCCAGATGAAGCGACCCGCAAAGAGCCGAAATGTGGCAACCAAAGCAATTCTCCGTTACCTGGATCCAGGCGCATCCAAGGCTGAAGGTGCTGGATGAACAGCACCCAATGGATCATGTATGCCGGGTTTGCATTTCTGTGCGGTGCCATACCCTTTTCAGTCTGGCTGGGGAAACTTTTTCAAGGCGTGGATATCCGGCAGTACGGCGATCGGAATCCAGGCGCTACTAATGTGTACCGGGCCGGGAATAGGCATCTGGCTCTCCTGGTCCTGCTGATGGATGTCTCTAAGGCAGCCGCGCCGGTCGGGATCGCTTATCACAGCCTGGGTATCCGCGGAGCGCCTATGGCGGTCATTGCAATCGCGCCTATTCTGGGGCATGTTTTTTCGCCCTTTCTAAAGTTTCACGGCGGCAAAGGACTGGCAACAGCCCTGGGGGTATGGATCGGCTTGACTATTTGGAAAGCTTCTTCAGTTGCGATTGTGTCGGTTGCTTTCGGCCTCCTGGTGATGATGACGCCTGGCTGGGCAATTGTGATCGGGTTGGCTGGCCTTTTCGTTGCGATAATGATTTGGCTCCCGGATCCTTTCCTCTTCACCACCTGGATCGGTGAAACCATTATCTTGCTGTGGACGCATCGCCAGGATTTGCAGCAACCACCTCAATTTCGCTCCTGGATTAATCATCTTTTTTCTACGGAGCAGGAGGGGCAATAAACTGGCAGTCTATTTCACCCATAACCTGATCGAGGGCTTTATTGGCTTTCAAATTGCGGTCCTGGGGATCGTGCTAAGCAACATCCTGATCCTGCACCGCACAGCCAATCAGCCTTTCCCTATCTCCTGGCCAAAAGTGTCTATTCTCATTCCTGCCCGCAATGAAGAAGCCAATATTACCAATTGTCTCCGTTCACTTCTGGCGCAGGATTATCCCGATTTCGAGCTCTTGGTGCTGGATGATCAGTCGACGGATCGTACATTGGCAATCCTGCAGCAGTTTGGCCAGCGATCTCCCCGGTTAACTGTTCTGGCTGGAAAACCACTTCCAGCCGGGTGGGTTGGAAAGAATTGGGCCTGCGCGCAGCTGGCACAGGCAGCATCTGGAGGCCTATTGTTTTTCACCGACGCGGATACTGTTTTCCAGCCTGCGGCTGTACGGAATATCGTAATGGCTTTGATTGGCGAACAGGCAGACCTGGTTACAGGCTACCCCAGGCAGGTGTTGGATAGCTGGGGGGAACGGTTACTTGTGCCATTTTTTTCATGGGCGACTCTTTGTTTTTATCCGCTGGGTTTTGCCTACCAGCTGCGATGGCCGTTCCTAACTCATGCGGTTGGACAAATGATGTGTTTTCGCCGTGAAACTTACTTCGCGATTGGCGGGCATCTTGCGATAAAGGATATCGTTCTTGACGACTTCCTTTTAGCACGGAAAATTCAAGCGGCTGGCTTGCGCTGGCGTGTTTTGCCAGTCAGCAACTTCATTTATTGCAGGATGTATGCTGGTGGCCGGGATGCGTTTACCGGATTTAGCAAGAACTTGTTTGCCGTCTTTCATCACCGCCTGGTCCCATTCACTTTTGCTTATGTGTGGATGGAAATGATGTTTTTAGAACCTTGGGTGGTCTTCGCTCTCTGGCTATCTGGCAACGCGTCGGCAGCCCTGGGTTTGGAGCTGGCAGCCTGTATCGGGCTCAGTGTGCTCCTCTGGGTCATACCATTCATCGAGCTGAAGATTTCTCCTGGATTGGCCTTCCTTTACCCGTTCATCATGCTCCTCATTGGCCTGGCTGCTTTTCAATCCGCCAGGCTCACCATAATCAAGGGCCTGATCTGGAAAGACCGGAGCGTGCCCCCGGTACGTTGGAAGTGGCTTTAAGCCCTTTCCCTTTTATTTTTCAACCCGCGACTGCCAGCGTTTCCGCCTGGCCAGCGTTGATCTTGTTGATGGATGCCAGAACCTGGTCATTCTTTGGAATATCTGACATCGAATGGCCGTAATACACAAAACGCGCCATACCGGCTTTATCGATGATCACCTGCGCGGGCATCCGCCCCATCTTGAACAGGTTGACCTCCTGCCCATATAATTTCAACACACTGGCCTTCGGGTCTGGCAGGCCAATGAATGGCAGTTTGTGCTTTTCCCAATACTCAGCAAAGGCTGAGGCATTTTCTGGCCCCAGAACAACTAGCTGGGTCTGTTGTTTGACAAATTCTGAATAGTCCAGGCGCAACTGCGCCATGTGTTGCTGACAGAATGGTCAGACAAAACCGCGATTGAATACCAGCAGAACATTCAATCTTCCCCGAAAATCAGAAAGACGGAATGATCTGCCTTGAAAATCCGGCAGGGTGAAATCAGGAGCTGGAGCGTTCAGCGTTACTTTTGCCATCGTAATCTTCCTTTGAAAATAATCTGGGTTTGCGATTGGTCTCTACCCAAAAAATCTGGTTCGTTCGGGATGCGTATAGGGGATTAGGGGTGCTTTTTCAGCCCGTTGTCCCAATTTTGAGTCCAGGTTTCCTCGGTATATAGGCTGCCGCCAGTGTCAGCAACACCAAACCAAAGGCAATCCAGGTAGGAATTACAACGGCCGGTACAGACGCCTGTTTCACGGTAATGCCTGCCAGCGCCCAGAGCAAGACCGCCGCATAAGCCACATCCCGCCGGGTAAAATTCATCAAAACTGCTATGATCAACACTGCGACCAGCACAACGCTCATCCAGATTTCAGGTGCAATTCCAAGACGGTTCCATTTGAGAAAATCAAGCACATCTGTGATATTGGCTACGGTCGCAACTGTGATCCATCCCAGATAGATGCTGAATGGTAAATGCACCGCCCATGTTTCTCCTGCGGTGACAGCCTTGCGCCCAATCCCCAGGCGTAGGTAGGTGACGATCAGCGTGGAGAGCAAAACCAGCATGGCGATCAAGGTCAGGGGGAATTGGTTATAGTGCCAAAGGAAGATCCAGGCGGAGTTTGCAATCCCTCCCAGCGTAATCCACCAACCGGTCGCTTGCAGGCGGGGGTTCATGCGCTGAGAAGGGAGCGCCTGGTAGATGGCATATGCAAGCAGCCCAATGTAGATCAACCCCCAGATGGAAAAAACGTACCCAGCCGGGACAAAGTATACGTTGAACCGGTCGGAGATCTGACCGGTGTTCTGCCCGTTGAGCGGTAAAGCATTGGCCAGGCCGTTGACGACGAGCGTCACCAGCACAGATGCAATTACAGAGATTTGTCGAGCGGTATCTTTCAATTATCCCTCACCTTGATCTCCAGGATCGTGTTTTTCCGGCCTTGTACAGACATGACCAGCCCGAATAGCGTTTTCATCAGGCCAAATTTCTTGCTCAGTAAACGGTCAATCTGGCCTTCGATTTCCCCACCACTGATCTCGCGAGCAGAGGCTTCCATCCAATCCCCCAGAAGCGCCCCATCCATCTTACAGGGCGCGATGTGCACCAGAGGATGATTGCGAATGCGCTTGACTTTGCCAGAGCCCGCTACCGTACGCACGAACAACGTGTTGCCTGCCTCGACGAACCATACCGGAGTTTTCACCCCTTCGCCGTTTTTGCGGAAAGTTTCCAGATTGAGATATTGTTCTTTGGTAAATGCTTTGAGTGTATGCATGCCTTCTTCCTTTCTCACTTCTCCAGTCCTTTGCTGGTCCTGTTGTTGACCGTTCTGGGTTTGCTGGGCGGCTCGTTTCCGGCGGTATTCGACTACCGGCAGGTCGCCCTGGATCAGGATCTCGCCAATCTGCAGACCGCTGGCCTTAGGCTGCCGGGTAACCACCGCCCGCCGATCCTGGTGGGCGATATACATGTTGCTCGGCATGGACAATTGCGCGACCAGCTTTCCTGAAACTGGCAAAGTCAATAACTTCTGATAGAACCGCAGGTAGAGGATCGTATGGTCCTCGTCCACCGGGACAAAGGCCGCCAGGACGCTCACTTTTTGATTGATATAGTTCTGCCACAGTTTGGGAAAGATGAATTCCAGGTGCTGGCGGCCAGCCTGCTTGGCCGAAAGCTCGCCGGGCTTGCGGGGCGGCTTACCATCGTCCATCCGGTTGAACACGCAGGTATAGATCATCTTATCGCCCTTCCACTCCACCACCGGCCCATCGACCACAGTCCGATTCCCACGACCGATCGTGTTGCGGTGGATAAAGGGCAGGTGGACAACCATTGATTGCGGATCATTACAACGTGCTCCTTGTCCTGCTTGCTCGATAAGCGAACAATAAGGGCTGGCTGGCCCACATTCCCATGCCCACCAGCCACCACAAGGGATGAGAGCGAGGCTGCAATGTAATGTCATCCACCACTTCGGTGATCTGGTTGTCCAGCGCATTGAATCTATGCCGGCGAACCCATTCGGCGAACGGGCCAAGTATCTGGCGGTCAGTAAAGCCAGCGGATGAGACGCGCTCGATGTGCGCCACCCAGCGAATAGAAATCGGGCCAACGCCCAGACTGAAGTCCATAACGTTTCCCTCCCTCAGCACGTCCGGAGCATGGTGTAACCGTACACTCAAGGGTGGAGGTGTGATTACGGGCGGCATGCTGGCAGCCTTACTGTGAAACTCACTTACGCGCGCCAGGGGAGCATGCACTAGAAAGCGGTGGTAGTTCATTTCAGGTTCTCCAACATCCTTAGTGTCGCTCTGACCACCTGGACCTGCTGGTTAGATCGAGAAATGGAAGCCGGATTGTCGCCGGCTTGATCGCCGTACCAGCCGAATTGGGCGTGATTGCCTCCGGTAATTTGTACCCAGGTAGTGTCCGCCGGCAACGATTCGCGTGAGGCATTAATTTTTTCCTCGGTTGCCAGGCCATCCTGGGATCCGAAGATTGAGACGACGTGCAGCATGGAGTCCGATAAATCATCGCTTGAAGCCGGGTAAGCTGCCCAAAGCGCCAGGCCTTGAATCGCGCCCGGATGGGCCCTGGCAAACGTTGCTGCCATCGCACCACCCAGCGAGTGGTCGCCAATGGCCCAATGACGAATTTGAGGATAGGCGGCCAGTACAGCATGCGCATTATTTACGCCAAATACTGCCAGGTTAAGCGGCATCCGCACGATAACCACCAGGTAACCCTTCTCCGCGATTTGACGAGCAACAGGCGCGTAAGCTCGGTAGTCCACTCGCCCGCCCGGGTAAAAGATGAAACCCACGGTTGGCTGTGATGTGGTTGGTGTAAAGACCAGCCATTGTCCAGATGTAACCGTCACCAGGACGTCCGACTTTAAGGCAGCCAAAGCCTCTGGCATGGGCTGCGCAGGGGTTTCACCCCAGACCACGAAACCCGCAGTAGACAGTCCTATTACCAAACTAATCAGTACCAGGAAGATACGAAGGCCCCTATGCATGGCTGCCATCGACTTCAGCTTGCGAACGGGTACGGCGGGTCGGGATAATGATGCGCCGGTAGGTAAAGCTGACTGCCCAGGCCATCAAGATAGCCGTGAAGATGCCCGGCGCCCATCGGCCAATATAACCCAGCAAGAAACCACCTACCGTCGGAGCAAACACCCGGGTGAGAGCCTCGAGCGAAGTGGAAATTCCCAAAATACCGCCAACTTCATCCTGACTGACCGATTTACTGATACTGCTCTGGATGACGGTGTTCAACATACCACCGGAAAGCGCCAGCGGGAGGATGACCACCAGTAGTGGCCAGAGTTGAGTTGTGAACGCCCAGGCCAGTAATGAAATTCCCATCACCCACAAGCCGGTTGTGATCAGCCAGGTTTCACGGAAACGGCGGGTCAAGGGGCCAATCAGCCCAGCTTGAGTAATCACCGCCAACAGGCCAACATACGCCAGCACAAAACCGGTGGTCTGGGAGCTCAAGCCAATCGATTGGGCAAAGAGCGAAAAAATGCTTTGGAAAGTAGCAAAGGCCAGCCCGTAGAAGAGACGCACATGAAGCAATGGACCCACATTGGGGCGGCTCAGCACAGCCAGGAGGGCCTTGAACGTGAAAGGCGGACGCTGGTGGGTGACCATATTCTCGCGGCGTTCAGGAGTGAGCGATTCGGGCAGGAAGAAGAAGATAGCCAGTAGATTCAAGGCTGATACCAGTGCAGCTGTGAAGGCGGGGACGTTATACCCCCATTGGCTGAGCACCCCACCGGCAGCTGGACCGAGGATGAAGCCCAGCCCGAAAGCCGCTCCGATCAACCCCAGGCTTTTCGCTCGGTTTGCCTCATCGGTCACATCGGTAATATATGCCTGCGCTACGGTCAGATTACCTCCGGTCAGCCCGTCGAGGATGCGGCTGAAAAAGAGCACGGCAATAATGAACGCATTAGCAGACTGGGAAGATGCCAATCCGGCCAGCAGCCGGCCAAGCGGCACAGCCAAACCTAACAGGATAAACCCCAGGAATGTGCCGGTGACCGAGAGAAGCAGCACGGGCCGGCGGCCTATCCGGTCCGAAAGGCGTCCCAGCAGCGGGGCGCCGATCAATTGGGCGGCGGCGTAGGACGCGACTAACAACCCGATAATCACCGGGATAGCCCCGAAGGATTCTGCGTAATAGGGAAGCTGGGGTAGGATCAAGCTAAAGCCCAGTAAGTCCACAAAGACAATTAAGAAGATCGTCAGCAAACGTGAGTTTCTCATTTCATAACCTAAGAGTCGATCGCAACCTTGTGCAGGGTCTTAATTTTCATTGCTAAATCTATCCAGCCATTGCAGGATCGGTTGGGCCTGGAGGCCAAGCTGCTCTTGCACAGCCTGTTGAAAAGCTATGTAATATTGGACGGCGAACGCTGTAGGCATCCCATAATTTTCCAAAAGCCCGTTCAACCACTCACTGGAATGATCGAGAAAGTGGATATCGCCAAGGGCCAGCGCTGAAACAACAGCGCTGGCAAAATTTGCATTCGCCACTTCTATATATCGCAGGTCAATTGGACTGGTTTGTAACAACTGGCGGACCCTCGAAACGATGAAAGCCTCTTTTTCTCGAAATCCTTCCAGAGTGGCTGCATAGGTGGCTGGCAGCGGCAAGGGAGGAGGTTGCGGTGGCCGGTAAGTCAGCAGTTGTTCAATCGCCTGGGGAGCCATATCGAACTGCCTACCCAGAAAATGGCCCCGGATGTGCCCGGAGAGGTCGACAATTCGATTGAAGATCCCGCCTCCGTAGGCCAGCAGGATGGACCGCTCATTCACCATTTCGGCCAGCATGCTCAACGACGCTGCGCCTGGTAAGGTCTGGGCCACGGAGAGCACTAGTTGGGGAGATATAGCCTGCAAAGTGGCGTCCAAATGATCCAGGGAAACATCCGCACCGAGATAGATCAACTCCCAACCTCTCCAACGTAAGATGAAAGCCAGCATCAGCAGTGACAGATCGTGATCTTCACCCGGCGGACAGGCTGCTAGCAGCCGGCCTGGTCGGGTGGGCGTAGGCGCAATAGAAAACAGGGCGTTCAAACGGCGCGCAACCAGCGCGGAAGCAAAATGCTCCTGCTGGACGCTGACCTTTCCAGCGTACCAGCCCTCACCAAGCTCAGCCAGCCCTTTTTGGAGCATCTGAATGCAGACAACTTCGGGCGTTGCAATGGCCAACGCTTTGGCCATTGCCATCTCGGCCATCGGTTCGTCGAAATCCAGGCAAGCCGCAAGCCAGGTCTTCCGCAGTTGATCCAATGTGCCTTCGGCCGATACGATGACAGGCTGGGGAAATGAATGAACTTCAATTTGGACTTGAAATGGATCCGCCCGGCTTCGCCATAACTCAACCGCCTGACTGATGCTCAATCCTTCGTTCTTTCGCGCTACCAACCATTTGAGGAGATTGATCTCATCTTCGCTGAAAAGTCGATGTCCACCGGGAGAGCGACTCGGTTTGAACAGGCTATACCGGCGTTCCCAGGCGTGTATGGTTGCCGGGGTCAACCCCGTTTCTTGAACAACCGCTTTCAAGTTGTAAGTAGGAGTTTTTCCGTACATTGATTCCTTCTCTGTGCTTATTCTTGAGAGCAACATAGCGACATTTCTTGTGTACACTTATTGTTCATATTATTATATCAACTTGTATATATTTAATCAATGATTTTGTTCAACCTTGTCCATAGGTATATTTGCGGCCTGGGCGGTGGTCTTTAGGCGATTCAT
>Ga0335070_10007211_pt1 | contig 13033 bp, 11 predicted proteins | sample Lox_Sample_13_FD_206722 | JGI IMG/M metagenome (GOLD analysis project Ga0335070, IMG submission 206722) | Soil microbial communities from Loxahatchee National Wildlife Refuge, Florida, United States - Lox_Sample_1.3 | ecosystem: Environmental > Terrestrial > Soil > Wetlands | place: USA...
CTGCGTGACCTCGACCTTCCAGGCCGTCCGGGGCAGCGGCGTCGACGATTCGAGCGCCTCCGGGCCGTCGATCCGCCAGGGAATCGGCGCGACACCTGCGAGCGCGAGCCGCGTCTCCCCGGCGACGCGGGCGGCCGCGACGCCGACGAGCGGGAACGACCACCGCTTCCGGTCCATCGCCTTGAGATATGTGCTCCGCTCGACCGCCGGCAACTCGAGCTCGAGGATCAGCTCGCCCGGCTCGAGCGTCGTCACGCTGCGGTCCGCCTCGTCCGGCAGCCGGTACAGCTCCTCGATCGGGAGCTCGCGGCGGCTCGTGCGCAGCCGGGCGGAGAGCGCGACGAGGACCGCGGCGATGTCCGAGGGATGCGCGGAGGCGCAGAAGTCGTTGGCGAAGATCGCATGCTCGCGGTGCTCGCCCTCGCGCGCGTGGCAGCGGTCGCCGCCGTGGAGTCGGCACGGGTACTTCAGCCGCCAGTACCAGCAGCGGGTCGACTGGAGCAGGTTGCCCCCGACCGAGCTCATGCTGCGCAGCTGCGGCGAGGCCGCCAGCCGGCACGCCTCGCGCAGCGCCGCCGGAATCGTCTCGCCCGCCTCGAGCTCGGCCAGCGTCGTGCCGGCGCCGATGCGGCCGCCGTCGATGCCATGCGGGACGATCCCGCGCACGTCGACGAGCGTGTCGCCGTGCAGGATCCCGTCGCGTAGCAGGGGCACCACCTCGGTGCCGCCGTGCACCGGGATGCCGCCGTCGAGCTGCTCGACCGACGTCGCCCTAACGAGCTCCAACCTTCTCCTTCGTCCCCTCGCGCGTTCGTTGCTCGGCCTCGCGCAGCGCGCGCAGCATCTCCTCGCGGCTGATCGGCAGCTCGTGCACGTCGGCGCCGGTCGCGTCGCGGATTGCGTTCGCGATCGCCGCAGCGGTCGGGACGATCGGCGGCTCGCCGAGACCTTTCGAGCCGAGGCTCGTCAGGTGCTCGTCGGGCTTGTCGACGAACTCGCACACGATCTCGGGCACGTCGGCGATCGTCGGCATCCGGTACGAGTCGAGCGTCGTCGTCAGCACGCGGCCAGTCTCCGGATCGAGCAGGCGCACCTCCGAGAGCGTGTGCCCGATCCCCTGGATGATCCCACCTTCCACCTGGCTCCGTGCGCCGAGCGGGTTCACGATCCGGCCGACGTCGTGCGCCGCGGCGACCCGCTCCACGCGCACCTCGCCGGTCTCGACGTCGACGGCGACCTCCGCCACCTGCACGCCGAAGGTGAGGACGCTCATCCCGGTCGGGTTCGACCCGCGCGCGCCCTTGCCGAGGATCTGCGCGCTCCCGAGCACGCCGAGCAGCTCCTCCAGCGGGACGAAGAGATTCCCGTCCGCGGAGACGATCGTCGCGTTGCGGATGTCGAGCACGCGCTCCTCGAGGTCGTAGCGCTGCGCCGCGATCTCGATGATCTGGCGCTTCACGTCGGCGGCCGCGGCACGCACGGCAGGGCCGACGGACGGCAGGGTCGACGAGCCGGCCGAGAGCGTCGCGTACGGGCCGCGGGCGGAGTCGCCGAGCACGACGTCGACGTGGTCGAGGGGGACGCCGAGCTCCTCGGCGGCGATCTGCGCCATCGCGGTTCCCGTGCCCGTGCCGAGGTCCTGCATCGCGGTGACGACGGTGAGCCGGCCGTCCGAGCCGACGCGAGTCCACGCATACGACGGCGGGCCGCCGCCGCCGAACCAGATCTGGCTCGCGAGGCCGACGCCGTGCTTCCACGTTCCATCGGAGCGCGCGCGCACCTCGTGCCGGCGGTCCCAGTGCTTCTGCGCGAGCTCGTAGCACGCCGCGAGGTTCTTCGAGGAGTACGGCATGCCGCTGTTCGAGTCCGCGTAGTTGCGTCGCCGCAGCTCGAGCGGGTCCAGGTCGAGTCTGGCTGCGAGCTCGTCGATCAGGCATTCCAGTCCGAACGTCCCCTCGACGAAGCCCGGCGCGCGGAACGGCTTCATCGGCGGCGTGTTGATCTTCGCGCCGTAGCAGACGGTGCGCACGTTGTCGCACGCGTACAGCATCCGCATCGGCCCGTCGGTCATCGTCGACCAGCCGGTCCAACCAACCGCGTTGATGAACTCGCCGCCGAGAGCGACGATCGTGCCGTCGCTGCGCGCGCCGGCGACGAGCTTCTGGATCGTCGCGTTGCGGTTGCCGGCGGCGGTATTCTCCTCGCGCCGGGTCAGCGCGCAGCGCACCGGCCGGCCCGTGCGCCGGGCGAGCTCGGCGGCCACGAAGGTGTACTCGCCTGCGCCGTTCTTGGAGCCGAAGCCGCCGCCCATGAACTCGCACACGACGCGCACCTTGTCGGCGGGGATGCCGAACGCCTCGGCGACCTCTGCGCGAACGCCCCAGATGTACTGGGTCGAGATGTAGACGTTGAGCGTATCCCCGATCCACTCGCACACCGCCTGGTGCGTCTCCATCGAGTTGTGCAGCACGACCGACGTGCGGTACGTGCTCTCGACGACCACGTCGGCCTCCGCGAGCGCGCGCTCGAAATCCCCGCGCTCGTGGCGCGCCGGCTCCACCGTCAACTGGCCGCGCACGACCGCCTCCTGCGGGTCGAGCACGACCTCGAGCTCCTCCCATTCGACGTCGATCGCGCGCAGCGCCGCCCGCGCCTGGCCGAAGGTGTCCGCGACGACCGCGGCGACGGGAGCGCCGGCGTAGCCGGCCTCCTCCTCCAGCCCCTTCACGTCGCCGGGGCCCAGTGCGCCGTGCACGCCGGGAACGGCGAGCGCGCGGGTCAAGTCCATGCGCTTGACGCGCGCGTGCGCATGCGGCGAGCGGAGGATCGCGGCGTGGAGCATTCCGGGAAGCCGGAGGTCGGTGGTGAAGCGGGCCTCGCCGCGCACGCGCTCCGGGCCGTCCTGCCGCACGGCCGGCCGGCCGACGACGTCACGCGGGCCTTCCGGCCACTGCTGGAGCGGATCCTCCTCGACGACGAGCCAGACCTCCTCGAAGCGCCCCTCGACCTCCTTCTCGGTGCGGATCAGTCTCGCCAATGCAGGATCGCCTCCGCGATTCTCGGGTAGGTGCCGCAGCGGCAGATGTTGCCGGCCATGTGATGACGGATCTCGTCGACGGTCGGCTCAGGCCTCGCCGCCACGAGGGCTGCGGCGGAGACGACCTGGCCCGGCGTGCAGAAGCCGCACTGCACGGCGTCGGCGCGTACGAACGCGGCGATGAGCGGATGCTCGCGCAGCCCCTCGATCGTCGTCACATCGCCGTCGACCATGTGCGCAAGCGTGATGCACGACAGCGTCGGCACGCCGCCGACCTGCACCGTGCATGCGCCGCAGTGCCCTTCGTTGCACGCGACCTTCGTGCCGCTGAGGCCGAGCTGCTCGCGCAGGAGCCGGGCGAGGCTCATCTCGACCGGCACGTCGAGGGAGCGCGTCTGCCCGTTCACGGTCAGCGACAGCTCAGGCACTCGTGGTCACCGCGAGGATGTCGGCGAGGTGGACCAGCCGCGACGTCGTCCGCGCGACCTGACGCCGCTCTCCCTCGTCGTCCGCGTCCGGGAGCATCCGCCAGAGCTCTCGCGCCGCGGTCAGCAGCTCGCGGATGCGGTCCATCTCCTCGACGTGGCCGTTCGGCTCGCTGCACGCGTTGAGCGCGAGCCCGAGGGCGCCGAAGCTGTCGACCTGCCGTGTGAAGAGCAGCGTCATCGCCATCGAGAGGTACTGGTGGACCCGGGCGAGCGCCATCGGCTGCGAGAAGAGCTCATGGCCCTGCGGCCGCGACGGCGCGAGCGGCGGCTCGCCGTCGGCGATCCGGTTCGCGTTGGCGGCGAGCATCAGCCGCACCTGCTCCTCGTCGAGCCCGGCTGCGCGCGCGGACCTCAGCGAGAGCAACAGGGAGGCGGGCTGCTGCCCGTACGGGTAGTCGGAGGCGTAGACGATCTGCTCCGGCGGCACGAGCCGGAAGAAGCTCAGCAGGTCGATCGGGCTCCAGACGGACGTGTCGAAGAAGACGCCGGCCTTGCCGGCGAAGCGGCCGGCGAGCCCGGCCAGATCGGCGATCCCGGCGTGCGCGATGATCAGCTGCGCTTCCGGGTAGGCGTCGACGAGCCGGTGCAGGTGGTCGGCGATCGGCGGCAGGCCGCGCCCGCCGTGGATGAGGATCGGCACCCGGCGCTCCGCCGCGAGCGCGAACACCGGCGTCAGCCGCTCGTCGTCGAGCAAGAACTTCTGGGCGCGCGGGTGGAGCTTGATGCCGCGGGCGCCGAGGTCGAGGCAGCGCTTCGCCTCCTCGATCGGGCTCTCGTCGAGCGCGAGCCGGACGAACGGGATCATGCGGCCGCCGGAGCGCTCGGCGAACGCGAGCGTGCGGTCGTTGCCGGCCCGGAAGCCGGGATGCCGGTCGGGCTCGTCGAGGCAGAACACGAAGCAGCGCCGCACGCCGTACCGGTCCATGCCCTGCTCGAGCTCCTCGTAGCGGCCGGCCATGCCGTCGATGTCGGTGCCGAGATGGGTGTGCGCGTCGAAGATCTCCGCCCCGGCGGGCAGCTCGGCGCGGAGCTCCGCCTCGAAGTCGTCGAAGAGCTGCTGCGCCCGCTCGAACGGTGCGTTCACCCCTCGGAATCTACCCGCGCCACCCGCTTCCCCGCCGCCGGCAGCACCCGCCCTGCCGAGCCCGTGTCTGACACAACGGCATGTCTGTCGGCGAGCGGACGGTGTGCGGCGCGCGCTGCACATGCGAGGGCCCAGGCGGCACCGGAGTGGGGTTCCGGTGTCACGACCGTTGACCGGTCCGGCAACCGTGTCTGACACCGGGACGTGTCCGTGGGAGCGGCTCGCCGGTTTCCGAAAATCGTGTCTGACACCGGGACGTGTCCCTCGCGGCGGCTCGAAGTCAATGTGCACGCCGCGCCTGCGAGCTCGTCGAAGGCGGTATCGAATCGTCGAGGCGGTATCGAATCAGGGACACGCCGCTCAGGCGTGGCCTAGGCGAAGGACGGTGCGAGGACACGGTCGAGGAAGACCCGCTCGGGCACGGCGCCGTCCCACTGGGGTACGCCGTTGACGGCGATGCTCGGGACTGCCCAGACGTTCATCTCGTCCGCGAGGCGGGGAAACTCGCCGGCCTCGATCGCCGCCGCCGTCACGCGCGGCGAGGCGAGCGCAGCCTTGTACGCCAGCAGCACGGCCGGCGGGCAGTGCGGTCAGGTCGGCGTGACGAAGACGTCGATCGCGAGCTCCCGGTCGAGCGCGGCGAGCCGCTCGAGCGACTCGGCCGTGAGCGACGGCGCGGGCCGCCCCGCCTCGAGCACGGCGCCGAAGAGCGAGGCGAGCTCGTAGCCGTACGGTGTTCCGTAGTACCGCAGGCCGACGTCCTTCCCTGCGGGGAGGACCAGGACCGCGGGGAAGAGCGTCACCCCATCCGGCTGCTGCTTGATGCGCGACGTCACTCTCCCGGAGAGGGAGGCCAGCGCCTCGACGATCTTCACCGTTTCTGCGCTGAAGTCGAAGTCGCCGGCGCCGGGTAGGGGCGTCTCCTCCGGCCCGAGCGCGACGACGAGCTCCACGGGCCGCTCCATCGCGTCGAGCAGCTCCCGCAGGCGCGGCTCCTCGTCCGGCCGGAACACGGGCATGAAGGCGAGCCTATCCACGTTGTGCGAGGCCATGGAGCGGCGCCGGTTCGGCTCGAGCGACCTCGAGATCACGCCGGTCGGCAGCAGAGGAGATCGTCGGTGGAGACGTGGGGCGCGGTGCTCGAGCTCGTCGCTGAGTCGGCCCCGTCGCGGGGCTCCAGTACGAATACAGCGCGCTCTCGCGGCAGGTCGAGGAGGAGATCCTGCCGCTCGCGCGCGAGCGCGGGCTCGGCATGATCGTCTGGGCTCCGCTCGCGAGCGGGTTCCTCACCGACGGCTTCTCGCTCGATGCCCTCACGCCCGACGACTTCCGGCGCCGCACCCCTTCGCGGAGCTCGACCTCGGCACGCTCCACGAGACGCTGCGCCGGGACGGCGGCACGGTCGTGCGCGGGGCGCTCCGCTGGGTGCTCGCGAACCCCGCGGTGACCGGCGCCATCGTCGGCGTGCGCAACGAGCGTGAAGCCCGCGAGCTCGCCGACATAGGATCCACCGTGTGAGCGACGTCCTCATCCTCGCCGACTCGGTGCGCTCTCCCGAGATGCGCCACGAGGTGCCGGTCGCCGTGCCCGACGCGTTCCTCTACGCGGAGCGGGGCGGCCGACGCGTCGCGGTCGTCAGCGGGTTCGAGACCCCACGTATCGCCGCCGCCGTCCCGGAGATCGAGACGATCGCGCCGGAGGTGTTCGGGATCGACGAGCTGCTCGCCGGCGGCATGCCGGCCGCGCTCGTCCAGCTCGAGGTGTACACGCGTGCGTGCGCCGAGCTCGGGATCAGCGACGCGGTCGTGCCGGCGGGCTTCCCGCTCGAGCTCGCCGACCACCTGCGCGCGAACGGGGTCGAGGTCAGCGTCGACCGGGAGCTGTTCGAGGAGCGGCGCCGCCGCAAGACCCAGACCGAGATCGCCGGCCTCCGGCGCGCGCAGCGGGCGTGCGAGGCGGCCCTCGACGTCGCGCGCGACATGCTGCGTAACGCCGACTCCAACCGGACGCTCGTGCTCGACGGCGAGCCGCTGACGAGCGAGCGGATGAAGATCGCGATCGAGCGCGTCTTCAGCACGCACGGCGTCGCCGCCGAGGAGTTCATCGTCTCGCACGGGCCTCAGACCGCGATCGGCCACGACGGCGGCTCCGGCGCGATCCTCCCGGACGAGCCGATCGTCTTCGACCTCTACCCGCGCGACCGCGAGACCGGGGTCTTCTCGGACATGACCCGCACATACGTTGTCGGCACGGCCTCCGACGAGCTGCGCGAGTATCACCGCCTGTGCAGGGAGGCGCTCGAGCGCGCGACCGAGGCGACGAAGCCGGGCGTCAACGGCCGCGACCTGATGCGGCTCGTCTGCGACCTCTTCGCGGAGCACGGCTATCCGACGCCGTTGACGAAGGAGCCCGGCGAGGTGCTCGACAGCGGCTTCTCCCACGGCCTCGGCCACGGTGTCGGGCTCGAGGTGCACGAGCGGCCGTGGCTCTCCCGCGCCGGCGACGATCTCGTTCCCGGCGACGTGATCACGCTCGAGCCCGGCCTCTATCGGGCCGGCTACGGCGGCGTCCGCCTGGAGGACATCCTCATCGTCACGGACGACGGGGCGGAGGTCGTGACGCGGTACCCGTACGATCTCGCGCCATGAGCGACCACGCCATCGAGACGATCTTCCTCGAGGAGCGGCGGTATCCGCCGCCCGAGGACTTCGCCGCCCAGGCGAACGCGACGAGCGACGTCTACACCGAGAGCTTCGAGGCCTTCTGGGAGCGCGAAGGCCGCGAGCGCGTCACCTGGTTCGAGTCGTTCGGCGAGCTGTACGAGTGGAAGCCGCCGTATGCGAAGTGGTTCCTGGGCGGCACGCTCAACGTCTGCTTCAACTGCGTCGACCGGCACGTCGAGGGAGGCCGGGGCGGCAAGGTCGCCTATTACTGGGAGGGCGAGCCCGAGGAAGACAGGCGCGAGATCACGTACGCCGACCTCCAGCGCGACGTCGTCCGCTTCGCGAACGCGCTGAAGAAGATCGGCGTGCAGAAGGGCACTCCGGTCGCCATCTACATGGGCATGGTCCCGGAGCTGCCTGTCGCGATGCTTGCATGCACGCGGCTCGGCGCGCCGCACACGGTCGTCTTCGGCGGCTTCTCCGCCGACTCGCTCTCCGGCCGCATGAACGACATGGAATGCGAGGTGCTGATCACGCAGGACGAGGCGTGGCGGCGCGGCTCGACGGTGCCGCTGAAGAAGACGGCGGACGAGGCGATGGCAGCCGCGCCCGGCGTTCGCGCCTCCGTCGTCCTTCGCCGCACCGGCAACGACGTGCCGATGCGGAACGGGCGCGACCAGTGGTGGCACGAGCTCGAGGCCGGGGCCTCGGACGACCCGTCGTCGTGCCCGTGCGAGCCGATGGACAGCGAGGATCTGCTCTTCCTCATGTACACGAGCGGCACGACCGCGACGCCGAAGGGGATCGTCCATACAACGGGCGGCTACCTGTGCGGCGTCGCGACGACCCACCACTACATCTTCGACCTGAAGGCCGACGAGGACGTCTACTGGTGCGCCGCCGACATCGGCTGGATCACCGGCCACAGCTACATCGTGTACGGGCCGCTCTGCAACCAGGCGACGTCGGTCATGTACGAGGGGACGCCCGACTACCCCGGCAAGGACCGTTGGTGGGAGATCGTCGAGCGGTACGGCGTGACGATCCTCTACACGGCGCCGACCGCGATCCGCGCCCACATGAAGTGGGGGCCGGAGTTCGCTGCAGCCCACGACCTCTCGTCGCTGCGCCTGCTCGGGTCGGTGGGCGAGCCGATCAACCCCGAGGCGTGGATCTGGTACCGCGAGCACGTCGGCGGCGACCGCACGCCGATCGTCGACACGTGGTGGCAGACCGAGACGGGGATGGTGCTGATAACCCCGCTCCCCGGTGTGACGACGCTGAAGCCGGGCTCTGCGACGAAGCCGTTCCCCGGCGTGGAGGCGGCGGTCTTCAACGAGCAGGGCGACGAGGTCGGCCCCGGCGGAGGCGGCTACCTCGTGCTGAAGCGCCCGTGGCCGGCGATGCTGCGCGGGATCTTCAAGGATCCCGACCGCTACCGGGACACGTACTGGTCGAGGTACGAGGGGGTGTACTTCGCAGGCGACGGCGCCCGCATCGACCAGGACGGCGACTTCTGGCTGCTCGGCCGGGTCGACGACGTGATGAACGTCTCCGGCCACCGCATCTCGACGATCGAGGTGGAGTCGGCGCTCGTCGACCACCAGGAGGTCGCCGAGGCGGCCGTTTGCTCGCGCAAGGACGCGCTCACCGGCGAGGCGATCGTCGCCTACGTGACGCTGAAGGGCGACCGCGAGGGCTCGGTCGAGAAGCTCGAGGAGCTTCGCAACCACGTTGCGACGAAGATCGGCGCGATCGCCAAGCCGGCGAACATCGTCTTCACGCCGGAGCTGCCGAAGACGCGGAGCGGCAAGATCATGCGCCGCCTGCTGCGAGACGTGGCCGAGAACCGCAGGCTGGGCGACACGACGACGCTCGCCGATCCGGCAGTGGTCGAGGAGATCAAGCACCGCGCCGACGCCGAGAAGGGCGACGATTGAACGTCGAGGAGCAACGCACGCTTGCGTCGGAGCTGTTCAACTCCACCTGGCGGCTGCTCGAGAAGCCCGACCGGACGCCGGACGAGGACGACGAGATGCTGCACGCCGCCCACGCCTCGCGCTACCACTGGATCCGGGCGGGCACGCGCGTCAACGCGGCCCGCGGCGAATGGCAGTGCTCGCGCGTCTACGCAGTGCTCGGCCGCCCGGAGCCGGCGCTGCACCATGCGCGGCGCTGCCTCGAGCTCTGCGAGTCCGTGATCGACGACCTCGACGAGTTCGACCTGCCGTTCGCCTACGAAGCGCTCGCCCGGGCGCATGCCGTCGCCGGCGACGAGGAGGAGGCGCGGCACTGGCTTGCGCGTGCGCGCGACGCCGGCGAGGCGATCTCCGACGAGGACGACCGCGCCCTGCTCGAGGCCGACCTGGAGACGATCGGTACGTAGGAGCGGGCACGCCGTCCGCGAACCGTGGTACAAGAAACCGCGCACGGCCGGGTTGAAAGCACTCTGACGGGCGACTTCGGGCTTAGGTGCTGACCGAACCGCCGACCAAGGCCAGCTACAGCAGCGCGTCGAAGCGATCGGCGTCGTCGAAGGGGCCGATCAGCGCGAGCCGCAGCGCGTCGTCGCGGATCAGGTCCTGGGCGACGCGCTGCACGTCCTCGACGGTGACGGCATTGAGGCCGGCGAGGATCTCGTCGAGGTCGGGCGCGCGGCGCTCGAGCACCTCCTTGCGCAGGCCGTACATGATCAGCCCCTGCGGGCTCTCGAGCTGGAGCACGAACCGGCCCTTGGCGAAGTTGCGCGCCTTCTCCAGCTCGTCGGCCGGCACCGGCTCGGCGGCGATCTTCCTCAGCTCGGCGCCGATGGTCGTCACCGCCTCGTCGATGCGGTTGATGTCGACGCCCGCCTGTGCGTAGAGCGAGCCCGTGTCGGTGTAGCTGTGGTTGACGCCGAAGACGTAGTACGCGAGCCCGCGGCGCTCGCGCACCTCGGTGAACAGGCGGGACGACATGCCGCCGCCGAGCACGGTCGCGACCAGCTGGAGCGCGTACCTGTCCGGATGCTCGAGCGGGTAGCTCGAGACGCCGAGGATCACGTGCGCCTGGTCGGACTGCTTCGTGAACACCTTCACGCGGCCGTTCGCGTGCGGCTGCACGGGAGATGGAGCACCGGTCTCGGCCGGAGGGAGGTCGCCGAGCAGCGCCTGCGCGCGTTCGAGCACGTCGTCGCCGATGCGCCCGCCGAGCCCGAGCACGATGCGCGACGGGTGGTACCAGCGGCCGAGATACGACATGAACGTGTCGCGCGCCGCGCCGCGCACGGTCTCCTTGCGGCCGATGATGTCCCAGCCGAGCGGCTGGTCGCCGTACAGCAGCTCCTCGTACACGCCGCCGATGTAGTCGCGCGGCGTGTCGAAGTACATGTTCATCTCCTCGACGATCACGCCCTTCTCGCGCTCGATCTCCTCCGGGTCGAAGCGCGAGTTGCGCAGCATGTCGACGAGCACGTCGAGCGCGATGTCGCGGTGCTCCGCCGCGCACTTGACGTAGTAGGCGGTCGACTCCTTGCCGGTGAACGCGTTGAACTCGCCGCCGATCGCGTCGATCTCGCCGGCGATCTGGCGCGCGCTCGGCCGGCGTTCCGTGCCCTTGAAGAACATGTGCTCGGAGAAGTGCGCGATCCCATTCGTGTCCGCCGTCTCGTAGCGGGAGCCTGCGGCGAGCATCACCATGCACGTCACCGACTGCGCCTCCGGCAGGTTCGCGGTCAGGACGCGCAATCCGTTGTCGAGGACGTGACGCTCGTACGTGCTCACTCGCCGGATGGTATAGACGGGTTCGTGGCTTCCGAGCAGACGAAGCGAGCGATCGCGCTCCAGCCCGAGTGGCTGGCGCAGGTGCCGACCGGACGGCGCTTCCCGGCGGGCGCGCGGCTTCTCTTCACCGGCTGCGGCACCTCGTTCCACGCCGCGCAGACGGGCGGCGACGCCGTGCAGGCGCTCGAGCTCGTCCTGCGCCAGGAGCGGGACGCCGACCTTCTCATCCTCGTCTCGCACGAGGGCGAGACGCCGCTGACGCTCGAAGCTGCCCGGGCGTGGCCTGGGGCGAAGTGGCTCGTGACGGGGAAGCCGGACGGGCCGATCGCCGAGCTGTGCGAGGAGGTCGTCGTCGCGACGCCGGGGATCGAGGAGAGCTGGTGCCACACCGTCAGCTACACGTGCGCGGTCGCGACGATTGCGGCGCTGCACGGCGAGGACGTCTCGTGGCTGCCGGCCGCGGTTGCGGAAGCGCTCGCTGCCGAGGTTGCGGCGTTCGGCGCGCAGGAGCGGTTCCTCGTCGCCGGCGCCGGCCGCGACTGGCCGACTGCGCAGGAGGCGGTGTTGAAGCTGCGCGAGGGCGCGTGGGTCGCCGCCGAGGCGTACGAGACGGAGCAGCTGCTGCACGGGTATCTCGCTGCGGTGGACGAGTCGGTGCGCGCGTTCGTGCTCGAGGGAGAGGCGCGCGGCGCGGAGCGGGCCGCGGCCGCGGTCGCCGCGCTTCGCGAGCTCGGCTGCGACGCCGATCTCGTGCCGACGCGTCACCCGGTCGTCGACGTCGTCATGTTCCAGCGGCTGACGGTGGCGATCGCGGAGGCGCGGGGGCGCGAGCCGGACCGGATCCGCCGGCACGACGAGCGCTGGGCCGCCGCCGCGAACGCGGCGAAGGCCGACAACGCCTCCGGCTAGCCACCGGCGAGGATCTCGCGTTCCTTCTCGCGCGTGAGGGTCGGGCGCTGCTCTCCCGCCTCGAGGCTCCAGGCGAGCGTGTCGCGCACCGTCTCCTCGACGGGCCGGAAGCGCAGGCCGGCGGCGAGCGCCCGCCGGGTGTCGGCGCGCATGAAGCCGGCCCAGTCGTCCCCGGGCGCCCAGAGCGGCAGCTCCATCCACGGCCGCACCTCCGCGTCGAGGATCCGCTGCTCGTCCGTCCAGACGAGGCGCGCGTCCGATCCGACCGCGGCGATCGCCCGCTCGAGCAGCTCGCCGAGCGTCATGGCTTCCGCCGGCCCGGTGGCGTTGAAGACGCCGCCGGGGCCGTGCCCCGCGAGTTGGACGAGCCACGCGCCGAGGTCGCGCGCGTCGACGAGCTGCACCGGCGCGGCCGGATCGCCCGGCGCGAGCACGTCGCCGCCCTCGGCGAGCCGCCGCGGCCAGTACGTGAAGCGGTCGGTCGGGTCGTGCGGCCCGACGAGCAGTCCGGCGCGGACGCTCGCGCCGCGCTCGCCGAGCACGTCCTCGACGACGAGCTCGCACACCGCTTTCAGCGCGCCGTAGTCCGCCTCGACGTCCTCGCTCGCCGGGTCGCCGAGCTGTGCGACCGCGGACTCCTCGTCGACGGGCCGGCTGAAGTCGGCGTAGACCGAGATGCTCGAGACGAAGACGTAGCGACCGACGGCGTCGCGCAGCAGCTCGGCCGACTGCCGCAGCACGCGCGGGACGTAGCCGCTCGTGTCGACGACGCCGTCCCACGTCCGGCCGGAGAGCGCGCCGAGGCCGCCGTCGCGGTCGCCGACGAGATGCTCGGCCTCGGGGAAGAGCTCCGGGTTCGTGCGCCCGCGCGTGAAGATCGTCACCTCGTCGCCCCGCGCGAGCGCGGCCTCCACCGTGTGGCGGCCGAGGAACGCGGTGCCGCCCAGGACGAGCAGCTTCACAGCTCGTGCAGTGCGGCCAGCAGCCGGTCGATCTCCATCGCAGTGTTGTAGTGGATGAACCCGGCGCGGACTGCGCCGTCGGGGGCGAGGCCGAGCCGCTCCATCACCTCCACCGCGTAGTAGTCGCCG
>Ga0335070_10007213_pt1 | contig 13031 bp, 5 predicted proteins | sample Lox_Sample_13_FD_206722 | JGI IMG/M metagenome (GOLD analysis project Ga0335070, IMG submission 206722) | Soil microbial communities from Loxahatchee National Wildlife Refuge, Florida, United States - Lox_Sample_1.3 | ecosystem: Environmental > Terrestrial > Soil > Wetlands | place: USA: Florida...
AATCCCCCGGCCGAGCCCGAGGAGGAGCACCGGCCGAGGGATTCTGCCACCGACCGTGCTCCTGGGGAGAGCGCCATGTGGTGGGTAAGCCGTCGATCAATTCAGGGACGCGTGCGCCAATTCATTATCTGATGAATAAAATAAGGCAGGGATGGATTTCGTCAATAAAATTCGTAGGTTGACGTTGAAAATCTCGCTAGCTGACATGCCGTACAACGAAAAAGGGCGCCGATTTCCGGCGCCCGATTTCAGACCGACACGGCTTTCGCTTTACCAGCTCGTGCCCAAGGACAGCCCGATCACGCGCGGATCTTCAGCAAAGACGTTGGTGAAGAGCGCGGACGTCGGATCCGTGAGGTACACACCCGTCGGATTTTGTTTGTTGAACACATTCGTTGCGAAGACGCGCGCGTACCACTTGTTGTCCGGGGCATTCAACTGGATCTGCGCGTTCATCGTGTCCCAGCTACCGATGAAGTCGGCGCCGTCATTGAACACACGCGATTCCATGGACGACTGCCAGTAATAGTCGACACGCGGAATCAGCGTGTAGTCGTCCTTCAGGCGTGCCGTCCACTGGGCACCAACACCAACCTGGGCGTTGGGCACATCGGGCAGCTTGTTGCCGTGAAGATTCACGGCGACGCCTGTGCCGTCGTGATTGCCGGCGATCAAAGCGCCCGTCGTCGGATTTGTCGCAAGCGAGTATTGGTAGCCGGCCGCTTCCAGTACCGGTTCGAGAGCCGAATTGCAGAGGCCGTAGTTCACCAGGGGAACGCCGAATGGAGCGTCGATCGCGGCGTTGCCCCCGTTGGGGAGATAGAAATTCGGCACGTGGGACCCGATCGTTCCTGCTGGCGCAAAGCTCGAGTCGCCGGGCGTATGGCCCGCCGTGGCCGCGGAGGTGGGCTGCACGACGCAGAGCGAACCGTTCGTGATGTCCTTCACGAGGATTGCGTTCTTTTGGCCTGCCGTTGGATTCCGCTGATCGGCCACAAACGCGCTGCCTGCCTGCGACCGAGTCAAGCTCAGCGTCAGATTGAACTGCAGGTCGTCCTCGGGCTGCCAGAGGAATTCACCCTCCGCGCCATAGAGGTGCGCCGGAACGTTGAAGGTAAGTGCAGCGCGATTGTCGATGATGCCGACCTGGTAGTTTTCGTAGTTGTAGTACCAGACGTCGAGATTCGCTTGCAGCGTTCCGTCGAGAAGCGTGTTCTTCGTGCCCAACTCCAGGGAGTCGACGGTCGCAGGCTTGTAGGCCACCGGCACAACAAGGTTTGCAGTGCCCTGCGCTTTGTTGACGCCACCCGCAAGCTCACCGCGCGAAGCGGTGAAGTAGACGAGTGTCTGGTCGGTCCAATCCAGTTTCGGAGTCCAATTCAACGTGGCGCGTCCGGTCCACAGATCGGTCACATTGTTTTCCTTGCCGTCACTGCCGAGTGGCTGGCGGAATGTTCCCTGCCATCCCACGCAGGTCGGGCTCGGCGGTGAGGTCTGAATGACGTTCGGCCCGCAGCTCGGCGTACCGACCGGATAGAAGCCGTTGGCCAGGAGCGATCCACCGACGGCGATCGGCGTCGTCAAATCACTGGCGCGGTCGTCGTTGAATCGGGCGCCCAGGATCGCTTTCAGCTCGTCCGGCAAGATGTCGTAGGTGGCTTCCAGGAATGCGGAGCGCGACTGGACGGCGCCGCGGCGATATTCGCCGTCATAACTCGTCGACGCGTCCACGAGAGGAAGATTTCCCGCGTTCCCGCCGGCCACTGCGCCGATCGCGATCGCCTCCCAGTCGAGACCGTTCGAGGCCACCCAATACTGGTTCCAGCTGTCGAAACTCATCCAGAACGCGCCGGCGGAGAAATTCAGCGGACCTTCGAAGCTGGTCTGGAAACGCAGTTCGCCCGTCCATTCGCGCTGGCCGAAATAGTCTTCGTCATAGGTACTGAAGAACGGTGTTCTGGTCAGGATGCCGTGTGCCGGGTCGATGCTTCCCGCGTAGCTGGCGAATTTTCCGTTGTAATAAGTGTTCGACAGGGGCAGAGCACCAGGAACGCTGAAATAAGTATTATACGCGCCATGCGCGTTCGTGCCATTCACGGCACCTGGCAGACCATTTCCATTACCGAAGAACGCGTCGAACGCAGCGACCGAAGGGCCGATTTCGGCCGATATGTTTTCGGGCGTTGAGTCGTTGTAGTTTTCAAAGGTGCGCTGGTAGCCGCTGACATAGCCGAGATCGAATTCGGACTTCAGCCAGTCCGTCACCGTTTGCGCCCAGTTGAGTGTGTATGTGCCACCGCTGCCGATATATTTCGGGGCGAATGCCGTGTTCGACGCGAGCAGGCTTGGCGCCACGACACCGTTCGCGCCCGAACCAGGTCCATTCACCGCAGCGGGCAAGAGCGAGAAGAGGCCCGGCACCGAAGCCGGCGGCGACGGAATCGCCGGACCCGTGAACGGTCCGGGCAATTGAGTGGCACCGAGGAATGCTAGTCCCGCCGCGCCGGCCGGATCGCCTGGCCCGCCATTGCCGGCGAGTTGGAAGAGGCCAAGCCCGTTGCCCAGTGTCTGAGCCGTTGCGAACGGAACCCCGAGACTGTTCAGAACCGCGGTCAGACCTTGTTTCGAGCCGAGTGTCGCGCCCAAGGTCGACAGGACGTTGATCGGGTCGAATCCGAGACGATCCGGCAGACAGCCGATCACGCCAGATGGGTCGCGATGACACTCCTGCTTGTCGCCGCGCACGCGCCGGTCGTTCTCATAGCCATATTCGGCACTGACATCGACGGTCGTGTCGGAACTCGGTTCCCAGCGAGCCGAGAAACGGCCGGAGGCTGTTCCTTGATTGTTGATGCGGTTGACCTTTGAACCGTCGAACGCACCGGGAAACACTGTTGGTCCGTTGTAGCTGTTCGTTTCATAGCCGTCGTGGAAGACGCCCAGCGCCGCGATGCGAATTCCAAGTTCGCCATCGATCAGCGGGATGTTGACCATGACTTCCGGCTTCATCGTGTTGTACGAACCGAAGTCGAAACTGGCACGGGCCGCGAATGCGTCCAGGTCGGGCTTGCTCGTGACGACATTGACCGCGCCGCCGGTTGCCGCGCGTCCGTAGGACGTCGACTGCGGACCGCGCGAGACTTCGACGCGATCAACGTCGAAATATTGGCCGGTCACCAGATTCGGCGCTTCGATGTAGATGTCGTTTTGGTTCTGCGCGATCGCGGCGCCGAGACCGAACTGGGTGGTAATGCCGCGGATCTGGAACTGCGCGCCACCGAAGTTCGACTTCGTGTAGGTCACGCTCGGGACATGGAACTGAAGGTCGCGGAAGCTGTTGACCTGCTTTGCCTTGAGGTCGGCGCTGGTGAGCGCGGTGACGGCCACGGGCACCGTCTGAATGTCTTCCGCCTTGCGTTCGGCGGTAACGACCACCGTTTCGATCTGCGCGTAGGCAGGGATCGTGAACGCCGTTGTTACCAACAGCGCGCTCAGGAATTTTCCGGACTTGAAATTGGCCGCCACGAACAGACCTCCCCTGTATTTTGCTAATTCATCGGCCAATGAGTCATGCATATGGGCAATTTTATTGTCAAAGACAATTCATCGCTCATTGAGTAAATGCATTTTTGTGTGGCGGACGCGCCACGTAGCCCTCTAGGCCTATGAAATATATCGCTGAAACAGGCGGATCTGGCGGACTGCAAGATTTACAACGTATACGAATTTGCCGTAATGATTTATCATATGATGTAAATTTATGAGCGCTGCTGCTGTTCCTGCGCGCGTTGGGGTAATTGATGAGTATTCATGGCGTTGTTTCTCCTCCGGTAGGCCGCCGCGAGAAGGACCGGATTGCAAGAAAGAGCCGCCGTCCATTCCGCCGTGCGCTCATGGACGAAAAGTCGTCGAAGCGCACGCAGCGGAGCATGGCGACAAGCGAGCGTATCCTCGACGCCGCCGAAGAACTGTTCGCCAAACACGGCATCTACGGCGTGACGATGCGCGAGATCGCGGAGCTGGCGAACGTCGATACGGCCTTGCTTCATTATTATTTCGAATCCAAGCGCGGCGTGTTCGATTCTGTTTTTGCGCGGCGCGCGGACGTGCTGAATTCCGAGCGGATGCGCGAGATGGATCGGTACGAGGCCGAAAATGGCGGCCAGTACGATCTGGAATCGGTCATCGCTGCTTATTTGCGCCCGGTATTCAGCTTGAACCGCCAGGGTGGCCAGGGCTGGCGCAATTTCTGCGCGTTTGTCGGCAACCTGACGTCCGCGCCGGAACTCGCCGAGATTTTCGCCCAGAAGTTCGATCCGGTCCTCAGGCGCTTTCTCGGGCTCCTTCGTAAGGCGATGCCCGGTGTCGACGATGCCGACCTGTTCTGGAGCTACCATATGTTTTCCGGTTCGCTCGCGACCGTGAATATCGCCAATGGCGTTGTCGAGCGGCTCTCCGGCGGTATCTGCCATTCGGAGGATTTCGATCAGATCGAGCCGCGTTTGGTGAAGTACGCCGCTGAGGGCTTTCGGGCGGTGTGTCTGGCGAACGGCTCATCGCGGCACGGCTAAAAGACCATAAAAACAATCGCTTAGAGAGCGGATTGACTCCGGGCCGCAATCCTTTTCATACTGGAACAAAACATGAACATGATGCCTGATGCAGCCAAAAGCCTGTCGGGAGTCCGTCAGCTCCTCGACCCCATACTGGGCGGCGACAAAAGCCGCAGACGCTGTGCGCTCGGCCATGCGGATGCGGATTCGATCCTGTGCGGCGGGCTTTGCTGTGGTGCGCTGCATGAGATTTTCGCCGGTGACGCTGGCGCATCTGGCTTTGCCGCTTGCGCCGCACAACGCGTAAGTGGCTCCAAGCATCTGCTTTGGATCAGCCAGGATTTTTGTGCGCTCGAACACGGCGCGCTTGCCCCGACCGGTTTTGCGGAGCTGGGAATCAATCCGTCGAAGCTTCTCGTACTGCGCGCGGCCGATGCAGCCGACGCCCTGCGTGCCGGTGTCGACGCCTTGTCCTGCAGAGGTCTCGGTGCAGTGGTCATGGAAATCTCGGGCAATCCGAAGGTGCTCGATCTCGTCGCCAGCCGGCGACTCGTCTTGGCCGCTCAGCAAAACGGCGTCACCGCTTTTCTTCTGCGCCAGAATGCGCAAGTCGAACCCGGCGCCGCGCAAACGCGCTGGCAGGTGCGCAGCAGCCGTTCTTCCGAAACAGACGATTGGGGAATGCCGCGTTTTGAAGCGGCGCTCGTTCGCAACCGGCAAGGAGAGACCGGATACTGGGTGATGGAGTGGAGTTGTGACGATGGAGCTTTCCGCAAGCCCGCCGATCAAGCGGCGTATCCTGGCGCTGTGGTTCGCGCGGCTGCCGACAGACCGGCTGCAGCGGCAGTGGCGCGCATCGCCGGATGATCCGCCGCTCGCGCTTTCGATCAAGAGCAACAATGCGCGCATCATCTATGCGGTAGACCTCAAAGCCGCGCGGCTGAAGTTGAGCCCGGGCATGCCGCTGGCCAGCGCACGCGCCATGGTGCGCGAACTGACCGTCGTGGAAGCCGATGAACCTGCCGATGCCGATCTGCTCGACGGCATCGCGGACTGGTGCGACCGCTTCACGCCCTTCGTCGCGATCGACGGCGTGGACGGACTGCTGCTCGACGTGACCGGTACGACTCATCTGTTCGGCGGCGAAGCAGCGATGCTTGAGACGGTGCGTGCAGCCATCGCACGCCAGGGCTTTACCGTCCGCGCGGCGCTGGCCGGAACCGCGGTCGCGGCGCGGGCGCTGGCCCGCTATGCGGACGCGACCGTCGCCGCGCCCGGAATGGAGGCCGAGGCGGTTGCGTTTCTTCCCGTCGCGGCGCTGGATCTGGATTCTAAAGACACGCATGCGTTGCGCCGCGCCGGTCTGAAGACGATCGCACAGGTGGCCGGCCGCACCCGTGCCGAGCTGAATGCACGCTTCGGCAAGGAGATGGTGTTCAAGCTGGAGCGCGCGCTCGGCCAGAGTGAGAAACCGATCTCGCCGCGTCGCGTTCTTCCCGACTACATGGCCGAACACCGGTTTGCCGAACCGGTGACGGCGCAAGCCGTCGTTGCGGACTCCATCCTTTCGCTCGCCGGCACGCTATGTCGGCTTCTGGAGGAGCGCGGCCAAGGCGCCCGTATCCTGGAGGCCGGCTTCTTTCGCAGCGATGGCGGCGTCAGGCGTATTTTGCTCGAGACCGCGCGGCCTTTGCGCGATCCCAAGATAGTCGCGCGCCTATTCCGCGAGAGGCTCGACGCACTTGCCGATCCAATCGATCCGGGATTCGGTTTCGACCTCATCCGGCTCGGCGCCCTGCATGCCGAGCGTCTCGGACCGGAAAGCATCGGGCTGGAAGCAAGGCCCGATGACGACAAGGAGATCGACTTCCTGATCGACCGTTTGGCGGCGCGCTTCGGTTCGCACCGCATCGTCGTCTTTCAGCCGCAGGACACCCACATCCCCGAAGCCGCCGGCGCCGCCGTGCCGGCCCAGCATGCTCCCGAGACCAAACTCTGCTGGGACGCCCGCGTGTCAGGCGAGGCGCCGCGCCGGCCGCTGCGCATGTTCGCAAAGCCAGAACCTATCGAAGTGATGGCGCAGATCCCCGACGGACCGCCCTTGCGGTTCCGCTGGCGGCGCGTGCTGCACGCCGTGACCCGCGCCGAAGGACCCGAGCGCATCGCCATGGAATGGTGGCGCAACCAGTCTCCTCAACCGACGCGCGACTATTTCCGGATCGAGGATGAAGCCGGCAAGCGCTTCTGGCTTTACCGCGACGGCCTCTACGGGCGTGAGCCGTTTGCGCCGCGCTGGTATGTGCACGGGCTGTTCGCATGACGGCCTATGCGGAAATCGCGGTGACGTCGAACTTCTCGTTCCTGCGAGGCGCGTCGCGACCAGAAGAATTGATAGCGCAGGCTTGCCTGCACGGTTACGCCGCCATCGGCATCGCAGATCGCAACACACTTGCCGGCGTCGTACGCGCTTACGCCGGATTCGATCATCCGGAGTTGCCGGAGAAGAAGCCGAAGTTCCTCGTAGGCGCGCGGCTCGCTTTTGAAGACGGAACGCCGGACGTCCTCGCCTATCCCGCAGATCGCAAGGCTTATGGAAATCTCTGCCGCCTGCTGACAAAGGGAAAGCTGCGCGCCAAGAAAGGCGAGTGCACGCTCTACGTGAGCGATCTCCTCGAATGGCAGGACGGATTGCTGCTCGTCGTGATGCCCTCCGTCCACGGCACGCTCAGTAAAGTTCGAAACACCATTGAGACGGTGCGCGAGGCGGCGCCGGATCGCCTTTGGATCGCCGCGGCCATGCTCCACCGCGGCGAAGACCGGCGGCGCTTGAAGCGTCTGAAAAAACTGGCGCACGAGACGGGTATACCGCTGCTTGCCGTCAACGATGTCCTTTATCACGAACCCGGGCGCCGTGAATTGCAGGACGTCGTCACCTGCATTCGTGAGCATGCGACCATCGACAAGGCCGGCAAGCTGCTCGAAGCCAATGCCGAACGTCATCTGAAAACGCCGGAAGAGATGGCGCGGCTATTCCGCGATGCGCCAGACGCCATCGGGGAAACGGTTCGTTTTGCCGATCGCATCGCATTTTCACTGGCGCAACTCGAATACAACTACCCGGAAGAACCGGTTCCGAAAGGGCGGACGCCGGACGAGTACCTGGACGAGCTGACCTGGGCGGGCGCCAACAAGCGCTATCCGGACGGCATTCCGCCTGCCGTAGGCGCCACGCTGAAGAAGGAATTGGCGCTGATCGAAAAGCTCGAATACGCGCCGTACTTTCTCACCGTGCGCGACATCGTCGGCTTTGCCCGCGCCCGCAGCATCCTGTGCCAAGGTCGCGGCTCCGCTGCCAATTCCGCCGTCTGTTATGTGCTGGATATCACAGCCGTCGATCCGGCGCAGAACGATCTTTTGTTTGAGCGGTTCATTTCGCAGGAACGCAAGGAGCCGCCCGACATCGACGTCGATTTCGAGCATGAGCGGCGCGAGGAAGTCATACAGGACGTTTACAAGCGTTATGGCCATGACAAGGCGGCGCTGACCGCCACCGTCATCTGCTATCGCCCGCGCAGCGCCATTCGCGAAGTCGGCAAAGTGTTTGGCCTGTCGGAAGACATCACGGCTGCCATGGCCAACAGCGTATGGGGAAGCTGGGGCAGCGAGGTGAAGGAGAAGCAGGTTCGCCAAGGCATGCTCGACCCGCAGAACGCTGCAATCGTGCAGGCGGTAGGTTTCGCCAACCAGATCATGGGATTTCCCCGCCACCTCTCTCAGCATGTGGGCGGTTTCGTGCTGACTCGCGACCGGCTCGATACCATCGTTCCCATCGGTCCTGCCGCGATGGACGACCGTTACTTCATCGAATGGGACAAAGACGATATCGACCGCCTCGGTATGATGAAGGTCGATGTGCTGGCACTCGGCATGTTGACCTGTATCCGCAAGGCGTTCGACTTGATCCGGCTGCACGAGGGAAAGGAGTACGACCTCGTCAAGGTGCCGCGCGAGGATCCAGCCGTCTACGACATGCTCTGTAAGGCCGATGCGGTCGGCGTGTTTCAGGTGGAAAGCCGGGCACAGATGAATATGCTGCCGCGCCTGAAACCTCGCTGCTTCTACGATCTCGTCATCGAGGTGGCGATCGTCCGCCCCGGTCCCATCCAGGGCGACATGGTGCATCCATACCTGCGCCGGCGCAGCGGCATGGAAGCGGTGGAGTACCCCTCGCCTTCGCCGGAACACGGTCCGGCCGACGAACTCTATAACGTACTCAACAAGACCAAGGGCGTTCCGCTGTTCCAGGAACAGGCGATGAAGCTCGCCATCGTGGCGGCGAAGTTCACGCCGGAAGAAGCCAATGGTCTGCGCCGCGCCATGGCGACGTTTCGCAATGTCGGCACCATCGACACGTTTCGCGAGAAAATGGTCGGCGGCATGGTGCGCCGCGGCTACGCACCGGATTTCGCCGAGCGCTGCTTCAAACAGATCGAGGGCTTCGGCTCCTATGGCTTTCCGGAAAGCCATGCCGCGAGTTTTGCCCTGCTCGTCTACATCTCGGCCTGGATCAAGTGTCATCACCCGGCGGCGTTCGGCTGTGCGCTGCTCAATTCGCAGCCGATGGGGTTTTACGCCCCCGCCGAAATCGTGCGCGATGCGCGTGAGCACGAAGTGGAGGTGCTGGCGCCCGACGCCAATTTCAGCGACTGGGACAATACGCTTGAGCGCGGTCGCTCACTCTCCTTGCGACTCGGTTTTCGCCAGATCGATGGTTTCCACGAAGACTGGGCACGGGCGATCGTGGAGAATCGCGGCTACGGTTACGCTGGTTTTTCCGAATTCATCCGGCGCAGCGATCTGCCAAAAAAAGCGCTGATGGTTCTGGCCGAGGCGGACGGGCTGCGCTCCTTCGGCATGGACCGGCGCGAGGCCTTATGGGCCGTGCGCCGCCTCCCCGACCAGCATACGCTGCCCCTGTTCGACGCCCAGCGTATGAAGGAACTGCCGACCGAGCACATTTCGCCTCTGCCGGAAATGCCTCTCAGCGAACATGTGCTGGCCGACTATCAGACGCTGCGACTGTCGCTCAAGGGCTATCCGATGCAGTTCCTGCGCGAAATGTTCATCGCCGAAAAGGTCAAAAGCTGCGCCCAGATCGAGGCGATGGATGATGGCCGACGTGCGCGCTGCGCCGGCGTCGTTCTGGTGCGCCAGATGCCAGGCGATGCCGGCGTGGTGTTCATTACGCTCAGCGACGAAACCGGCATCACCAACGTTGTGGTATGGCCCAAGCTCGTCGAAACTTTCCGCCGCGAGATCATGGGCGCGCGGCTGCTGGTGGTCGAGGGCAAGGTGCAAAAAAGCGAAGGCGTCGTGCATCTCGTGGCGGAGCGCGTTTTCGATCGAACCCAGGAACTCGATCGGTTGTCGGAAGACACGCTGCGGCCATTTCAAGGCAAGCTGGAAGACCTTGCCTTCCAGCGACCGGACTCCCGAAGCCCCCATCATCCGCGAAAGATGCGGATCCTGCCCAAGTCGCGGGATTTCCATTAGGCCAAGGTGGGTCTATACGCTTTCACTCCGGGGCAAAGCATCGACTCGCCATGAACAGCATCCGCGGCCTGGGTTGGCCGCAACTCGCGTCCATTGCGGCCTGCGTCATTCTTGCAGTGCCGTTGTGGTGTGTCGTATCCCCGCCGATGCCGGACTACCCGGCGCACCTGGCGAGCTTTTACCTGATCGGCGGCGGCGCATCGCCGTACTACCGCGTCGAATGGGCGTTCCTGCCCAACCTGGCGGGCGAGATCGCAGTCCCTTTGATGGCCAAACTGTTTCCGCTCGAATTTGCAACGAAGGTCTTTCTCTCCACGACGATCGCACTCTGGGTACTCGGCCCGATCGCAATCCAGAGAGCTCTAATCGGCAGGATTGGACTTGGCGGAATCGCGGCTGCCGCATTCGCCTACAACGCGCCGTTCATGTGGGGTTTCTTCAACTACGACTTCGCTGCGGGTCTGAGCTTCGCCGTGTTCGCCGCGTGGATTGCCACTGACGGGAGCCGCCGGACGAGCCATCTGATCGGCTTCACCGTTGCATTCACGCTCGTCTATTTCGCGCATCTGTTCGCCTTCGCGACGCTTTTGCTTCTGATTGGATGCTTCGAGTTGTCTAAGGCATGGCGAGGTCTGCGGCCCTCGCTATCGGAAGCGGCGCGTCGAATCCGCCAAGTCCTGATTCTCTGTCTGCCGGCCGCGCTGTTCTACCTGCTGCTTGCTCCGCATGGCGGTGGGCTAGGCATTCAGTTCAATCTCGCCGACACGATGGCTGAGCGATTTGAAGCGGCAATCCAATGGCACTTCGATCGTCCCGCTTATTTTCTGACAGGCGGACTCCTCGTCGCCTTTTTTTTGGGTTTGTACGCGCGAAGGGTACGTGTCGCGCCATCAATGTTGCTCGGACTCGCCGTACTGCTCCTGTGCACGGTTTTCGCGCCCGAATGGGCTTTGGGTGGCTGGGGCGTACATTTCCGGCTTCCGGCGGTTTTCGGCGCCCTTCTGTTTGCATCGGCGGATGTCGCGCCCCCGCGCCGCTGGACGACGGCGTGCACGACCGGGCTGCTCGCCCTGCTCGCCGCACAAGCGCTCGTTCTCGAGCACAACTGGATCGGGATTGACGCGCGCTATGGCGAGTTTCGCGCAGCCGAGCAACATATTGCGGCCGGGAGTCGCCTCCTAACCGTTCTCGACGGCGACTCGCTCGGCTGGTCGGCGGATCAGCCCTATTGGCACATGGCGGAATTCGCCGTGATCGATCGCGGCGCATTCACGCCGCTGCTGTTCACGACACGCGGCCAACATGTCATTCGCGTTCTGCCGCCACTGGACCGCTACGCCGCGGCGACAGCCGAACAAGGTTCGCCGCCGGATATTGACGAGCTCGGCGATCTTGCGGCAGGGCGAAAAGATGCGGATGAAGACATCCAGAATGTTCTGCCCTATCTGCTCTTTTTCCAGTGCCACTATGATGAAGCGCTCGTCATTCGTGGCGATGGCACCCTGTCAAAAGTCCCGCCAATGCTCCGTTTGAGATACACCGGCAGCTTCTTCGCACTGTATGACGTCGTCGCCGATCGTCGGTGCCCAAGGCGATGAACGCCGCGCAGAATTTCGGCTTTCGCATCGCGCTCTGCGCCCTGTTCATTGGATGCTTCTTGGGAGTTGCGCATGCCGTGTCGGTGGCGACGTTGCACGTCACATTGGACCCGAACGAAGGCTGGAACGCCTATTTCGCCCAAATGGCGATCGCAACCGGCTCGCCCTACCCGCCGAGCGGGAGTTTTCTGGTCGACAACTACCCGCCGCTTTCGTTCTTTTTGGTCGGTGAAGTCGGGCGCGTTCTCGGCGACGAGATCATCGCCGGGCGACTCGTTTCGCTTGTCTCACTGGGCTTTGTGGCCTTCGCGACGGCAAGGACGGCGCGCCGCGCCGGGTGCAGCGTCGAGTACGCAGCATTCGCTGGCCTCATCCTGATCGCCTGCTTGCTGCTCACCAGCGACTATGTGGGCATTGACGATCCTCAAATGCTCGGGCACGCGATCGCAATCGCGGGGATGCTCGCGGCTCTGCAGGAACCGCGAACGTCGCGCGCCATGGTCGCGTCCGCTCTGCTTTTGACGCTGGCCTTTTTCGTGAAACACAATCTGGTGTTATTGCCCGCATCCCTCGCCTTGTGGCTGGCCTTCGTCGACCGACGACAGGCCATCATATTCATGGCCAGCGGTGCGGTGTTTCTTTTGGTCGGACTCGGGCTTTTTCGCGAAATGTTCGGCGTGGGCTTCTTTGAACAGATCGCATCTGCCCGTCTTTATTCGCTCGAAAATATTCGCGTCGGCGCGCTGAATTGGTTGCCGTGGGCCGCGATTCCGATCGGCGGTTCGATCTGTCTCCTTTTCTTGGGACGGAAAGAACCGGTGGCGATTTTCGCGGCAGTCTACACTGCGATTGCGACGGGCGGCGGATTGGTATTCTCAGGCGGCGCGGGAGTCGACGCCAATGCCTTTTTCGACGCGGACATCGCGCTCGCACTCAGTGCGGCCCTCCTGTTTGGCCGCCTTCAAGGTCGAATTTGGGCCGTTGTGGTTGCGACTCTGTACGTCATCCCATTGGCACTCCTGCTGCGCAACGTGGACGGAGATTGGCTCGACGCGTCCTATTGGCTCCACCCTATGGCCGACGATGCTCGCGTGGCGGAGCAGGAGATCCGGCTCCTTCATTCAAAACCAGATCCCGTTCTCTGCGAGATGCTGTCCCTCTGCTATTGGGCGCAGAGATCGCCCCAGGTGGACGTCTTCAATATGGACCAGGGACTGCGCACCGGCGCGCGGCATGCAGACGATTTGCTGGCTGCCATCGATCGGAAGCGATATTCGCTCATCGAGTTGGAATCGCTCAGGCCGTTTCCGCTTCCTCCCCAAATCGA
>Ga0335070_10007214_pt1 | contig 13030 bp, 12 predicted proteins | sample Lox_Sample_13_FD_206722 | JGI IMG/M metagenome (GOLD analysis project Ga0335070, IMG submission 206722) | Soil microbial communities from Loxahatchee National Wildlife Refuge, Florida, United States - Lox_Sample_1.3 | ecosystem: Environmental > Terrestrial > Soil > Wetlands | place: USA...
TCGGCGCCTTCAGCGTGGCGATGGTCTTGAGGTTGGTGGCGATGGCCTCGGCCTGGCCGCGCTCCTCGCCGCCGATGCCGGGATAGGCGCCGGGCGTGTCGACGAGGGTGACGACCGGGAAGCCGAACTTCTCGGCCTCCTGCATGACCCGGTAGGCCTTGCGATAGCCCTCGGGATTGGCCTGGCCGAAGTTCCGCTCGATCCGCGCCCGGGTCGTCCGGCCCTTCTGGTGGCCGATGACGGCCACGGTCCGGCCCTTGTAGGAGGCCAGGCCGGCGACGATGGCCGGGTCGTCGGCGAAGCGCCGGTCGCCGTGCATCTCCATGAAGTCCTGGAAGAGGAAGGGGATATAGTCGAGCGTATAGGGGCGCTTGGGATGCCGGGCGATCTGGACGACGTTGACCGTCGTCAGCCGGGGGACGATCTCGGCCCACTCCCTCTCTATCTCACGGCGGAGTCCGGCAATCTTGCCTTTCTTGTCGAGATCCTCGGTGTCGTTCAGGGCGTCGATCTGCTCCTTGAGGGAGACGATGCCCTTCTCCAAGGTGTAGAACTCGGGCGATTTGTCCATGCTCAGCCTTTTGGGGACAACAAAATACGGGCCTATTCTACGGGCGGGGGTGAAACGATGTCAAGTTAGACTGGCGGCGCGGCGCTGGCGAACGGCTTCGAAGAGGAAGACCGAGGCCGCGGCGGCCACGTTGAGGGACTCGACCCCGCCGGCGAGCGGGATGGCGAGCAAGCGGTCGCAGGTCTTGCGGACGAGCGGTCTCAAGCCGCGCCCCTCGGAGCCGAGGACGACGCCGACCGGCAGGGTGTAGTCGAACTCGTGCCAGAGCCCGGGGGCGGAACCGTCGGCGCCGACGAGCCAGACGCCGCACTCCCTGAGCTCCTCCATGGCCCGGACGAGGTTCGGGACGCGGGCGACCTTGACCCGCTCCAGGGCGCCCGCCGAGACGGTCTCGACGGCGTCGGTCAGGCCGGCCGACCGCCGCTCGGGCAAGAGCACGCCGTCGACCCCGGCCCCGGCGGCGCTGCGGAGGATGGCGCCCAGGTTCTGGGGGTCCTCGACCTCGTCGAGAATGGCGAGGAACGGCCGCGCGGCGCCGGCCAGGATGTCCTCGAGGGTGGTGAAGGCCTTGGCCGAGACCTCGGCCAGGACGCCCTGATGGCCCGGGGCCAGCTGGTCGAGCCGGCGGCGGGGGACGAAGAGGAACGGCACGCCGCGGCTCCGGGCCTCCCGGACGACCTCGCCGATCCGGTGCGGCCCGCGTTCCTTCTGTACGAAAACTTTGTTGACCCGCTCGGGGGAGGTCCGCAGAACCTCGAGGAGGGCGTTGAGGCGATTGATCCTGGCCATGGCCGCCCGCCCATTATATTTCAAAGCCCGCCGGGGCCTCAAGCGGGCCTGTTGTGTCGCCGAGTCCTATCGGTTAAAATGGACGCCTATGAAAACCGGCGAGGACGGCCATGCCCGATAAGGTCAGGATGGCCCGGTTCTGTCTCCTCGTCGCCGGCGTCCTGAAGTTCGCCACGGCGGGGCTGTTCGCCTTCATCTTCGTTTCCGGGTCCGTTCTCATCGGGGGCGGCGAGAGGGCCGAGCTCCTTGGGAACGTCCTCCTCGGCCGGACAGGGGCCAGCATCGCCGCCGCGGCCGCCGCGGCAGGGCTCCTCGACTTCGCCGCGGCCGCGGGGGTCGGGCGCCGGGCCCGATGGGGCCAGGCCCTCGGCCTCTTCGTCGGCGTCGTCCTCGTCCCGCTTGTCCCCATCGGCACCGTTCTCGGGATCTTCATTTTGTCCGGGCTTCTGGGCGAGGACGCCCGGGCCTGGTTCGGTCGATGAAAATACGTCCCTTTTTCCCGCTCGCCCTGGCCGCGGCGCTGATGCCCCTGACCCCGGCCCTCGGCCTGGCCCAGCAGACCGATATCTCCGCCGACCGGCTCAAGCAGCAGGCCCCCAAGGTCTTCCTCGACTGCCATCAGTGCGACATGGACTACATCCGGAACGAGATCACTTTCGTTAACTTCGTCCGGGACCGGCAGGCCGCCGATGTCCATATCCTGGTCACTATCCAGCTCACCGGCAGCGGCGGCCGGGAGTACAGCCTGGATTTCATCGGCCAGAACGCCTATTACGACATCCGTCATACGCTGAGATACGTCTCCAACCAGACCGACACCGACGACGAGCAGCGGCGGGGTATGGTCCGCGTCCTGAAGATGGGGCTGGTGCCCTACGCCGCAAAGACGGCCGTCGGGGACTTCCTCAGCGTCAATTTCGACCGCAAGGTGCCGCCCTCCGTGTCCGAGGACTCGTGGAACTCCTGGGTCTTCAGCCTGGGGGCCTCGGGCAGCGTCAGCGGCGAGGCGGCCAAGGACTTCGCCTCGGCCAGCGGCTGGTTCTCGGCTAACAGGGTCACTCCCCAGGTAAAGTTCCGGCTGGGCGTCTCGGCCAACCTCAGCCACAGCAAGTACGACCTCGACACGGGGCCGGTCACCTCCTCGACGGACAGCGAGAGCTTCGGCGCCCTCTATGCCGTCAGCCTCAACGACCACTGGTCGGCCGGCGCGTGGCTGTCCGTCTACGCGTCGAGCTACAGCAATGTTACCCTGGCCGTCAACCCCGCCCCGGCCGTCGAATACGACTACTTCAACTACGCCGAGTCGACCCGCAAGCAGCTGCGCTTCCTCTACCGACTCGGCTACAGTTTCAACCGCTACCACGAGCTGACGATCTACGACAAGATGCGCGAAAGTGTGCTCGCCCAGACCCTCTCCGTGACCCTGGAGATCAAGCAACCGTGGGGGAACATCAGCTCCTCGCTCTCGGGCTCGACCTTCCTGACGGATTTCGCCAAGAACCGCCTGGAATTCTGGGCCGGGCTCTCCCTCCACGTCGTCCGCGGCCTGGCCGTCGATTGCAGCGCCAGGTACTCGCGGATCCACGACCAGATTTCGCTCCCCAAGTCCTCGGCCTCCGATGAGGACATCCTCCTCGGCCGCAAGATGCTGCCGACGAACTTCAGCTACGGCATGTCCATCGGCGTCAGCTACACGTTCGGCTCGATCTACACGAACATCGTCAACCCCCGCTTCGGCCGCTAGTCTCTCGGAGACTTCCGGGAGCGCGACGGCGCCCCGGTCAGAATTCGGCGCCGAGGGTGAGTTTTGGCCCCTCGGTATAATGGAATCCCGGGGGGGACGGAGGCTGATCATGTCCAAACGCACGATCATCGAAATCGACCGCGGCCTCTGCAACGGCTGCGGCCTCTGCACGACGGCGTGCGCCGAGGGCGCGCTGGCGCTGGACGCCGAGAACAAGGCCGTCCTCGTCCGGGAGATCTTCTGCGACGGCCTGGGCGCCTGCCTCGACGTCTGCCCCACGGGCGCCCTCAAGGTCGTCGAGCGCGAGAGCGTTGCCTATGACGCGCGGCGGGCCTTCGAGCACGTGCTCGAAACCCGCGGCGCGGCGGCCGCGGCCAAAGTCCACGGGGCCAAGCCCGCCCGGCGAGGCGAATCCTCCTGCGGCTGCCCCGGCAGCGCCGCGCGCGAGATCCCAGGGACCGAGGGCCCGGACGAGGGGCCGTCCGGGCCCGGGAAGTCCCGGCTGAGCCAGTGGCCGATCCAGCTCCACCTCGTCTCGCCCTCCGCCCCCTATTTCAAGGGCGCCGACCTCCTCGTCGCGGCGGACTGCACGGCCTTCGCCCTCGGCGGCTTCCACGAAACCCTTCTCCGCGGCAAGAAGCTCATCATCGCCTGTCCCAAGCTCGACGAGACCGCGGGATACGTCGAAAAGCTGGCCGAGATCATCCGCGAGAACGGGCTCCGCTCCCTGACCGTGGCCATCATGACCGTGCCCTGCTGCTCGGGGCTCGAGCGGATCGTCCGCGAGGCCGTCGATCTCTCCGGCCGGCCGCTCGAAGTCCGCAAGGTCGTGGTCGGAATCGACGGACGGGTCGTTCGAGCGGGCTGACGGCGTCCGGCTCAGACGGACAGGGCGATCAGGACCTGGGCCGGGAAATACGTCCCGAGGATGATGACCTGGGCCAGGCCGATCTTCCCGGCGAAGCGGTCGTAGGCCAGGACGGAGTCCGAGACGAGGAAGAGCACGGCCCCGGCGAAGGCCAGCAGGGGCCCGGTCCCGCCGAAATAGACGAAGCGCTCGGCGGCGAGCCACGCCATGACTGTGATGGCCACGACATAAACGAAGACGGGGAGCTTCAGCGGGCCGAGGCGGGGGGCCAGGACGCGGAACACGAGCATGCCGTAGAGCATGAACGGCAGGAGCAGCCAGACGGAGACGGGACGGCCGGCCCCGGGCTTGAAGGCTAGAATGTAGAAGACTTGAGCGGCCAGGAACGCGGCCAGACCCGCAGTGAACCAGCGTTCGGGGAACATCAGCGCGACGTCCCCGGCCAGCGAACAGACGAGGCCGGCCAGGATGAACGCCTTATAGGCCGGCGTGACGGGCGTCCGCGCCGCGAGGGCGACGAGAATGATGAGGGCGGTCGTCAGGGGCTTGAAGACCAAGAAGGGGCGGCGGCGGCCCCTGCGGTCGCAGGCGATGGCCAGCCCCCCCGAAAGAAGGGCCAGCGCGGCGAGGCAGACCCGGACGGCCGTCATGCGGGGCTATTTCCCTTCGGCTTTCTCACGGCGCAGGCGCTCCCGGGCCTCCTCGAACATCGGCTCGGCGTAGGCGCTCGGCCATGTCCGCTCCTCGAACGACCGCTTTTCGACCATCTTCAGGAAGCCCTCGAACTCGCCGAAGTACGAGCCGTAGATGTGGAAGCTGTCGACGAGGTCCGCGTAGCGGCCAACGCGGACCGGCCTGCCCGTCCGCTCGGCGATCCGGGCGGCGATCGTCCGCTGGAGGTCGGTCAGGGCGAAGACGTTCATGTAGGCGGCCTTGTACGCGTCGCGCGACCGCCAGTGGCAGTTCATGTTCAGGACCGCCGCGCCCGACTCGTCCTCGAGCATCCGGCACCAGACCCGCTGCAGGCAGGGCGGGTCGTAGGTCGGCGGGTCGAGCTTGGGGTTCCAGGTGATGGCCTGGGCCCGGCGCGAATAGCCGGTTTCGACGAGCTTGCCGACGACGTAACTGATCTGGTCGACCGTCTCGCCCTCGATGTCGTAGGCGAACAGCCGCTTATGGTAGGTGTAGGTCCATTTCCCCTCTTCGGGGCAGATCCAGTGGTCGTGGACGCCGTCGACGACCTCCTGGCGGTAGGTCTCGAGGTCCTCCAGGCCGCCGGGGAAGGCCCGGTGGATGCGCGGCTCGGCGAAGGGGTCCTCGACCGTCCACATCATCGTGCAGTCCTTGCTCGGCGGGTCGCCGGGCTTGTCATACTCGGTCCGGATAGCCGCACCCCCGCGCCAGCAGGCGAGGACGGCCTTCTCCCAGGCCTCGGGCAGGGTCCGGCCGGACACGCTGAGCGTGGGGATGTTTCCGTTCATAGGGCCTCCCTCTTCTCCCCGCTTTTATCATAGGAGAATGACGGGCGTCAATCGGACGGCCGACCCGGCCCGGGGGACGGGCCGGGCGTTGAAAGACGGGCCGGTTTGTATTATCGTGGGGCCCGTCCGGCCCGGGCCGGAACGGAGGAGGAAGCGCATGGCGGTGACTTTCAGGGCTTCACTGGAGACCCCGATCGGGCGCCTGGAGGTCGGCTCCGACGGCGCCGCGATCCTGGCCGTTGCCTTCGCGGACGGGCCCGCCCGGGGCGGGCATCCGGGGCTAAGGCGGGAGGCGGGGACGGCGGGCCATCCGCCAGTCCTCGAAGCCTGCCTGGGCCAGCTCGAGGCCTATTTCCGGGGGGAGCGGACGGCCTTCGACGTGCCGCTCGGGCTGGAGGGTACCCCCTTTCAGCGCCGCGTCTGGTCGGCCCTCCTCCACGTGCCCTACGGCCGGACGACGACCTATGGCGAGCTGGCCGCGGCCCTCGGCAACCCCCGGTCGGGGAGGGCGGTGGGCGGAGCCAACCATCGCAATCCGGTTAGCATCATCGTCCCCTGCCACCGGGTCGTCGGAGGGGACGGCGGGCTCATCGGCTACGGCGGCGGCCTGTGGCGGAAGGAATGGCTCCTCCGCCACGAGCGGGGGCGCACCCGGGGTTGACACTTCTCCCGGACGCGGCGTTAGAATAAGCGGTGCCGGAGAATCGAGGAGGCGGACCATGGTCGAAACCCTGAGCCAACTGTTCCTGAACACCTGCCGAACGTACCGCAAGGACGATCTCCTGAGCGCGAAACGGGAGGGCCGCTACGTTCCGATCTCGACGGCCGAGTTCGAGGCCCGCGTCCGGAACCTCTCGGCCGGGCTGCGCGAGCTCGGCCTGCGGGCCGGCGACAAGGTCATCATCTTCTCCGAGAACCGGCCCGAATGGGTCATGACGGACTTCGCCGTCCTCTGCGCCGGGGCCGTCACGGTCCCCGTCTACACCTCGCTCATGCCCGAGCAGGTCAAGTACATCATCAACGACTCCGATGCGGCTTTCGTCGTGTGCTCGAACCGCGAGCTCTGGCTCAAGGTCGAGGCCGTGCGCGGAGACCTCCCCAAGGTCCGGCACTATCTGATGATCGACGAGGAGGCGCCGGCGGGCGTTACAACGCTCGGCGAGGTCGCCGGCCGGGGCAAGGCGGCCGCCGCGGCCGACCCCGGGGCCTTCGACGCCGCTGCCATGGCCATCAAGCCGGGCGACTTGGCCTCGATCATCTACACGTCGGGGACGACGGGCACCCCCAAGGGGGCCATGCTCAGCCACGGCAATTTCGTCAGCAACTCCAAGGCCCTGGACGCGGTCACCGATTTCGTCCACACCGACCAGATCCTGTCCTTCCTCCCCCTCTCTCACGTCCTCGAGCGGATGACGACCTTCTCGTTCATCTACAAGGGCTCATCGATCGCCTACGCCGAGAGCATCGACACCGTGGCCGAAAACCTGGTCGAGGTCCGGCCGACGATCATGATCAGCGTGCCGCGCCTCTTCGACAAGATCTACGCCCGGGTCATGGACAACATCCTGACCCAGTCCCTGCCGAAGCGGCGCATCTTCTTCTGGGCCCTGCGGGTCGGCAAGAAGTGCGGCGCGAGCAGGCTCCGCAAGGAGCCCATCCCGAAGACCCTCGCAGCGCGGCGCAAGCTGGCCGAGAAGCTCGTCTTCTCGAAGATCATCGAGAGGACGGGCGGCCGGGTCAAGTTCTTCGTCTCCGGAGGCGCCCCGCTGTCCAAGGACGTGGCCGAGTTCTTCTACGCCCTGGGCATCACCATCCTCGAGGGGTACGGGCTGACCGAGACCGCGCCCGTCCTGGCCTGCAATACGTTCGACAAGCTCCGCTTCGGCACCGTGGGGACGCCGGTGCCCGGAGTCGAGATCAGGATCGCCGCCGACGGAGAGATCCTGGCCCGGGGCCCGAACGTCATGATGGGCTATTACAAGAGGGAGGCCGAGACCCGCGAGGCCCTGGAGGGCGGCTGGTTCCACACCGGGGACATCGGCTATCTCGACCCGGACGGCTTCCTGGTTATTACGGACCGCAAGAAGGACCTCATCGTCACGGCCGGCGGCAAGAACGTCGCTCCCCAACCGATCGAGAACCTCCTCAAGGCCAACCCCTACATCGCCAACGCCGTCGTCGTCGGCGGCAGCCGCAAGTTCATCTCCGCCCTCATCGTGCCCGAGTTCGGGAAGCTCGAGGCCTACGCCCGGACGAACGGCATCCCCTTCCGCGACCGGGCCGACCTCTGCTCCCGCGACGAGGTCCGCGACTTCATGCTGGCCGAGGTCAACCGCTCAACGCCCGACCTAGCCTCTTACGAGAGGATCAAGAAGATCGTCCTCCTCGACCGGGATTTCGAGATCTCGGCCGGCGAGATGACGCCGACGCTCAAGGTCCGGCGCAAGTACGTCGAGGAAAAGTACAAGCCGACGCTCGACCTCCTCTACAAGGACTGACCGGGGCGGGCGGAGAGCATCATGACCGACGCCGTCACGACCATCCCCCGGCTCTTCCTCCGCGCCTGCCGGGACCATCCCAAGCCCGACCTCTTCCTCGTCAAGCGCGACGGCGCCTACCGGCCGCTGCCCACGGCCGCGTTCGAGGCCCGCGTCCGGGACCTGGCCCTGGGGCTGCGGGAGCTCGGCCTCCGGCCGGGCGGCAAGGTCGCCCTCCTTGCCGAGAACCGGCCGGAGTGGGTGATGACGGACCTGGCCGTTCAGTGTGCGGGGGGCGTCACGGTCCCGATCTACACGACGCTCCTCGCCGAGCACATCCGCCACATCGTTGGCGATTCCGACGCGGAGATCGTCGTCTGCTCGGGCCGGGAGCTCGCCCTCAACGTGGAGGCGGTCCGGAAGGACCTGCCCAAGGTCCGGTATTGCCTCCTGATGGACCCCGACCCCTCGACGGGGGACGGCGCCGTCGACGGCGTCATGGAGCGGGGGCGCCGCGCGGCCGAGGCGGACCCCGGCCTCTTCGAGCGCCTGGCCCTGGCCGCCGGGCCCGATGACCTGGCCTCGATCATCTACACGTCGGGAACGACGGGCGCGCCCAAGGGCGTCATGCTGACCCACGCGAACTTCGTCAGCGACGTCGAGGCCTGCCGGCGGGTCGTCGACTTCCGGCCGACGGATACCGCCCTGTCCTTCCTTCCGCTCTCCCACGCCTTCGAGCGGACGGCGACTTACGTCTTCCTCAGGAGCGGGACGACCATCGCCTATGCCGAGAGCGTCGAAACGGTCAGCGAGAACCTGGTCGAGGTCCGGCCGATGGTCATGATCAGTGTGCCCCGGCTGTTCGAGAAGATGTACGCCCGGGTCATGGACATGGTCCTGCGCTCGCCGGCGCCGCGGCGGGCCGTTTTCTTCTGGGCCCTGGCCGTGGGCAGGCGGGCGGCGGCGAAGGCCATCGCTCATCAGCCGCTCCCGCCGCTTCTGGCCTTCAAGCGAGGCCTGGCTCAGCGGCTCGTCTTCCGCCGGATCCTCGAGCGGACGGGCGGTCGCGTGCGCTTCTTCGTCTGCGGCGGCGCGCCCCTGGCCGCGGACATCGCCGAGTTCTTCCTGGCCATAGGGCTGGTCATCCTGCCGGGCTACGGGCTGACCGAGACCGGGCCCGTCCTCACCGGCAACACCTTCGCGGCCTACCGCCTCGGAAGCGCCGGCCGGGCCATCCCCGGCGTCGAGCTGCGGATCGCGGCCGACGGCGAGATCCTGGCCCGCGGCCCGAACATCATGAAGGGCTATTACAAGAGGGAGGAGGAGACGCGGCAGGCGATGGAGGGAGGCTGGTTCCACACCGGGGACATCGGTTACCTGGACGGCGACGGTTTCCTGTTCATCACCGACCGCAAGAAGGACCTCATCGTCACCGCCGGCGGCAAGAACGTCGCCCCCCAGCCGATCGAGAGCCTCCTTGCGCTCAGCCCCTACATCGCTAACGCCGTCGTCGTCGGCGAGCGGCGGCGCTTCATCTCGGCCCTCATCGTTCCGGACTTCGATAAGCTCGAGGAGTACGCCCGCGCGAAGCGCATCCCCTTCCGCGACCGGGCCGAGCTCTGCCGGCGGGAGGACATCGTCGACTTCCTCCAGGCCGAGGTCGACCGGGCGACTCCGGAGCTCGCCTCCTACGAGCGGATCAAGAAGATCGCCGTCCTCGACCACGACTTCGAGCTGGCTGCGGGCGAGGTCACGCCAACCCTCAAGGTCCGGCGGGCCATCGTCGAGGACAAGTACAGGGACCTCATCGACACGCTCTACGCCGAATAAAAAAAAGAGGGAGAGTCGCGCTCTCCGGGACAGGCCCTCTTCCCTTTCGACTGTTTCTCAGAAGCGCGACTCCGAGACGCTCCGTCATGCTCCTGATGGTCGCCGCCTAGAGTCCGCTCCCGGCGGGAGGGGTCTTGTCCGTGTGCGTCCCGAGTCGTGGCGGCGCCGGGGTCGCCCTTATCCCCCGGCCCCGGGAACCTGTCCCGGTTCCCCCGTCCCGTTCCGTGGCGGAACGGGGGCGGGCCCCCTCCGGCAGGGAGCGAGGCCTTGCGAGCGGCCATTAGAAGTTCGGCGGAGTGACTCGGAACCGAACTTCTAAGAGATCTCCGGATCAAGAGGGACTTTCCTCCAAGGGGACAGTCCCTTTCAATCCCCGCGGTCCCGAAATCGCGTGCGAAGAGAGCCGGAGGCCGAAGGGGAATGGCTGGGACGTCATGTGCGGCTTAGCGCAAGCCGCACTCTGGAGAGGAAGCCATCCCCGAGGCCTTTGGCTCTCCGGGACCAGAGCTCCACCGGAAGGGCGCGAATTCGGGTGGGCTGCGACAAAGCGGGCGACGCGGGCGTCTCTTTTATGGACGGACATGGACGAGCAGGCGAAGGACGGAGAGGCGCGAGATGAGGGGCACCGGGCGCGCCTGCGCGAGAAGTTCCTGCGGGGCGGGCTGGCCGGCTTTCTCGACTACGAGATCGTCGAGCTCCTGCTGACCCTGGGCACGCCGCGGCGGGACTGCAAACGGCTGGCCCGGGAGACCCTGCGGGAGTTCAAGACCCTGCGCGGCGTCCTCGAGGCCCCGCCGGCCGACCTCCAGCGGGTGCCCGGGGTCGGCCCGAACAACCTCTTCGGCATCCGCCTCGTCCACGAGGTTTCGCGGCGGTTCCTCAAGGACCGGATGATGAGCCGGCCCGTATGCCATTCCTCGCGCGAGGTCTTCGATTACCTCTATCACGCCCTCCGCGACCTTCGGACCGAGCGGTTCAAGACGATCTTCCTCGACCCCAAGAACCAGGTCATCGAGGAGAAGACGCTCTTCGAGGGCACGGTCGACTCGAGCGCCGTCTATCCCCGAGAGGTCATCAAGGACGCGCTGCGCTACGAGGCCTCGGCCCTGATCTTCGCCCACAATCACCCCTCTGGCGACCCCGAGCCTTCGCTCTGCGACAGGGAGATCACCCGGGACCTGGTCTTCGCCGCGCGGGTCATCCAGATCCGCGTCCTCGACCACATCATCATCGGCAACGACCGCTACTTCAGCTTCGCCGACCAGGGCCTGATCGACGCCTATGACATCGAGTTCCGGGGGCTCTCGCGCTGAGGGAGCGGAAACGCGGGAGGGAGAAAAAAGCGATTGAAAGACGGACGCGGATGAAGGTAAACTCAGGGAAAACGCTCGCGTCCGACTGAGGAGGTCCCATGAAAGACGAAGACGCCGACCAGAAGCAGGGCTCCCGCGCCAAGGCCATCGAGGCCGCGCTGTCCCAGATCGAGAAGCAGTTCGGCAAGGGCACGATCATGAAGCTCGGCCAGAAGGGCGCGGCCGTGGCCGTCGACGCCATCCCGACCGGAGCCATCTCCTTCGACCTGGCCCTCGGCATCGGGGGCTTCCCGCGCGGGCGCGTCGTCGAGATCTACGGCCCCGAGGCGACCGGCAAGACGACCCTGGCCCTCCATGTCATCGCCGAGGCCCAGAAGCGCGGCGGCCAGGCGGCCTTCATCGATGCCGAGCACGCCCTCTCGCCGGCCTACGCCGCCAGCATCGGCATCGACGTCGACAACCTTCTCATCTCGCAGCCGGACTACGGCGAGCAGGCCCTGGAGATCGCCGAGGTCCTCGTCCGGAGCGGCGCCGTGGACGTTGTCGTCGTGGACTCGGTCGCCGCCCTCGTCCCCAAGGCCGAGCTCGAGGGGGAGATGGGCGACGCCCACATGGGGCTCCAGGCGCGCCTGATGTCCCAGGCCCTGCGCAAGCTGACGGCCATCGTCGCCCGGTCGAAGACCTGTTTCATCTTCATCAACCAGATCCGGGAGAAGATCGGCATCTTCATCGGCAACCCCGAGACGACGACGGGCGGCCGGGCTCTGAAGTTCTACGCCTCGATGCGCATCGACGTCCGGAAGCTGTCGGTCCTCAAGGAGGGCGACAGCGTCGTCGGCAGCCGGGCCAAGGTCAAGATCGTCAAGAACAAGATGGCACCGCCCTTCCGCGAAGCCCAATTCGACATTATCTTCGGCGAGGGCATCTCCAAGGAGGGCGACCTCGTCGACACCGGCTTCGAGACCGGCATCCTGGAAAAGACCGGGACGTGGTATTCCTACAAGGGCGAGCGGCTGGGGCAGGGCCGCGACAACGTCAAGAAGCTGTTCAAGGAGAACAAGGCCCTGGCCGCCCAGGTCGAGGCCGAGGTCCGGAAGAAGGTCGGCCTGGACAAGGAGACGGGCGAGGAAGAGAAGCCCGCCCACAAGGACAAAGAGAAGTAGGGCCGCGTCAGGACTCCGACTCGACGTCGTAACGCCGGAGCTTATGGTAGAGGGTCGAGCGGGAGATGTCGAGGATGCGGGAGACCTCGGCCCGGTTGCGGGCGGTAACATCAAGCAGGAAGAGGATGTAGTCGCGCTCGAGGGCCCTTAGGGTGGGCAGGCCGGCGGGGGCCTCGTACTCCCGCCGCTCGTCCAGGCCCAGATAGCGCTGGAGATAGACGTTCATGGGCGGCCTCAGAAAGCGCGGGCTTGGTGGATCCGCTGCATGTTGCTGGCCACGACGTAGGAGAGGAGCACGTTCGAGGCCGTGGTCAGGATCCAGGCCGCGGTCCGGCTCTTCTTGAAGAGGGCCTTCATGCTCCAGTAGGTCAGGACCGTCGTCCCGATCTTGATGGCGGCGAAGGCGGCCGGGCTCTTGACGAATGGCTGCATGAGCGGGTTCGCCTCGCGCAGGCCGGGGTACTTGAGCGCCTCGCGCGTCGAGAAATAGTCGGCGACGTTGAGGCCGACCATGGCGACGAGATTGGCGTCGAAAAGCGCCTTCTCCGTGGCGCCGGAAGGCCGGAAACCGGGGAAAGCGGGCACGACGGAGAAGTCGGCCTGGGGCGCCGCCTCCGGTCCTTCCCAGTCGAGCGGGATCTGGACGGGCTCTGGCGCGGGGGTCAGGGTCATGACCGACGTCATCTCGAGCGGCGTCGCGATGAGCACGCCCACGGGAAGGTCGGCGGCCAGGGCATAGCCGGAGGACGCGGCCAGCAGGACGACAAGTCCGAAAATTTTCTTGGCCATGGGAG
>Ga0335070_10007215_pt1 | contig 13029 bp, 11 predicted proteins | sample Lox_Sample_13_FD_206722 | JGI IMG/M metagenome (GOLD analysis project Ga0335070, IMG submission 206722) | Soil microbial communities from Loxahatchee National Wildlife Refuge, Florida, United States - Lox_Sample_1.3 | ecosystem: Environmental > Terrestrial > Soil > Wetlands | place: USA...
TCAACTTGGCTGATTCTCTTATCAATCTTGGGATCAATTCTTTTTTTGATCTACATGCTGAAAATTTTGGGATGTAGCTTGAAGCATAACAGTACACGCAGTTATGGTCGCAGCCTGTATAAGGATTAAAAGTTAACTTAGATGGACAAGTGCAAAGTTTGGAACTCCATGGGTCAAACTTCGAGATTACACTCACGGCATTCACTTGTATTACTGTTAATCTGAAGTTACAAAAATCATTCGCTTTATTTAGCGGATATAGACCTATTTTTTATAGCAGACTCAAAATAGAGGAAAGGTTTCCCTGAGGATTAGTTCATTTCCCGCAAAACTATTTTTTTGGTTTTAGTCCGTAAACTTTGATGCTTGCAACCGAGTACGCAACATCCTTCACTGCCTTATCAGACAGACCCAAATCCGCTACAACCGCCTTTGCAGTAGGATCATTAGCCATGTATTCAACTGGGAAATGCGACTCTTTAAGTATCTTAACCTCTAGAAAACCCGCATCTTTTATCGTTTCTAAATACTTGTCCTTCATTATTGCACCCGAAAGACAGCCAACATATGCTTTCGCGTTTTTCCTAACCATATCAGGAAGTTCTTTCAACAAAACGATGTCCGAAACCATGAGCCGTCCACCTAGTTTTAAGACGCGGAATGCTTCTTCGAAGACTCTTTTCTTGTTCGCAGAAAGGTTGATGACACAATTAGAAATAACCACGTCAATAGTGTTGTCTGCGATTGGAAGATTCTCAATCTCACCCAATCTGAACTCCACGTTGTTGCGTTTGCCCTTTCTTGCGTTTGCTCTTGCTCTATCAATCATTTCAGGCGTCATATCCACGCCGATGACTTTGCCTCTTTCGCCAACCTTGTTTGCAGCTAGAAAACAGTCAAGCCCGCCACCAGAACCCAGATCAAGAACAGTCTCTCCCTCTTTCAGCGATGCAATCGCTACAGGATTTCCACAGCCTAAACCAAGATCAGCGCCTTCAGGAACGGACTCTAGCTCTTCGCTAGAATAGCCTATTTCCTTGCTAGTTTCTTGACTGCAGCATGAGCTTCCTTTCTTCGCTATTTTCGAATATCCCTTTCTTACAATTTTTTTTATTTTCTCTTCTTCCACATAATCCACCTCCTACTTTAAAATCTCCTTAAGCATGGGACCAAGCATGCTTCTTATCGAATTTCCAAGTCTCTCAGCCTTAACCATCATAATACAGCATACTTCGCCGTCGCTTTCACAACCGATAATTGCCAACTTATCATTCGGCTTCAAGCCTGCTTTTTCCCTCAAATCCTTAGGCAGAACAATTTGCCCCTTAGAATCAATAGATACGACTGCATCGACTCTGCAACAACCCACATCGTCTTTTACCATGTCACGACCTCGCCAGAATGACACTATTCTGAATATTTAAACTTATCTGAATATTAGGAATAATATGAAAAATCTGAATTTAGCATAATCTTCATACGTTGGATGGAGCCTCGAGCGGGCTTTGCTCCCGCGACCTACAGCTTACAAGGCTATCGCTCTACTAGGCTGAGCTATCGAGGCTCACATGACTATACGAATCGTCATATCGGAAATAAAAACATTAGCTAAACAAACTAATGATTTTTCCACTTTCTCTAACCTGTTCGCTTTAAATGACTCTTGCAAACGGTTAAGTTGTACGACGTAATCCTTATATGTGCGATAACCGCTTCACAAATAGTTTGGCGATCTTATTCGAAGCCATAAAAGAGATGCAGCTCCCCATCACTCGATGTGGAGCGAAGAGGTATAGTGAGCCGTCGGACGCTCATAATGACACCATGCAAAGGCAAGCGACTAGCACAAAATGAAAGTTTCACCATAAACGTCAAACAGACACTGCCAAAAGGCCTGATATGCTACGCCGTCTGGAGAATGGCTCGGCTTGAGAGCTGAAGAAGGGCGCGACAAGCCGCGAAAGAGCCCCGGGTAAGCGCATGCAGCCGTAGAACCGGGGATACCTCAATGGGACCTCCTAGCATGATTCTTCGGAATCGTGCTGCTCCCTTCATGGGAGTGGGAACCCGCCGAACGGAAGCATCTTAGTAGGCGGAGGAAAAGAAACCAACCGGGATTCCCTAATTAGCAGCGAGCGAAACGGGAAAAGTCCAAACCGAATCCTGCAGGGAAACTTGTAGGAAATGTAGTGTTAAGGGTCTGGCTTCCTCCTCGCCAGCAAAGTTGAAGTGGCCTGGAAAGGCCCGCCAAAGAGGGTGAAAGCCCCGTAAATGCACACTGGAAGGAGTTGAGCTGGAATCCCGAAGTACTGTACCCTGACTTGGGTTCAGAAAATCAGGGGTCACCAACCTCTAAGACTAAACACATCTCAAGACCGATAGCGCACTAGTACGGTGACGGAAAGATGAAAAGCACCCCGGAATGGGGGTGAAAAGTGCCTGAAACCAGACGGTTACAGACGAGTGCAGCCCAGAAGGGCAGATCCCTTCCGAAGGAAACCGCCGTGAGACGGCAGTACGAGGAAGGGGGACCAGGGTTGCATGCCCCGTCTAGAAACACGGGCCGGGGAGTTCACTGTTGTGGCAAGCCTAAGGGTTTGAAAGCCCGTAGGCGTAGGAAAACCAACATGCGCACAGCCTCGCAAGAGGTCAGGCGCGGAGTCTGAAAGGGCCCGGAGTCACAGCGGTGAAAACTAGAAACCGAGCGATCTAGCCCTGGGCAGGGCGAAGCTAGGCGAAAGCCTAGTGGAGGCTCGCAAGGGTTCTGACGTGCAATTCGTTCTTCAGACCTGGGGCTAGGGGCTAAAGACCAATCTAGCTCGGTGATAGCTAGTTCCTTCCAAAGTGGGTCGCAGCCCAGTCCCGAGCAAGGCAGCCGATGGGGTAGAGCACTGATTGAAAAGTAAGGGTTCGAAAGGATCCACTTTTCTTTCAAACTCCGAATCCATCGACACCGTAGACCTCGGGAAACGGGTTAGTGGGGGTAAGCTCCACGACCGAGAGGGGGACAACCCAGACTGAGGTTAAGGTCCCCAAGTGCTGGCTAAATGTCAAACCAAAGGGCGTCGTCAGCCTCAGACAGCGGGGAGGTAGGCTCAGAAGCAGCCACCCTTCAAAGAAAGCGTAACAGCTCACCCGCCGAGGCTGACGGCCCCGAAAATTGACGGGACTAAGCCAGCCACCGATACCTCAGAGCACAACTTCGTGTTGCGCTGGTAGGAAGGCGTCCTGACTGGATAGAAGCTGGGCTGTAAGGTCCAGTGGACCGGTTCAGGAGTGCAGATCCCGGCAGTAGTAACAGCAAAGAGGGGTGAGAATCCCCTCCGCCGAAGGGGCCAGGGTTCCCCGGCAACGATCATCAGCCGGGGGTAAGTCGGTCCTAAGATATGGCCTAACCGACCATGTCAAAAGGGAATCCGGTTAAAATTCCGGAACCACGAAGATACACGCGGCAACGCAAGCTTGACATCTGACGTTTCGAGGTAGGCTGAGCAAGGCTGTCGCCTTGTTTAACCATATAAGTCTGGGGAGTGCCGCAATGGCGAGAACCAGGCGAAAGCGGGAATAGCTGCCCGTTTTAGGGCGGTTCAGCTGATCTTTGGAACCAGTGAAAAGGATGTTGAGAAGGATTCTACGTGACCGTACCTAGAACCGACACAGGTGTCCCTAGGCGAGAAACCTTAGGCGTGTCGGGTATACACTGGAGCGAGGGAACTCGACAAATTAGCCCCGTACCTTTGGTATAAGGGGTGCCTGCTGTTTTAGCCTCTGGCTGGAATAGCAGGTCGCAGTGGCAAGTGGGTCCCGACTGTTTAATAAAAACACAGGAAACCGCAAGCGCGAAAGCGTGTGAACGGTTTCTGAATCCTGGCCAGTACAGGTACCTGAAATCCGGGTCCAACCGGGCTAAGGGCCTGCAAACGCCGGGAGTAACTCTGACTCTCTCAAGGTAGCCAAATGCCTTGTCGGGTAAGTTCCGACGTGCATGAATGGATCAACGAGGGCCCCGCTGTCCCCACGTAGTACCCGGTGAAACCACATAACGTGGACGAACAGTCCACGAACTCCCAGCGGGAAAAGAAGTCCCTGTGGAGTTTTACTGCAGCCTGCCGCTGGAATACGTTTGCGGATGCAGAGCGTAGACGGAAGCCGTTAATCCTGGTTTCTCAGGGAACTGGGGGAGGCGACAATGGAACACCGTCCTTCTGTGACCGTGTTTCTCACCGGCGCTTCGGCGCCGAAACAACGGTAGGTGGGCAGTTCGGCTGGGGCGGCACGCCCTTGAAAAGATATCAAGGGCGCCCTAAGGTCGGCTCAGACGGGACAGAAACCCGTCGTAGAGTGCAAAGGCAAAAGCCGGCCTGACTGGATCCTCCAAAGTAAGGGATCCAGAGGCGAAAGCCGGGCTTAGCGATCATCCATGTCCCCCTTGGTGGGGGCTGGATGTGTCAGAAAAATTACCCTAGGGATAACAGGCTCGTCGCGGGCGAGAGTCCCTATCGACCCCGCGGCTTGGTACCTCGATGTCGGCTCTTCCTATCCTGGCCCTGCATAAGGGGCCAAGGGTGAGGCTGCTCGCCTATTAAAAGGGAACGTGAGCTGGGTTTAGACCGTCGTGAGACAGGTCGGACTTTATCTGCTGGGAGTGCTGGCTGCCTGAGGGGAAAGGGTTCCCAGTACGAGAGGAACGGAACGCTGTGGCCTCTAGTTAACCGGTTGTCCGACAGGGCAGATGCCGGGCAGCCACGCCGTTGAGGATAAGGGCTGAAAGCATCTAAGCCCGAAGCCTCTCCCGAAAATAGGCAGCCAATCCCCCTTTTGGGGGACGAGGGCTCCCATAAAAGATGGGTTTGATGGAGCTGGGGTGTACGCTGGAAGACTTTGGTCGACTGGCTCAGCCTGCAGCCTCCAACCGCCCAAGGTGTCAGTCTTAAGCAGTGTCTGGACGATATACCTTGGCGAAACTTTCAAAATGTGCGAATCGCTTGCCGATGTATGGTAACCTTAAGAAAAAGTAATTTTCGGATGTAACGTCTTTGAGTTTTGCGTTTTAACAGAAGTGATTGAAACAAGTTATAAGGTAATTTGGCATTAATCATTTTATATGCTTTGCATGTGTGATAGTTTTGCGTGAATTTATTCTATTTTCACGTCTAGGAAGAACCGACTCCAACTTCCGAAATTTGCATGATGCGGGACGATTGGACATAGTGTACGAATGTGCAGTCGCCAGTCTGTTTCTCTCGCATGGAATCCGTAAAGACACTGTTTTTCATGCTGTATTGAATGGGCCGCCAGCACCACCTTTGCACGTTAAAATCGACGGAGCAACGCTCCACGATGTTCGCACTGACCAAGAAACATGGATGCAAATCCTCAAAAAAACGCTGATGGCAAAACCGCATCCAGGCATCACCATGGAAAGGACTAGCTTTGAAAACCTGCTTAAAACAAAATCAGAACAAGCTTCAATCTACGTTCTTGAAGAAGGAGGAACAGACATTTTAAATATTAAATTGCATGAAAATTCCGTCTTCATTCTTGGCGATCATGTTGGTTTGCCAAAAAAAACTGAAACCTTTGCGTTGCGTTATGGTGGAAAAATCTCGTTGGGAAAGCGACCTTACCTAGCCGCTTCATGTATAACGGTTTTGAATTATTTGCTAGACAGAGAAGCTATGCAAAAATTGTTGAAAGAAGAATGTAATCAATAACCCTGCTAAACCCAACGCAAAGAACACGATGAATCCAAATCTCTTTGAGCATTTTTGTTTTGTGCCAAAATGCACGCCTAAGCTCCCGAGGTAGGATTTCCATGTTACTCCTATTAGGAATACTGGTAAACTGTAGAGTATTTGAAGTTCCTTCAGTTGTGTTTGATAATCGTTTAGTGCCTGTTTGGCCGCTTCAAGGTTTGATGTGTTGAAAGTGAGTGAAGGAACCATAAACCATGTTATACATATGCTCACAATGGTGACCACAATATCTGTTGTATACGCATAGCCTGTTACAGAAGCTGCAGTTTTGAAATTCCAGATTCCGACATCACATACATTCTCAACGATCCAAGATTTAATTGCCCATCTTATGATTAGCAAGAATGGCTCAAGAATCGCAGCTACGATAATAACACCCGTGATCGTACCAACAACACTGCTGGCATAACTGCCTGTAACATGAATCTTTTGCAAGAATAATGCCCAAGTAATAACAAATAATACGAAGGCGATTATGGCTACACACGCAAATCCTTCGTAATCCGGTGCAAGAGCAATATCTCGCATTGCTTCTGTTGGAGAGACTACGAGCTTCCAAAGTCTTTGAATTGTAGAATATTTGCTTTCATAATTTTCAACAGTCGCGGTTTCGGGTGTAAAAAGCTCTTGAGCAATCTCTTGCACCATAAACAAGTCGGTTCCACACTTACCGCAAAATCTATTCCTTTTGGGTACCAGTGCGCCACAGTTTGGACACAGTTGGTTGTCTTCAGCGTCCATTTTCCTTCGATATCTCTAGATTTCATCAAATATTTAACATTTATCTCCAACAATAAATCGCGCATTTCTAATTCATATTCTAGTTTAGCAATCTTTTAATGGTTACTTGACTCTTTTTTTGTGTTGTGATTGAATTGGATGATCAGAAAAACAAACGTGAGCCAGAAAGTCCTCCTGAATTAACTCCTGAAGAAACAGGCTTTGTGTTAGAACCCACGTCAATAGAAGTAGGCTCAGCCTACACCGTGCAGCTTAGCTTAGATGAGAATGAAAAAACTGTGGTTGACGTAAAAACCTATGGACAAATAGACAATCAGAAACTACGGAGAGAGATTGAGCGAATGTTTCCAAACGCCAAAATCCGACAGCTAAATCAAAATCCAACAGTAACAGTGGCCAAAAAAACCAAAAAGAAACCTAATCACCGCAAGAAATAGACTTTTGCAAGTTTTCGCCCAAAAATTAACATTCCGACACGAGATTGAAACCAAAGCCAAAGCCCTCCCATATAAGTTTTCTCTCAAAATCTTGAAAACTCAACATTGGGCAAAAGAATCGACGCCGCATTCGCATTGGTGTTAAAGGAAGCTTCAAGATCAGATTAGCAAACATGGTTTTCTGTTTCGAAAAGGTTTGGTTTTAAACTAGCTTTTTATTTAAAATGCTCATATCCATGTGGTTCAATGGCTCGTTTTGTTTCGTCAGTGTCCAATATGACCCTTTTTTCAGTTGTCACCTTGCCTATTCGTAGAAGCTGCCCACCGACCTTCTCAACTGCTCTCTTTGCTCTTTTCCAGAGTTCAGGTTTGATAGTTAAAACGAGTTCGTACTCTTCGCCGCCATAAAGCGTCAATTCCAACGGGTCTAACTTGTTTGCTTCTGCGAATTTTTCAGCCTCGCTTGCGATAGGAAGCTTGTCGATCGAGAAACCTACGTTGCTCGCTTTGGAAATCTCGTGCAAACTCCACGCCAGCCCATCACTCGAATCAATCGCAGCCGATACAGCTCCAGTCTGGCTTAAAACTAAGCCTTCCTCTAACCGTGCATGCGGCATCAAAACAGAATCAACAAGAGCTTTGCGCAATGCAGGTTGAGCCTTCAATTTATCTACAAGAATTTTTAAACCAGCTGAGGTTTTGCCGAAAAACCCAGTGACCACCACAAAATCTCCAACCTTGGCACCACTTCGAAGCATCAGTTTTCCTTCTTCTGCAACACCAAAAACTGAAAGACTTATAATAAGATCTGATGATTCGCCAGTGTCTCCTCCAATAACATATGTGCCGTATTCGCGTGCTCCTGCATTGAGTCCGTCGCCGATTTCTCCCACGTCTTTTTGACTCAAGTTTCTCGGTAGTCCAAGTGAGACGAGCATCGCAAGGGGGTTTACGCCTTTTGCAGCGAAGTCACTTATGTTCATTACAACTGCTTTGCGTGCGGCTTGCCACCTGCTCATGCCCTTTGGAACGTCAGTTTTGTCTACGAGCATGTCTGTTTTCAGAATTGCCAATTTCCCTCTTCCAACGTCATAAGCCGCCACATCGTCTCCGAACGGGATCGGCATTTTTGGCATAATGCTGAGATGGTTTTGTATGATTTCGATTATTTTTCGTTCGCCTAATGTTCTGAGTGTTTTCATCTTGATGCTCCTTATTCTGAACTCACTTGTCACGTGAGGATCTTTTTCCTATCGTTTAACCATGAGTTAATAAGGTTTATATTGCAAAGGTGTACGTTGTTATGAAAGCTTTGAGGTAAAAAGCCTTGCTTAAGATTAAACCTTTCAAGAAAGGGTTAGACGAAGAAGCCTGGGTTAACGTGTTCAACGTCGCCTTTGGTGATTACGAGGACATTAGAAACATGACAGTTGAAGAGATGAAGAAGTTGGAAACGTCTCCGACGTTCGACGAGGTAGGAATGTTTATAGCTGAATGGAATGGCAAGGTGGCTGGAACAGTTACTGCCCAAGTTGACAAGCTCCGAGAAGAAAAGAAAGGCTTCATACAAAACTTAGGCGTTCTTCCAAAGTTCAGGACCAGAGGCATCGCTACGAAACTTTTGGAAACTGCCTTGCAAAGCCTGAAAGAGAGAGGAATGGAGCTTGCTGATTCGTGGGCGCAGACAGACAGAGAGGGATGCATGCACCTTTTTGAGAAATTCGGGTTTAAACGAATACGTGTAATGAGCATAATGATAAGAAAACTGGATTCCCTTCCAGACGATAGCCCAGAAAATGGGCAATTAACGATTAAGGATATGCAGATGAATGAAGAAAAGGAGATTGAGCTGCTTAACAAGCTCGACAATGAAGCCTTTAAAGAACACTTCAACTTCAGACAAAGGACCATTGAAGAAACCAAATACTCACTCTTCGAAATGCCTTGGTTCAGCATACAAAAATGGTTCTTTGCCATTCTAAACAACCAGCCCATAGGCTTCTCGGGCATCGCGATTGATGAGGGATTGAATAAAGAGAAAAATCTGAAATGGGGAATGATCGCAGATATCGGCGTTTTGAAACCGTATAGAAAAAGAGGAGTAGGTACACGCTTGATGTTTCACATGATGCAAACGCTGAAGAACCTTGGAATGGAAGACGCTTTCCTCTATGTTGACGATATGAACCCGACTGAAGCCATAAAGTTGTACGAGAAAGTAGGCTTCGAAACTCTCAGAAAAAGCATCATATATCAAAAAAGCTTAACTCAAAAGGATTGACATAGCGTCTTTCGGATTTCCATGCAGAATTAGCATTTGCTAGCGTATTGATTTTCATGAAAGCGAAAGTTCGTGGTTTCAGGAAGCGTCAGAAGTGTTTTTAGAGCGAGTTACGTAGTAGGCGCGGTGTGTTCGGTTTTAGTGTTTAAATATTTGTGTTATGACAAGTTACTACGATGCCTCGGTAGCTCAGCTAGGTAGAGCGATAGCCTCGTAAGCTGTAGGCCGCGGGATCAAAGCCCGCCCGAGGCTTTCCTTTTCATGTTCTTGTGTATTTGTGTTATTCATGTGGACAACAAAGTTTATTAAATCTTAATATTACAGATATTTATTCAGAAGTAATAAGAAGGCGGGACAATGCGGCATCTTCATCTACATGACGACAAACTTAGATGCCCATACGAAGGATGTGGAAAATCGTTCGAGAAGCCCACCGTCTTGACTGATTCATCCACAGTGCCAAGACAAACCTACTACGCTTGCCCCTATTGCCAGTCAAAACTAGATATACTCGTGGAAAACCTGAAAATCGTCGGCGTTAAGCCAACAGAATACCCAAAAGTTTTCGATTCACCAGCAAAATGCGCCCGGTACTTCGGGTTCCTGAACACTGCACCCAAAGACGCGCCAATTCCAGATGAATGCCTCGTTTGCCCAAAAGTGCTTCAATGCAGTGTTAGAAAAACACAAAGATAACCTGATTTTTGGTTTGTTAATCATTCCTTTCGAAAGTGTTATTTTTTTGGTTACACTTTATACTGCTAGAGGAGAGAGCAGATTGAAAAGAAGTTGTAGCAATATTGCTAGCACCTCTTTTCATAAACGTCTCATGCATCAAAACCAATACCTCTTCGCACTCATCCACTGTTTATGCAGAACAGAACAGTATCTGTCAACGTCTTTGCCCACGATAGATTAGGCACACTACTACAGCTACGCCGAAATAGTCTCAATCTTGTTATTTAGTACAACAGAAGCAATTAATTTTATAAATAATGACCTATAACGTATGGTTAACTCGCTACTGCCAGGGTGTCATAATGGTGAAGTTCAATAAAATCGACGAACAAGTCGTTGAATTGTTGAAAAGCTCTAAAGAAGCGCTAACACTTGTCGAGATTGCTGAAAAAACTGGGCAGTCTGAAAAGAAGATATTTAAAACATTGCGCAAGTTGTTTGAGAATGAGCTTATCGACACTGCGAACCGACGTTACAGTCTAAGAAGTCCTTAAGCTTGATTGCCGCGTCTCTTCTGTCTTGTGAGTTTAGACTTAGTTTTTATCAGTTCAAGTTTTTGTTGATGGTTTAGTCTTTTGACTTTTTTTTCTCTTTGCATTGCCTCTCTTCTAGAATCAAACTTTTCAACGTAGACGAGTTTTTTCGGCTTATGGATTCTTGTGTATCTGGCGCCTCTTCCATTTTTGTGAAGCCTAATGCGTCGATCCAGATTTTTGGTGTATCCTGTGTAGAAGCTGTTGTTGTCGCATAGGATAACGTAGACGCAGTACTGCACTTCCGTCAAAGCTCCAGTTGCTAGGCAACTACTGTTTTTAAGACTAAATATGCTTAACCGTTTAAGCCTAACTTTTTGTGAGCGAAAGCTTTTATTGAAGTTCAAAACTTACATTGGCAACACGTTCAAAGGATGTTTCATCATGGCTTTACAAAAAAGCGATTTCATCCTGATTGATTACGTTGCCAGAGTGAAGGAGACAAACGAAGTTTTCGACACCACTAACGAGGAAACAGCAAAAAAGGAGCATTTATACAAAGAAGGCGATATCTACGAGCCTAAATTAATCGTGATAGGCGAAGGTTGGGTTCTCAAGGCATTAGACGAAAACCTAACCTCAATGGAGATAAACAAACCCACATCCTGCGAGATATCCTCTGACAAAGCCTTTGGTCCAAGAGACCCTGAAAAAATCAAACGGGTTCCTCTGAAACAACTGCTTGCCAGAGAAATAACTCCAACAGTCGGGTTGCGCGTCGAATTCAACGGAAAGATGGCCACAATTCGTGCCGTAGGTGCGGGACGTGTTTTGCTGGATTATAATCCTCCATTAGCTGGCAAGACGCTTGTTTACGAAGTAACTGTCCAGAAGAAGCTTGAAACTATTGAAGAACAGGTTGGAGCACTCATTCATCGCAGAATACCTGTAGTAGAGCAGGCAAAGTTTGACTTTGTTGTAAAAGAGAAAACCATCAACATAGAGATGCCAGAAGAAGCCTTCTACATAGAAGGAATTCAGGTAGCAAAAAGAGGCATCGTGATTGATGTGCAAAAGTTCTTCCCGAAAATAACTTCCGTCAAATTCACTGAAACCTTCAAGATTGAACCTAAAGCGGAAGAGAAGAAAACACAAAAGGAAGCAGAAACTAAAACCTAATTTTTCGATTTCTGCTTTAGAACCGAAAACCTCGTCTTCTTCTTCGGAAAGTAGAGAACCTGCGTTTTTCTCGCGATCTTTGTGCATGCTTTGCGGTTTGGGTTCTTCTTACTCAATATGGTGTATCTTTCAGGTCTTATTGACGCTGCTATCTCCAGAGCCTTTATTACATCTTCATTTTCGACACCGAGTTCTTGAGCAGTCGTTGGCGCACCCAAATTCTTCAGCGTGTCTCTGATGCGTTCCCAACTCATCTTATGGAGATAAGCCATCATTATCGTGCCTACACCGCACTTTTCACCATGCATGGAATGGTTTGGCTTAACGATATCTAATGCATGAGCAAACATGTGTTCAGAACCGCTGCAAGGACGACTGCTCCCAGCGATGCTCATGGCCACACCACAGCTTATCAAAGCTTCCAGAAGCACTCGCAAGCCTTCTTCATTATCAGGTTTAATCAGTTCAGCATTTTGCATCACAAGTTTAGCGCTCATCAAGGCTAGGCTTGCTGCATAGCCTCCATAGTATTCATTCTTGTTTTCATGTGCCAGCTCCCAGTCTTTTACGGAAGTAAGCTTCGCGATCACGTCTCCACATCCGCTTAAAGCAAAGCGCCATGGAGCCTGCATTATGATGTTCGTGTCAGCTATAATAGCAAGGGGTGCTTGGGCCATAACTGAATAGGGTTTTTCAAAACCTTTGATCGATGACAATGGGCTTGCGATTCCATCGTGAGAGGCGGTTGTGGGTACGCTGATAAACGGGACTTCCTGATGAGCAGAACTGCATTTGGCAACGTCAATTTTTGTTCCGCCTCCAACACCGAAAACAATCTGAGGCTTCAAAGCTTTGATTTTTTCTTCAACAGCCTTTACGTCTTCGATCGTAGCGGTTTCAACGAGAAAAGTGTCTACCGTCATTCCTTCTTCTTCAAGAAGGTCTTTCACCGTTTTTCCCGCAATATCATTGGTTTTTGAGCCGGCAATTATGAGTGCTGATCTTGAGAAACCCAATCTTCGAGAGATTTCGCCAACTCGGTATAGTGTACCGTTTCCAACGATGACTTCGCGTGGAAGCTGCATGCAATGATGTTTCAAAGACAAATCAATCACTATTCAAACCTACGAGTTTTCTTTTCCATAGCCATTTACGTCTAAAACCTTTTAAACTCAACGGTTTCGTTGAAGAGGTCTACCGTTATGTCTTATTTCTCTAAACCGTAATGTTAATAAATCTCATGGTTATGAATAGATGATGCTACTTCCTTGTGAAGTAATTTCGTAACATATTGATTTTGGAGGAAAAAATCAAATGTCAAACAATGATTCAATAAATAAATCAGTGCTTAAAGGAACAACCACAACAGGCGTCGTCTGCAAAGACGGCGTAATCCTTGCCTCAGACACTCGTGTAACCATGGG
>Ga0335070_10007216_pt1 | contig 13029 bp, 10 predicted proteins | sample Lox_Sample_13_FD_206722 | JGI IMG/M metagenome (GOLD analysis project Ga0335070, IMG submission 206722) | Soil microbial communities from Loxahatchee National Wildlife Refuge, Florida, United States - Lox_Sample_1.3 | ecosystem: Environmental > Terrestrial > Soil > Wetlands | place: USA...
CGCGACGGACACCCTTGCCGTCCGGCTAATGGTTCCCACCATCAGGGTCCATAGAGGACTTTCACCTCCAAGTCAACGATCAACCACCATAGTTGATCATACGGCACTTTCGTGCCACGCGCCCTGCCGGGCGCACACGGGCATGGGTTTGACTCGCCTTTCTTTACGGCGGGTCGTAACCCTGGTTAGCGTCTATACTACAATAGCCTTTTGATTCATATGGCGCATGAAAAAAATTTCGATGTCTTTTACCGCTGCATCAAATTCTCTCTGAAAGTTGTTATCATTTGGGGGCTCTCCATCTTGTTGAAGATCAGGCATGTTAAACTCATTTATTCCGTAGATGATATTGAAGTATTGGTCATTCTGAGCAGTGACTTGACCTCTGTACATGAGTTGGTGATAAACAGTAATAGCCGCATTGAGCTTGGATGCAACGGATGTTAATGCCTCTGTCTTTTGCTTTGCTTCAGCCCCAAATATTGCTTCGGCCTCAACTATTGCCGGGTACCAAGCCTCAATGGCCTCGACTACTTTGTTAAATCTTCTGCCGTAGGCAAAATAGCTCTCACCTGCATGACGTTGTTGATCTGATTCTCCCGCTACAGGTGTCCTTTCAGCCCACTCATTTGCCGACATGAAAGCATTTTGGCATCGTTTTATCGAATCACGGACTCTATAGGCACCAGCAACTACGCTCTTAGCAACCTCGTATGTCTGTTTCCCGATCATTTGTGCACGCCATGCATTTAGGCCGATGACGGCTACAGTAGCAGTAACTCCATAAAAGACCATTTGCACTATCTTGTTTACTTCATCTATTGTCATTCGTCCCTCATCTCGCTAACATTTCATGGTGCACCGGCGGAGCGATGCGAAGACCGTGTGCCGCCGAGTGGTTAGGGATTGTAACTCGTCATAATGTCAAATTTTGATTCAATTTTCTGTGGACCGATGAACTCCTTGACCCTATAACCTGCTTCCACGTAGCCAGCACCACCTCCAACGCGCGTGTTGTCAGCAAAAGTCGCAATCACCTCATATGATGATTCAGCAGGTGCATATACTCGAAGGGTTCTTGTTTCTTTTGGTTCAAGTCCGGTTATCTGATAGCGGACTTTTCCAGACCTTCCAATTTCGTGGATTATTTCAATAGATTGAATTTTCTTAGTTGAATTGTTTGTGAAGTCTATGGTTACGATTGGCGAGCCAGTATGAAGTATGGTGGCGGTAATTGCCCCCGCAGCAAATACGACAATAAATGAAATCTGAAGTATGATTTTCTTCATCATTTCTTTCTTCACCCAAAATTTATATATTTGGGCTTTTTCCCGCTTTACGCGGCCTGTTGAAATATACTTCCGTTCATGAATTTAGTCAAAGAGGATTTTTTCAACTATGGATAAAACCTGAAGAATTGGACTTACCTTTCCATCTCAATGCATCCCGAAGAAAAGACTGTACAGAAGGAGCGCAAATACTATCAATGTTATGAAAACATACTTGTAGTCGCGGAGCCGTAGGAACGAAAACACGGAAAAGGCGACGCGGGCGACGGGAGTCGCGATCAGAACCAGCAGCCCGAGCCCGATGAGTCCGCGGCCCCGCAACGAAAACGCATCGGCCGCGATCCCGCTCAGGCAGCAAAACTCCGCCGGCTCCCCGCGGAAAGTCCGGTACTCGGGCATCTCCAGGCCATGGCGCGCCAGGTAAATGATACCACCCGCAAATACAAGCACCGCCGACAAGGCAACACCGCCCCGCAGAAGATACGATATGATCGTCTGCATCCACCGTTCGGCAGGCAATTCTCCGGAACCCGTCATCAGTGCCCCCTCGTAATGCCGTTATAAATCATCTCCAGCGCCAGGAACAGAATAACCACGTTGAAGATCGTCCGCAGCCTGGCGGCGCTGAACCTGACCAGAGCATGGCTCCCCAGGAGAGAGCCCGGCAGCACGCCCAGCACCACCGGCATCGCCAGACCCGGGTCCAGGTAGCCCCGGTTGAGATAGACTCCGGCACTGGCGGCGGCCGTGACGCCTATCATGAAGTTGCTGGTCGTGGTCGAAACCTTGAAAGGAAGACGCATCACACGGTCCATGGCCATCACCTTGACCGCCCCCGAACCGATACCCAGCAGCCCCGAGATCGCCCCGGCCCCGAACATCAGGCCGAAACCGCCCGGGACGCCGTGGACATGGTAGGGTTCAGGGCCTCCTGGACCCGGATAAGCAGCATCCATTCCGAGCCGGGCTGCAAGGGGATCGGGCCGGGCTGCCGGCAGAAGTTTGCGCCGGAGCCGGAAGGAGATATAAACGGAGTGCAGCAGCACGATTCCGAAAATTATCGATATCGCGGCGATCGGCAACTTTGCCGCCAGGAATGCTCCTATCAGCGCTCCCAGGGTGGTTGCTATTTCGAGAAACATGCCGACCCTTATGTTGGTGTAGCCTTCCTTGACGTACGCGGCGGCGGCGCCCGAGGAGGTGGCTATGACCGATACGAGAGAAGCGCCCGCCGCGTAATGGATGTCCACCCCGAAACCCAGGACCAGCATGGGAACGATCACTACCCCTCCGCCGAGGCCGGTCAGCGCCCCGATGAACCCGGCCATGAATGAGCCCATCCAGATTAATGTCGTAAATTCAAGAATGTGCATGGTCCCCCGCACCTCATTTCCCGGCAAAGGACTGTCCGACTGTTGCAGGATATTAGCGGACTGGTTGCTTTCCAAGAAAGTTTACATAACAAACACGCATAAACAATATGGAACTGGAAAACAGATTTCGCAGTATAATTAAAATGCAAACCGGCGGCAGCATGCCGGCAAAGCAATGACGCGCGGTGAATAGGCCTGTTGATTGACAGACGCCGTTGCCGGTGGTTCAATTTATGATTTGGTTAGAGTTTATCTTCCGTCACCGGGGGAAGCAGCTAAAGGAAGATTTAATCCGGGATTTATAAAAATACAGGTATTTCTCTTCGAAAGGTTAAATGTCATGAGGATTTCAGTCAAGCTCGTTTTCCTGTCGGTGTTGTTTCATTTTGCCTGCCTGCCGGTTGCCGCGCTTGCCGCGGATTATCCCGGCGTTGCCCGCGAGACCCTGAAAAACGGCCTGCGGGTAGTTGTCGTACGGAACGCGCTCGCACCGGTGGTCACGGTCCAGGTCAATTACCTGTCCGGCTCCAACGAGGCGCCGCCCGGTTTTCCCGGCATGGCCCATGCCCAGGAGCACATGATGTTCCGCGGCAGCCCGGGCCTGTCCGCCGACCAGCTGTCGACGATTATAGCCGCGCTTGGCGGCGAATTCAACGCCGACACCCAGCAGACCGTCACCCGGTATTTCCTTACCGTGCCGGCCGAAGATCTTGAAGTGGCGCTCCACATCGAGGCGATACGCATGAAAGGGGTTCTGGATTCACAGAAACTCTGGGGGGAGGAGCGCGGCGCCATCGAACAGGAGGTCGTCCAGGACCTGTCCGAGCCCGAATATCTGCTCGAAACCAGGCTCCTGGCGTCGCTTTTCGCCGGAACCCCCTATGAGCATGACGCCCTCGGCGACAAGCCTTCTTTCGACAAGACCACCGGCGAAATGCTGAAAAAATACCATGACGACTGGTACGCCCCCAATAACGCCATCGTGATCATTGTCGGCGATGTCGACCCGGAACAGGCGCTGGCTTCGGCTAAAAATCTGTTCGCCGGCATCCCCGCCCGGACGCTTCCGCCCCGCCCCGCCATAAGACTTAAACCGCTCAAACCCGCCAATATCGAGATGGAAACGGACCAGCCGTACGGGCTGGCCCTGGTCGCCTACCGTCTTCCCGGTTTTGAGAGCCCCGATTTCGCCGCCGGGCAGGTTCTGGCCGATGTCCTGTCCAGCCAGCGGGGAGACTTGTACGCGCTTGTGCCGGAAGGAAAGGCGCTCAGCGCGGAATTCGAAGTCATGACGCTCCCCGGGGCAGCCGCGGGCTATGCCACGGCGGCTTTCCCGAAAGGCGGCGACGGCCGCTCCCTGATTGCCCGGATGAAAGGCATTGTCGCGTCCTACGTCAGGAACGGATTCCCCCCGGAACTGGTGGAAGCCTCCAAACGGCGCGAGATCGCCCAGGCGGAATTCCGCAAGAATTCCATAAACGGACTTGCCGACGCCTGGTCCCAGGCGCTTGCTATCGAGGGGAGAAACTCTCCGGACGATGACATCGAGGCCATAAGCAAGGTTTCCCCGGCGGACCTGAACCGGGTTGCCCGGGAATATCTGGTCAATGACACCGCCGTTACCGCCGTGCTGGAACCCAGGCCCTCCGGCAAGCCGGTTGCCGCCTCGCGGGCTCCGGCCGGCAGGGAGTCATTCGCCCCGAAGCGGACCAAACCCTCGAAACTTCCCGACTGGGCGAAGGTGGCGCTGGAAACGCCGGCCGTTCCCTCAATGGGTGAAAAACCCTTCGACATGAAACTCGCCAATGGTATTCGCCTGATTGTCAGGCCTACTGCCATAAGCAGGACGGTCGGCATATACGGCCGGGTAAGGAACAGGCCTGAGCTGGAACAGCCGAAAGGAAGGGAAGGCGTCGCCGATGTCCTTGACGGGCTGTTCTCCTACGGCACGACCACCCTCGACCGCCTGGCGTTCCAGAAGGCCCTGGACGACATCGCGGCAGACGAATCCGCCGGCACGAGCTTTTCCCTCCAGGTCCTTTCGAAGTACCTGGATCGGGGCGTGCAGCTCCTGGCGGACAATCTCCTTCGCCCTGCGCTGCCGGAAAGCGCTTTCGCCGTAGTGCGGGAGGAAACGTCGGCCGCGCTTGCCGGCAAAATGCAAAGTCCCTCCTACCTGGCGCATCGCGCGCTGCTCAAGTCGCTATACCCGAAGAACGATCCGACGCGGCGCGAGGCCACTCCCGCCACCGTATCGGCCCTCAGCCTAGGCGATGTCGGGGAATACTACCGGAAGACATTTCGCCCGGACCTGACGACCATCGTCGTCATCGGCGACATTACACCGGAACGGGCAAGGGCTGTGGTGGAAAAATATTTCGGGGATTGGAAGGCGACAGGCCCGAAACCGGAAACCACCCTTCCCGCCGTACCCCGCAACAAACCGGCAGTCGTTGCCGTTCCGGATACCAGCAGGGTCCAGGACGAGGTGATCCTGGCGCAGGCAATGGGCATGAAACGCTCCGACCCCGATTATTACAGGCTGCAGGTGGGTCTGCACGTGCTGTCGGGCGCCTTTTACGCCACCAGACTCTATCATGACCTGCGCGAGAAAACCGGTCTTGTTTATACGGTCGAGGCATTTCTCGAAGCGGGCAGAACCCGTTCCCTTTTCGGCATTGCATACGGCTGCGATCCGCCCAATGTCGGCAGGGCGCGTGAGATCATCGAGCACAACCTCAGTGACATGCGGCGGCATGACGTTACCCCGGTGGAACTGCGCCAGTCAAGGACTCTCCTGATCCGGCAGCTGGCATTATCCAGGGCGAGCACGACGGGCACGGCCCATAGCATCCTGGAGCTTGTCCAGGAGGATTTACCGCTGGATGAACCGGAAAACGCGGCCAGGCACTACAGGGACACTTCCGCGGCCCAGGTGAAAGCGGCTTTTGCCAGGTGGATAAGGCCCGCGGGCTTTGTCCAGGTTACGCGGGGACCAAACCCGCATTAGAATGAGCCATGGAGACCGCACGACATGCTTAAGCGGAAACTGACCATGAAGAATGCATTCATATGGGTTCCGGCAGCCCTGGCCGCTACCGCGCTGGTTCTGTTCCTGGATTACAGGCTTTTCAGCGCGTTCGTCCCTTCCAGGAAGGTGCCGGCCAACGCGGAATACGATTTCGGCCTGATGACCGAAGCATGGAATACGATCCACAAGGTTTACGTCGACCGGTCGGCCCTGAAAAACCGTACCCTGACCTACGGAGCCATCAGCGGGATGGTGGATGCGCTGGGCGATACCGGCCACAGCGTTTTCCTCACGCCCGACATGCTCAGGGAGCAGCGGAAATTCACGGAAGGGCGGTACAAGGGGGTGGGTGTCGAAATAACGGTGCTGGACGGCCGCGTGGTCATTGTCACCACGCTGGACGGTTCTCCCGCCCGGGCAGCCGGTTTGCGCTCGGGCGAGTTGATAACCATGGTCGGCGGCAGGGTAATAACCGGGCTCCCGTTGACGCAGGTGGTGAACCTCATCTCCGGTCCGGAGGGAACGCGAGTCAGGCTGACCGTATTTGACCCGGCGACCAAAGCCTCAAGGTTAGTCACCTTGACCAGGTCTCCCATCAGCGTCAGGAACGTCCGGTGGAGCCGCCTTCCCGGCTCCGGCATCGCCCATCTCCGCATAGCGGGATTCAGCGAGGGAGTTTCCCGTGACCTGCGCAAAGCATTGATGGAGATCAGGCGGCAGGGAATCGACCGGATCATCCTCGATCTGCGCGATGATCCGGGAGGGGTCCTGGAAGAAGCCGTCGATTGCACGAGCCAGTTCCTCAAAGGGGGAAACGCACTGCTGGTGAGAGATGCCGCGGGAGACATTTCGCCCGTGCCCGTGACAGCCGGGGGAGAAGCAACCGGCATCCCGCTCGCCGTTCTCGTCAACGAAGGGACCGCAAGCGGCGCTGAGATTATGGCCGGAGCGATCCAGGACTATCGGAGGGGCAAACTGATCGGAACCAGGACCTTCGGCGCCGGGACCGTGCTCGGCAAATTCGACCTGTCGGACGGCTCGGCGCTTATGCTGGCCGTGGATGAGTGGCTTACTCCCGGGGGCCACGCAATCTGGCACAAGGGGATTACACCAGACGTTGACAAAGACCTTGACCAGGGCGTTTTCCCGCTTTTTCCCGAACAGGAAAACGGCCTGACGGAAACGGTACTTCGGGACAGCCGGGATATCCAGCTCCTGGCGGCCATCAGGCTGCTTTCGGGCCGGGAGAAATAGACCGCGATCAGTCATGAACCTGTTGACCGGGTAATGTCGGTGGGTATCCCGCTCTTTTCTTTTACGGCGGCTGACAGTTTTTCCAGGTCGGCTTTTCCGTACAGTTTTTTCCTGGTCAGACCGTTTATGGCTTCCTGCATGTAGTTGACGTCGCCGTCACCGTGGACCTCCACGTAAACCCTGCCGTGACTGGTCCCTATTTTAACCGGTTCCCTGACTATGGTTACGGGTTCGCCGACACGCACCGCGCCGAAAAGGCGCGGGATATCCTCGGGATAGAGATGCATGCAGCCGTGGCTTACGCGCCTCCCTATCCCGAACGGCCTGTCCGTCCCGTGAATCAGGACGGTCGGCAGGGAAAGGCGCAGGGCATGGGTGCCGAGGGGATTATCGGGACCCGGCGCCACTACTTTCGGCAAGTCGGGCTTCTCCTTCCTTATGGATTTCGGCACCGTCCAGTAAGGTCTGTCTATCTTCTGGATTATGCGGAAATTCCCTTGAGGGGTGTCCTTGCCTTCGTCGCCGATGCCTATCGGGTAGGTGATGACCGAATCGGGACTTTTGCCCGGGAAAAAATAAAGCCTCATTTCGGAGATATTGACGACTATGCCCCTCCTGTTCCGCACATCCGGCAATATCCATTCGGCGGGAATTTGCAGCGTTTTCCCCGTTCCCGGGAGAAATTCGTCGAGGCCGGGATTCGCCTCGCTGATGGCATTGAAACCGAGATCGAAACTGCGTGCGATCTCGATGAGCGATTCATTATTTTTTACGGTATAGCTGCTCATGTTGCCTATGATATCTCCGTCCTTGACACGGAATTCAAGGGCTGAGGCCGATGTCGCGCAGAGAAGCAATAAAAGAAGAATAGTCAGTTGAAAGCCGAATAATCGCATATTGTTTGTAACCCTTTCGTACTGGATTTAGAGCTTGTCCGCAAATTGCGTTACCATGGATCGCGCCCGAAATGCTTATGTGCGGACAAGCTCTTAATGAGGATTCAATTCTAGCAGAAAAAGCGCGCGGTGGTAACTCCCGTATTGGGTGAGCAGGTGAGGTTTTTTGGTTGAACTATTTACCCACAGCTATCCCGCCCGCATTCCACCAGCCTCCTCCCAGGGCGACGAAAAGCGCGACGGTATCCTGCAGGCGCTGGGCCTTCGCCTGGAGATAGCCGAGCTTCGCCTGCTGGTACTGATAGTTCGCGATGAGTATCTGCAGGTAATTTACGGTGCCGGCCTGGTAATTGACCCGTATCAGCTGCAGCGATTCCCCTGCGGCGGCAAGGGCCTGCGACTGGGCGTGCAGTGCTTCGGCGTCGTGTTCCAGTGCCCGCAAGGTGTCGGCAACCTGGGCAAAGGCGCTGAGTACGGTCTGGCGATATCCGGCGAGTGACTGCCGGTAGGCTTCGATGGCCGCTTTTCGGTGGAACCACAGGCTTCCGCCGTGGAACAACGGCGCGGTTACGTTCGCACCCAGGTTCCAGATGCTGCTGCCGCTCTTCAGCAGGTCACCCATGGAAGTGCTGTTGAATCCGTAGCCGCCGCTGAGCGTGAAACTGGGGAACAATGCCGCTGTTGCCACTCCGATTTCGGCGCTTGCACTGTGGAGCTGTGCCTCCGCGGCAAGTATGTCCGGACGCTGGTGCACGATCTGTGAAGGCAGAGTTACCGGCAGATCGGCCGGGAGAGCCAGGTCGGCAAGATCGATTTGAGGTGGTGTCCACTCCGCCGGAGTGCGGCCTGCCAGTGTGGCGAGAAGATGCATTGACTGGTCGAGTTTCTGCCGTAGCGGCGGGAGTGTAGCCTCGAACGTAGACAGTTGGCTGCGCAGGCTGAGTGCGTTCACATATGGGGCCGTGCCGGCCTGTGCCTGTGTCTCGGTAATGCCGGTCTGCTCGCTCAGCACGGAAATAATTTCTTCTGTTGCCCTGATCTCCTCGCGGTAGGCCGCCTGGGCAATTATGGTGTTGACGATATTCCCCGTCAGGGCGAGGTAAGTCCCGATGACCGTATAGCGCTGGAAATCCGTCTGTGCCTGCAGGCTCTCGACCGCGCGGCGCTCTCCGCCGAACACGTCGAGGGCATAGCTTACCGTTGCCGACAGGGTGAACAGGTTAAACGTGCTTGCCGGCGAGCTCCCGCCGAAACGGCTCGGGGAGAACTTCTGCCGCGTGGCATCGAAGCTGGCGTCCACCTGGGGGAAAAAAACCCCGTATCCTGCCCTGAGATTTTCCTGGCTTACGCGCAAGGCGGCCTGGGCGGCCTGCAGGGTTTGATTGCCGCCGACAGCCTCCTTCACCGCTTCGTCGAGCTTTGTGGAATTGAAAAGCCGCCACCAGTCCGATACAACCCGGGCGCCCTGCCTGAACTGCTGGACCTGGCCTTCCGCGGGGATGGTTGCTTTCGGTTCCTCTCCCCGCGTGTAGCGGTCGACCTTCGGCGGGTCGGGACGAACAAAGTCCGGTCCGACGGCGCAGCCGGAGAGACAGATCAGCAACGCCAGGCATAATACCCGGATTGCTGATCTTCCGAAACATGGTCTTTTTTCCGTCTGTTTCCGGACGCTTCGTTTTTGGCTCGGAACCACCATTTTCCGTGCCTTCCTTGACTCATATTTGCCCCTCACCCGGCGCTATGCGCCACCCTCTCCCTTATGGAGAGGGGAAATATGCACACCTTCTCCATGAAGGAGAAGGTGCCCGAAAGGGGCGGATGAGGGGGCTGGAGGAAGTTGGGGTGTAAACCTCAAATTACTTCAAGCTTTCAATATAAACATCCACCAGCTGGCCGGGGTATAAGGGAACATTCCTCGGCTTCGCGAACCTGAAGATGACCGGCAGCACACGCACATCCACCCTCTCGGTCCTCTGGTCCGACAACTGGATTTTCGGGGAAACGTAGGGCTGGATCCTGACAAATTCAAGCGGAATGCTGATATTCGTGCCCCGTACGAACATTTTCGCCTTCATCTGCGATCCCCCCGGCAGCCTGTGCACGAGTATCTCATCGATATAACATCTGACTCCGATATAGATTTGCGGACTCCCCATGACCAGAACCGGATCAAATCCCTGGGTGTACGAGTCGTAGGTGCCTTGCGGAGATACGTAACTGCCGACGGCGGAATTTACCGACAGGATTTTTCCGTCCGCCGGGGCTTTTATGACGTACTTGGCCAGCAGGGAACTTGACGCCATGTACGCTTTGGTCAATGCGTTGTACTGGTTCTCCTGGTTTCTTATGTCGTAAATCCAGGCACCGGCCCTGGTAAGTTCGTACTGCCTGCGCACCACTTCGAGGTTCGTTCTCGCCACCTTGACCGCATTCTCCGCATTATCCAGATCGTTTTTGCTCACCGATTTCGGGTTGAGCTCATATGATTTCCTCTGCTTGGCCAGCTGGTCCAGGGCGGTTTTGAGGCCGGCGCCGGCGTATTCCACCTGGGCTTTTGCAATTTCCAGGTTTTCCTTCCTCGGCTGCGCCCTCAGCTCCCCCAGGAGAGAAAGTGCGGCCGCTGCCTGGGCTTTCTGCTGTTCGGCCGTAGCCCTCTGCACGGAGTCATCGATTATTATGAGCGGCATTCCCTGCCGCACGTTTTGCCCCTCTGATACCGGAATTTTTATGATGATGCCCGAAACCTCGGGATAAATGTTGATATTCGCTCCGCTCGTCTGATAGCTTTCGATGATGCCGTTGGCGTAAATCCCCTTTCCGTAGGGATTGGACGCGGGGCTGAATACCGGGGGCTGGGGCTTTTTCTCAAGGCCGTATATGTAGGCGCTCACCAGGCCGGCGATGAGTCCGACAATTGCCAGGAAAAACAATATCCTATTCCTCACGAGCGTCTCCTTTTTCCACCCCGATGATCCTGCCATCCTCCATTCTCATGATCCTGTCCGCGTACTCGAAAATCCTGCTGTCGTGGGTGACCGTGATGATGCAGCGGTTCTCCGTCAGGACGTTTTTCTTGACGAAGTCCACGATTCTCCTGCCCGTGTCCCCATCCAGCGATGCGGTGGGCTCGTCGAAAATAAGGATGTCGGGGCGGCCGGCTATGGCCCGCGCGATCGCAACCCGCTGCTGCTCGCCGCCGCTCAGCTTTACCGGCGGGAGCAGGGCCCTGTCCCTGATTCCGACGATATCGAGATAATCCATGGCCATGCTGATCGATTCGTTCCAGTCCAGTTTTTTCATGATCAGGGGAATCGCCACGTTCTCGGCCGTGGTGAGCCGCGGAAAGAGGTGATAATCCTGAAAAACGAAGCCTATCTTGTTGAGCCTGAAATCAGCGATCTGGTCGCTCGTCAGGTTCCAGATATCGGTATCCTCGACCAGCACCCTTCCCGAATTCGGCCTGAGTATGCCCGATATCACGCTCAAAAGAGTTGTTTTTCCGCTCCCGGAAGGCCCCTCGATGTAAAGCATTTCCCCGAAGAACGCATCGAAGCTCACGTCCCTCACCGCGAACGTTTTTGCGTCGCCTTCACCGAACCATTTCACAAGGTTCGTGGCTTCTACAGCGGTACCGGCCATGTCAACCCCTGAAGATGTCGAAAGGTTCTATCCGGAGAACCTTTCTGACTCCTATATAACTGGAAATACCGGCTATCACGAGAACCATGATGAAAGCCAGGACCAGATTCCCATATGTAATCTTTGCCGCGTAGCTGGGCAGCCTCAGCTTTGCCATGGCAATGATGAAGGATGCCAGGCCGACACCAAGGCCGTAGCCGGTGAGAGCGGTAAAAGTGGCCTGGAACAGTATCATTGAAATGAGCACTCTCCCCTTGGCCCCTATGGCTTTCAGCGCCCCGAATTTGTCGAGATTCTCCAGAATGAAGGTATAAAAGGTCTGGCCCGAAATGGAAAGACCCACGATAAAGCTTATCACAGTCATCAATAGAACGTTGATGCCGAGACCCGTCTGGTATTTGTAAAATCTTGAAATTTTCCGGATGAATTCGTCCTTTGTGAATGCCACATACCCGAGCGCGCTCACCTGCTGCTTGATGAACTGCACTGCGTCACTGCTCTTGGGTTCCACCAGAATATACGAGACGGTATACCTCGGGTTGGGGATATACTGGATCGCCCTGTTATAAGTGGTATACAGGGTCGGAATGCCGAACAGTCCGCCGGTAGTGACCTGGGCAATACCGACAACCACCCCCCGGTGATCGTTCAGCTCGAATTCCGTGCCCAGCCGGGGATTCTCCAGCTTCGGGTATTCCGTGTCCCTGACCACGATAAAACCGTTTTCCGCGTAAATGTTCTCGATGTTCCCCTCCAGAAGCGCTGGCCTGCCGTAGAGGCTGGCATCGTCCAGCCCCAGCACGGTGGCCGCCTGGTAGACGCCGCTCCGGAGCTTTACCTGCGCCACGCCGGAATACAGGGGCACGGCAAACTTTACTCCATTAATGCTCCGTACCGCGTCCAGCACATAGTCAGGCATCGGGATACTGCTTGCCGGCGTATTTACCGCCGGGTCCATGACCCATACTTTGGCGCCTATATTTATTACCGTTGAGGATGATCTGTGCAGAATCCCGGCAAACATCGACGTCATCATGACCATCAGGAAAACGGCGAATGTTATCCCCACGAGGAGAGCGGCAAATTTCGCCCTGTCGTTCACCAGCAGTTTGTACGCGATCTTGAGGATCCCCTTCATATTCGGAATTCCTTCCACGCCTTCCGGCATCCATCTCGTTTGGAAAAACCTGGCTCAATCGCTTCACACCCTGATTTCAGATTATCAAGTATCATTATAATGTCAAAGCCGGCACCTTTTCTTATGAACAACCCAATCGCTGAAGCCGCTATCCGTGTGCGAAACTTCATTCCGACCATATGCTTTCCGGACAGGCGACGGCTTCTTTCCTGCTCGACAGTGATGACACGCCGTTTCGGAACAGGCAGACGGTTTTTCAATAATTATTGATTTTTTATAATTATAAATATAGAATTATTCCATTGTTTTTATCTATATGCAGGCAATATTCAAAGGAGGCGACACGATGAACCCGGATAAGGAAAAACTTGCAAGGGCCAAAGAAATGTTGCGGAAAATGGCCAATGGC
>Ga0335070_10007217_pt1 | contig 13028 bp, 9 predicted proteins | sample Lox_Sample_13_FD_206722 | JGI IMG/M metagenome (GOLD analysis project Ga0335070, IMG submission 206722) | Soil microbial communities from Loxahatchee National Wildlife Refuge, Florida, United States - Lox_Sample_1.3 | ecosystem: Environmental > Terrestrial > Soil > Wetlands | place: USA: Florida...
GGTACGACCGGAAGGCCCGTTCGTTGAGCTTGGCATCCTCCTCTTCCAGGACCTGGAGGGAGAGCCTGATCTCCGCTCGGACCGGATTGAGGCGGTAGTCGAACTTCTGCTCCGTGATGGTCATGGATAGAAGCGTCACCGGGATCACCCGGTAGTTACCCCAGATAAAGAGCACCAGGGGAATCTCCCGCGTCCTGCTCAAGGTGGGCGCGTCCCGGGAGCCCCCCACCGCCACCTCGGTGCGGGCGTTCTTCATCAGGCTCTCCAGCGCGGCCAGCTCCGGCAGGATGCCCTCATCGACCTCCACTTGACTGCCTGTAGGAGCCCTGAGCGCCTTCTCGGCGATATCGAGCCGCAGGGTCAAATTGATCTTCTCCGGCTGGGGCACAAATCCGGCCTTCACCTTCTTGTCCCGGAGTTTCTTGAACTCGCGCTCCTCGGTCACGTCTTCCGCTTTCTGCCTCTGGGACTGGGCCGAGGTCCAGGTGCCGCTCTTCGCTCGCTCCAGGCTCTCCGGGTTGAACTGGAAGTAGATGGGCTTCAGGGGTGCGCTCCCCTCGCCCACCGGAACCTCCACGAGGGCTCCCTTGAGGAAACGTTGCTGCGTTCTGGCATTCATGCTCTGACTCCCGTGGTTGCCTGGAGCGCCTCAATAAAAAGCCGCGCTATTTCGCCTCGAGGGCGGCGATGATGAGCTGGACGAGCTTACCGGTCTTGTCCGCTTCCGCCTCCCAGTCCAAGGGCGGAAGGTTGAGTTCCACGATCTCCTTCTCGTTCCACCCCCGGGCGACCGGCTCCCGTGTCACCCGTTCCAGGGCCTCGGTCAGGTACCGCTCGATCTCGCGCTCCACCTCTTCCTCATCCCACCCGGTCCCGGTCAGTTGCACCTCGATCTCGTCAATCTCAAGCTCCACCGCGGCTCACCTCCTTCCGGCGTCGCCTTGTTCCCGGGGATTCCGCGCCCGTCCCTCCCAGGTGCTGCACCTGGGAGCCGGGGAAGACCTTGCCCAGCTTCAGGTACTCGCGCCTGAGCGCCGCGAGCAGATGGGGCATGCTCACCGCCTGCCCGTCCTCGGCAGCGAGAAACGCGGCCTGCAGGGCGGCGTTCTTGATGTCGCCGCCGCTCACCTCGAAATGCTTCGCCAGGAAGGCCACATCCACATCTCCGGCCCGCGGCAGGGTCGGCGGCAGGTACTTCTGCCAGATGAGTTGCCGCAGGGGCTCGGTGGGGAGAGAGAATTCGATGATGAAGTGAATCCGACGCAAGAAGGCCTCATCCATGTTCTTCCGGCGGTTGGTGGCGAGGATCACCGGTCCGTCGTGCTCCTCGAGCCTCTGCAGCAGGTAGTTCACCTCAAGGTTGGCGTAACGGTCGTGGGAGTCTCGGATCTCCGTCCGTCTCCCGAAGAGGGCGTCGGCCTCGTCGAAGAAAAGGAGCGTGTTCGTCCCCCTGGCGCTGTCGAAGATCTTCTTGATGTTCTTCTCGGTCTCGCCGATGTACTTGCTCACGACGCCGGCGAGGTCGATGCGGTACAGGTTCATCCCCAGGTCGTGGGCGATGGTCTCCGCCGCCATGGTCTTGCCGGCGCCGGAAGGGCCGGAGAAGAGGGCCACTACGCCCCGGCCGCGGGGGATCTTGTCGCCGAGGCGCCACCGCTCGTACACGGTGAACTGGTGGGCGATGGTATTCCGAAAGGCCTTGAGGTGGTCGGCAAGTGACCGGTGGACCACCAGGTCGTTCCATTGGAATACGGGATCGACCCGCTGGGCGAGCTCATCCAGGGGGCGTTGGCCGTAATCGTTCATGAGGTCATTGAAGAGCTCCAGGGGATGGGCGTCCCGAGGGTCGCCGTTCAGGCGCGCAGTGAGACGATGAAACATGGTATCCACCCGCTCCTGGGAAAACGCGTAGCGCATGGCGAGCTGCTCCGCCACCGGAGCCGGCCAGGAGAGGCCGCTCCGGGCGATCGCTTCTTCCCAGTACTTGACCCGCTCCGTCGCCGCGGCGCCTTTGAAGGTGAGCTTGAGGTGATGGATGGGAGGGTGAATCCCGTCGACCACCAGCGTAGCGCCGCCGAGAAAAAAGGCGAGCATGCCCCTCCGCGCCAGCGAGCGGAGGAAAGGACTCGGATCGGGGAGCGCCTCCCCGGCGGCAGCATCCTCGGTGAGAAGGATGACCGCGGGCTGCAACACCGCCTCGCGGAGCAGGCAGTCGATGCGGCCGAGGTGCCACTCCCGCTGGTGGACAAGGGTGGAAGCGGGCACGCCGAAGAGCCGCCAGCCGAGCTCTCTCGCCGCCGCCTTCGCGAAATCAATGGCACCCTCCCGGTCGGCTCCGGTGAGAGAGACCAGGGTGCACTCCCTTCCCAGTCGTACACTGCCGATGATGCTCTCGAGCACGGCGCGCCGCTCGCCCACCGGCCGTGTCTCCCGCACCTCCCAGGGGATGACGCATCCCTCCAGAGCGCCGTCATACCGATCACTCCCCATGAGGTAGGCAACGATTCTCTCCTCCACCCGGTAGGAGCGTCTGAGGGGCGGCTGCCGCTCCGCATCGCCTGCGGGAGCCAGGAGCCGCCAGGTGCGGAGGGGACTACCCGGGTGGAAGGATTGCCAGGCGGCTTTCCGCTCCTGCCAATTCCGGCAGTACAGCGTCATGAGGTACCCGAGGGTGGGATAGGTGAGGGTGGCATCGTCCTGAAGAAAGCCGAGGACTCTCCCCAGACCTGGATAGAACTCCGGCAGGAGACAGGTGAGGAGGATGGTGACCTCGAATCGGCTGAGCCGGAAGAGATGACCGAGACGAACGAGGGGAAGCGCCACGCCCCGGGCAAGGGAGACCTCGACCCGGCGGTTGATGGTCGCCACGAGCTCCGGATCCACCGGCTCCGCATCCCCCGACGACCCGGCCCTGGCGTGTTGCAGGTGCTCCATCGCCTCGGAGGGTGTGATCCCGTACATCTTGAAGGAGCCGACCATCTCCGCCTCGAAGCGCCGGGTCATGCGCCCCACCTCCCGGTGTAAAAGGTGCAGGACCACACCGAGCTCGGCGGCCAGATGCTCGAGGCCATCGGCATACGGTTGGATCTCTACATCTTTCCCCAGGCTCTGAACGCAGGTCATGGCGCCACCGTTATCTGGAATGCCCGGCTCAGGTAGGTGCCGTACACCTTGACGACCAACTGGTAGATCCCATGGGCAAGCGTGTCGGGGAGGGTTACCCGGAGTTCCCGCTCGCTTTTCACCGTGATCGGGACGATCTCCGCAGGATCCACGTCTTCCGGAGCCGCGAGGCTCCCCGGATGGAGGTAGAGGACCGTCTGCCCGGCGCGGAAATGATCTCCCACCACCACGAGCTCCTGGGGGAGCGCGGTCACCGGATCGGGATCGGCCCGGAAGATCTCCGGGGTGGGGATGGTCAGGGTGAGGGGATTGCTGACCTTGCCGTTCCGGCGGACGCGGAGCGAGGTCAGCCCCTCCCGCATCGCCGCAGCGATCACCCACCTGATAGCATTGCGCGTGAGCGCCGCCGGGGCCACGGGGAAGACAGCGGGAGCCTCTCCCTCCCGCGTCGCTTCGAGCTCCACGGTACCCGGAGGATCGGTCACGAAGTTTCCGCCCCAGATGGTGAGCACGGGGGCAGCGCTCTCGTCCCTGGGGAAATCCGCATCCTCGGTGTACTTGCACTCCGGCTCCAGTCGGTAGAGGAACGGCGAGACCTCCTCGAAGCGGACCGGATCGGACGCCCCCTCCTCGGACCAGACCTGGACGTGGTAGAGCCCCGGCGGCAGCGGGTCAGGGATTCTCATGGTGATCCGGGTCGCGGCTGTGGTCTCCGGCTTCACCGGCTCACCATCGAAGGTCACCTTGAGGAATGGGCTCACGAATCCTTCCCCGAAAATGGTGAGGAGGTCGCCGCCATAGCCCCGCTCGGGGTCGATCCGGTTCACGACGGGCCGTTGCCTGCGGGGTCGCGCCTCCACGTGGGTCACGTCCACCCGCCTGACCCGGCGTGCCTTGTGGGGCGGCGGCGCGATGAGAACCAACGAAACCTCGTAGACCACCGAGAGCCGGTAGGGCTTGTTGATGGCGTGCCAGATAGCCGCGAGCTCATCCAGAGGCAGGGCGTGGTGAATGACCTTCAGCTCCTCCCACGGCACGCCCACGGGCGGCTCGTTGGGATTGAGCGTGCCCTCGAAGTAGATGGGGTCGACAACCGGATTGGCGTGGAAGACCCGCATGACGTCGCCCAGGATTCGGTGCTCGTCCAGATTGCTTCCCTTGTCCGGAGTGAAGATGTTCACCATGTAGGAGAGCTTGAGGGCGAGTGGATAGGGGATCTGCTTGCCCCCGCCCACATCCACCCAGTCCATGTTGCGGGAGTGGGGCGCCTCTTCCACCTGGTAGAGGAAGAGGTTGACGCGGCTGGTGCCCAGCTCTTGGCCGTCGCTCCCCACCGGAGCCCCATAGTCCTCCCCGGGCGAGGCCACGGTAACCGTGACCGGATCCTCCATTTCCGTCATGAGCAGGGAGGCGAGGGTTCTCCCCACCGCCTCGATGACCGTGTAGTCGTTGATGACGCCTACCTGAGGTAGTGACATGACCATTCCCACTCGTCCCGGAGCACGTGATCGGCGTAGGCCGGGGGTTCAGGCCACGCCTCCGGCTCGGGCTGTTTTCCCCTGGCGAGCTGGATGTTGATCCTGCCGATCTTCACGCTTCCCGGCCGATACGCCTGCATCCCCTGGGCACCCGGCTCGTGCCGGGCTTCGGTCGGAGCGAGCGCGCGGCGAATCCGGAGAGGCGGAGGGGAAGGTTTCATCCCCGGCATGAGTAAAGAGCCGGACTCCGGAGGGAGGGCGACCCGATCGACGCGCCGAGGCGTAGGCCGGGGTGGTTCCTTTGCCCCGCTCGCGGGCTGAGCGGTGCGCTCAAGAGGTCGCTCCAGGGAACCTTGCTCCGGCGGCGAGGACGGCGTAATCGCCCCATGCTCCCCTCCGGCCCTGCTTCCCCGGCTCAGCGCAGGCTCTTCTCGGATACGATCGGCGGAACCCAAAGGCTGGGTGGCGTCCGCGGACCCGGCAGCCCGGGGTGAGGCACTCCCCCCCCGACTTGTGGCGGCAGGTCCGGAAAAGAGCGGTCTTGCGGCCTCCTCCCGGAGCAGCGGCTTCGCCTGTTGAAAGTCCGCGGCATGGAACCGCCGCCATTCCCCTCGCTCTCCCAACCCGCGATTGCCGACCGGAGGTGCCTCGATGGGAGCCTCATGCGTCCGCCGCGGCGCACTCTCCCCGGGAGCCGGCTCTGTTGCGGTGGGAGGCGAGGAGGGAGCAGGAATCCTCTGGTGTTCTGGTGCCGCCGCCTCTTCCTGCCACACCGCCTCGCGAGCCCCTTCTCTCGCCGGCCGAAACTCCCCGTGGTCCTCGCCGGCCATGGCTGGCGCGTGGGAACTATGGTCGTCCAGGGGAGGGACGCTCACCACGACCGGGGAGACGGCGCCGGGCCGCGGCAGGGATGGCTCGCCGGCAAGAACCCGGCCGGGTCTCTCTCCTGGGATGGAAACCGCCCCCCCCTCTCGGGTATCAGCGATGGGTTCAGCCGAGGCAGCAGCGAGATCGCCGGGGTACCGGCCGCGCTCCCCAGGGAGGAGCCCCGATTCGGCTGTCACTTGCGGCAGCTCCAGCCCCGTCGGCAGGTCCACGCCGCGGGCGACCTTGATCAGGAAGCGCAGGGAGCTGCTGGCTCCGTTCACATTCGACATGCTCTATTCGCTCCGCTAGAGATGCCTGTCGATGAGACCAAGGTATTTCTTCCGTTTCCACCGCGGCAGCCCGAGGATGTCGGCCTCAGACCAGTGGTAGGAGGAGGCAAGGAGGTGAACCTCCTGCCAGAAGTCGTCCTCACAGCAGCGGAGTTCCTGGAAGAAGTAGCTCTGGATGTCGAGAGTGGCGGCGAAGCGCTGGTCGCACTCGGTGCAGCTGAGTTCCACAACCCAGTCGAAAGAGGTCATCCCCGCCGACATCATCCCGTCGATAGAGGAGAGGAGTTCGGGTGGCAGTCGCCTGAGCACCTCCTTGGGGACTCCGGGCTCACCGTTCCAGGCCACCACACAGCGCGACAGCAGCGTCAGCGCCGCCTCCTGCGGCTTCTCCCGGGCGAGGGCTGCCACAGCCTCCTGGTCGGTGCCGTCCGGTTCCCGGAACCGAAAGGTGACAGCCTCGCCGCCGCAGGTGATTGAGGCCGAGGGTTGTCTCGCCTGGGGGCCTGAGGGTACCGCCACCGTGGTGAGGTCGAAGGTGAAGTCCAACGAGGTGCCGCAGCTCTCCCGGGGGCATCGTGTCACCCCCCAGAGTTCCGAGCCGAAGGTGAGGAGCCGCAGACAGACAATCAGGAGATCCCGATCCGCCACCACGAGCCGAGCCGCCCGTTCCGCTCCTAGGGATCTCCCCTTCCAGGTTACCGTCTCCCCGAGAATCCTACTTACCCAGGTAGGGAGGCGCACGTCCCGACCGAGCCAGGAGGCGTGCTGTTCCTCCCGCCCCGAGAGCGACCTGACCGCCACGGTCCGAATGCCCTCTCCATCGCCGTTTCCCAGACCCACCGGCAGGATCACCTCCATAGGCTCGAGCCCGAGCCCGGAGAAATCCCGGGCAAGGAGAGCACTCTCGGACGGCCTCAGTGTTGTCGGTACTCTGTGGTCCATACCTTCCCAGCCTGCCACGTGCACGGCGCTGATCTGGACCTGACCCGAGGGATCCCCCTGTAGACAACCGGGCCGGATCCCGGGGCGAGCCATGGGCTCGGACTATGCGTTGCCGATCCGATGGCTGCTCTTTCCCCCCTCACCTACATCCGCTCTACTGATCCCGTTCGAATCCCTCGTGCTCCAGTTTGATATGCTGGATGGCCACCGCGTTCTGGCTCACATCCATGTCCGGAACCGCCTGGAACTCCGAGACCCAGCAGTTATACACGTTGAAGGTGATCTGGGGCTGGCCGTTGAGGTCGCACACCAGGATCTGGATGTTCTTCCGGAACTGTTCGATGGTGATGGCGTTCCCCTTGTACTTGTTCACCAGGTTGGCCCAGTCCTCGAAGACCTTGTCGTCGGTCATGCCCTTTTCCAGGGTGATGGCCTCGTACTTGGTCTTGCCCGGGAGGCGCCGCGGGTTGAAGTTGTCGCCCCCCTCCCACCAGTCGATCCCCTCGGTGGTCTTCTTGAGGGCGCTCATCTTGTTGAGTCCGGCCACGACCTGACCGTCAATCTTCACCTTGAACCTGAAGTTTCTATAGGGATCAAACCGTTGAGCCTTTCCTTGGTTCGCCATGGCTGTCTCCTCTTCCAACCGGTGGTAGGTCTATTCCTTCTGGCCCGCCTTCTGGCTGATCTTCACGATCACGAATTCGGCAGGCTTGAGCGGCGCGAAGCCAACCAGGATGTTCACCCGTCCGAGATCGATGTCGGCCTGCGTGGTCGTCTCTGAGTCGCACTTGACGAAGAAGGCGTCATCCGGCGTCGCCCCCTGGAAAGCTCCCGCGCGGAACAGGGTGAGCATGAAGGCGTTGATATTGAGCCGCAGCGACGACCAGAGCGGCTCGTCGTTGGGCTCGAAGACCGCCCACTGAATCCCTTCGTAGATGCTTACCTCGATGAGAATTGCGGTCCGTCTGACCGGGACATACTTCCACTCGGGATTGGTGGCCAGCGTCCGGGCTCCCCAGGAGACGACACCCGCTCCGGGCATGCGGCGGATGACATTGATCCCGTGGGGATTGAGGAGATCCTGTTTCACGTCGTTCACCTGGTCGGCGAGGCTCACCACCCCGGCGAGGCCCGCCTCCGTCCCGGCGGGAGCCTTCCACACCCCGCGCCGACCGTCGATGGCGGCGTAAAGCCCGGCGATCATCCCTGCCGGCGGGATGGCGATGGTTGGTGAGGCGGTGCCGATGGGATCGTTGACCGTCACCCAGGGATAGTAAATGGCCGCATAGCCTCCGGCACTCGAGGTGCTGATCTCGTCCCTGACGAACGTCCTCGCCGCAACCGGATCGCTGACGCTGGCGGGCGTGTTGGTGACGTAGAAGAGATCCCTGACCGGCCGGGCTTGGGCTGAGCGCACCCGGTCGCAGTAGGCGATGCCGTCGTTGATGAACCGCTTCGCCACCGAATCACTCATCCGGTCCCACCCGGGGATGACGAGGATGCTGACATCGGTGAGCTTGTCGAAGAGCCTGATGCCGCTGGTGACGCCGGGGGCGGCGCCCACAGTGAGATCACCCAATTTGGTCTCGTTGGTGCGATCCTGATCGCCGCCGCTCAGAGAGAGGGATTGAGAGAAATCGAGCTCCTCCCCGCTCACGAGCACCGTCTGTCTGGGCTTGTTGTCGGGGAGTCCGAATCGGTAGGTGTAGTGCGGTCGACTCTGGGGATCGCCGGTAAAAGGCGCCTGGTCACCGAAGAGACGGACGTAGGCGGCGTAGGTGGCCGCGGTAGGATCGTCGATCTGGGCCGTGATCTCTCCGGCGACTAGAGGAATGGAGAAGTGGAGCTCGGGCGTTCCCGTGAGCCTCGCGGCGATCAGGTGCGCGGTGATGGCGGTCGCCGTTACCCGGGCCAAGAGCTTGTAGTTCAGCCGAGTCTGGAGCTTGAAGACCGCGGTGAAGAGCTGTTCGGCGGTAGCCGTCGCCGCCGAAGAGATGGTGAACTGGGCGGGGTCGCTGTCGGCGGAGAGCCGGAGTTTTGCCCCGGCAAGCTGGGCGCCGATCGTGGCGCCGAAGAAGTTGGTGAGACCATCCAGCCGGGCAACCGCCTGGGTCTCCGCCGGGATGACGAAATCGGCCGTGTTCTGGTGACCCGTGCCAAAGACGACGGCCGCCACGTTGGTTCCCGTATGGCTGGAGACGATGATCCTCCCGCTGGCGCCGGTGGTGATTGAGCTCACGGCGACCCGGCCGCCGCTCTCCTGGGCGATCTTCTTCTTGGACTTGCTCGCCTTCTGGTAGGCGGTGTTGATGGCGTTCGCCACCGCATCCGCCGTGTTCTCGCCGGCGAACTCCACCATGAACGAGGGCACGGTGTCGATGGTCAGCCTGAGCTGGCCGGTCACACCGGCTCCCGGGATGGCCACGGTCCCAACGATGCTCGCCGCGTCGCTGCCGCTCCCCTGATGGACATAGCTATAAAAGGCGGAGCCGAAGATGCGGGTCACGGCGGCCGTGTGGGCGGCGCTATCCCGGCGGAGCGTAACATCCTGGTTGGTGCTCAGGACGACATGGGTGCCGTCGGTGTAGGCGCTGGGAGAGCTGAGGGCGGCGTTGATCCTGCCGACCACGGCGAAGGGCGTGTCGGCCGCAGCGATGGTGACCGTCGCATCCGCTCCGGTGCCGAGGGCGACAACCAGCTCGCTGGCCACGCTCGTATCGGGCACGGCAAGTCCGATTGCCTGGGCGATGCTCTCATCGCTCCCTTTCACCATCCAGCTCGACTCCTCGAGACCAAAGATGTCGTAGGTCGCATCCTTGGGACCGGGGGCGGTGAAGACGATCTGAGAGTCGTCATCGGCCGTGGGCGAGGTGATGCGGATGTGGTTAGCTGCCACCGAGGCCACCGGCGTCTTGATGTCGTTCTGGAAGGCCTTGTTGATTGCGTCCCGGATCTCGTTGGCCGTGACCGCGGTCACCGTCGCCGCTCCGTCCGCGCAGTCGATGGTGTACGGCCCGAACCCATCGATCTGGAGCCTGATGTTCTTCACGTTTTGAAGATTGACCCCGGCGGAGAGATCCTGTTTCCCGGTCAGCGTCGGGGAGTCCGGTAGGCTGGTTGACTCGGTCCTGATGTACTGCGACCGTTTGGTCACCCGGTCCACGAAGAAGAGGTCCGTATCCACCATGGAGAGATCCTGGTAGGTCTCCGTGATCTCGTCCCCCACGATGACGTACAGGTTGAACCGCTCGGAGGATGTGGTTCCAGGACCGATGGCGATCCTCAGGTCGTTCGCCCATGAGCCCGGAGACACGGCCTCCACGGTCATGGTGAGGAGCCCCTCATCGGTGTAGAGGTCCAATGCCGCGGTTTTTGCGCCCTCCTCTACCCGGGCGACGTAGCAGGCTGTACCCCCGTTCTGGAAGAACTGGTAGACCGAGTAGGCGAGGTAGGATTTGCCGATGTTTTTATCCGAAACATACCCCCCATAAATCTGTTGGAACTCGGTAAAGTTGGTAACAAACCGCGCTTCGTCCACCGGTCCTCGTTCGGCGATTCCGACGAATGCGGCCGTTGAGGTGCCCACCGCCTCGATGGGTCTGGCGCCTCCCGCGACCTCTTCGATGTATACACCCGGATGCAGATACGTTGGCATTTCCTTCCCCTCCTTGCTTTCGGACCGCCTCTAAACGTTCTTTTCCTTTGGACTCTCCTGTCTGTGTCTCCAGCGAAGCTTCTCCAAAAATCTCGCACCCCATCGCCTCTTCAGCCCGCGCCGAACCCAGCCGCCGGGCCGCTTTCCTCCATGTTCCCCTCCCTTCCCATCCAGGTAGGAGGCAATGAAGTTCACGAGATCGTCGAAATCCATGAAATAGCGGCGCTCGCCGCTGGCGGCGTGTTCTACAACCCCGCGCCACTCCGGCACGGTGCCGGCAAGCTCCCGTGGTTCAAGCCAGAGGCGCACAATGAAGGAGTGCGTGTTCTCCTCGAAGGATCCCATTCCCTGCCTTTGCCCAGCTGACCCCTAGATCCGCGGGAACACGAGGTTCGGTCGACGGCGCGCTGCAACTCCAGACCTGGTTCTGATACTCCGTGAGACCATACTTGCATCCCTGGCCTCACCGACCCATCACCTCTTTATCACCCGGGTCTCACCGGGACCGATTTTTCGAAAAAATGTGTTGAGCGGGTAGAGGAACGCGAAGGAAAAGGAAGGAACGTCTCCCCCTAGCGGGGACACTCCGGAACGGTCTAGTTCGTTTTGGCGCGGGAAAGGGAATCGGAGCGCTCGGATGGAATATGGCGGGCAGGGGCTGGCTTATCTCGCTCGCTAGCCCGCATTATGCACGAGACGCCATAGCGAGATCGTGGAGATGGTCTTGCCACCGGGCAACCACAGGGGCTCGGACCTGAGGCGTACTTGTTCAGTACGTCGTAAGGTTCGAGACCCGAGGACGCCCGGCTTCCGGCTGGGCAAAACGGGGCGGCGCCGGAGGCAGGGGGGTCTATGAGGCAAAGCGCATCCGGAGCCACTACCTTCCTTCGCTGAGAGGGAGGCTTCCCGGATTTTGTACGCCCCTTCGCTACAACGCCAAGCCTCACTCGATACTATCAATGCCGCGACTATGCGCCTTTGCCGAATAGATCTCCCTGCCGTAGCCCACGCCGGTCGGGGCAGATGGTTTGTGCATAATGCCGGCTAGTGGTTCCGGCCTGCGGCAATCTGCTCCAGAATCCGGATAGCACGCTGGAGCTGCTCGCGGGTTTTCTCAAAGTGCCGCATGGCCCGGGTGATCTTGCGGAATGCCTGCTCGAGGCTCGCCCTCTCCTCTCCTGCGGCCCGCGCCTCTCCCTCGCCTGCTGGGATGATCTTTCCCCCAAGATCGTCGCTACCCTGGAGGATCTGGCGATAGAGCCGCTGGGTTTCTTCCATGGGAGGGACAGCGAGCTCCTCCTCGAGCACTTTTCGACACGACTGGTAGTGCCTGACGGCGAGGGCTCTCTGGCCCGCCTTCACATAGAGGCGCATCATCTCCCGATGGATCTCCTCGCGCAGCGGATCGAGGCCTAGAATCTGCCGGCCACAGGCGAGGCTTTCCTCGTAGGCGCCGGTATCCCGCCTGTAGCGCATGAGGTGGGCGAGGCCCCGTAGATGGAGGGACCTGATCCGCTCTCGCTCTCTGAGAGCCCAATCTTCGTAGAAGCCTTCCAGGAGTTCGCTGGTGCAAAGGGACAGGGTGTCCTGGAGTTCCCGTGCATCCTCAGACGCCATCTCTTGAACCGGTTTGGCCAGAATCGCCCTCAACTTCTCTTCAAAAACCGCCACATCGAGCCAATGGCTGCTGCCGCAGTTGAAACCCACCTCGCCCGTGGGTGTAGCGGCCAGGTAGGTCCCCTTGGGGACGCCGTTCGGCTCTAGCACCCCCCGGAGCCGCCAGAGTGCCGTACTGAGACAACTCCGCGCTCGTTCCTCGCTCTGGTCGCCCCAGAAGACACCAGCCAGCACCTCTCGGGGATGGAGACGCTGACGGTGGAGAAGGAGGTAGGCGAGCAGGCTCTGAACCGCTCTCGTCACATGCTGAACCGGCGGCTGCCCGTCGTGGGCTAACCGGACACCTCCAAACAGTCGAATTCGCAACATCCCCATAGGGTGCCCCCAGGCTTACCTCTGCCAACGGAAGGACGGTGCAAGCGGAACGAGCCGTTCCCACCGCAGCTTATATCCCCTCTTTGGAGTTACCTGAGACGAAGTCCGGACCTGTCAGCGGTGCGCCTCCCGGTTTCCCGATGCCGGTTGAGTCCGATCGATGAAGCCTACGAGTGTGAAGATCTCGTGTAGAAAAGATGCGCCACTTGCTGATAATAGTACCCCGGCCGTGGATCAATTGCAAGGCTATTCGAGCACGCCTGAGAGAGAACGGCCCTGCGACGGCGCGTTTCCCCGCTCCGGATTAAGAGCAATCTCTTTCAAGTGGGACGTCGCCCCTGGGAGCGCCGCTCCGCCTCTTCCTTGATGGCGACGAGGAGCTCTTGGGTGAGCCGGTGGAGACGGTGAGGCAGGAAGAACAAGCGACCCAGGCCGAGGAGGGGGCCGCTGAAGCGCTCAGAACTGGAGAGAACCGCCCTTCCGCCTTCCTCGCGGAACCTCCAGGTGTGAACCGCGTAAATCCCCAGGCGACCTCCCTCCCACACGAGTTCGCAGCCGGGATCGCAGCGTGTGATTCTCGGCGCCACCCGCACCGGAAAGACAAAGGGCTTTACCACGAAGGAAACGCAGGTGCCCGGAGCCATCTCGCTCCCCTCTTGGTAGTGGCACATCTGACAGGCG
>Ga0335070_10007218_pt1 | contig 13027 bp, 8 predicted proteins | sample Lox_Sample_13_FD_206722 | JGI IMG/M metagenome (GOLD analysis project Ga0335070, IMG submission 206722) | Soil microbial communities from Loxahatchee National Wildlife Refuge, Florida, United States - Lox_Sample_1.3 | ecosystem: Environmental > Terrestrial > Soil > Wetlands | place: USA: Florida...
CGGCGCATCGCCTGATCGGGCCTCCTGAAGTATCCTCCCCCTTTCGATGACCGCGCCCACCTCCGAACATCACCTGACGGACGTCCTGCTCTCCGAATATCCGATCCCGGACGAGGTGCGCTGGGGGATCGCCGAAGCCGGATTCGTCTTCGCGACGCCGATCCAGGCCAGGACGCTGCCGATCGCCCTCGCCGGGAAGGACGTGGCGGGCCAGGCCCAGACGGGCACCGGGAAGACGGCAGCCTTTCTCATCACGATCTTCTCGCGCCTGCTGAAGTCGGGCGCACCCGGCCGCCGCGGACCGCGCGCGCTCGTCGTCGCGCCGACCCGCGAGCTCGTCGCCCAGATCCGAGCCGACGCGGAGGTCCTCGGCCGCCACACGGGCCTGGCGACGCTGGCGGTCTTCGGCGGCATCGACTACCGGCTGCAGCGCGAGGCGGTCAAACGCGTCCCGGACCTGCTCGTGGGAACGCCCGGCCGCCTGCTCGACTACGAGCAGCAGGGCGCGGTTTCCTTCAAGCACGTCGAGATCCTCGTCATCGACGAGGCCGATCGCATGTTCGACATGGGCTTCATCCGCGACCTGCGCCGGATCCTGCGCCGCTGCCCGCCTTACAACCGGCGCCAGACGCTGCTCTTCTCGGCGACGCTGTCGCTGCGCGTGATGGAGCTCGCGTACGAGCACACCAACAACGCGGAGAAGATCGAGGTCGAGCCCGATCGCGTGCTCGCGCACGGAATCACCGAGCGGCTGTACCACGTGTCGGCCGCCGAGAAATTCCGGCTCCTCCTCGGTCTCCTCGAGCAGGAGGGCGGCCAGCGCGTCCTGATCTTCGTCAATCGCCGGACGACCGCGGCCGACCTCGTGCGCGGCCTCTCGGCCAACGGCTATCCGACGCGCGCGCTCGCGGGCAACGTCCCTCAGGACCGGCGCCTGAAGATGCTCCAGGAGTTCAAGGACGGCAAGCTCGCGGTCCTGGTCGCCACCGACGTCGCCTCGCGCGGCCTGCACATCGAGAACGTGTCGCACGTCATCAACTACGACCTCCCCGAAGACGCCGAGGACTACGTCCACCGCATCGGGCGCACCGGGCGCGCGGGAGCCCGGGGGACAGCGGTGTCCTTCGCGTGCGACGACTACGTCTTCTCGCTCGATGCGATCGAGAAGCGGGTCGGGCGCAAGATCCCGGTCGAGTGGCCGACCGAGGCCCTGTTCCGGTCCGGCCGAGTCTCCCAGGCGCCGCGCGTGCACGCGGGATTCCGCTCGCGCCCGGCGGCCCGCCGCGAGGAGCCGGCGCCGCGGCCCGCGCCGGCCGGCGACGACGCGTTCGGACGCACGAAGAGGAAGAGCCGGAGGCGGTGAGCCTCCCCTCCCCGGGTAGGGGGAGGGGGAGGGGTGTTGGGCGTGGCTCTGGCCGCGCTTTCCTAGAAGCTCTTCAGGAACTCCGCGTTCGTCCGGAACTTGCCCAGGCGCCCGAGCACGAGCTCCATCGCCTGGATCTTGTCCACGGCGGCGAGAGCGCGGCGGAGCTTGACGATCTTCGGCAGCTCCTCGGGGTCGTAGATCTTCTCTTCCTTGCGGGTTCCCGACTGCGGGATGTTGATGCAGGGAAAGATCCGCCGGTTGAAGAGGTCGCGGTCGAGAACGATCTCCGTGTTGCCGGTGCCCTTGAACTCCTGGAAGATGATCTCGTCCATCCGCGAGCCCGTGTCCACGAGCGCGGTCGCCACGATCGTCAGCGACCCGCCGCCCTCGGCGTTGCGCGCGGCGCCGAAGAACCGCCGCGGCTTTTCCATGGTGCGGGCGTCGATGCCGCCCGACATGATCTTGCCGCCGCCCTTCTGCATGTGGTTGTAGGCGCGCGCCATCCGGGTGATCGAGTCGAGAAAGATGATGACGTGCTTGCCGCACTCGATGAGGCGGCGCGCCCGTTCGGCGACGATCTCGGCGACCGCGATGTGATTCTCGGCCGAGAGATCCGCCGACGACGCGATGACTTCACCGCGGGTGACGCTGCGGCGGAAGTCGGTGATCTCCTCGGGGCGCTCGTCGATGAGCAGGACGATGACGTGCACGTCGGGGTCGTTGACCTCGACGGCGTGGGCCATGCGCTTCAGGAGCGTCGTCTTGCCGGCCTTCGGCGGCGCGACGATCAGGCAACGCTGGCCGCGGCCGATCGGCGCGAGAAGGTCGACCACGCGGCCGCACATCTCGTCGGGTTCGGTTTCGAGGACGAGGTGCGCGTTCGGATCGATCGAGACGAGCTCCTGGAACGACGGCCGCTGCCGGAACGCGCCCGGCTCCAGCCCCTCGACGGTCTCGATGCGGCGGAGCACCGGACGGTTGCCGTCGGCGGCGAAACCGGTGACGAAAGCGCCGGCCTCGAGGCCCTCCCGGTTGATCAGCTCGCGCGGGACCAGCGGATCCTTCGGGGACGGCAGGTAATTCGCGCGCGCCGAGACGAGCACGCCCGGGGCGTTCTCCTTCGCCGGGACCGAGAGAACGCCCTCCGCCGGCCGCTCGGGCCCGGTGGCCGCCGCCTCATCGGCGCGATCGAAGCCCGGATGGCTCCCTCCACCGCCGCCGTTGGGACCGCCGCCGCGGCCTCCGCGACGCCGGCGGCGCCGGCGGCGCCGGTGAGGCCGATCGTGTCCGTCGGAGGCGGGGCCTTCGGCCGGGGAAGGGGATTCCGGTTGAACCTCGACGGACGTAAGACTCTCCGGGGACAAGGGATCTTCGGACATGAACTCCCAAACCCCCGCCGCGCTGACTCTAGGTCCGGGCGGGAACGGCCCATTCTACGCCGAAACGAATCCGAAAAAACAGCCGATCTGCGGAACCGGCCGGGGCGCCTCCAAGACGCTCCGGCGCAAGATCTTAGACGAAGAGGCCCAGAATCGCCTCGGACGCGGCCGGGTTCTCCCGGGCGAGCGCGAAGTCCTCGGCCGCATGTTCCGGGCTGGCCGCCCCGACCAGCGACGTCGTCAGCCCCGGCGCCGAACGGGCGAACTGCAGGGCCTGCAGGAGAGAGCTCGGCGCCTCCGGGAAGGCCTGGACGACGGCGTCGGGAAAGTCGTAGCGCGCCAGCCGGCCCTGCAGGATCGAGGCCGAGCCGAAGGCCGCGAGGCCGAGCGCGGCGCAGGCCCCGAGGGCGGGAAGGCGCCGACCCGCCACTTCCTGCGATCGGAAAACCACGCTCTGCGCCATCCCCATGTTCGTCGGCAGCTGCACCGCGCGAAAGTGGTGGCGCTCGCCGGCGACGTCCCGGGCGGCGGCGAGGATCTTTTCGAGCGCCAGGTGCTCGGGATGCTCCGGGGGCACTCGGAGGCCGTCCCAGGTCGCGAGCCCCCACGCGCCGATCCTTCCCGCGGCGGCCTCGCCCTCGAGCGTCTCGATCGCGAGCGAGAGGCGCGCCTCGAACGTCGCCCGGTCGACCGCGCCGAGCTGGGTCTCGACGTTGTGGAGATAGTAGAGGTCGATCGTCTCGAGGCCGAGGTTTGCGCGGCTGCGCGCGACCTGGTCTCGCAGGTACCCGGGCGCCATGCAGTGACATCCCTGCGCGAGCGCGTCCTCCGGAGCGAGCCCGGAGACGACGAACGTCTCGTGCCCGTAGCGGCGCGCCGGGCGGGGATCGTCGGCGTCGTGCGGGAGATACCCGCCCTTCGTGGAGACGAAGACTTCGTCCCGCCGGGCGCGGCCTTCGGCGAACGCCTGCGCGAGCGCCCGGCCGATCGCGCGTTCGCTCTTCTGGCCGCGGTAGTTGATGGCCGTGTCGAAGACGTTGACGGCGGTCCCGAGGGCGACGGCGACGGAGGCCTCGTAGCCGGCGTCGGTCTTCGCGTCCTCCGGGCCGAGATAGGTGCCGAGGCCGAGCGAGGAAAGGCAGAGGCCCATGGCGTCGCGGAAATGGCCGGGCGCGGCGGTCGAGCGCGCCGCGAAGCGGCGCGTCCCCTCGAGCGTAGCTCTTCCGGAAATCACGGCGCGGAGGGTATCAGGAGGCGAGGGTCGCTACAGGACCGGCAGGGGAACGCCGCGGGTACGCGTCGTGCCCTCGGCGGCCGGGTCCCAGCGGCCGGGGATCGCCGTGGCGCAGCGCGGGCAGGCGCCGTCGTGAAGCCGGTTGGACAGGACGCGGAAGCCGCGCCGCTCGATCGCCGTCTCGCCGCAGCCTGGGCAGCGCGTGTTCTCCCACTTCTCGAGAAGGCCGGGAAGGTTGCCGGCGTAGACGTAGCGCAGCCCCTCGGCGGTGCCGATCTCGCACGCGCGGAGCAGCGTCGACGCCGGCGTGGCGCCGCGGTCGGTCATCTTGTAGTCGGGGTGGAAGGCGGTCACGTGCCACGGGATGTCGCGCGACACCGACGCGATGAAGCGCGCGGCCTTCGTCAGCTCCTCGTCCGAGTCGTTGAACCCCGGAATCGTGAGCGTGAGGACCTCGAGCCAGATTCCCCGCTCGTGGATGCCGGCGATCGTGTCGAGCACGTTCTGGAGAACGCCGCCGAGCTCGCGGTAACGGCGGTCGTCCATCGACTTCAGGTCCACCTTGGTGAAGTCGAGCCACGGCTTCAGGTAGTCGAGAACGCGCGGCGTCCCGTTGCCGTTGGACACGAAGCCCGTCCGGAGCCCGCGCTGACGCGCTTCGCGGAAGACCTCGACCGCCCACTCCGACGTGATCAGGGGCTCGTTGTAGGTGGAGACGACCGTCGGCGCGCCGCACGCGATCGCCTCGCGGACGAGCGCCGCCGCCGTCACGTCGCGGGGGCCGCCCGCGGCCGCGGGGTCGCGGATCGACTGGGACGTGAACCAGTTCTGACAATAGGCGCAGTGCAGGTCGCAGCCGAGCATGCCGAAGGAAAGGGCGTCGCTGCCCGGCAGAGCGTGGAAGAACGGCTTCTTCTCGATCGGGTCGCACTGGAGCGCGCCGACGTACCCGCGCGGCGCCTCGAGGACGCCGCCGCGGCGGAAGCGGACACGGCAGACGCCCTCGCGCCCTTCCGGGATCGGGCAGCGGTGCCCGCAGGCGTGGCAGCGCAGACGGCCGTCGGGCAGCGTCTCGGTCAATTCGGGGGCGGCGGGCGCGGTGCGCCGCGAAAGAATCTCGGCCAGGGAGGAAGGCGGCGCCGCGGTCATGGGAACGTCCTCGCCGAAGAGAACGCGCGCTCGTTCCCCGAAATGCCGGGCGGCTGGGCTGCGTTATCATCGGCCGGTCGCATGAAACGCCGCTCCCCCATCCTCTTCGGGATCCTGCTCCTGGTTCGCGCCGCCCTCGAAGCCCAGACGACGAACACCCAGCCCGGCGGCGTTCTCTTCCCCACCCAGAACAGCGCTCACGTCAACGGCGTCACCATCCAGGAAACCGCCGACGGGACCGTGTGGTTCCTCGAGTCCTCCGCCGACATCATCGCCCGCCTCAAGGACGGCGTGATGCGGCAGTGGCAGATCCGGTCGACGGCCAACCTCGGCGCCAATCCGGTCGTCTTCCAGATCGACGAGATCGACGGCGACATCATCTGGTTCATCGAGAGCGGCGAGAGCCTGATCCCGGCCGGAACGTGCGGGTACGCGCGGCTGGACACGTCGACGGGCCAGCTGACGGAGTGGGTCGTCCCCGGGACGATCCCGGCCACTTTCTACCGTTCCCCGGACGGGCTGAAAGTCTGGCTCCCGCAGAGCGCCGCCATCTTGCAGGAGCTCGAGTGCTCCGACAAGGTGACGCCGTTTACCAGCTGCGCGCCGGCGAACATCCAGGTGACCAACTGGCGCTCGTCCGCCACCTATGCCTACGCCGACATGGTCGTCGCCCCGGACGGCGCGTTCTGGCTCATCGATTTCGGCAACAACCGGATCGTGCGCTGGGTGCCCGAGGCCCCGACCGAGACCTCGTGGACTTTCTTCCCGCTCACCTCCGGGCGTTTGAACCCCTCGCAGCTCGCTTTCGACGATCAGGGAATGTTGTGGATCACGGAGCGCTCGGGCGATCGCGTCGACCGCTTCGACCCGGCGACGAACCTCCTCTCGACCTACACCGGCATCCTCGCCCCGATCCACTTCGAGATCTTCCAGGGCCGGGTCTACATCACGTCGATCGAGACGACGTCGCAGTTGACCGTCCTCGACCCGGCGCTCGCGGTTCCCGACGGCACGCTGACGCTCACGCCGTTCACGTTCTCGGTCGGCTCCGCGCTCACGACGATCCCCGTCACGCAGCTCCAGTCGGTCGTCGTCCCGACGGACTTCACCTCCGCGCCCGCGACGATGGACCCGACGCAGTTCACGATCACCAATCCCGTCCCGGGCAACCTGACGATGACCTTCCCCTCGAGCAACACCTACGGGATCGAGGTCGTCGGCGGCCGCATCTGGGCCGGCACCGACGGAAACCTCGCGGCCTTCAACGTCCAGACCGTCGGCGTCCCGACCGACCGGTCGGTGCCGATGGCGACGACGCTCGCCGGCGCGGCCGACTCGAGGGTCCGCATCGACACGACCGTGTCGAACAGCGGGACCGCCACGATCAGCGGGGCGGGCTACTACCTGTACTCGCCGGCGCAGCCGACGCCGCGGCTGACGTTCCAGATCGCCTCGGGAGGCACGACGCTCATCCCGGACAGCTTCGGCACGCTCGCGGGCACCTCGACGCTTCTGAACGGCCCCATCCGCCTCGGCCTGACGTCCGGCGACCCGACGCTCCTTTCGGCCACCGTCCGCTCCCTGCGCACGCAGCCGGATGGCGGGACGTTCGGCTACCTGCTGCCGGCGCAGACGACCACGACGTCGCTCCAGAAAGACTCGGTGACCACGCTCTTCACGGGCGCCGAGACCGGGGACGTCTCGATCCTGAATCTCTACTCGCTCGACGACGCGAAGGCGACGCTGACGCTCTTCGGCCCCGACGGGACGATGCGAGCAACCCGGAACTTCGACGTCGCCAAGAACGCGTCGCTCTCGTTCAACCCCGCCGCCTCCGCGTTCGGCACGACCGCCGAGCCCGGCGACGCCGTCGTGATCGACGTCACCAGCGGCACCCTCCAGAGCTCGGTGCTGGTCTTCTCGGCCGGCACGACCGACGTCCTGCCGTCGCTCCCGGCCGCCGCCTCCGCAAACGCCGTCATCCCCTGGGTCGGGGACTTCCCCAACGGCGACCGCTCCTTCGTCTCCGACCTCTACCTCTCCAACCCGTCCGCCGACACCGCCGCGCAGGTGACCGTCACGTTCTACGGCATCGGCGTGCCGCCGTCGGCGCCGGCCAACGTCCTGCTCGACCCGCTGCAGACGCTGGCGATTCCCGACGTCCTCGCCGCGCTCTTCGGCGTGACGGCCGGCGGCCAGGGCGCGCTGACGCTCACGGCGAACGTTCCGGTCGCGGCCTCCGCTCGGGTCGCGACACAGGTCGCCGCCGGCGACTACGGCACCTTCGCCAACGCCCTGGACGCCAGTGCCGGCGCGACCGCCGGGCATCCGCAGTCCGCCATCGGACTCCCCCAAACGGCGACGCGCAGCGGCCTGCTCCTCTTCTTCAATTCCGGAGCGGCGGGCACCGCGACGGTCACCGGCTTCAAGGCCGACGGCACGACGGCGGGAACGCTCCCCGTGAATCTCGGCACGAACCAGGCCGCGGTCGTCGGCCCGGTCTTCGCCGCCCTCGGCGTCTCGAACCAGGAGGCGGGGCGCGTGCGCCTCGACGCCGCCGCGGGGATGACCGTCTTCGGCTGGGCCGCCGCCGTCGACGGGGTGACCGGCGACATCGACCTGACCCCGCTCCAGTAGCGCGCTCCGGTAAAATCCGGAGGTGCCTCCCGTCAGAACCGTGGTCCGCGGCTCGGGCATGTCCGTGCCCGAGGGCGTCGTGACCAACGAGCGCCTGTCGCGACTCATGGACACCAACGACGAGTGGATACGCCAGCGCACGGGAATCGCCGAGCGGCGCTTCGCGCGGCGCGGCCAGTCTTCCTCGGTGCTCGGCGCCGAAGCCGCCCGACGCGCCCTGGCCGACGCCGGCCTCGAGCCCGGCGATCTCGACCTCCTCGTCTTCGCCACGATGACGCCCGATCACTACTTCCCGGGCAACGGCGGGCTCCTCGCCCGGGCGCTCGGGCTCGACCGGACGCACGCGATCGACGTCCGCATGCAGTGCGCCGGCTTTCTGTCGGGACTCCAGGTCGCCGACGCCTTCATCCGTTCGGGCGCCGCGCGCCGCGTTCTGCTCGTCGGCGCGGAGTGCCACGCCTCGCTCTTTCCCTGGAAGGACGAGGACTGGGCGGTCCTGTTCGGCGAGTCCGACGGTCCCGTCCGACCCGAGGCCCGCGCCTGGGGCACGCTCCACCGCGACCGGGCGGTCCTCTTCGGGGACGGCGCCGGCGCCTTCGTCCTCGAAGCGCACGACGCCGACGACGGCCGGGGGTTCCTCGGCTTCCTGATGCGCACCGACGGCAACCACTGGGACAAGCTCCACGTGCCCGGCGGCGGCTCGGCGAGCTTTCCCTACTTTTCGCCCGCGATGTTCGAGGAGAACCGGACGGTCCCCGTCGTCGAGGGACGCCAGGTCTTCCGCCTCGCGACGACCGCCATGCCCGAGATCGTCCGCGAGGTCCTCGCGCTCCACGGCGCGGCGCTGTCGGACCTCTCGGTGCTGTTGATGCACCAGGCCAACCTGCGCATCAACGAGGCGGTGCAGAAGAACCTGGGGCTCTCGGAATCGCAGGTCTTCCACAACATCCAGAAGTACGGCAACACCACGGCCGCGACGCTGCCGCTCGTGTACCACGAGGCCCGCGCGGCGGGCCGTTTCGGGCCGGGGGACCTCGTCGGGTTCACGGCCCTCGGCGCCGGACTGCACTGGGGCGCCGCGCTCCTGCGAGCCTGAGTCACGCGCGCCCGCATGAGCCCCGCGCCGCCTTCTCCGCGCCGGAAAGAGCCCGAGCCCCTTCCCGGCTGGCTGCTCGCCGCGTGGCTCGTCACGGGCGCGATCCTCGCGCTCGTGGCGGCCGCGGCGATCCGCAGCGAGCACCGCGCCGCCCGCGCCCAGTGGGAATCGCGCCTCGGACGCGCCGCCGACGACCGCCTCGCCCTCGCGGCGCGCGCGCTCGCCGAGTGGCGCGGCCAGGTTCACCTTCTCGGCCAGGCCGAGAGCGTGCGCGCGCTCCTCCCGGGCGTCTCGGCGTTCGCCCGGTCCGCGCACGATCTCGCGCCGGCTCGCGCCGCGCTCGAAGAGTCGGCCCGGCTCGAAGGCGGCGGCGCGGGCGCCTCGGTCGCCGACCAGTCGGGAAACATCGTGCTGGCGTCGACGGCCGCCGTACGCTCCGAGGCCCTCGAACCGGCCCGCGCCGCGATGGCCGAGCGCCGCCCCGTGATGCGGCGGATCTCCCCCGCGGGCTCCGACGCGCTCGACGTGGAGATCGCCGAGCCGGTGCTCGGCGACGGCGGCCAGGCGGCGGGCGCCGTCTTTCTCGTCGTCGACGCCCGCCGCGCGTTCACCGACCTGTTCCGGCTGACGCGGGGGCCCGCGGCCGAGAGCCTCTTTCTCGTCGTGCCCGAAGGCGAGACCCTCCTCGTCGTCGCCGCGGGCCGGCCTCCCGGCGGGAACGCCGACCGCCTGCCCGCCGCCGACCGCGCCACGTTCGCCGCCGCCGCCGCCGCCGCGCCGCGGGTCGACGGCGAGTTCACCGACGGGCTCGGCCACCGGGTGCTCGCCGCCGCGCGACGCCTGCCCGAGCTCGGGTGGGCGATCGTGATCGAGGTCGACCGGGATTCGGCGCTCGCCGACGCGCGCCGCCACGGTCTCTGGATCCTGCTCGGCGCCGGCAGCGCCATCGCCGCGCTCTTCGCCGCGGCGCTCGCGTGGCGGCGCACGCTCCGGGCCCGCTTCTACCGTCAGGTCGCCGAGCGCGACGCGCGCTACCGCGTCCTCCTCGAGCAGACGCAGGAGGCCGTGGCGGTCGCCGTGAAGGGGCGCGTCGCCTACGCCAACCCCGCCTGCGTCGAGATGTTCGGCTACCAGAAGCCGCTCGTCGGCGTGCCGCTCACGATCCTCTTCGCGCCGGCCTCGCGCGAGCAGGTCGACGAGATCGTCCAGACGCGCCGTCCCGACCTCCCGGCGCCCGAGCTCTACGAGGCGGTGGGCCTGCGCGGCGACGGCGCGACGTTCGCGATCGAGGTGCGCGTGACGCCGGTCGAGTTCGAGGGGGAGCCGGGCTTCCAGACCATCCTGCGGGACGTCACCGAGCGCAAGCGCATGGAGGCCGAGATCCGCGAGTCGGAGGAGCGCTACCGGACTCTCTTCGAGCGCAACCTCGCCGGCGTCTACCGCTCGACCCCCGACGGACGCCTCCTCGAGTGCAATCGGGCGTTCGCGCGGATGATGGGTTACGCCTCCCCCGCCGAGGCGATGGCGCAGCCCGGGCCCGCCTTCCATCCGAGCGCCGAGGCGCGGCAGACGTTTCTCGACGCCCTGCGGCGCGAGGGCAGCCTCGTCAGCTACGAGAGCCAGGTCCGGCGCAAGGACGGAACGCTCCTGTGGATCGTCGAGAACGTCTCGCTCTTCCGGTCGGACGAGGACGGCGAGGAGATCCTCCTCGGGACCGTCTTCGACATGACGGAGCGAAGGCGGCTGGAGGAGCAGCTTCTGCAGTCGCAGAAGATGGAGGCCGTCGGGCGCCTGGCCGGCGGCATCGCCCACGACTTCAACAACCTCCTCACGGCCGTCGCCGGATACAGCGAGCTGCTGCTGCGCGAGCTTCCGGAGGGCGACGCCCGGCGCGAGAGCGCCGAGGAGATCCGCCAGGCCGGCAACCGCGCGGCCGCGCTGACGCAGCAGCTGCTCGCCTTCAGCCGCCGCCAGGTCCTCGAGCCCCGCGTCCTCGACTTGAACGCCGTCATCGCGGGCATGGAGAAGATGCTGCGCCGCGTCATCGGCGAAGACATCGAGCTGACGACGGCGCTCGACCCGGAGCTCTGGCGCGCCAAGGCCGACCCCGGCCAGATCGAGCAGGCGATCCTGAACCTCGTCGTCAACGCCCGCGACGCGATGCCGCGCGGCGGACGCCTCACGCTCGAGACGGCCAACGTCGAGCTCGACGAGAAGTTCGCCGGCCGCTACGCCTCCGTCCAGCCCGGGCCGCACGTCATGCTCGCCGTCTCCGACACCGGCATCGGCATGGACGCGGACCTCCAGGCACGGCTCTTCGAGCCGTTCTTCACGACGAAGGAGCACGGCAAGGGAACCGGCCTCGGCCTCTCGACGACCTACGGCATCGTCAAGCAGAGCGGCGGCTCGATCTGGGTCTACAGCGAGCCCGGCCACGGGACGACGTTCAAGATCTACCTGCCGCGCTGCGAGGAGCCGCTCGAGGAGCCGCACGCGGCACCGCCGGTGCGCGAGACGGCGCCGGGAACCGAGGCCGTGCTCCTCGTCGAGGACGAGCCCGAGGTCCGCCGCCTCGTCGAGAAGCTCCTGCGGCTGAAGGGCTACCGCGTGCTCTCCGCCGCGAGCCCGGCCGAGGCGATCGCGCTCTCGCGCCAGCGCGTGGACGCGATCGATCTCCTCCTCACCGACGTCATCATGCCCGGGATGAACGGCCGCGAGCTCGCGCGCGTCCTCGCGCCGAGCCGCCCCGCGATGAAGGTCCTCTACATGTCGGGCTACGCCGACGCGGCGATGAACCAGCACGGGATCCTGCCGCCCGGCACGGCCTTCCTCTCCAAGCCCTTCACGCCCGAGGTTCTCGCGCGCAAGGTCCGCGAGGTCCTCGACGGCCCGGCGGCAACCTGAAGACTTCCTCAGGCCGGAGACCGCTCCGGAATCCGGCTCGTATCCTCGACCTTTCGACGGGAGGCTCGACGATGCTCGTGCGCCGAACGACCCTGGGGGCGGCTCTCGGAGCCGCGCTGCTCCTGGCGACGCTCCTGCCCGCGCAGGAACCGACGCCGCCGCCCGCGCCGGCCCCCGCGCCGTCGCCGACGCCCGCCGCCGTCGCGGCCGAGCCGTCCCCCCTCGAGGCGCTCCGCGAGCCGGTGGCCTTCCGGCCGATCGAGTCGAACGTCATCATCAACCTGCCCTCCGTCGAGGTGCCGACCGCGAAGACGCTGACGTTCCTCATCACGCACCGCTTCGTCCAGCGGATCCAGGAAGGCGACATCAACAACTTCTTCACGCTCGACAGCGGGAACACCTGGGGCTTCGGCCTCTGGTATGCGCCCGTCAGGAACCTGAACGTCGGGCTCTACCGCACGTCGGACCTGAACACCTACGAGGGCTCCGCGCAATACCAGCTGCCGTCGCTCGGCGGCTTCGGGTCCTCGCTGCGGGTCGGCGAGGACTGGCGCACCGAGCCGGGCGTCGCGAGCCCGAAGTCGAGCTTCTTCGCCCAGGCGGTGCTCGCGTACTCCTTCGGGCAGTACGTGCGCCTGACCGCGGTGCCGACGTACCTGCAGGACACCAACGGCTTCCCGATCTTCGTGCAGCAACCGATCCCGGGGGACCAGTCGTGCGTCTTCGTCCCCGACCAGTTCAACCCGTACCGGTGCTCCGGTTACTACAAGAACGTCTTCAACGTTCCCATCGCGGCGTCGATCGCGATCACGCACTCGATCACGGTCCACGGCGAGGTCATCCCCAGGCTGTCGAAGGTCAACTCGAACGGCGTCGGCTGGAGCGTGACCGTGGAGAAGTCGCTCCTGCGGCACCGGTTCGCCTTCTTCGCCGGCAACCAGCGCCAGACGACCGTGGACGAATACATGCAGGCCGTTCCGCTCGGCCGATCGGCGAGCAACGTCTACCTCGGCTTCAACCTGTTCCGGGCCTGGAACTTCAGGTGACTTCGCGCGCGCGGGAACCGCGGCGCGGAAAGGCATCCCGGGGCCCGCACGGCCGAGGGATTCCTTTCTGAGCGACACCCGGACTCCCGAGGGATCCCTCGCCGGGTTCGGGAGGACAGGATACGTTTCGCGCATGCCCGAAGTTCCCGAGCTCGTCGTGCCGCGCCTGGCGGCGACCGACCGCCTCGTCGCGCTCGACCCGGTCTGGCTGCGCGA
>Ga0335070_10007219_pt1 | contig 13026 bp, 11 predicted proteins | sample Lox_Sample_13_FD_206722 | JGI IMG/M metagenome (GOLD analysis project Ga0335070, IMG submission 206722) | Soil microbial communities from Loxahatchee National Wildlife Refuge, Florida, United States - Lox_Sample_1.3 | ecosystem: Environmental > Terrestrial > Soil > Wetlands | place: USA...
TCGGGTTGTGCTTCTGCAACACCTTCGTGATCGCCGCCGTCAACGTCGTCTTCCCGTGATCAATGTGCCCAATCGTCCCTACGTTGCAGTGCGGCTTTGTCCGTTCAAATTTTTCCTTCGCCATTTCCGTTTTCCTCTGTAGCGCCGGCGTCTCGCCGGCATTCGTCCTTTACAAACAACGAGAAACCAACAACCGCGTCATTTGCTCGCCGTCTTTCCCTGCGTCTTGGCGATGATCTCTTCCGAGACCGACCGCGGCGCCTCTTCATACCGCGCAAAGTGCATCGAGTAGGTCGCGCGGCCCTGGGTCGAAGACCGCATATGGGTCGCGTAGCCGAACATCTCGGCTAGCGGCACGATCGCCTTGATCACCTGCGATCCGGCGCGATGCTCCATGCCCTCTATCCGGCCGCGGCGCGAACTCAGGTCGCCCATGATGGCGCCTGCGAAATCTTCCGGCACCACTACTTCCACCGACATCACCGGCTCCAGGATCACCGGACTCGCCTTGCGGGCCGCTTCCTTGAAGGCCATCGAACCGGCGATCTTGAATGCCATTTCGTTCGAATCGACATCGTGATAGCTGCCGTCGTAGAGCGTCGCCTTGATATCGACCATCGGGTAGCCGGCCAGAACTCCGCCTTCCATCGCTTCCTGCATGCCCTGGTCGATCGGCTTGATGTACTCCTTCGGCACCACGCCGCCTACGATTTCGTTGATGAATTCGTAGCCCTTGCCGGGTTCATTCGGCTCCAGCCGGATTTTCGCGTGCCCGTACTGACCGCGACCGCCCGTCTGCCGGATGTACTTGCCTTCGGCTTCCGAATGCTTGCGAATCGTCTCGCGATACGCGACCTGCGGCTTGCCAACGTTCGCCTCGACATTAAACTCGCGCATCATGCGGTCGACGATGATCTCGAGGTGCAACTCGCCCATGCCGCTGATGATGGTCTGTCCGCTGTCGGGATCGGTGTGAACCTTGAAGGTAGGATCTTCCTGCGCCAGCTTGCCCAGCGCGATGCCCATCTTTTCCTGGTCGCCTTTGGTCTTGGGCTCGACTGCAACTGCGATCACGGGCGCCGGGAATTCGATCGACTCAAGCAGAATCGGGTGCCGCTCGTCGCAAATCGTGTCGCCGGTCGTGATGTTGCGCAGGCCGACGCACGCGCAGATGTCGCCCGCCAGGATCTCGCTGATCTCCTCGCGCTTGTTGGCGTGCATCTTCAGCAGGCGCCCAATACGTTCACTTCTGCGCTTGCCAGGGTTGTAAACCGAGTCGCCTGTCTTCAACTGGCCCGAGTACACGCGGATAAACGTAAGCTGGCCGACAAACGGGTCGGTCATGATCTTGAATGCCAGCGCGGAAAACGGCTCTTTGTCGTCCGCCTTGCGCAGTTCCGATTTTTCCGTCTCGGGATTAATGCCTTCCACTGGAGGGATGTCGAGGGGGGAGGGCAGGAAATCAACGACCGCATCGAGGAGCGGCTGCACGCCCTTATTCTTGAAAGCCGTTCCGCAGATTACCGGAAACACCTTCAGCGCGATCACGCTCTTGCGCAGGGACTTTTTCAGCTCTTCGGGCGACATCGGCTCGCCTTCCATGTACTTATGGAGAAGATCGTCGTCGTTTTCGACGATGGTCTCGACCATCTGGTTATGGAAGGCGTTCGCTTTCTTCTTCAGCTCTTCCGGAATCTCCTCGACCACGTACTCGGCGCCCATGGTCTCGTCTTTCCAGAGAATCGCCTTCATGTCGAAGAGATCGATGCAGCCTTTGAACTTGTCTTCTTGTCCGATTGGAAGCTGAATGGCGACGGGGCGGGCGTTCAAGCGCTTGCGGATGGTGTCGATGGCGTGCTCAAAATCGGCGCCCATCTTGTCCATCTTATTAATGAAGCAAATTCGGGGGACGCCGTACTTGTCGGCCTGGCGCCAGACGGTTTCCGACTGCGGCTCGACGCCATGAACGGCGTCAAACACCGCACAGGCACCGTCCAGCACGCGCAATGATCGTTCGACCTCGGCGGTGAAATCGACGTGGCCGGGCGTATCGATAATGTTGATGCGGATGTCGCGCCAGGTGCAGGTCGTGGCGGCAGACGTGATCGTAATGCCGCGCTCCTGCTCCTGCTCCATCCAATCCATGGTGGCCGTGCCTTCATGGACTTCACCGATGCGGTGCGTCCTGCCCGTATAGAACAGGATGCGCTCCGTCGTCGTGGTCTTGCCGGCGTCGATGTGCGCCATGATGCCGATGTTCCGGCAACGCTCTAATGGGACTTGTCTGGCCACTTTATTTCTCTGTCTTCTTTCTGGGGCTCAAAAAAACAGCTCTTTAGCAATTAGGCTCTACGCGACGCCTTACCACCGGTAATGAGCGAACGCCTTATTGGCTTCCGCCATGCGGTGCACATCTTCTTTCTTCTTGATGGCCGCGCCCTTGCCGTTGGCGGCGTCCAGCAACTCGTTCGAGAGCTTGTCGATCATGCCCTTCTCGCCGCGGTCGCGCGCGTAGCTCACGATCCAGCGGATCGCCAGCGAGGTTCGACGGTCGGCGCCCACTTCGATCGGCACCTGGTAGTTCGCGCCGCCCACGCGCCGCGTCTTGACCTCAAGCAGCGGCTTGGCGTTCTCGACTGCTTTCTTGAACAGCTTCAAGGCCTCGTCGCCGCCCTTTTCCTGCAGCTTCTCGAGTGACTTGTAGAAGATGCCTTCGGCAGTCGACTTCTTGCCCTGCCACATCATCGAGTTGATGAACTTCGTCACCAGGTCCGATCCGTAGACCGGATCCGGTTCCACCGTGCGCTTCGCGATATGTCCTTTACGAGGCATTTCAGCTTCTAGCTCCTGGCTGCTAGCTTCTAGCAAGCCGAAGACGCGGCAAGCCGCGTCTCTACTACGCTTTCTTCTGGCGCTTCGCGCCGTACTTCGAGCGGCCCTGCTGGCGGTTAGCGACCCCGGTCGCATCCAGCGTGCCGCGCACCACGTGATAACGCACACCCGGCAAATCCTTTACGCGGCCTCCGCGGATCAGCACAATCGAGTGCTCCTGCAGGTTGTGGCCGACACCCGGGATGTAGGTGGTGACTTCAATGCCGTTGGTCAGGCGAACGCGCGCCACTTTGCGCAGCGCCGAGTTCGGCTTCTTGGGCGTCTGGGTGTACACGCGCGTGCAAACACCGCGCTTCTGGGGACACGACTGCAGCGCCGGACTGGCCGTCTTATACCGGGGCCGCTCGCGGCCCGCTCGCACTAGTTGATTGAATGTCGGCACTCTTTGCCTCTCCTCAGGCCGCAGCCTCCTGCGCGAGGCAGGCTTTCCCGCCTCACGGTCTGGCACAGGCTGCGACGCCCAGCCATACTCTCCCGCGCATAATGCCGGTGAGAAATTTTCGGTTACCCGATCTGACTAATGGCCGACGACGGTGACGCCACGCCTAACCATTTCCGGTCCGGAGGCGCTCCGTTTCGTCTGCTTTTCCCGCATAGCCTCGCGTGATTCCCACACTGCCGGGCGCTAAGGTGTTCGCAGGACGTTTCAGCGAGGGCGTACTCGATCTCACAACCGACCGAAGTCCGTATTTCTTCAAAGCTCAGCCAAGAATTTCCCGGAACTTGTTGCTGCCGCAGGCTGCGAACCGCAACAAGCCACCGTCATACAGGCAAGCCAGACTTAACTCGCGGAACCTTAAGATAATAGCAACTCACCTGCACATCGTCAACCACTCTTGGACGCATCTCAGAAATCAGGCCTCGAAGTCGGCAGACTTCGGCGTTCCACGGTTCCACACTGGCAAAATTTTCGAGATTCGCGGGCGCGGTCGCCTTCCGTTTTCAATTTGGGCACTTCGATTTTGGGGATCGTTCCTTGCAGCCTTCGAAATCCCGGAGCTTTTTAGCGTATAAACCAGAGTTTTCAGCCTCGCGCTTGAGACCCGCCTTGCCCAAAATCCCAATGACCTTCTACACTGACAGTTTTCCGCCCCACATCAAGCTCGCGTCTGGTAAACGGCCGCGAGGAGGATTCATGGATCGTTGCAGTTCCCGCGTTCTCGTAACCGTGGCCCTCGCTTCTCTCGCCGCCCTTGCCGGCTGCGTCGGCAAAAGCAGCAATAGTCCCGGCAACCGGCAAATCATCAGCGTGTCGCTGAACCCCACCGGGAATATCTCGATGGACATCGGAGCCGCACAGCAATTCACCGCCTCCGCGAAGAACCGTTTCGGACAATCGATCACCACGGGTCTCCACTACATTTCGAGCAACAACGCCTCCCTGACCATCGCGAACAACGGGCTGGCTTGCGCCGGCTCCTGGGATTCGCTCAGTAATCCGGTCGTATGCACTCCGGGCGTGACCGGAGTGAGCCAGGTGACCGCGGTCGACGACGGAATCAGCAGCCCGGTCACAACAGTGTACGTTCATCAGCATGTGGACAATGTTGTGATTGCTCCCATCGGCACTCCGCAGTTCGAGTGTTTCTCGCAGAACCAGACGTTTCAGTATCAGGCGACCGCATTCAGCAACGGATCGGATATCACCAACAGCGTTGGACCGTTTACATGGGCAAGCACCCAAACCACCGTGGCGGGACTGGACCCATCTGTGACAGGCCTGCAAAACAACCAGGTCCAGTTCATCGCCAAGGATCCAGGCATTAGCCAGTTGTTCGCCAGTGTGTCGGGCGTTACTAGCAGCCCTCTGTCCTACACCAGTTGCTTGATCAGCTACATCCGGCTTCAACTGCAATCGGGCACCGGCAATTCGGTCGACATAACTGCCGGCAGCTCAAAAACCATCCTTGCCACAGCTGTCGATACCCTCGGAAATGTTGTTTCGAAGCCGCCACTGACCTGGACCACCAGCAACCCTGAGGTCGCAACCGTTTCCAGTGGCGCGGTGACCGCCAAGCAGTTCACCGCGGGCGCCTCCATCAGCGCCTCGTGCACGCCGCCAACCTGCAATATCGGAGTGTTGCCGAGCCTTCCGGTGTTTTCGAGCAGCGGTCTGCTTCCGAACACCCAGACCCTCGCGTTTGGCGCGGTGGCTGTCAACGTCACGCAGACCAAACCACCAACGCCAACCGCCTGGGCGGCCACTACCGGATGCGGCGACGCGTTCAATTGCACCAGCGCCCTGTTTAACGTGACGGCGGGAAATACGCCGACCTCCACCGTTGTCGAGTTGCCGAGAACACCGAATTCCATGCAATTTGTCCCGGCCGGCAGCCGCATCTATGTCGGCAGCGATCAAGGTCTCATGTTCGTGGATATTGGAACCACCACAACAGTCGGGACCGTCTCTTCCGCCTCATCGCCCTGCAACATCATTGCCTGCGGCAAGGTGCTTGCGATTTCACAGGATGGCAACCGCGTGGCGGTCTCGGACGTCCCGAACAGCCAGGTCTACGTGTACGACAATGGTCACCCCAGCAATCCTCCGCTTGACCTGCTGATCCCCGATGCAGTCGCCGCTGCCTTTTCGCCCGACGGGTTGAAGCTGTTCATCGTCTCCGGATCGGGCAAACTGTTCGTTTCTTCGACGCTCGATGCGCTGGGCGCAGTCTCAATTGCGCCATCAGCGACGGACACAGCCTTCTCGGCCGACGGTAGCTTCGCCTACGTGGCCGGTGATCCCGGAGCATCGATCAGCGCATACTCAACCTGCTCGCTGCCGGGCGCTCCATCGGTCAAGATCGCGAATGGCGCTACGGCTGGGATTCCGCTTCGGATTTTTCCTCTCCCCAATGTGCAGGGAAGCGGTCCCGCCCTCATTACGAGTGACAATGAGAACCCCGGACGTCCGCAAAATCCGAACCTGAACGCTCCCTCACTTACCCAGAATCTGATTGCGCTGGAGCCCCCAAATATCGAGGTGCTGGCAGCACATTTCACCCAGAATCCCACGACCGATCCGACCGAATTCACCTGCCGCCCGCCGATTGCCAGCGGAGTGACAAATATCTCCACTTCGAACCTTGGCCTGGGAAATTTCACACCGGTTTACATGCAAGTGATTAACAACGGGACGCAGGTCATTCTTCTGGCAAAGAATGTGGGGGCCGTGCTCGTCTTCAACGTGGCCGGTGGCACAACCCAGACCGTTCCGCTGGTCAACAATGCGGTTCCGCTCGCCGCATCCGCGTCGCTCGACGGAAACCAGGTATTCGTTGCCGCCTGCGAGGAGTTTCAGGACAACGACCCGACCAAAACCTGCCTGAGCGGATCGGTGCACATCGTGAATCCGCAGAATGGCGGGGACATTCAGCAGGTGCCCTTCACCAATCCCGGCACCGACAACAGCATGTGCACACGCCAGGACCCGAATGCGCCCCCCTGCCTTCCGGACTTGATCGCCGTCCAGCCATAGAAAACGGGCTCAGTGCAGTAAGGGTCAGGCTTTTGGAAGGCATTGGATTGTGATTTTGGTTTTACTGACTACTGGTTACTGCTTTCAGTCCGCCGCCGGACTTGCGCCGTCGGGCAGTTCTTTGCCGATGCTGTCGAGCACGCCGTTGATGAATTGAACGGACTCGGGCGTCGAGAATTTCCGCGCAATTTCGAGCGCTTCATTGATCACCACGGCGCGCGGCGTCTTCGGATATCCCAGGAACTCGGCTACCGCTTCGCGCAGAATGTTGCGATCGACAGCCGCCATGCGATCCATGCGCCAGTGCTGGGCATGCTTTTCGATCAACCCATCGATCTCATCGGACCGGTCGCAGGCCACTCGGAATAGATCTTCCGCAAACCCGCGCACCTCTTCCTCGACGTTTTTGCGCTCTCCCCAGAATGTTTTTCGGACATTATCAGGCGACTGCTTGCCCATGTCCGCCTGAAAGAGCATCTGTAGCGTGAGTTCCCGAGATTTTCTACGAGTGCCCAAAGTCAGCTTTCAGCATTCAGCTGTCAGCCATCAGAAAGATCTGATTGCCTCAGCTGGCACTTACAGTCTACAAGACATGTCCATGCAGAAGAGAAGAAGCGAGGAGTGTTTAGCGCTGTTTCTTCCTTGTCGAACCTTGGCGAGACTTGCGTCTTCTGGCAGCTGGCGGCTGAGAGATGACGGCTTTCCTGAAACCTGATCCGCGCGACCGGAGACCTGCGTTCAGCCCCGCCATCTCGACCGCCGCCATCGCCGCCTCAAATCCCTTGTTGCCCATCTTCAGGCCGGCGCGATCGATCGCCTGCTCGAGCGTGTCGCAGGTGAGCACGCCGAAAGCGTGCGGCACACCCGTTTCCTGCGCCGACTGCCCAATCCCGCGCGTGACTTCATTCACGATGACGTCATAATGCGCCGTGTCACCGCGCAGCAGGCAGCCAACGCAGATGATGGCGTCATATTTCTTTGTTTCCGCGAGAGTCCGCGCCGCCGCAGGAATCTCGAATGATCCCGGCACGCGCATCAGGGTGATGTTTTCGCTGCGCGCGCCGGTGCGGCGCAACCCGTCGAGCGCCCCCTGTAGCAGGCGCTCGGTGATAAAGCTGTTGAAACGCGATACGACGATGGCAAACTTCTTGCCGGCCGCACTCAATTCGCCCTCGATCGCCTCCGGGGCGTATTCGGGCTGACCATGAATCGTGACGATGATCTCTCCCGGCAGTTCCAACGAAAAACTGCGCTCGCCGGTCTTGGGATTGGCCGAATCCGCCAGGATCTTCAGCTTCCTCTTCTCGGCGATTTCAAACACAGCATCCGGATTCGTGACTTCAAGCACCAGCAAGCGATTCACATCCTTCAACCGCTCGCGTACCTCCGTCGGATAATCCCGCGCCAGCGAATTCAAGCTGAGCAAGCCGAGCGGCGCGGAAAGGATCGCCGACCGTCCATCCTCGCCCGCGACTGTGTCGAACCCGATAGCCGCGAGAAATCCGGCCAGCATCCGCAAATCTTTCGGATCGCCCACGTAACGGCCGATATGGAGAGATTTCAGCATGGATTTATTGATTCGTTGAGTCATCGGGCCATTGAGTCATTGAGTCATTGAAACCCCATCCATCGAGTAGCAGCGAACATTCAATGGCTCAATTCCCTGATTAGTGATCCCATCACCCGATGATCCGATCACCCGATTCCTACTTTCCCTTGAACTGCGCCGGCCGCTTCTCAAGAAACGCCGTCGTTCCTTCCTTCTTATCTTCTGACGAACAGGCCACGCTGAACAAGACGGCTTCGAGATAGAGCGCTTCCGGGAGCGTCATCTCCATGCCTTTGTTGACGGCCTCCATCGCGTACTGCACGGCCAGGGGCGCATTCGCGATGATCTTCGCGGCAATCGCTTCGGCACGCGGAATCAGTTCCGCGGGCGCAGTCACTTCATTCACCAGGCCGATGCGACAGGCCTCGTGCGCGGATATCATCTCGCCCGTCAGCACGTGCTGCATCGCGATTCCCTTGCCAACCAGCCGCGGCAGACGCTGGGTCCCACCGTACCCCGGAATAATGCCAAGCTTGACCTCGGGTTGGCCGAGCCTGGCGTTTTCGCTCGCCAGACGCATCGTGCAGGCCATCGCGATCTCGCATCCTCCGCCGAGCGCGAACCCGTTAATGCAGGCGATCACCGGCTTCCCCAGGTTCTCGATGAGGTTCAGCACCGACTGCCCACGATGCGTGTACTCCTTGCCCGACACCGCATCGTGCCTGGCTAGTTCGCCGATGTCGGCGCCCGCAATGAACGCCTTCTCCCCGGAGCCCGTAACGATCACCACGCGGATCGCCGCATCGTTCTTGATCTCATGAAACGCCGACCGCAGTTCTTCCATCGTCGCCATGTTGAGTGCGTTGAGAACTTTCGGACGATTCACGGTGACGTAGCCGATCGCGTTTTTCTTTTCAAACAGGATGTTTTCGAAGGTCATAAATTCCTTTTCGCGGATTCACGCGGATAAGACGGATCCAAACCTGCCGCGGACGCACGAAGCATGAGCATTCGGGTTCCCTCATCTCGCGGGAAGTGCAGTCGCCGGCGAGTTCCAAAAGAACTTTCTCACCTTCGGCAGCAGCAGCAAAATGGCAGTGACAACGAATCCTGCCGTCACGCCGAATTCGTCATTATCAAGCTTCCGCTCATCCACCATGTTATAGACGAACACAGCAATTACCCCGATATCCGTTGCCAGGGCCAGCACCCAACCCCAAAAACGTTCTTTCCACAGTCCCAGCACCCCGACCAGCGTGACAACCGCCGGGATCCCGAGCACCACGGCCCCGATCATCAGGCCGCGAACTTCGTCGGACGCATCCGGACTGGATAGCGTCTCGTTCGACCGCGTGAGTGCGAGCAAGTAGATCGTGAGCCCAGCCAGCATCACGCCCAGCAGGAACTGCAGCACCATCACAATGGTCACGAGTAAAGGACGCTTCATAGCATTCGTTTTCGCGTTTCTCTGTGCTTCTGTGTCTCTGTGGAGAAAAAGTTCTTCGTTTCAATCCACGTCTGTGCGCTGATCCCCGGAGACGCAGCTCAGAATTTCCCCGCCACCGGATTCTCCGGGTTCGAGTAATCATAGAATCCGCGCCCGGTCTTGCGTCCGTACCATCCCGCCATCACCATCCGCTTCAGCAGCGGAGGCGACGCGAAGCGCCGCTCCTTGAACTCGTCATACATCACCTGCGTGATGTAGTAAGTCGTCTCGAGTCCGACAAAATCGAGCAACGTGAACGGCCCCATCGGGTATCCACAGCCAAGCTTCATCGCGTTGTCGATATCCTCGATCGACCCGACACCCTCTTCATAGGCGCGGATCGCATCCAGCAGGTACGGCACCAGCAGCCGGTTCACGATAAACCCGGTCTTGTCCGACGTGCGCACCGGCACCTTGCCCAGCTTTTTCCCGAACTCATACGCCGTCTCATAGACATCGGGCGCAGTCGCAATCGTCTTTACTACTTCGACCAGCTTCATGAGCGGCACCGGGTTGAAGAAGTGCAGCCCGATAAACCGCTCTGGACGGTTAGTGGCAGCCATCAATTCGGTCACCGAGATCGAGGACGTATTGGTAGCGAAAATTGCCTCACGCTTCACTACGCCGTCGAGCGAGTCGTACATATCTTTCTTCAACTGCACGTTCTCGATGATCGCCTCGATCACGATGTCGGAATCGGCCAAATCCTGCCGGTTGGTTGTCCCCTTCAGCCGCGCGCGGATCGCGTCTTTCTGCTGCGCCGTGATCCCACCCTTCTCCACAGGCCGTTCGCCAAATTTCACCAGCGACTTTTCGATTCCGGCAAAGCCCTTGTCGAGATACTTCTGGTCGAGCTCGAGCACCGTGACGTCGAACCCAGCCATCGCCGCAACCTGCGCAATGCCCGAGCCCATCAGACCGCAACCTAGTACGCCAACTTTTTTGATTTCCATCGAAAACTTCCCTCCCGCGGATCAACGCGGATCATACGGATTAGAAAATCATTTCACCACAGAGACGTCGAGTTTCAAGTTGTGTGAATTCGAGCGAACAAAGGAGCTACCACAATCCGCCACGAGATCAGGAATGAGACAAGCCAGACCGCGCCGAAGAAGAATATCCAGGCGGTCTTTGGGGCACAGAGGCCGAACGAACCTTTCCACAGCGACCATGCGAAGATTGCACCGTCAATCAGAATGACGATCCCGAAGTAAACAGCGCATGTAACGAGACCAAATTTTGCGAGCAAGAACATGAGCTTCCCCGTCTGGTCAGCGGCACTGCAGATTCCTCGCTGCCCGCGGAATGACAAAACTGTAAGAGGTCGCTTTTCTCTGTGCCTCTATGTCTCTGTGGTGAACAGCGCGCTACTGAAACCCTTCCACCACCATCGCGATTCCCTGGCCGCCACCGATACAGGCGGTCGCCAAACCGTACTTCTTTTTCCGCCGACGCAGTTCATATAACAACGTCAACACCAGCCTCGTCCCAGTCGCGCCCAGCGGATGGCCCAGCGCGATCGCTCCGCCGTTCACGTTCACTTTTTCGCGATCCAATCCCAATTCTTTTTCTACCGCCAGGTACTGCGCGGCGAATGCTTCGTTCACTTCGATCAGGTCGATGTAATCGAGCGTCAGGCCCGCACGCTGCAAAGCAATCTTCGTCGCCGGAACTGGACCTCGTCCCATCAATTTCGGCTCGACGCCCGCAATACCCCAATTCACAATCCGTCCCAGCGGATTGATGTTGCGCTTGGTTGCCTGTTCGAGCGACGTCACCACAATCGCCGCGCCGCCATCGACAATGCCGCTCGCGTTTCCCGCCGTCACCGTCCCGTTCTTTCCGAATGCCGGACGCAGTTTCGCCAGCCCCTCCATCGTCGTCTGCGGACGCCGGTGATCATCCTCGCTCAGCATCTCGCCGGTTGGCTCGCCCCTGGAGTTCCGGAGCGGTACCGGCGTCAGTTCTTCGTGCAGACGTCCGGCCTTGTAGGCTGCATCGGCTGCCTGCTGAGAGCGCAGCGCAAACTCATCCTGCGCGTGGCGCGTGATTCCCTGCTGCTCGCCATAAAGCTCGGCGGTATTGGCCATGTAGAGCCCGCAATAGGAATCGAGCAGCGCCACCATGAGCGAGTCTTCGAGTTTGCCGCCGGGCGCCAGGGTGAATCCGTCGCGCCCTCGGATGGTAAACGGCGCCTGCGACATCGATTCCATGCCGCCCGCGAGCACAATTTTCGCTTCTTCGGTCTGGATCATCTGGGCCGCGCTCACAATCGCCTGCATGCCGGAGCCACACAAGCGGTTCACGGTCAGCGCAGGGGTTTCAATCGGAACCCCAGCTCGCAGGCCAACATGCCGCGCCCCGTACAGCGCGTCGCCCGAAGTCTGCTGCGCGTTGCCGAAAACGACGTGATCGAAGTCCTTCGGATCGATGCCCGAGCGCTCGATCGCCGCTTTGCCCGCGATCGCGCCCAGTTCCTGCGCCGAATAATCTTTGAGTTTTCCGCAGTAGCGCCCGAAGGGCGTGCGCACGCCATTGACGATCGCAATATCACCTGGTTTGAGCATGAGGCCTGTTCGATGATAGGAGAAATTATCGGGCTGGAACCCCTGCGATGACTATTGATGAAGGATGATGGCAAAAGTCCAACTCAGCAATGGTCAATCGGACCCAACGAAGCATCCAGCCAAACTTGTTAGTCTAGCAGCGCGATCGAAGGTTGTGCCAGCACGGGGAAGGCAGTGTTGATTTCTGATTGTTGATTGAAGAACCGTGAACCAAGATCACCGCAGAGACGCAGAGAACGCCGGGCAAATGATCGTTGATTTAGGAATGAAAGAGCAATTGACGATTTACGAAGCACAATTGACGAATTAAGAAGCGGTTGCCTTCGTCTTTGCAGTAGACACGGATTCTCCGCAGGGCTTTTTCAATCATCAGTCAACCATGAAGATGGGTTTCTCGGTGTCCTCTGTCTTGGCGGGAGGTCCAGGTCTACGCGACCGCGGCTGACGCCGCGAACTGCGGAGCCTGGCAAACGATTTTGCCCAAGCCCTGCGCGACCGCCTGCTCCAGCGCGACATCGGCCCGATTGACGACTTCGGTGACGATATCGACCGGGTCGAAATGCTGCCGCATCACGGCTTGTGCCAGGCCGGCGCTGAAGTCCACCGCCGTGCCTTTCGGCGAGAACCGGACATCGGCCAGCAACCGCCGCAACTTCTCAACCGCCAGCAGCGCTTCTTTCTCTCCGGTATCGCCGAGAATTAGCGCGACTGTCGTCGCCTGGTAACGGAAGGCTAGATCGTTGGTGCGGATGTTCGCCGAGAACAGCTGCCCGATCTGTTGCATCGTCGTATCGACCGCCTGCTCGCCATACTCTTTCATCAGCACGCTGCGCCGCCCGAAATTCATCAGCAAAACGGTAACCGCCGTCCCCTGTTGCAATCCGCGACGCGTTTCGGCCTGAAGAAGATCGAGATAGGAAGCGCGCTTCAACAATCCCGACTTTTCGTCGGTGACCGAAAGATTTTTTACCAGGCGCCGCAACCCTGCATTGTTCAGCGCGATCACGACCTGATCGGTCAAGGTCTTGAGGACCATCACCTCCGATGGCTTCCAGGC
>Ga0335070_10007220_pt1 | contig 13026 bp, 11 predicted proteins | sample Lox_Sample_13_FD_206722 | JGI IMG/M metagenome (GOLD analysis project Ga0335070, IMG submission 206722) | Soil microbial communities from Loxahatchee National Wildlife Refuge, Florida, United States - Lox_Sample_1.3 | ecosystem: Environmental > Terrestrial > Soil > Wetlands | place: USA...
ACAACCGGCAGGCACTCACCGTCGCGGGCTCGATCGCTGCGTTCTACATGACCTCGATGCTGGTGGTGGCGATCCAGAGGCGGAAACCCTGGCACGCGCCGGCGACCTCCGTGGGACTTGCCGCCTTCGTCGTGGCATCGCTGTGGGTGGTCTGGATCGCAACCCCCCTGTCGAGGCCTGTCACTGCCACGGTCGAGCCGCCGCGCTTCGCCCCGGCGCACCGGCTCCTGTTCGTCTCCTGGGAGGGCACGGACCTGCCCTGGCTGCTCCCCGCAATGGAGAGGGGAGACATGCCGTTCCTTCACACGCTGTGGGAGAACGGGGCGTGGGGACAGCTGAAGACCGTACGACCCTACACGCGCTCCGCGACTCTCGCCACCCTGGTCACGGGTTGCGCGCCCGCCGTCCACGGGGTTCTCGGCAGGCGCTCGTACCGTGTCCCCTGGCTCACCGAGTTGCCGGTCACGCTCCTCCTCGCGGGCCCGTGGCCAGACCCCCACCAGATCCCGTGGCGAGCGTGGGAGCGAGCCGCTGGACTTGCCCCACAGCGGGGTACGCTCTGGCAGACCCTCCTTGCGGCCGGGCGCACCGTGGGGGTCGTGGGCTGGCCACGCTACGCACACGGAACGTGGACCGTCGAGACCCCGCTCAGCGCCGATGTCGCTCCGTTCTCGACGCTGGACGCCAGCCTCCGCGCGGCCCTCGAGCCCGCTTTCCGAACGCAGCCCGACCTCGCCGCGGACGCCCGCAATTCGTTCGCCCTCGCCGCTGCACTCGGAGCAACCGCGGCGCGGCACGTGGCGGCCCAGCCGGTGGACGCGTTGGGAATCGACTACACCCTGGCCGCGCACCTGCGCCCGTGGTGGACCACCGAGGACCCCGGGGGACAGGGTGAGGAGGTACTGCATCAGGCCACGCGCCTCCTCGACGAACAGCTGCGCACCCTCTGGATGGGCATGGGGGAGGACACACTCGTCGTGGTGGTGTCACCGTACGGCCTCGCGCCACCAACCGCGTGGCAGCGCCTCGGGCAGCTCGTGGGCAGGCCCCGGCACTGGGCGGTCTCGCCAGTCAACTCCCCGGACGGTTTCGTCCTCTTCAGTGGCCCTGGGGTACGCGCGGGAAGGCTGCGAGCGAGCCGCCTCGCGGACGTCGCTGCCACCGTGCTCTATCTCCTCGAGTTGCCGGTCGCCCGCGACATGGCCGGCCGTGTTCTGCTGGAGGCGGTGAGCGAGTCGCGCGCTGCCGCCGTCCCCCTCCGCATGATCCCGAGCTACCCTCCTCTGCCCGCCGCGGTCCCAGCCAACTAGAGCTGCCGGTAACCGGCCTGAACGAAGCGCCGCGAGTCAGGTACGCCCGCTGTGGCCAGGCCCCCGTGGTCGCAGTCCTATGGGGCCTTGGATGGCTGCGGGGGAGGCGGTAGGAGCGGGTTGTTGCCCGCGAGAACCTCGGCTGAGGGCTTCGTGTCGCGCGCCCAGGCCGCCGTGTCGCGGATGGTCCGGTCGCTCGAGGCCGCCAACTGGTTCAGGACTGTGAGTGCCTTCGCACGCTGCGCGGTAGTGGCAAAGAAACGCACGAGGCCCAACTCCAAGGTCGCCTCCCCGCGAAAACGCCGGTCGGGGCCGGAGGTCGCGACCGCAACAATCTCGTCCACCTTCTTGTCGGGCAGTTCCAGACTCACATCGCCCGCAGCGCTCGTCCGCACGTAGGGCGCTACGTCGGTCTCCGTGAGGCGCTGCGCGCCCATCAGTCTCTGCGGCGCGGCCTCGCCCAGCGCAATCGCCGCAACCAGCGCAAGCTTCGTGTTGCCCTGCTTGCTCGCAAGATCGTAGATCCCCTGCGTCCCGACTCGGATGCAGGCCAGACCGACAAGGTCAGCGATGATCGTGACGTCCTCCTGGCGCAGCAGACGGCCCATCCGGATCACCCGCCGAAAATCATCCATCGCCTTTGCCGGGTCGGACGCCGCCATGCCGCGGGCCAGCCACGACCTGGCGAAGTTGAGCGGGAGCATCAGGTTCGGGATCTGGGTCTCCCACCCCTTCATGGGATAGATGTCGGGGTAGAAGCGCATCGTCGCCTGGTCGCACCAGGGTTCTGCCTCCAGCAGCAGGGGGTCGTCAGGGGGCAGCACGTCGCCCACACCCTCAGGGCCCTTCACCCGCCGCTGCATCGCCGCCTTCCCTTCTGCCCACCGTGACCCGTTCGGCTTTGCGAAGTCCTTGAACCAGGTCGCGGCGTTCGCCGAGCCGTTGCCGAGGGGCGCCAGGAGGTCCAGGTCGGTCCTGAAGCGCACCGCCCACTCCTTGCTTTCGGGGCAGCTCCAGCAGGGAACTTGGAGTGACTCCGGCGCAAACGCATGCGGCTCGGGCACGGTGGCCGAGGGTGGTGCCGCGACCTTCGCCGCGGGTGCCGACGCACGCGCCCAGTCCACGATTCGGACGCCGAGTAGACCGGCCAGAACGATGATCACGGCAGCCGCCGCGACGACCTGGAGTGATTTCACACGACCGGTTCCGCTGCTCATGACGCGCTCTCCTTTCCCTTGGCGGTCGGCGGCCGAATCGACTGCCGTTCCTCGACCAAGCGGTATGTCTCCACACCGACGAGCGGCTGCACGTTCCCGTCCAGCCGGGGCAGGCGTGCGATCGCCGCCAGCTCGCCGTTTCCCTCCCGCACGGCCCGGGCCGTCTGCGTTCCAGCTCGGGCCGAAGCGGAGCGCAGCTCCGTGATGCCGGCGTGGCAGATCACCAGCACGACGACCGAGACGGCCCAGGTGAGGCGGAGCGGGCGGCTCTCCCAGACCCGGGTCCAGGCGTCGCGCGCCGCCTGGCGCGTGAGGGCTGCCCGCGCGCCAGAAAGTACGCTCTCCTGCAACGCGGGCGCCGGCTCGGGGGGCTGAAGCGTGGCAAGCAGTTTCTCGACGGATCCGGATTCCTCGCTCATTCCATTCCCCCCATGAGCCTACGCAACCTCTCGATCCCCAGGCGGTAGCGGCTCGCCGCCGTGAACGTTGGCACGCCCGTGATGTCGCCGATGACGGCAAACGTGCACTCGGCGAAGTGCCGCAGGTAGATTGCGTCCCGCTGGGCGGGCGGCAGCTGCGCCAGCAGCCTCGAGGCGCGCGCCGCGTCGATCGCGCGGGCGCCGTCCGACTCCGGCGCCGTCAGGAAAGGGACCTCGTCGAGGGGCTCGGTTGCGCGCCGGTTCCTTCGTCTGGTCAGATCGATCGCCACGTGGTGAGCGACCCCCAGCAGCCACGACCTCGGGTCGGAGACCTTGCCCAGTCGATGGCAGCGCTCGGCGACCCGGAGAAACACCTCCTGGACCACGTCGCTGGCATCCGCGACCGATCCCGTCCGCCACAGCGCGAGGCCGAAGATATGCCGGGCCGCAGCCCGGTAGAGCGCCTCAAGCGCGCTTGCGTCGCCGGCAGCCAGCCGCGCGAACAGCTGCCTCCAGGCCTCCGGGGACAGCACCGCCGCAACATCTCCGCGGGGGCCCGCGTTGATCTCCCGCACCTCCGCCACCTCACCCGGGATGTCGTCGGCCACGGCTCCCATGCTAGTGGAGTCGCTGGGAACCTGGTTTCTTGTCACTCCGCCGACGCGTCGGGCTCAGTCGTTCCAGCGCTCCACCATCTGCCCATGCTTTCCCGCAATTTCTCTTCCACCCTAGGCCTTGTACGTGGTCGAGGTCACGGCGCCGCCGTGCCCGGTCCAATTCGTGTGGAAGAACTCGCCACGCGGCCGGTCCAAGCGCTCGTAGGTGTGCGCGCCGAAGTAGTCGCGTTGGGCCTGCACCAGGTTGGCGGGCAGGCGCTCGTGCCGGTAGCCGTCGTAGAACGAGAGCGCGCTGGCCATCGCCGGGACGGGAACCCCGATCTCGACCGCCCTCGCCACCACCCGGCGCCACGCCCCCTGTGCACCCTCGACCTGATCCCGGAAGTAAGGGTCGAGGAGGAGGTTGCCCAGGGACGGATCGCGCTCGAACGCCTCCTTGATCTTGCCGAGGAACACCGACCGGATGATGCATCCCCCCCGCCACATCAGCGCTATCCCGCCGTAGTTCAGGTTCCAACCGTACTCAGACGCGGCAGCACGCATCAGCATGTACCCCTGCGCGTAGGAGGCGATCTTCGCGGCGTACAGCGCACGCCGGAGGTCCTCGACGAACGCCGCCCGCTCGCTGCGAGCCGTGGTTGCGCTCTGCGGTCCGCGAAGTACCTTGGCCGCGGCCACCCGCTCGTCCTTCAAAGCCGATAACGAGCGCGCGAGCACCGCCTCGGCGACCAGGGTGAGAGGGATCCCTATGTCCAGCGCGGAGATCACCGTCCATTTCCCGGTTCCCTTCTGCCCGGCCGCGTCGAGGATCTTCTCGAGGATCGGCTCGCCGTCCTGGTCCCTGAACGCCAGGATGTTGGCCGTGATCTCGATCAGGTAGGAGTCGAGGTCACCACGATTCCATTCGGCAAACACCCGGTGCATCTCGTCCGCACCCAGGCCAAGCCCCTCCTTCATCAGGTGGTAGGCTTCGGATATCAACTGCATGTCGCCGTACTCGATCCCGTTGTGGACCATCTTCACGAAGTGTCCGGCGCCGCTCTCCCCCACCCAGTCGCAGCACGGTGACCCGTCCTCCACCTTGGCGGCGATCGCCTGGAAGATCGGCTTCACGTGTGGCCACGCTGCCGGCGAGCCGCCCGGCATGATCGATGGGCCGTGGCGCGCCCCCTCCTCGCCTCCGGACACGCCCGTCCCGATGTAGAGCAACCCGTTGGACTCGGCCATCGCGACACGGCGCATGGTGTCCTGGTAGTTCGAGTTGCCGCCGTCGATGATGATGTCGCCCTGTTCAAGGAGCGGCACCAGGCGCTCGATGAACGAGTCCACGGGCGCTCCCGCCTTCACGAGCAGCATCACCCGGCGGGGGCGCTTGAGGACGCTGACCAGCTCCTCGAGTGAGTGCGTCCCGATCACCCCTGTTCCCTTGGCATTGCCGTTGACGAACTCGTCCACGGTCGAGACGGTGCGGTTGAAGACCGCCACCCGGAAACCGTGGTCGTCCATGTTCAGCACCAGGTTCTGCCCCATCACGGCCAGCCCGATGAGCCCGATGTCTGCCTTCTCCATCGATTCATTCCTTCCCACCGTGGCGCGCCGAAGCCGGCCCGGTGTTCAACTGGTGCAGGATCTCACCGATCCACCGGGCCAGCAAAACGCCGTCGTGCCGGCGCCCCGGCTGGACCTTCGGGTCGAGCTTCCTCGCGCCCGAGCGGCCATGCCGTGGAAGCGCTCCCGGTGAAACCTGGAGCTGCGGGAGTACGTCCACCGGCTGATTCAGATCCGGCATGGCCACGAGGCGCTCCGGCGCGGCACCTTCACGATCGTGTATGCGCGAGCGGGGGTCTTCGCGTTCATCCGGAGGACGAAGGCCGAGACGTTGCTCGTTGCGCTCAACACCAACGAGCACGCAGTCGCGGTCCGGGTGCCGGTCCCTCAAGGCGTGCGCGACGGCACGTCTCTCCGTCCTATCCTCGCCGAGTACCCCGTCACCATCGCCTTCGGTCGGACCTCACCGCTCGCGCTTGCCGCCCTCTCGGGAGGGGTGTGGCAGGTGCGTTAGCGAGGCAGATCGGCTGTACTTTTGCTCTTGAGTCCCACTAATATTCGCTGGCGTGGAGACAACCAAACCGGGCATGACAGGTCAGGCGACAGTGTCCACCCCTGCGGTTTCTGTCGTCGTGCCGGTCCACAACGAGGCCGACAACATCGAAAGCCTCCTGGGGGAGATCACCGCCGTCCTCGACGGGCTCACCGAGTACGAGGTCGTCGTGGTGGACGATGGCAGCAGCGACGGCACCCCCCGCGTCCTCCAGGAGTGCCTCACCCGCTACCCGAGGTTGAGACCCCTCCGCCACCTGCGCAACAGCGGCCAGAGCGCCGCGATAGCCACGGGCGTTCGCGAGGCTCGCGCCGATTGGATCGTGACGCTCGACGGGGACGGCCAGAACGACCCCGCAGACATCCCCGCGCTGCTGACACGACTTCATGGAGCCGCGCCCGGCGAAGCGCCAGCGATGATCGCCGGTTGGCGGGTGAAGCGGCGCGACACCTGGCTCAAACGGGTCTCCTCCAAGGTCGCCAACGGGGTCCGCGGACGGGTCCTGAACGACCACACGCCGGACGTCGGCTGCGGTCTCAAGGTCTTCAGGCGCGATGTCTTCGTCAAGCTCCCCCAGTTCGACCACATGCATCGCTTCCTGCCCGCGCTGTTCCAACGCGCCGGCGCACAGGTCATCTCGGTTCCGGTGAGCCACCGCCCACGCGCCAAGGGCCAGTCGCACTACGGGATGCACGACCGCCTGTGGGTCGGCATCGTGGACATGCTCGGCGTGGTCTGGCTGGGGAAGAGAATGCGGCTCACGGGCTTCGTGGACCTCGCCGCCGGTGCAACCCACCAGCCACCGAGGAGGAGTGCCGGTGCGTAGCACGCGCCGGGCGTCCGCGCTCGCGTGGTTGGTGGCGGCAGGAACGATCTTCATCGGGCTGGGTTCGCTGCCCCTGATGGACCCGGACGAGGGGCGCAACACCGAGGTGGCGCGCGAGATGAAGGAGAGCCGCTCGCCCCTTGTCCCGCTTTACAACGGGATGCCGTACCTCGACAAGCCCGCGCTCTACTTCGACGCGGTGGCGACCTCGCTGGCCCTCTTCGGCGACACCGAGACCGCCGCCCGCCTGCCCTCGGCGCTGTTCGGGGTGCTGACATTGCTCCTCGTCTGGATGTTCTGTCGAAGGGTCTACGGCGAGCGCACCGCGGCGATCGCGGTCGCGGTAATTGCCACGGCTCCACTGTTCATCGCGTTTTCCCGCACAGTCATCTTCGACATCGCCCTCACGTTCTTTGTCTGCGCGTCCGTCCTCGCCGGGTTCATCGCGTTGGAGAGGGACGGCCAGCCCGGCGCCCCGAAGTGGTACACGCTGAGCGTCGCCTCGGCGGCCTTCGCCACCCTCGTCAAGGGTCCGGTGGGGTTCCTCCTGCCGTTGCTCGGCCTGCTGGCCTACGCCCGCCTCCGCAAGGTCAGAGGCGGCAAGCACTTCTTCTCCCCGCTGAACCTGCTCGTCTTCTTCGTGCCGGTCCTCGCCTGGTTCGTCGCGCTCTCGCTCGCGAGGCCCGACTTTCCGTACTACGGCCTCGTCAAGGAGTCGCTGACGCGGTTCACCTCATCGGCAGAGTTCCGACGCGGCGGGCCGATCTACTACTACATCCCCGTGATTGCCGCGGTCTTCTTCCCTTGGAGCGTCCTCCTCCCCGAGATGATCATCCGCGGCTGGCGCCAGAGGAAGGAGGCTTCGCGCGCGGACGCGATGTTGGCGATCTTCGCGATCGTCGTCGTGATCTTCTTCTCCATCTCGAAGTCCAAGCTCCCGGGGTACGTCCTGCCCGCGGTGATCGCGCTGGGCGTGCTCACCGCCCGGGTGTTCGACCTCGCAATCGACGACCCGGCAGGCGCCCCGTCCCGGTTGGTCCGACGCGGCACGGTGTTCCTCGCACTGGTCTGCGGCGCCGCAGGCGCGCTCCTCGCGGCGGATCGGCTTCGCCTCGTGTCGTTGCAGGCGTTGGTCAACATACGGGATGTCGAGTTCGAGCGCGCGCAGGTGGTCCTCGCGGCGCTGACGGCGTGGTTCCTCGGGATTACCATAGTGGCCGCGGTCGCACGGGCAAGCCGCAGGGTCCCTGCCATGCTGGTGGCGTTCGCGGTGTCCCCGTTCATCCTGATGGCCGTCGGGGCGGCCAAGTTGCCCGCGTACGCCGAGGCCAGGTCCTCGCGCCCGCTCGCACAGGCGGTCGTTCTCAACAACCCCGGGGACGCAGAGGTGGCGTGCTACCGGTGCTTCCCCCCCGGTTTGGCGTTCTACCTGGGGCACCCGCTGACCGTCATCTCGGAGGACGGGCACGAGATACCCAGCAACTACATCGAGTTCGAGCTGAAGAAACCGGGTCCGTGGCCACCGCAGATGGTCCGCCTGGACGCGGCCGACGCCTGGATCGCGTCGAAGAAGGAGCCCGTGTTCATGCTCGGCCGGGGGGTGTCTCCGCATCCCTGGATCGCGGGGTTGGCGTCCGCGCGCGGCGCGGCGCTCCACCAACTGACGCCCGGGTGGTGGGGAGCCTTGATCCCGCCGGTCGGGAGTCGCTGATGTGCGGCATCGCGGGAACCGTGAAATGGGATGCCAGCGCCAGCGAGCCGGCTCGGGTCCACGAGGCGGCTGTCATGGTGGAGGCGGTGGCACATCGCGGACCCGACGACCAGCGCACAGTGCAGAGCGGCGCGGCCGTCCTCGGTGCCGCGCGCCTGGTGATCCGCGGCCTGCAGGACGGCCAGCAGCCGATGGTGCACGAGGCCAGCGGTGTGGTCGTCGTCTGCAACGGCGAGATCGACAACCACCCGGAGCTGAAGGCATTTCTCGCTTCCCATGGGCGGACCGTCAGCGCGAAGAACGATGTGGCGGTGATCGCGGACCTCTACGGGCTGCTCGGGGCGGAGTGCGTCGATCGTCTCAAGGGCGCTTTTGCGCTCGCGATCTGGGACCCGGCCCGCCGGGAGCTCCTCCTGGCACGCGATCGAGCGGGGGAGCGTCCATTGTTCTACGCGGTCGACGACGACGGCGTGAGCTTTGCGTCCGAGATCGCCTCGCTCGTGACGGCTCTCGACCGCCCGCTTCCAAAGGACATGCGGGGGATCCGTGACTACCTGCAGCGGGGCTACTTCGGCGCGCCGCAGTCGCCGTTCGAGAACATCCGGAAGGTCAGACCAGCGGAGGTGATCACCTTCAGCCGCGGCGCCCATGAGCACCGGCGCTACTGGCGATGGAACCTCCCCGCACCGGCGGAGCGGAAGGCCGATGCCGACACTTTTGACCGGATCTTCCGTGAAGCGGTCCGGAGCCAAAGCGACGTGGATGTCCCGTACGGCGTGTTCCTGAGCGGGGGGATCGACTCCTCTCTCGTGGCGGCAGTGTTGCGCGCCCTGAGGCCCGAGTACCCGCTGACCGCCTACACGCTGCGCTTCCACGAGCCGTCGTTCGACGAGGGCTCGTTTGCGCTGCGGGTGGCAGAGATGCTCAAGATCCCGTGCGAGACCGTGTGGGTGAAGTCCCAGGACTTTCCGCAAGAGCTCGCGGGGCTGATCGCGCACACCGGCGAGCCGCTCGCCGATCCGGCGTGGATCCCCGCGGCGCTGCTGGCGCGCCGCGCTGCCCAGGACGCCAAGATTGCACTGGTCGGCGAGGGGGGTGACGAGCTGTTCGGAGGCTACCCCACGTACATCGGGGCGCTCGTGAGTGGTCGCTTCGCCGGTCTGCCGAAACCCATCAAATCCGGTCTTGCGGCGCTGGTAAGACGCTGGCCCCCGAGCCAGAAGAAGATGACGCTCTCCTTCCTACTCAAGAAGTTCGTGGCGGGGGCGGAGCTCGCAGGGATGGCGAGGCACCTCCTGTGGACGGCGAGCATCGACCCGTCCCTCCTCGCGCGCCTGGGCGTGGAGCCCGTCACGCCGGATATCCAACCTGGCCCGGAAGAAGAGGGCCTGCTCGACGCGCTGCAGCGCTACGATCTCGAGAACACGCTCGCCGAGGGCCTGCTCACGAAGGCCGACCGTGCGAGCATGCTCTCCGCGATCGAGCTCAGGGCGCCGTTTCTCGACCCCGACGTGATGGAGTTCGCGGCGGGCCTCTCGGTGGGACAGCGGGTGAAGGGCATCACGACGAAGGTCTTCCTCAAGGACTACGCGCTGCGCTACGTCCCACGGGCGATCGTGCACCGCAAGAAGCGCGGCCTCTCGGTACCGCTCACGGCGTGGCTCCGCGGTCCCCTCTACGCGTGGGCCGAGGGTCTGCTGTCGAACCCCCTGTTCGATCAGGTCGGCATCCGCCGCGCGGAGGCACTGGCCCTCCTGCAGGAACACCGCCAGCTCAGGAGCGACCACGCCCGTCCTCTCTGGACCCTGATTGTGCTGAGCGAGTGGCTGAACTGGGCGGCGTCTCGCGAGCTCGCCTGATTGCCCGGCGAGCGCCGGGGGGTCAGGAGCACGCGGACCAGTCGTCGGGTTGCGTGCCGGACCCCCCGCAATAGAACAAGCGAAGCGGGATTCACTGCCGCGGAGCGCCGGGGGCCCGGGGGGTCAAGAGCACGCGGACCGGCCGTCGGGTTGCGTGCGGGACCCCCCGCAATAGATGGTGCGCCCGGCGCGATTCGAACGCGCGACCTTCAGATCCGGAGTCTGACGCTCTATCCAGGCTGAGCTACGGGCGCACAACTGGGGTGAGCGAGGGGATTTGAACCCCCGACCACCGGAGCCACAGTCCGGTGCTCTGACCAACTGAGCTACGCTCACCGCAAGGCTGGCCTGCCTGAGAGGATTCGAACCTCCGACCCGCGGATTAGAAGTCCGCTGCTCTATCCAACTGAGCTACAGGCAGCTAGTTTCAGGGACGGGTGATGGTCGGGGCGAGAGGATTTGAACCTCCGACCACCTGCGCCCAAGGCAGGTGCGCTACCAGGCTGCGCCACGCCCCGTCCCGAGTTGCGTGAAGCTTCGCGCTCCCAAAGAGCTTTCCCCATTTCCGGGGGATCCCAACACTAGCAACCGGTGCCGGGCCCGTCAAGCTAACGCCCGGCGGGGATGAGGTTTGGCAGGCCCACCTGGGCGATGCGGTGCTCGAGCACCGACCGCTGGACGGCGAACGCCCTCTGAAGCCCGCCCTCCGCCAGATCGAGCAGCCCGTTGAGCTCGCTGCGAGAAAACGGCTCGCGCTCGGCGGTCCCCTGCACCTCGACGATGCCCATCCGGGCGGTGCCGATCAGGTTGAGGTCCGTGGCCGCGCGCGAGTCCTCCTGATAGTCGAGGTCGAGCAGCGTCCGGCCGGCGACGATTCCCGCGGAGACCGCAGCCACCTGGTCCCGTACCGGCCAGCCGGTGAGCGCCTTCTGCTCCTTCAGCCGCAGCAACGCAAGCACCACGGCCACGAATGCCCCCGTGATCGCGGTGGTCCGCGTGCCCCCGTCGGCCTGGAGAACATCGCAGTCCACCATCAGGGTTCGCTCGCCCAGCAGACCCATGTCCAACGACGCCCGCAGGGAGCGTCCGATGAGACGCTGAATCTCCGCCGACCGGCCCGAGACGGACCCGCGCGAGACGTCGCGCGGCGTCCTCTCCTCGGTGGCCCGCGGAAGCATGGCGTACTCGCTCGTCAGCCACCCCTCGCCAGTGTCGCGGAGGAACGGCGGCACCCGCCCCTCGACCGTCACGTTGCACACCACGACCGTGTCGCCCGCCCGGGCGAGGACGCTTCCCTCCGGGTACTTGACGAAGTCCAGGGTGATCTGAAGGGGGCGGGGTTCGTCGTCCCGCCGCCCGTCCCGCCGCTCGAAGGTCGGGGCCTGCACCACGGTTCCTCCCGTTCCAGCCAGCGTAGCGGTCCGCAGGCGTTTCGACAACCTCAACCCGTACGCCCGGGGCTAGTCGGGGAGATCCACCAACTCCAGGTTGACGGCGACCTCCGGGAGGATGAGGCGTGCGATCCGCGTGATGCGCGCGGCGGCGTCGGTAACCAGCAGACGCAGGGAGCCCGCTGCCGGGGCGGATGGCGCGCGCCCCGAGAGGGCCTCCGCCACCTCGCCTGCGACGGCCTCCGCCGAGTCCACCAACCCGACCTTCTCGCCGACCGCCCGCGCGATTGCGTGACGCAGCAGCGGGTAGTGGGTGCAACCGAGGATCAACGTGTCCACGCGCCCTCCGGTGAAAGGCTCCAGGTAGAGGCGGGCCACCTCGTCGGTCACCGGGTGTTCCCACCACCCCTCCTCGGCGAGCGGCACGAACAGCGGGCAGGCGCGCGCCACGACCTCGACCTCCGGGCGCAGAGCGTGCACCGCGCGCAGGTAGGCGCCCGAGGCGACGGTGGATTCGGTACCGATGATCCCCACGCTCCCGGAGGTCCTCGCGACTGCCGCGCGCGCGCCCGGGGCAACAACCCCCACGACCGGGATCGTCATCGCCTCCTCGAGAGCCGGGAGCGCCGCAGCCGAAGCCGTGTTGCACGCCACGACCAGCATCTTGACGCCGTGGCTCGCCAGGAACTCGGCAGCGCGCAGCGCGTACCGCACCACGGTCTCCGCCGACTTGGTCCCGTACGGGAGGCGCGCGGTGTCGCCCAGGTAGACAAAGTGCTCACCGGGCAGGCGCCGCCGAACCGCCGCGAGCACGGTCAGGCCCCCAATCCCGGAATCGAATATCCCGATCGGGCGGGGGTCGGTCACTGAGCCACCAGAGCCGGGTTGGGCAGGAGCGGGCGGGACAGGTCGAGGTGCCCGAGGGTGGCGACCTGCTGGCCACCCAGGAGCACCTGAACCCGCCGCACCCCGGGGCAGTTCGCGACCACGCTGTTGACGGTGCCGTAGACGACAGCCACCTCACCGTCCGTCCCTGCAACCGCATCCGGCGGCGGCGTCGACAGATCGACATACGCGTTGCCGTCGCGGTCCACAAACACCGCCTGCACCTCCGCCGTCCAGGGGAATGCGGGCGCATACCCCTCCCGCGAGCCCGCCACCAACTCCTCGACCACCAGCCGAATGCGCGAGGGGCTCCCTTCCGGCAACTCCGGAACCTCGCGCCCCTCGCGGTGCAACCTCGCGTCGTCTCCCGGAAAGAACAGCACCAGCTTCCCGGGAATCGGCGTCGGAGCAGGGGTCTCCCCGGGTGCGGGCGTCGGAACGGGAGCCGCCCGCCGGCGCGAGAGCGCGACCACCGCCGCAAGTACTGCCACGACGGCGAGCGCCGCGACGATCGGGCGCACCGCTTTCATGGTGTGGGTTCCCCGGTAGGAGCCGGCGCCGGCGTGGGTGAGCGCAGGTACTCCACGATCGCCTCCGCCAGCGCCCCGGCGATCGCGTCCTGGGTGTCGCGCGCGAGCAGACGGCTCGCTTCCTGCGGGTTGGAGAGAAACCCCACTTCGACCAACACCG
>Ga0335070_10007222_pt1 | contig 13026 bp, 8 predicted proteins | sample Lox_Sample_13_FD_206722 | JGI IMG/M metagenome (GOLD analysis project Ga0335070, IMG submission 206722) | Soil microbial communities from Loxahatchee National Wildlife Refuge, Florida, United States - Lox_Sample_1.3 | ecosystem: Environmental > Terrestrial > Soil > Wetlands | place: USA: Florida...
TAAAGTCCCGAGCCAGCTGGACGTTCTCTTCCAGTTGCGCGATCGTGTCGCACCCGATGATCACGGTGCTCACTGGCTGCGAGAGCACGTAGTACATCGCTTCCTTCATTGCCAGCGTCCCCGGACCGGGCGCCGTGCCTTCCCATCCGCCCTGCTGCTGCGGATCGGGCTTCCAACTCGCAAGAATCCGCCCGCGCGCTGGAATCTTCATCCCGATAATCCCAATCTCCTTCTCTACCGCCAGCGGCAGCAACTTCTCCATGAAGCTCAAGTGATGTGTGTCCGCCGCATTCAACGCCATTAAAATTTGTTCAAACGGATAACGCTGCAAGCACTGGATCAGCACATCGGGATCGCGATGCCCGGTGACGCCGGAAAAACGCACCATCTTCTGCTCTCTCGCCTCCTGCATCGCCTCGATCGCGCCGCCTTTCCCAAAGATCCTGTCAACGTCGTCCTGCCCGTCAATGTGATGCAATTGCCATGCATCGACATGATCGGTATTCAGCAGTTTTAGCGACTGCTCCAGAAGTTTCAGCGAGCCGTCGCGCGTGCGATCGTGTGTCTTGGTGGCGAGATACACCTGATTACGCCGCTTCTTCATCACTTCGCCGATGTAGCGCTGGCTCCACCGCAACTCGCCGCCATATAGGGCCGCGGTGTCGATGTAGTTCACGCCAAGCTCAATGGCGCGCTCCACGATCGGAATTGCAACCTCTTCGTTGTTCGGCTGTTCGATCGCGGCTTGCCCGCCGAGGCTGAAAATCCCCACGCGGTACCCGGTATGTCCGAGATTGCGCGTCGGCATGGCGCGCTCGGTCACTGGGTTCATGGGAAGTGGAGGAAACGCTCGCTTGGGCGTGTCAGCGACTGCACCCGCGACTACCGCCGCGCCCAGCACGCCCGATTGCTTGAGAAAATCACGACGCGAAGAGTCAAGTTTTTCTGCCATGTGTACCTCCGGACAGATGAATGCTATGCCCGTGACATTCCGGCGGCAAGGACATGCGTCACCGCGTTCCCAAGATCGAAACGGAAAATAAGCGGCCCCGCACTTTTCGCGTTGCGAGAGGCCTGGACAGAACAAATTACGGATTCACCCAGATACTCGTCGCCACGCTGTTGTTCGTTGGGTCCCGATCGGGTGTCGTCCGGCGAACTCCCTCGGTCGCTTGTGTCCAAACAGACACCGTGGGCAGGACTGTTACCGTCACTGTCTTTCCCGTGCCGGGCGGGATGCTCTTCAGCTTGCAGGTTCAAACGTGCCAGCGTGCAACCCGCGGTCGCCGAGACGAAAGTCGTTTTCTTCGGCAGTGCCAGAACCGCAAATACGTTGGCCGCATCATCGTCCTGAATGTTTACAAAATCGTGCGTCCCGCCGCTCTCCTGGCTTCGTCAAGCCTGCATACCACGCTCAGATTCGACATCCCGGGAGTGAACAGGCACCCGCCGCTTGGAGGCGGGGAAGCCGGTGAGAAAGATCGATAGTGGAAAAGACTTCCCGCCGGCACGAGACCAGCGGGAACGATGCGACTTACTGCACTGTGAAAGTTCCCGGACCCGTCGCGGTTCCACCCTTCGTCTTCAACGTGACTTTCCCGGTCACGGCTCCGGCGCCGACAATAGCCGTCACCTGCGTGTCCGAATTTACGGTGAACGTCGCCTTAACTTTCCCGATCGTCACGCTGGTCGTCTGCTTCAGACTCATGCCGGTGATCGTGACAGGTGTCCCCACGTTCCCGCTTTTCGGGCTGAAGCTCAGGATCGACGGAATCACTTTGTACTTCTGGGGCGTTGACAGGTTGCCGCCTGGCTCAAGCACCGTAATTACGTCGGTGGTCGCGCCCGCTGCGATCGTCGCCGTCATGAAAGCGTCGGTACTAGCGACGAACGTGCCCGGGCCAGATCCGAACTTCACTCCTGTCGCGTTCGAGAATCCCTGGCCGAGCAGGCCGACGGAATCTCCTACCTTGCCCGAGTAGTAAACAAACTGGTTAACATGCGGCTTGAGTCCCGCGTCCAGGCTGTAGATAGCGCCGTAAGCCGTATGGCTTCCGCCATGAAATGCCACGCCATAGATTTTTCCACTGGTGTGCAGAAGCGGGGTCGCAAGCGGCGTGTCTCCGGTTGCCGTCGCAAAATCATGCAGGACTTGGAATCCCGCGCCTTTGGTGCTCACTTTGAAAAGGGTCCCCAAACCATTCGCGCCGCCCACCGACGCGGCGCCGTACAGGAATCCGTCGCTGCCTTGTACAACTCCCGCAAATGGAGTCGCGCCGTTCGAGGGATGGGCGCTATCGAAGTTCACCAGGGTGACAACCTTTCCCGCCGTGCTCATCTGGAAAACCGTGCCGCCGCTCGCGCTGCCGCCCGCGCTTGTCGTTCCGTACAGTTTGCCATCCACGCCTTGGAACAGCGGTCCTGCTGGAGAGACTCCTTCCGATCCGTTGCCGAAGCTGTGCAGAATCTTCAGCTTTTTCTTCGCGGGAGCGAACTGGAAAGCAGTTCCCCGGTTGAAGGTTCCGCCGTACTGGGTCATTCCATAAAGATTTCCATCGGTTCCGACGAGTAGCGGCGAAAGGCTCAGCGCTGGAAGCGTAGCAACGATCGTGAAGGTCCCCGAAGGGGTCAATTTGTACAGGACATACGCAGTTCCGTTGCCAGTCGCGCCGTAGAGATCGCCGTCGGGCGCCTGCACGGGAGGCGTCCGTGGATATGCGCCGTCATTCGTATTTTGAAAGCTGTAGAGCAGCGCCTGCGTTCCCGACGGCGTGACCTTGAAGATCGTGCCGAAGTGGTTCGCTCCACCTTGATAGGTCGTTCCGTAGAAATTCCCATCAAGACCCATGCTCAGGCCTCCCTGGGGATACGCCCCGTGGGTGGAATCGAAGTCGTAGATGTCCGTGTATGCCCCCGCCGGAGTCAGCCTGAAGACATTCCCATTCAAGGTCTTCCCCCCATTTGTCGTCGCTCCATAAATGTTGCCATCCTGGCCTTGCGCCAGCATCGTTGGATACAGGGCGCAACATCCATCGGTGTTATTGAAGTCGTGCATATCGGTGTAGGTTTGAGCTCGAAGAAGTGGGCTAACCACAAACAGCATCAGTGCGAACGTGATGCTGGCATATCGCTCCATCGGAAGAATCCTCATGCTTCTCTCCTTTGAACCAGTCATGTCGAGCTTCGCGGTCGGGTGGTCCCTCCCCCGAGACCACCCTCGCGCAACTGTGCCGCCGGCTGTGTCAGCATCGAGGACCGACGGCCTTGTGTGCCCGGAGTCCCTCCCGGGTTACGTCTAATTGGTAATGCGCAAAGCCGAGGCAACTTGGCTCAATGAAGTTTGCGAAAAATGAAGATGTGACTGGTAGCGACCCTGATAACTCCTGTGTTTTCAGCTTATTGACAAGACAATCGGAAAACGATATTCTTCCCGCCCAATGGCGTCTTCCCTCCCCGGCGCCCAGAAACTTTCATCCCTTGCATCGCGAACCTTCCAGTCCGGTCACGGAACTACTTGTACGTTGGAGGGGAGGGGACCGTCAGGCGCTTGAGCGCCTCATGCCGCTGGTCTACGAGGAGTTGCGGCGCCTTGCCCGCTACTATCTGAGCAGAGAGCGCTCCAATCACACATTACAGAGCACCGCCCTTGTCCACGAAGCGTACCTTCGCCTAGCGGGTCAAGATCCTCCCCAGTGGCAGAACCGGGCACATTTCTTCGGGATTTCCGCTCACGTCATGCGACAGATCCTGGTCGAGCATGCCCGCGGTCACGATGCCGCGAAGCGTGGTGGAGGAGCATGCAAACTCACTCTCGACTCCGCACTCGCCCTCTCCCAGGAAGTTGACGTCGATATCGTTGCTCTCGACAAGGCGCTGGACGAACTTACCGAATTGGATGCGCAACAGGGACGAATCGTCGAACTGCGCTTCTTTGCAGGACTCACGATTGAAGACACTTCGGAAGTCCTGGGAATTTCGCCCGCCACCGTAAAGCGCGAGTGGGTAACCGCTCGTGCCTGGCTTTACCGCGCCATGACCGGAGAGGCGCAGCTATGAATCCCGACCGCTGGCAGCGCGTGAAGCAGTTGCTCGACCAGGCGATCACTCTCGAGGATGGAGATCGGGCCTCCTTTCTCGATCACGCATGCGACGGCGATAGTGAAGTGCGGCGCGAGGTCGATTCCCTGCTCTCGTCGCACGATCTTGCCGGAACTGCCTTCCTGAAAAAGCCCGCGGTCAATTTCAATTCAATCGCGGCGCCGATTCCTTCCGGCCGAAGGATAGGCGTCTATGAGATCGTCGAAGAGATCGGCCACGGCGGCATGGGAGAGGTGTATCGCGCAGTCCGCGCCGACGGCCAATTCCAGAAGGAAGTCGCCATCAAACTGGTGCGCGGCGGCCTCGATTCCAGATCCGTGGTCGAGCGTTTCCGCACCGAGCGCCAGATACTCGCCACGCTTGACCATCCCAACATCGCTCGCCTGCTTGACGGCGGCACGACTGAAGACGGCGTCCCCTACCTTATGATGGAACTGATCGAAGGCGAGCGCATCGATCTCTACTGTGACGATCAGGCGCTCTCCGTCACCGAACGCTTGCGTCTCTTTCGCCAGGTTTGCTCTGCCGTACAGTACGCTCATCAGCGGCTGGTGATTCACCGCGACATTAAGCCCAGCAATGTTCTAGTCACCCAGGACGGCGTGCCCAAGCTGCTCGATTTTGGGATCGCGAAGATTCTCGACGCGCCATCTGGCGCGGAAACGACGATGGCGCGACCGATGACTCCCGAGTATGCAAGCCCCGAACAGATCCGCGGCGAGCCCATTACTACCGCCAGCGATGTCTATTCTCTCGGTGTTGTCCTCTACCAGATTCTCGCTGGACGATCTCCTTATCCGGGCGATACCCGGAGCGCGCTTGACCTTGCCCGGGCGGTCTGCGATATCGATCCGGGACGCCCCAGCACCGTCGTCCTTAAGACTCCGGCGCCGCGCATCGGTGGCCCGGCTCCTGCGGGCCTTCCCCTGAATCTTCCTCGCGAAGGCTCTCGCCTCAAGCTGAGCCGGCGTCTGTCTGGCGATCTCGACAACATCGTCTTGAAGGCGCTCCGCAAGGAGCCGCACCGCCGCTACGCATCTGTGGAACAACTTGCCGAGGACATCCGGCGACACCTCGACGGTCTTCCCGTCACCGCCGTAAAAGACTCCTTCCGCTACCGTGCGGGCAAGTTCGTTCGCAGAAATCGCCTGGCCCTAGCCGCCGCTGCACTCATTGCCGCATCGATCGTGGCCGGCGTTGCCGCAACTGTGCGTCAGGCTCACATCGCCCGGCGACAAGCCGAGATTGCAAGCGCCGAACGCGCGCGTGCCGAGAAACGTTTTCAGGATGTCCGCCAACTGGCAAATTCTCTCATTTTCGAAATTCATGACTCCATCCAGACTCTGCCCGGCGCCACGCCCTCCCGAAAGTTGTTGCTCGACCGCGCCGTGCAATATCTCGACAAACTCTCGCAGGATGCCGCCGGCGATCCCAATCTGCAGCGCGAGTTGGCATGGGGCTACCAGCGTCTCGCCAACGTGCAGGGCGACACCACCCAGGCGAATCTCGGTCAAGTCCGCGCCGCCGATCTCAGCAACCAGAAGGCGACCGCGCTTTTCGAAGCCGTCGCAAAAGCACACCCTCACAACGTCAGCGATCAGATCAACTTGGCGATGGCCTACCGCTGGCGTGCTTTCTTCGACATCTACGAGAATTCGGGTCTTGCGGAAATCAACCGCGCGCTTTCTGTTACGACTCCCTTGTTGCCTCGCTTCCCCGATAATCTCGATCTGAAGCACGAGCGCGCCGAGGAACTGGCGATTCTCGCCGATGTCCAGGACGCCATGGGGGATCGTCTTAAGTCGCTTGAAACCCACCAGCAATGCATCGCGCTTCTTCGACAGATCCTGGCGGCCGATCCCAAGTACCCCGGGATCCGCCAGAAGATCGCGAAGATCGAAATCCAGCAAGGACAGGAATTGGGGCGCTTCGGCCCCAAAGACGAAGCGATCCGAATCATGAATGCGGGCCTCGCCGATCTCGAAACCTTGCTCAAAGAAGATCCGGGCGAGCCCACGCTGATTCGAGAGCTCAGTTCATCGCGGTCAAGACGTGGAGAGGTGGAATTGATCCAAGGCAATGTCGCGGCGGCTCGCGTCGACTTCCAGGCTGGTCGAGAGCGGATGGAGCGCCTCACAAAACTGGACCCCGAAAACAAGACCTTTCGATCGGATGTCTGGATCGCACAGTTTGAAGACGGCCGTGCTATCGCCGTGAGCGGCCACTATGCCGAGGCATTGCCCATTCTCGAACGCGCCTTTCAAGGATATCTGTCGCTTCACCTGGAGGCGGACCTTGGTCCGGGTCCCACCGCCATGCAGGCGTGGATTGCAGAAGCCCAGGTCGGCCTGCATCGCTACGAAGAAGCGCTCAAGAATTATCAGAAAGCGGCGGTATCACTCGCCGAAGACCAGGCGAATTTCGACGATGCCCGCTGTGACCTGGCGATGGTCCAGACCAAGATCGCCAGGACACTCGCAAAGTTGGGCAAGCGAAAAGAAGCTGTCGCGCAATTCCAGACTGCTTTGCAAACTGCCAATCTGCCTTATTCGCTCGAGCATCAGGACATTCCTGCTCTGTACGCGGCCGCCGATGCCTATGAGGGACAAGGCGAAATTGCAGCGGATGAAGCCCGCATCGCGTCGGCAGGGGCGCGATCCAACTTGCTGGGTGATGCTTGTTCCTCTTATGAGAAGAGCCTCGGAATCTGGAAACAAATCCCATACCCATCGCGACTGAGCGGCAACGGCTATCTGGCAGTTGAACCGAGTGAAGTCGCGCGCCGTTTGGCAACATGCAAAGCGGAAATCACGGTGCCAATCTCCGCGACGAACTAAATTGTCATCCTGAGCAAGGCTGAGCATCCGGGAAGGGCCTGATTCTTGCGTTCGGTTCTTCCATCGCGGCTCGGCGTGCGCTCAACCGTAGCACCCCGTGCAATCGTATCCGCACAAGCCCTCACTGCGTCCTCGAAACTTCCTTCTCAGGACGCACGTCATACTCCGGATGCGGAACTCCCATCAGCCATTTGTCGAACCACGCCACGATGTGGTCGAGCCGCTCGACTCGATGCCATGGTTCCCCCGATCGCGAGAGTTCGTGAGTCTCGCGCGGAAACACAACCATCGCGGTCGGCCGCCGCAAATATTTCAGCGCCCGGAACAGTTGTTCACCGCCCGAATCCTGCGGCGTTCGATAGTCAGCCTCGCCCAGCACGAACAGGATCGGCGTGTGGATATTCTTCACGAACGTGATCGCCGAACGGTTTGCATAATCCGCAGGGTCCTCAAACGGCGGGGCCTTGAACCAGCTCGGTTGGAAGAGCGTGAAATCCGCTGTATACCACCATGAGGCCCAGTTGGAGATGTCGCGCTGCGAGACCGCAGCCGCAAATCGATCGGTGTGCGTCACCGTCCAATCGGTGAGCACTCCGCCCCCGCTCCCGCCCGTCACCGCCAACTTTTTGTCGTCGACGTAACCGCGCTTGACTAGTTCATCGACTCCGATCATCAGATCCCGATAATCGTCGCCGGGATAGTGGTACTGGATGATGTTCGCGAAATCCTGCCCGTAGCTGGTCGAGCCGCGAGGATTGATGTAGAGGACGACGTACCCGCGCGCCGCCATCCACTGGAATTCATGATCGAAGACCCATCCGTAGGCCGCGTGCGGGCCACCGTGAATATTCAGGATCATCGGGTATTTCTTGTGTGGATCGAAGTCGGGCGGCTTCTGAATCCACCCCTGAATATCTTTGCCGTCGAAGCTCTTATAGTTGACCTCGTCGGGAGCCGTTAGATTGAGCTGCGACCAGAGCTTTTGGTTGAAGTCTGTAATGCGGCTCTGCGCGCCATTGGCCGAGACCGTGAATAAATCGCCGATCATCACCGGAGTTGAGATGAGCGCGACCATCGTGTGTGCGTCGGGCGTGACCGAAAAATCAAGAACCGCCTGATCGCCGTGCGTGATTTCGGTGACAGAGCCCGATTTCGCGTCGACTCGGATGATCGGTGTGCGGCCCTGCTTGGCGACCAAGTCATACAAAGCGCTTCCGTCCGGCGACCAGTGAAGCGTGCGCCCATTGCCGCCACGCGGAGCCGCATTGTCGCCAAACACTGAATCCCCCACGTCATAGTCATAGTCGGCGGTCAGGTTGCGCGGCTGGGCGTTCACTGCGAGATCCAAGATCCAGACGTCGGGCTGCGAATAGGATCGCACCGGCTGGGTCACCGAACCGTGGAACGCGGCCCGCTTCCCATCAGGGCTGAGCATGAAATCGCCCACGTCCATTGCCACCGTCGTCACTTTCTCTGGCGTTCCGCCTCTTGAGGCAATCGAAAAAATATCGGTTGTTGGACGCTCATAGTAGGGCTCGTCGATGCGCGTGGTCAGAAAATAGATCCGGCTGCCGTCATTGGTCCACCGGATCTCTCCTTCGTCGAAGTTGCCGCTCGTGAGTTGGACCGGCTTGGTGAGCTCGTCAGACGTCGTCGGCACATCAAGCACCCAGATGTGCTCGTGACGCTTCGGATCGAGATACCCCTCGTCATTGCTGCGGTAAATCGCGCGGCTGATGATGTGCACGTCCGACTCGTGATCGCTCCCGGGCTCCGCTTGCTTCGGCACCGCCGTGTTCTTCTCCGCTTCGCCCTTGGCTTCGGGTTTTGCTTCGTCCTTCTTGTGCTGCACCTTATCGAGATCCTCTTGCGTCGTTGTGCTCAGAAATGCGATCCGTTTGCCGTCCGGCGACCAGACCGGACCGGCTGCTCCCTTGGGCAGATCGGTAATGATCCAAGCCTCCCCGCCGGCAAGCGACAGCACGGCAATCTGTGGGGGCTTGGGCTTGCCGCTCTCGTCTTTTTCCCCACCCCGAACAAATGCGATCCGCTTACCATCCGGCGACCAGCGCGGCTGGCCGTCATGTTTCCCGTTGGTCATACGCAAGGGAACTCCGCCGCCGGAAGTTGCAACCGTCCAGATCGAAGTCTCATAGCCAGTGCGCTTCTCATCCACCGTCACCCGCGTGAACGCCGCGCGCGCTCCATCCGGAGACACCTGCGGGTTCGTGAGCCAGACAAAATCGAAGATATCTTTGTCGGTGATGGATCTTTTGCCTTGCTGCGCGTCGACCGGCATCGTGTTGACGAGCGACATTGCCAGGACAGCAAAGATACAGATTTTCATGCGCATCCTCATGGGCCTCCCCGCGCGGCGAATGGGCATTTTGCTATGCCGAGATGATTTGGTCAACGCCTGCCTCGCCGGCCAAGCGCACTGGTATTGGGTATCTCGATATCCCCTATGCCCTCTATGGTAGAGAGTTCCGGTCACAGTGGAAGCCGGGCACCAATTCCCTTCTCAAGTGCCCGCTTGTAGATCAATGGCGCCGTTGCAATGTCGTCGAGTGCGAGCCCAAGATTACAAGCGATCGTTCGCTCTTCTTTTCTCTGCCGCCCCGGCTTGCGGCGTGTGACCAGTTCGCCCAGGTCAGCGTAGATCGACGGAACATCCCGAAAATATCCGATCCCCCGATAATGTTCGAACTGAGGAATATCGTCCGTGCAAAACTTGTCGGCCTCGCGCAGCGCATCAGGATGCCAGTACGAATCGAAGTCCACCAGCGACGCAAAAGCTCCCTCGCGAAACCATCCCGGCTGGATCGTCGCGTGCGGTTTTCGCAAAATCGGCCCAGCCGTCACAACGATGTCGCTGTCAATCACCGCTGCCCTTGCCTCCGCCACAGCAATTACCTCGATCCCGAACCTGGCCTTCATCTCCTGCGCGTAGGCCGTCGCTCGCTCCCGATGTGTGTCGTACGCATAAATCTTCTTCAGCGGGAAACACAGGCCTAACGCCTCGAGGTTGCTTCGCCCCTGCACACCGCAGCCCAGAATCCCGGCTGTTTGCGAGTCTGGCTGTGCCAGATACTTCGCCGCAACTGCTGTCGCGGCGCCCGTCCGCTGAGCCGTGATCCACGTGCAATCCATGAGCGCAATCGGCAGGCCCGTCTCGGCGTCGTTCAGAATGAACACGCCCGAAATGTAGGGCAGGCCGCGCTTGCTGTTCTCTGGATACCCCGCGACCCATTTCATGCCCACCACCTTCTGTCTCGCGATCGCCGCCGGCATCGCGTGAATAAACGCATCCCGCATCGGATGAATGCCGATTTTTGGCGGCATTTCCGTGTGCCCTTCTCCCTTCTCGCGGAACATGGCTTCCACAGCGGCTATGATCTCCGACATGCCGGGGCCTGCCGCCGCCACGTCGGCTCGCGACAGATAAAGCATGCTCTTGCCCAACTGATCGCTCATGCATTCGCCTCTTAAGTCGTTTGTGAGCCGCAGCCTGCGGGAAGCCTCAAGAGGATACAGGCTTTTCACGCCAAATCTCGGAGCAAACCCGGCACTCAGGTTACACTCTAAGAAAGCATTGGGAGAAGCCTTGCTGTGATCTGCTTCCGCTGCGGAGAGAAAAATCCGGAGAGTTATCGTTTCTGCGGGATGTGCGGCAGCCCTTTGCAGAGCATGAAGAATACCGAACCCGCCCGCGCAAACGGTGGTCCGGAAACTGGCTCCCCGAGCGCCGACCGGCGCTCCACCAATTTTCCATTTAGCCGCGCCGAAAAAATCACCAAGCCTCCCACTCTTCCGCGTGCTGAATCGCCTGCGTCGGTGGTCGAACACCCTGTCGCCATCACTCCGGAAGTCACACGCCCCGAGCCCGAAAAAAAGACGGTCGCCATCGCCGGTCCTTCCCTGCTGGGACTCAATGAACCAAGTCTTGATTCCCTGCGCGAGAAAGCTTTCTCAAGCGCCGAGGAAACTTTCGAGCCGGAAACCCGCAAACCGGCCTGGGGACGGGTCTTTGGCATGCTCATTATTTTGGGCGCAGTGGGATTCGCGATCTGGTGGCGCTACTCCGGCAGGCCGCTACCCGACTTGGCGGGATTAAGACGTCCGGCGACCGCACAAGAACCAGCCACGGCCACGCCCCCCTCGAATTCGGGTCCCGCAACCTTGCCTGAAAAGAAGGAAGCACCGGCCCCACCGTCTTCTGAACCAGCTTCTGCCAATGCGGCGAATGCCGCGGGCACCAGTGCAACCACTCCTGCGAGTGCAGAGACTACGTCTTCAACTGAAACGAAGCCGGCAGAATCCAACCCTGCGGATTCAGCGGCCAAGGCTCCTCCCGCGTCCGCCACCCCCGCTCCGGCGTCCTCTGAGAATGCACAGCCCGCATCTCATTCGGCGCTCCCCAAGCCTGCGACCACCGTCGTCGCACGCAACGAAACGCCCACAGCGAAACCGGCCAAGGCTCCCCCTCCCGCCCCCGTTGCCGACAACGGCGATGCGTTATTCAAGAGGGGAGAAGCTTTTCTCTACGGACGCGGCGTTCCCGAAAGCTGCGATCAGGCAGTTAAGCTGCTCAAGGCTGCATCTGACAAATCCCATGCCAAAGCTCGCAGTACCTTCGGAACGATGTATGCCACCGGACATTGCGTCCCGCGCGATCTGCCAAGCTCGTATCGCTGGTTCGCGCTTGCCCTGCGCGTCGATCCGAATAATCCTATCCTGGAAAAAGACTTGAGCGCGGTCTGGAACCAGATGACCCCCCCCGAGCGCCAACTGGCGATGAAAAACCAATAGTCGGTAGCGCCACCGCCATGGATGGCTCCGACAACTTCGACCCGATGCTTGCGCACAAAACTCCAGAGAGACGCGCCTTGTCCGCGTCGCCTGCCTGCAAACTCGAGAAGCTGTCGTCGAATGGGATTGAGCGAGCAGCTAGAAGCTCATAGCTGCTACTCTCCGGCTGGTACGAGGTTCAGCGCCTTCTTGATCGTCCCGCGCTCGGTCATGATCTTATCCTGCAGGAGGGTGATCGCGTAGATCAATTGCTCCGGACGCGGCGGGCACCCGGGCACATAGATATCGACCGGAATCACCTGGTTCACGCTCTGCACCAGCGCGTAGTTGTTGAACACGCCGCCCGAGGTCGCGCACGCGCCCATCGAAATGACCCATTTCGGCTCCGGCATCTGCTCCCACAACTGCCGAATGACCGGTGCCATCTTCTGAGACACGCGCCCCGCGATGATCATCAGATCCGACTGGCGCGGCGACGGACGGAACACCTCGGCGCCGAAGCGCGCAATGTCGAAACGCGACGCACCCATCGACATCATCTCGATCGCGCAGCATGCCAAGCCGAACGTCATCGGCCAGATTGAGTTCTTGCGCATCCAGTTGACGGCGGAGTCGAGCGTCGTCAGCACAATGCCTTCCGGTGTACCTTCGCCGAAGGTTAATTCCTTGACGATTCGCTTGCCATCTTCCAGGTCGATGTACGGGCCAAAACTGGTCTCTTGCGCCATAGCTCTATTTTAACCGATCTCACCAGCCACTCGGCCAGAGCGCGGGAATCGGTAGTGTCCTAAGTTTAGGACAGCACCCGGGAATCCACAACGACCTTCTCCGCATCCTCTGTGTTTCTGCGCTGAAAGAATCTAAGGATTCAGCACGATCTTCCCGAACATCTGGCTCTTTTCCATGTATTCATGAGCCGCGCGCGTGTCACGCAGCGGAAAGATGTGGTCGACGACGGGTTTCAGTCTCCCCGCAAACACATGCCCTAGCACTTCGTGCAGTTCACTCATCGTCCCCATGTAGGAGCCCAGCAGGGACAACTGCCGCGAAAACAAAAATCGTAGGTCAATTCCCACCTGCGGCCCTGTTGTGGCCCCGCATGTGACCAGTGTCCCTCCCGCCTTCAGGCAGCGCATGCTCTCATCCCAGGTCGCCGACCCAACGTGCTCCACAACTATATCCACACCTTCGCCGTGCGTGATCTTGCGCACCTCCTGCGAGATCTTCTGCTGATAGTGATCGACGACGAAATCCGCGCCCAGTTCCAGCCCTCGCGCCATTT
>Ga0335070_10007223_pt1 | contig 13024 bp, 14 predicted proteins | sample Lox_Sample_13_FD_206722 | JGI IMG/M metagenome (GOLD analysis project Ga0335070, IMG submission 206722) | Soil microbial communities from Loxahatchee National Wildlife Refuge, Florida, United States - Lox_Sample_1.3 | ecosystem: Environmental > Terrestrial > Soil > Wetlands | place: USA...
CGACAAGCCCTTGCTCGACGGCTTGGCGTTGCGCCTGGCGCCCCGAGAGACGGTGGCGCTGGTTGCAGCCAGCGGCGGCGGCAAGAGTACGCTGGCCAGTCTGTTGCTTCGTTTTGTCGATCCGCAGCGCGGCCGGATCCTTTTGGACGGCATCGACGTTCGCGCCCTGCGGCTTGCTGATCTGCGCCGCGCCGTGTGCGTCGTCGAACAGGATCCGTTCATCTTCAGCGGACCGTTGATCGAAAACATTCGCTACGGCTCGCCGTACACGTCGGCGGCAACGATTGACGCGGCTGTTACCTGCGCAGGACTGGAGCTGATGGTACGCGGGCTGCCGGGCGGCCTGCACGCATCGTTGCAGGAAGGCGGCGGGAACCTATCCGGCGGTCAGAAGCAGCGCATCGCGTTGGCCAGAGCCATCGTCCGTGATCCGACCGTGCTGGTGCTCGACGAAGCCACCAGCGCGTTGGACAGCGACGCCGAAGCACAGATCTTCGCCGACATCGAGGAGTGGCTGCGACGGCGGACGGTGCTGGTCATGGCGCACCGCTTGGCGACCGTCGCCCGCTTTGACCGCATCATCGTCGTACAAGCTGGCCGCGTCGTCGGCGATGGCAGCGTTGCCCATCTGCTGCAGAGCTGCCCGACCTTCAGCCAGCTGTTTGCGGAGCAGTTGACGCCGCTCGGCTGGCCGCAGGAGGCGGCAGTGGGTGTGGATCAAAGACGTGCCGGCAGCCGGTCGGCGGGATGATGGGCGGTGGTTGGCCGGCGGTTGGCTTGACAACGGACGGCGCCTCGATCCACCCGAACAGGACAAGGTTGAACGCAAACTTGGTGAGGGCGTAGGAAAACGCCGTCACGAACCACAGCCGCAAGAATTTCGTCACGTCGCATCCCTCCTCGACTGCGTCCGCAACGCAGAAAAGAGCTGGTCATAGCGGTCGGCAGCCTGCTGCGCATCGAACAGCGTACGTGCCCGCGACAGCGCCGCAAGCGCCATCCGCTGCGCCGCTGCAGCGTCGGTGAGCATCTCGATGAGCTGGCGCGACAGATCGTCGACGTCGTCTGCGCGCGCCAGACGTCCCGCCTCACCGTGGTCCCCGATGGCTTCGACAATCCCGCCGGTTGCATATCCGAGCGCGGGAGTACCACACGCCATCGCCTCGAGCAGCGTCGCCGGGAGTGCCTCGCTGAGCGCGCTGTGCGTTGCCAGCACTACGACGTCAACTGCCGTGAGTGCCAGATCGATGTGCTCGATTTCACCGAGGTGGTGTACGCGGCCTTGCAAGGCGAACGCTCTTTGCAACTCGACAAGCGACCAGGGTTCCCCGCTGTCGCCTGATCTACCGCACACCAGAAGGTTGGTGGCTCCGAGCTGCACATTGGCGCGGCTGACCGCGGACAGCACATGACGCAAGCCTTTGGCTCGGGCCAGTCCGCCGAAGAACCCCACCCAGCGGCCGCCCTCAGGAAGCGCCAGCGCTGCTCGGGCGCGCGCCCGCTCGTGTGGTCCAGGCGGTGTGGTGCGTGGTGAGAACCGCACAGGGTTGTAAATGACGTGGATGCGTTCAGGCCGCACACCGAGGTTCCCGAGGAGGCTTTGCCGAACGGCCTGACTGACGGCCACCACGGCATCGGCGCCATTGGCCAGCCAGCGCACCCACGGGTTGAGCGGCAGCGCCATGTGGCGAACCAGAACCAGGCGGCCGTGCTGCACCGGCCGGCGCGCCAAGCACGCCCAGACCCACTCATCAGCGGTGGTTACCAGTGCAACGTCGGGCGCGACGTCGTTCAACGCACGGCGGATTGCCGCGACGGCTCGAACGTTCAACGAACCGCCGAGCCAGGCCGGATGGGTCATCAGGCCGGCGCACCTCGCGGCGGGCGCGACCGCGCCATCCGGCCGACACAAGGCCTCCACCGTATGACCTCGTGCGCCGAGTAACGTGGCGAGCTGCAGCGTAACCCGTTCCGCTCCGCCGAGAATCCGGGAACCGCAGATCCACAGGATCTTCAACGTCCTGGCTCCGTCGGACCCAGCGCCGTCTGACTGCCGGCGCTCCCGCCGCCCCCCCTTTTGTATTGACCGCCGCGGGCCTGGATTGTATACCGCGGCGTACCAATGGGCTGCTGCTGAGAGGGGAAAATGCTCATGCGCCGACGCGTCGCCGTGATGGCAGTTTTATTTCTCTTGTTGGCCGTTCGCACTTTCGCGCAACCGACGGACGGCATCTTGGTCTCCGGCCAGCCCGACTTGGCAATCATCGATACCAATGGAGACGGCCCAGACCCCATGGACTGCCACATCAGGGGAATGACCGACACCTCCGGCAACCTGCTCATCACGACCATGCAGGACAGTCACTATAGTGGCGGCGTGCAGCTGCGGGCATGCTCGGGTAACTACACGGGGTATGTGGACCCCACGTTCCCTACCGACACGAGCATCTTCGGTATGATCACCATGAGTTCGATCATCGGGGGAATCCCGCACGCGCTTTCATTCGACGGCATGTTTGCTTCTCAGGGGGGTGGCGGTGGAGGCGGAGCCGCAGTCATGGCCTCCGCCCCACGAATAATCACCCAGCTCACACTGACGAATACCGAGTTCATCGGATCTGGGTTCATCTGTGACTCGGTTGCCAAGGTTAAACTGGCTAACGGTATGCCTATGGGAGTCGGTCTCTTGATGGACACCCCTGGGTACTTGCATGTGCAGGGTATACGTGATGAAGGATGTCTACATTCCGAAGAGCGATAGCATCTTGAACTTTTCCCTCGCCAGTGCACCGAGCGACATCCTCCTCCAGATCCTGCTCAACGGCACCTGTAGCCGTGTGCCGACGTTGAGTGAGGGGAATCTCATCCTCCTCGCGCTGATGCTGTTGGTGGGCGGAGGGTGGCTACTGGGGTATCGGCGCAAGCTCTCCGAAGCCCTGCCGCTTCCGTAGTCGCCTCGAGGACCCTAGACCATTGCCGCCCGCCGGCGCGCGCGGCGCGTGACCATCCAGAACACCACGCTCTGTCCCAGCGGCACGAAAATGATCTCGAGAAGCGCGTCGAGCCGGATGACCCAGATCCAGCCCATCACGGCGAGGTTGAACAACAGCTTCGCCGAGAAATAGGCGAAGCCGAGGACAAACCACAGCCGTAGGAATCGTCCCAGGGACGATTGCGGCTGCCTGGCCCCAGGTTCTGCGGATGTCGCATCCATCCAGATGCGTTGGGCACATAGCAGCCCGGCGCGCGCCCACGCAACTGCTACGGCTCGAGTACCACCTTGCCCATGCACTTCCGTCCTTCGAGGTAGCGGTGGGCTGCCGCCGCCTCGTGCAACGGGAAGCGCCGGTCGATCGTGACCTGAAAGGTGCCGTTGCTGACGAGTTGAATGATCTCGCACAAGGCCCGCCAGGCGCCCCCTTCGGTGAACCACGGGACAAGGTACAGACCATGGATCGAGACGCTGTTGCGGATCAACGCCGTCGGGTCCACGTTCGCCGTCTTGCCGAGCGTGTTGCCGACGCACAGTAACCGGCCGTTGGCTCGCAAGACATCGAGACTCTGCTCGAAGACTTCGCCGCCGACCGACTCCAGCACGACGTCGACGCCCGCATTGTCCGTGAGCCGCCACGCCGCCTCGACGAAGTCTTGCTCGGCGTAGTTGATACCGGCATCGGCGCCCAGCCGACCGCCAAACTCCAGCTTGGCTGCCATGCTCGCGGTCGTCAGGACCCGCGCGCCACAATGCTTGGCGATTTGGATGCCCGCCATACCGACGCCGCTTGCCGCAGCGTGCACGAGCACCCATTCCTGCGGCTGCACCCGTGCGGTGGTGACCAGCCCATACCATGCCGTCAGGAAGACGACCGGAATGGAGGCAGCGACGGCGTAGTCGAGGCCATGCGGGATCGCAATGGCAGCGGCGTCCAGCGTCACAAAGCGATCGGCGTAGCCGCCACTGGCGGCCAGTGCCACGACTCGTTCGCCGATGCGCTGCTTGTCGACACCCTCCCCGACGGCGTCGATCTCGCCGGCAACCTCGAACCCGAGGACCAGCGGGAATGCGGCTTCGCCCGGATACGTGCCGGCACGCCGTGCCAGGTCCCCACGATTGATGGAAGCCGCCTTGACGGCCACGCGCACTTGTCCCAAGCCCGGTTGTGGGTCGTGTATCTCCTCGTACCGCAGCACGCTCGCGTCACCGAACTGGTGGATACGTACGCTATGCATGATCGGACTCTCCTTCTGGTCAGCCGCACCGCACCCCAACGTCCGCTTCAGCATCCTTACTACCCCTTCTGGCCGTGATCGGCTACTGGCCAGCGTTGCAGTGCACTCGATTCTTGCCACCAGCGGCGGATGTGCTAAGCGCAGGCGTGTGCGGATGCCTGCTGTACGCTTGGGAATGGTGCTCGGTGCGCTCGTGGTCGCTTGCGGAATGCTGCAGGCGTGTGCGAACAGCATTCTGCGCAACGCAGCCGAAGCCGGCCTCGAAACGGTTCTCGAAGAACCCCTGCCGACACCGACCGCTGGCCCCTGACTAAGGACCGATCGCGCGCAGCGCCGCCGCGTTGAGCGTGGCGGCGGCGTCGGCCGCCCCATTCGTGCATACGGTGAACGGGGCGCTGCTGGCGCCAGTCGATCCCTGGTCGGTGGTGACGACGAGAGGGACCGGTGCCGCGCAGGTGAACGGCCAGCGCACGATGAGCATGGTCGGCGTCACCGCCTCCACCGGCGCGCTGGCGCCGTTGATCTGCACGCAGTTGCCGCGCAGCGGCACACACCGGTTGCGCCCCGACACGTCGGCGCAGTCGTTTTCGGCGAAATGACCGTCGATGACGTTGAAGCCAGACCCGAAGATACGCAGCAGCTCACCCTGCCGGCCGATGGCGGGCGCCACCGCGGTAATCGCCGGTGCCTGCTGCGAACGATGCGCCTGCGCCGGCGAGAAGTCGGTGTTGGCTCCGTGATCGCTGAGGTCAAACGCCGCGATCGCGCTGTCGGCGCACGTCACGTCGCGCCCACAATGCTCCCATTGGTTGTTGATTGCGCTCACCAGCAAGCCGGTGCTGTTGCGGAAGTTGGCACCGCCCGCGGGAAGGTTGTTTTGCGTGAAGGCATTGTTGCCCGCGCTGGCGAATTGTCCGCCGCCGAAGTCGGCGATCGAGGTGTCGGCGACCACGGCGCCGTCGACGCCGTTGCACACGGCGCTCGTGCCTTCCACGAGCGCCGTGGCGCCCGGACCGACGTCGTTGAAAATGCGCATCCCGGAGGCGCCGTTGGTGGCGAGGTAATCGTCACGGGCGTGGGCGAAGGCGAAGGCGCGCACAGAGAAACCGTTCGCACCATTGCCACGCGCCAGGTTGCCCCACGAGCGCATTTCCGAATACCCGCCGGTGCTCTGGTCGTCACGGGCATTCACGGACAAGCCGTTCTGTGCCGTGCCACCGTGATTGTGCTCGACAAGGTTGTGCCAGGCTTGCACGTGGCCACCGAGCGTAGACTGGATTCCGCCGTTGACGTTGTCGTGTACCCAGCAGCGCTCGACGCGGGTGTGCGCTCCCGTGGTTACCTTGATCCCTTTGTCCGACGCGCCGGAGACCTCACAGTCGCGAATGATGTTGACGGTGGTGTCGAAGTCCTTGCCGGCATCCGTGTCGACGCCGATGCCGTCGCCCGTGGCAGCAGTGCGCACAATCACGTGCTCCACCACGTTGCTGTCCGCAGCCGCACCGGAGATGCTCAACACGTCGCGGTTGCCGCCGCCGGCGTTTTGCAAGCGCAATCCGATGATGTGGTTGCGTGGCCCGGAGATCGCCAGCACCGGGATCGCCAACCCGCCGGCGTCGATGATGCGTGTGCCGGCGGTGCCGCTGGCGTCGGTGCCGTCGATGGTGACGTCACTGGTGGCCAGCATCGGTAGCTGGAACTGCAGGGCGATGGTCGTCGGGACACCATCCGGAAACGCCGCAGGATCGAATTGGATCAGCAACGGCTTCGGACTGGTGGCTGCACTCTGCAGCAGGTTGCGCAGCGAACCGTTCCCCTGGTTGGCCGTGGTCTGCACCGACAACACACTGGCGAAGGCAGTGAAGCGCACGCGGTTGGCGCCGTCTGCTGCGACCAGCATGGAGGTCTGGTGCTGCAATTGCCCGGTACGCGGCGTGAGCACGCGCAGCGAGTGGCGCCACTCGCCGGGCGCCAATGCGTCGGTCGTGCCACACGCGACGACTCCGTTTCCGGAGCACTCGACCGAGCGGCTGTACGAGGTCGCGAGCGCAGCGGTACGGCAGCCGACGCCGATGCGCTCGCCGGTGAGGACGACCGAGAGCCCTGGCGCGCCGGTCTGATTGTCGATCTCGACGGCGAGTTCGGCAGCGGCGGTCGGACAATCCGGCGGCGTGGGCGTCTGTGTGACCGTCGGCGTGAGTGTCACGGTTCTGGTCGGGGTTGCCGTCGGCGACGCGTCGAAAGTCGCGGTCGGCGTTGGCGTCGCCTCCGGCGCGGTTGTTGTCGAGGGCGTTGAGGTGGACGCGAGCGTTGAGGTGGGCGTGGCAGTGGGAGTCGGTGTGGGGGTAGGGGTAGGGGTAGGAGTGAAAGTCCCCACGAACCCGCGTGTAACGTCGGCAGCGCTGACGATGCCGTCAGCGTTCAGGTCGCACGCGTCCGCAACGTCTTGGAAGATGGCAGCTACGACAGCGTCACTGCTGCTGCAGACGGTGGTGTCTGCTGCCGCGGGTGCCCACATGGTGGGGAGCAGCACAAACACCGCCGCCCACCGGCGAAAGCGCGCCGACTGCGAGGCGTCACTCATTCACAATCGAGATTGCTTGCCGCGGACACCGCCGCACCGCCGCCTCGACTTTCGCACGCAGCTCCTGACCGGGTGTGGCGATCAGCAAATGTGCCCGGTCGTCGTCTCGCACGTCGAATACCTCGGCGCACACTTTCATGCACAGGGCGTTGCCTTCACAGAGATCGTAGTCGACCTTGACCTTCATCGCACCGTCCCCTATTGCCCCCGCTCGATCGTTGCACACCGGCGGACGCACCGGCAATAGCGGAATTCACAGAGGGGTTCAGGTCTGGCCACGCTTGAGCTGCACACCGGCAGCTGTCGTCGTGGGCATTGCTGTTGAGCGCTATGGCTGCCGGCTAGCGCCTGTCGGCTTGGAAGAGAGCTGAGCGGACGGATCGTCGACAGTCTGCACGCGAATCGGGGCCCGCCAGGCGTCGCGCCTCAGGTGGGTGCGATGCTCAGCGCTTGGCGCGGGCAGCGGCGCACCGCTGCCTCGACCTTGGCACGGAGGTTCTCGTCGGGCTCCTTGATGCGCAGGCGCGCGCGGTCGTCGTCGCCTACCTCGAACACCTCGGGGCACACTTTCATGCACACGGCGTTGCCTTCGCACAAATCGTAGTCGATCCGAATCTTCATCACAGCCTCATTCCCCGCCAACGACATGGCGCTGGCGCTCAGGGGTAAACACCACCGGCATACGCTTGATGCCGTTGATCAGGCTCGAACGCAAGCGGTCGACGGGACCCTGCAGCTGAATGTCGGGCAGCCGCCGCAGCAGCTCCTCGAACATCACGCGGATCTCCAGCCGCGCCAGGTTGGAGCCCAGGCAGAAGTGCTCGCCGATGCCGAAGGCGAGATGGTCGTTGGGCACGCGGCCCACGTCGAAACGGTCGGGTTCCGCAAAGACGTCTTCATCGCGGTTCGCCGATATGTAGTAGATGATGACCTTGTCGCCGGCGCGGATCTGCTGCCCGCGCAGCTCGGTGTCGCGCGCTGCCGTGCGGCGGAACTCGATCACCGCCGACACCCAGCGCAACATCTCCTCCACCGCCGTCGGCATCAACGACGGATTGGCCAGCAACCGGGCGCGCTGCTCCGGATGCTCGATGAGCGCGAGCATGCCGCCGGAGATGAGGTTGCGCGTTGTCTCGTTACCAGCGACGGCGAGCAGCACGAAGAACAAATCGAACTCGAGCTCGGTCAGACGCTCGCCCTCAACCTCGGCGTTCATCAGTACGCTCACCAGGTCGTCGCCCGCCCGGTCGCGCCGCTCGGCGGCGAGGCGGTTGGCGTACATGTACATCTCGGCGGCGGCCAGCTTAGCGTCGTCCCACGACTGCTGATACTCGGGGTCGTCGAACCCGATCAGGCGATTGCTCCAGTCGAAGACCATGTGGCGTTCGGCCAGCGGGATGCCCATCAACTCGGCGATCGCCTGCAGGGGCAACTCGGCGGCAATCTCGGCCACGAAGTCGCAGCGGCCCTTGGTCGCGACCTTGTCGATGATCTCGTTGGTGATGGCGCGCAGGCGCGGTTCGAGGTGCGCCACCATGCGCGGCGTGAAGCCCTTGTTCACCAGGGCGCGCAGCTTGGTGTGCTTCGGCGGATCCATGTTGAGCATCATCAGCTGCATGCGCTCGAGGTCCTCGGGCACCGGATCGAAGGTGAACACGCCCTTCTTTGCCGAGGAGAACGTGCGCGGATCGCGCGAGACGGCGACGACGTCGTGGTACTTGGTGACCGCCCAGAAGCCGGGGCCGTTCGCTTCCTTGTGCCAGAACACCGGTGCATGCCGGCGCAGCGTCCGGAACGCTTCGTGCGGGACGGCCGCGACGAAGGTCTCGGGGTTGAAGAGATCGATGTCGTCGAGGTTCATCGGAACACGTTCTCGCTCAGGCGTGCAGCGCTTGGTGTGGCGCCTCGGGCGTGAAGCGCACGGGCATGCGCTTGATGCCGCCGATGAAGTTCGAGCGCAGCCGGTGCACCGGCCCGGCCAGCTCGATGTCGGGCAGGCGCGTCAGCAACTCTTCGAACAGCAGGCGGATCTCCAGGCGCGCCAGGTTCGAGCCGAGACAGAAATGTTCGCCGATGCCGAAGGCCAGGTGCTCGTTCGGCGTGCGGCCGACGTCGAAGCGGTCGCCGTCGGGAAAGATCTCCTCGTCGCGATTTGCCGACGGGTAGAAGATCACGACCTTGTCGCGCTCGCGGATCTTCTGCCCGCGCAGCTCGGTGTCGCGCGTCGCCGTACGGCGGAAGTGCATGACCGGTGACACCCAGCGCAGCATCTCCTCGACCGCGGTCGGCAGCAGCGACATGTCGGCAAGCAGCCGCTGACGTTGCTCGGGGTGCTCGAGGAGTGCCAGCATGCCGCCGGAAATCAGGTTGCGCGTCGTCTCGTTGCCGGCGACCGCGAGCAGGAGAAAGAAGGAGTCGAACTCCATCTCCGACAAACGTTCGCCATCAACCTCGCCGCGCATGAGCACACTCACCAGATCGTCGCGCGGATGGTCGCGCCGTTCGAGGGCGAGCTGGTTGGCGTACATGTACATCTCGGCAGCCGCCTGCTGCCCCTGTGCAACCGAGTCGGCGGAGTCGCGAAACTCCGGATCGTCGAAGCCGATCAACCGATTGCTCCACTCGAACACTTTGTGGCGATCGGCCAGCGGGACGCCGAGGAACTCGGCGATCACCTGCAGCGGCAGCTCGGCGGCCACTTCGGTGACGAAGTCGCACTCGCCTGTGGCGGCGACGTGGTCGACGATGCGGTGCGCCATCTCGCGGATGTGCGGCTCGAGACGCGCCACCATTCGCAGCGTGAAGCCCTGATTGACCAGCCGGCGATACTTGCTGTGCGCCGGCGGATCCATGTTGAGCATGATCATGCGCGTCTGGCTGAGCTGCTCCGGCGTGGTGTCGAAGAGGTTGGTGCCGCCCCGCCACGACGAAAACGTCGCCGGGTCCTTCGAGACCGCGATCAGGTCTCTGTACTTGGTGACCACCCAGAAGCCGGGCCCGCCGTTGGGTTCCGGATGCCAGAAGACCGGCGCTTCGGCGCGCAGCAGCTTGAAGACGTGATGCGGCACGCCAACCTCGAACTGATCGAGGTCGCACAGATTCACGTCGGCGAGCTTCATTGGATCCTCGCGGCGATCAGCGGCGCGGCAGCTCCGCTTCGGCGACGGCCGCGGCCGTGACTTCGTCGCGGTGGTTGACGCACTCCAGGGCGCAGCGCACGAAGGCCTTGCCGTCCTGGTCGAACTTGTCGGTGACGTGCCCCTGCACCCAGGTGACGTCGCCCATGTAATTGAACTTGAGGTACTTGGCTTCGAGCCGGGTGAGCCGGCCGTTGTCGCCGATCCAGTCGGTCATTCCCTGGATCAGCCAAGAGCAGCGCTCCGGACCAAGGTCGTAGGCGCCGGGCAAACCGAGCAGGCGCTGCGTGAAGGCATTGTCCCAGTGCACGCGCTGCGGCGGCTCGGGGACGCCCTGCTCGTTGGGAATCATCAGGGCAGGATGCTTGGCGTAGAGGTTGGCGGCCACCTTGTTGCCGACCAGGTAGATGCCGAAGTACGACTCGAAGGCGATCTCCGCGGTCGGCGTCAACGGACCTTTGATGATGCGGTTGAGCGGGTCGCCGACCTGCACATCGTTCCAGTAGCGTTCGGTCGTGCGCCGCTCCGTGCGGTACTCCTCCATGAAGCCGGTGATGTCCTCGGGCTTCCACTCTGCCAGCGTGATGTCGCCGTATTTCTTTTTCTCGGCCGTCTTGGCGCGCTCGATGCGAATCCAGGTGTCGTTGCGCAGGCCCATGTAAGCGCCGGTGTGGTCGTAGTACTTCGCTTCGTACGTCTGATAGAGCGCGCGCCCGCCTCCGAAGGTGCTCTCCTTCTCACGGATCTCCTTGAGATACGAATCGGCACGGATGCGGTCGCCGAGCTGCGGCGGACGCACCCATTCGTAGAGCGAGCCGGTCCAGATCGAATGGACTCCCGGCAAGCCTTCGGGCAGTCCGCTGTGACCGACGGCACGCAGGGTATCCATGGTCTGGACAATGATGGGTGGCGCGAGCAGCGTGCCCCAGCGCGTCTTCTTGGCGTAGTCCTCGTCGAGATAGAGCGGATTGAGGTCGCCGATGGCCAGTGCCAGGTGATAGATCGCGTCGCGCGTGACCTCGGTGCGCCAGGGACGCCGTCCTTCGAAGCCTTTGCCGACGCGTTCACGCAGCTTGGCGACGCCTTCGTCAGTGATCGTTCCGTGTTCGGTAGCCATACGCTCATGCCTTCTTTCTGCGTTCCGCGCCGCGCGGCAGCGGGCCGAGCAGCCGGTAGATTGCCTTTTCAATGACGCGGCGCTGTACCGCCAGCGCCTGCGGGGACATCAGATCGCCGCTGGCGGCTACGAACGACTGCAGCGCGCTCGCATTGGTGAAGTACGCGAACACGATGCCGAACAACGCCAGGGTGAGGTGCGGCAGTTCATCGGCTTCCCAGCCGGCTTCGTCGGCGGTCTCACGGATCACCGCGAGTCCCTCGACATACAGCGGCGTCAGCCAGCGGCCCATCAGTTTCTGCACGTTGTCGCTTTGGTCGAGCAGTGCGCGTTGCAGCAGCCGCGCCAGGTGCGGGTGCGTGGCGAGGTGCGAGGTCAGCTTGTCGATGGTGGCGCGCATCTGTTCCAGGCGCAGCGCCCCCGGGTGCCACGCCTCGGCGACGGCTTCGAGGATCGGCCGCAGGCCGCGTTCGAGGACCGCGTCGTAGAGGGCCTGCTTGCTCGGAAAATGGTTGTAGAGGCTCGGCGCCGTCAGGTTCATCTCGCGCGCCAGATCGCGCAGCGCCACGCTGTCCACGCCGTGCACGGCGAACAGGCGCTCGGCCGTATCAAGAATCACCTCACGCGTCGGCGGCGCTGGAGCGCCCGCCGCCGCGCGTTTGGATTTGCGCACCGTGCCTACCACCGGATGGAGACCCCGGGTGTAGCTACGAACAAACGTTCGTTTAGTCAAGGCCGAATCACGGGCGCGCGCCCCGCCTGCGGCGGCAGAGGACGGAAGTCTATCTGCTGACCCACCGCGGCGGGCGTTTCTCGACGAACGCCGCGAAGCCTTCGCGCACCTCGTCCGAGGCCAGTGACTCAGCGAACATCGGATAGTCAATCACCGGCAGATGGCGGTTCATGTCGCGCTTCAGTGCGCTGCGCGCCCGCGGACCGGTTTGCCGGAGCCAATCGATGGTCTCGGCGACTGCGGCATCGAGTTGCGCGTGCGGCACGACACGCGAGATGAGGCCCATGGCCAGCGCCTCCTGCGCGCTGACATACTGCGCTGTGAACAGCAGATACTTGGCGCGGGCGATGCCGATGCGGCTGGCCAGCCGCGCGCCGAGGAAGCAGTCGGCGACGCCGCGCAGCAGTTCCGGTGCACGGAACGTGGCACGGTCGGAGACGACCGAGATGTCGCTCAGCAGAGTCATGTTGAGCCCGCCGCCCTGGCACATGCCGTTGATGGCCATGAGCACGATCTTCGGGCAACGCTCGAACTCGACGAACGGCAGCAGGTCGAAGCGGTCGGTTTCGCGATCCAACGGCAGGTTACCCTCGTGCTGCCCGCCCATCTCACCGCCGACGCAGAAGTACTCACCGGTGCTGGTGACGACCAGCACGTCCACGGTGGGATCACCCTCGGCGAGCACCGCGGCCTTCTTCAGGCCATGGTACATCTCGATCGTCAGCGCGTTGCGTCGCTCAGGCCGGTCGATGACGACGCGCAACACACCGTCACCCTTGTTCGCGTGGAGATGGCGCGAGCCCAGATCGAGAGTCGCCTGCTGATTACTTGTGGCCATAGCTCACCTCTTGAGTTCCCTGCGTGTAGCAGACGCAGGGCACGGCGTGCCAGCACACGGGGGTGGGGACGTCGGCATCGTATGAATCAAATCGCAACCGGCGCGCCCCGCTTGCTGAGGGAATGCTGCGCGGCTGCGAGCACCCGGACGACATCTAAACCCTGCTGTCCGTCCGTCAGCGGTCGCTTTCCCTCGATGATGCACTCGACGAAGTGCTCGCACTCCAGCCGTAGAGGCTCGGCCAGTGTCAGCGCCGGAATCGTCACGCCGCCGCTGCGCAAGCGCCAGTGGACCTGGGCAAGGCTGCTCGGGTCACGCCGCACGTCCTCGGCGACCACGCGCTCGACACCGCGATCGTAGATGACAATCGGGCAGTCGCGGTTCC
>Ga0335070_10007224_pt1 | contig 13022 bp, 10 predicted proteins | sample Lox_Sample_13_FD_206722 | JGI IMG/M metagenome (GOLD analysis project Ga0335070, IMG submission 206722) | Soil microbial communities from Loxahatchee National Wildlife Refuge, Florida, United States - Lox_Sample_1.3 | ecosystem: Environmental > Terrestrial > Soil > Wetlands | place: USA...
AATCTGTTTGAAGACGATGGTGCGGCCCTCGCCCTCGACCGCCACAATATTCTGTTCGTTCTGCTCCGCGCAGTCTGGGCTACGGGCATCAAGAAATTTCCCGCGCTGATAGCGGACATCGCGAACGATGCCAGCGATTGGCGATCGATTGACGTGCACATCAAAGACGCTCAAGAAAATGCTGATCCTCATCATCTGCGCGCCCTCAGCCGTAGTCACCCGTGCAACATCGGTGACCTTTCCATCCGCAGGCGAAACCAGCGCGCCCGGTTCTTGTGGAATCGCGCGTTCCGGATCACGAAAGAACCACAGAAAGAAGAATGCAAGCAGGAAAGGGACGACGGCCCAGACAGGCTTCGTAAACCAGCCAAGCAGCACGCCAGCCGCCACCAGGGCGATTCCGTAATAATAGCCGTCACGAACCATGGGTTTTACGAATTATAACTGCGAGGCGGAGCGATCAAACTCCCCTCTACGCTGTAAGTATAAATAAAAAAAGGCGCTTCATCGCGCCCACGGGCAGGTAGATATATCCGGCGGCGGTTGCACCGCCGGATGATTTGGCCAAAATAACTAGGCTACGTTGACGCCGTACTGCTGCCGATACTGCCGCTCAATCGATTCCATCTGATCTTTGAGGCGCAGTTTCAGCTTTTTCAGCCGGACCTCTTCCATTTTTTCGTCTTCGCTGAGATAGCGCTTTTGGGTGAGTGTGTCGAGACGTTGCGCATACTGCGTGTGCTCCTGAGCCAACCGGCGGAATTCATCGTGGTTGCTCAGGAGGTGGTCTCTCGGAGTCAGCATCCAGCAGACCTCCAACCTTGATATGGGCTCACGTTAACACAGCCGTAATATAGGGGCAATGCCAAAAAAGTGGTGCAGATTCTGACGTCATAGGTCGCCTAAGGCAGCCTCCTCGAGTAGAGGATTGCGTCCTCTATCGGATTGTTGTAGTAGGACTTACGGCGCCCTGTACAACGGAAACCGAGCTTTTCATAGAGAGCACGCGCGGCCACATTCGTCTCGCGCACCTCAAGAAAAATCGAGTTGCCGCCGGCTCTCTGTACACGGGCGAGTAATTCCTGGATGAGACGAGTACCAATACCGTTCCCGCGGGCTTCAATGTCGACTACAACGTTCTCTAGTTCCCACTCTCCGGCTATAGCCCGCGCGACAAGGAATGCGAGTACCTTCGAGGAGCCTGCGGGCGCATCCGAGGGAGCGTTCTTTTCGGCGATAAGACCCAGTCTTGACCCGGGTCCCTCCGGCACAGCAAACAGCGACTCATACTGCGCTTCGCTCCAATGTGCAGCTGTTTCCGAAGCGCGCTCCAGGCGCACGATCTCAGGGATGTCCCGCACGGAGGCCGCTCGAATTTTCGCAGCTCCAATTACCAAGTGTCGAACTCGCAGGCTTACGCCGTTGGTTTGGAGAAAATCTCGGCATCGGAGCGCCGGATGTAGTTGGCTTCCAGTTGCTCCGGAGAAACCGTTTCACCAGCCCTGACCTTCTGCAAGCCAAGGCCAGCCACTTCCGCACAGCGGGGGCGGGCCTGGAGAACAATCGCCCTCTTTTGTGCCAGGTCGAGATCCTTGCTCAACGATTCAAGCAGGCTCGCATCAGGAGTAATTATCCGCCGCACCCCGCCGGAGTGACCCAATTCCACAAGGGAGCGAATCGACACGAGCGATTCGCCCTCGCTCCTGAAACTTGTGAGCTTCTTGTCTGCAAACGACAGAGTGTATTCGCCTACGAAAGCCTCTCCGCGACCCGCATCTAGTGCGACCGTATAGCGGAGTTCCGGCCCGCCGTCCGGCGCTGCGCCAACCCAAATGAGGCACCTGGCGATAACCTCCAAAAGCGACACCGGCACGATCGGCTTGTGCAGGACCTCGGCCAGCGCTTTGATTGCAGCCAGGCCAACGCGAAGCCCAGTGAACGATCCCGGACCCGAGACGACAACGAACGCGTCGATATCCGTTTTGCGGAAACCGTGCTTCTCGAGCAAACCTGAGATCTGCGGCACCAACTGTGCCGAGAAGGTTCCTCCCGCCAGTGGGACTTCTTCAATTACCTCGACCTGGCTCGGCTCCGCGGCTTCCGCGGCCCGGACCAATCCAACAAATCCGTTCTTACCCGAGGTGTCAGTAACAAGAAGCACCATTGAGTTGTTAAGCGAGTTCTGGTTCAGATTGCAGCTCGTGCGGATGGCCTTCAGTACTGCCCTCAAACTGCAATCTACAATCTCAAATCTGCAATCTATAATCCCTTGCCCGCGATTTCCTCAATCAAGGAATACGGATCTCGTCTGTGCTCCGCGACTTCGGTGGCGAGTCTTCCGAGGTCGCCGTCGCCAAGCCGAGCCCGGGCCTTTTCTAGCATCGTATCGCGCAGCATCTCGACCAGTCGCTCCTGCCAGTTCTCAACACTTTTTCTCAGGGCACGATTTTCTCTGTGAAGGTAGTTCTCATACTCGGCGATTACGGCGGCCAACTCCTCCGCACCCTTGCCCTCGCTGGCAACCGTTTTCACGATCGGCGGTGTCCAGCCGTCGTTTCGCGTTGCTAGTGACTGTAAGGCCCGGATTTCCCGTTCCACGCGCTCCGCCCCATCCCGGTCGGACTTATTGATCACAAATATGTCCGCGATCTCCATGATGCCGGCCTTGATCGTCTGCACGTCATCCCCCATGCCGGGCACGAGAATCACGACAGTGATGTCGGCGAGCCGCACAATATCGACTTCGTCCTGCCCGACCCCCACCGTCTCAATCAGAATTACGTCGCGTCCAGAAGCATCGAGCACGGTAGCAACGTCAGCGGTCGTTCGCGCCAGCCCTCCCAGCGATCCGCGGGTCGCCATGCTGCGAATGTAAATACCCGGATCGGCGAAGTGGTCCTGCATACGTATGCGGTCACCCAGAATCGCCCCACCCGTGTATGGACTGGTGGGATCCACTGCAATGATTCCAACCGTGCGGCCCTGCTTGCGATACAGCTTCGCCAGTTGATCCACTAGCGTGCTCTTCCCTGCCCCGGGCGCGCCAGTCAAGCCGATCACGCGCGCCTTGCCTGTATATGGGAAAAGAGTCTTGAGCAGATCGGACCATCCGGGCACATGGTTCTCAACAGCGGAAATGGCGCGCGCAAGCGAGCGCGGGTCGCCCGAGCGCAGCCTGGAGATCAGATTGGGATCGTTGACGTCCAAACGTTCAGTGTAAAGCACCGTGGGGAGAAAGGCATCCGTACCGGATGGAAGTTCGAGCGCTTCACGTTCGTTGGCGGCATCGTGCACCGGCCAGCTACTTCTTCGGCTGCGAACTCTTGGCCGATGCTGTAGCGGGTCTTTTTCCTTGTCCCAGGACGATTCGCGCCACGCGGCTGCGCGCCAGTGTTGTGGATTTCCCTTTCACGCTCACATTCACGCCAGTATCGCTGACCGAGATGAGATTACCCGCAACCACCGTTCCGTCGCGCAACACTATGGTATCCACGCTCAGCGGCTTCAACTCGATTTCGACGCTGCCCGGCATCGCGCTCTCTGCAACCTCCACTGGTGCGCTCGCGGCGGCATATCCTTCCTTGCTGAATTGCAGCACATGCTTGCCCACCGCGATCGGGAGTACCTCGGGCGTGACGCCCGACTCTTGCGAATCCACCTTAACGGCGGCCCCTGAAGGAACGCTGGATATGTGCATCTTCACCTTCACAGGCTCGTCCGAGGGCAGATGCTGCGGCTGCAACTCCATGCTGGCGAACGAACCGAGCGCATGCGCGCTGACCGGGACCTTCGCCTTTTGCCCCGCGCCCAGGTTGGTGATTTCCAGATACCCTTCGCCCACACGTTTGCCGCTTTTGTCGAGCAGGTAGAGATAAAACGAGGCAGAGGGAATCGGCTTTGCGCTGAGGTTTTCAGCCAGCGCCTCACCCAGATAATCGCTCTGGCCGGAGTTCGAACTGACCTGACGCAACTTGCCGATGGTGAAACGCACCAGCGTGTCTTTGCCGTTGGCGGGCCAGGTCAGAACGGTATCGGCGGCTAGAGCGCTCGCTACTACCCAGACTACAAATGATCCAGCAACAAAGATTCGCCTACGCATAGTAGCCCGCAATCTCTTTCCTCTGTGTTCCTCTGTGACCCCTGTGGTGACGGCTTTTGAGGTATACCGAGGTGAATGCCGAAAATTTAACGAGGGCATAACTAGTCCTTCAACAGTTGCCGCGCAATCACCAGCCGCTGAATTTCACTTGTCCCTTCCCCAATCGTGCACAGCTTCACGTCGCGGTAGAACTTCTCCGCCGGATAGTCTTTGATAAACCCGTACCCGCCGTGGATCTGCACAGACTCATTCGCGCATCTCACAGCGACTTCGCTGGCGTAAAGCTTCGCCATGGACGATTCCTGCGTCGTCTTCATGCCGGCATCCTTCATCGAGGCGGCTCGCATCGTCAGCAACGTCGCTGCGTCGATCTCTGTCGCCATGTCCGCCAGCTTCCACTGAATTGCCTGAAAGTCGCTGATTGCTTTCCCGAATTGCCGCCGCTGTTTCGAATACTTCAAAGCGGATTCGAAGGCACCCTCGGCCATACCCAGAGAGAGAGCAGCGATAGAAATGCGGCCGCCGTCCAGCACGCGCATCGCATCCGGGAAGCCCTGCCCCTCGGCGCCGAGCAAGTTCTCGGCCGGGATCACGCAATCTTCAAAGATCAGTTCAGCGGTGTCGCTGGCCCGTAACCCAAGCTTGTTTTCCTTTTTCCCCGGACGGAACCCCTTGGTGTCTTTCTCCACCACGAAGGCTGAAATTCCGTGCGTGTGGGCGGTACGGTCCGTTACCGCCAGCACGACCACGACATCTGCGTAGTGACCGTTTGTACAGAAAGTCTTGGTGCCGTTCAGCACCCACTGATTCCCTTTGCGCACAGCGGTCATGCGCGCGCTGCCTGCATCGGAGCCGGAAGAAGGTTCGGTGAGACCCCATGCGCCGATGAACTCTCCGGTCGCCAGCTTGCTGACGTACTTTTTCTTCTGAGCCTCGTTTCCCGCCAGAAAGATGTGGTTCGTGCACAGCGAGGTATGCGCCGCCACGATAATGCCCACCGAGCCATCTACGCGCGAGAGCTCCTCGATGGCCGTGACGTATTCCACGTAGCCCATGCCCGCGCCGCCGTACTCGGGCGGAAACACCACGCCCATGAGTCCCATCTTGCCCAGTTCTTTGATAGTCGCCAGCGGAAAGTCGCCCTTCTCGTCCCACTCCATCACGTGCGGCCTGATCTCGCGCTCGGCAAACTCGCGCACGCTCTTCTTCAACTGCAATTGCTCATCGTTCAGTTGGAAATCCACACTTTCCTCCGAAAGACCCCGGGGGGTCTGTGTACCAGCGACAGAACCACCGAATTTTTGATTAGAACATACGTGTCGGAGAACGAAAAAGTTACCTACGACAAGTTAGAGACAACACGCAGAGACCAGCATGAACACTGGAGATTTCAGGGGTGAGTGGTGTTTTGCCAACCGACCGGATGGTATGGACAAAAGAAAATTCTTGCGTTGGCGTTTCTTCATCCAGCCGCGCGAGCTTCCACAGGCGCGATGAACATTTGGAAGACTTCGTTCGAGAGCAACCTGCCGCGTGGCGTCAGGCGGACAACATTGCGGGACGCGTCCACCAAGCCATCTGATTCCAGACGCTTGATTGTCGGAAATATCGTTGCAACGCTCTCACATCCAAACTCCTCCGCGACTTCCCGCAAGTCCACCCCGCGGTTCAACCGAAGTCCCAGGAAAAACACCTCTTCCAGAGCATCTCTCCGCGTTACGGCAGTTTTTGTCATCGGCGATCCACAGCTGTATTTCTCTAACACATCTGAGGTGCTGAAGCGCACGGCCTCTGTGCCAGGCAAAGACGAACGCAGCATGGAATGCGCATCCACGCCAAAGCCGAGATACGGCTGCCGAGTCCAGTACTTCAGATTGTGCCGCGATTCAAATCCCGCACGCGCAAAATTCGATATCTCATACTGCGCAATGCCCGCTTCATCGAGTGCCTCGCAGGCCTGCAGATAAAAGTCCGCAACCGCGTCCTCGTCGGGCACAAAGTGCGCGTGATACCGCGTCCCACCGGCAATCAACTCTCGGCCCAGCCGCGAATCTTCATCTACCTCGAGCATGTAGACACTGACATGCGGAGCGCCCGAGTCAATCGTCTCGCGCAGCGAATACTTCCAACTTTCCGCCGTCTGATGAGGCAATCCGGCGATCAGATCAACGTTGATGTTGCTCATTCCCGCTGTCCGCAGGCGCGCAATATCATCCAGAACAGCTGCACGTTTGTGCAGCCTGCCGACCGCTGCGGCTTCCGCATCAACAAACGATTGCACTCCCAGGCTCACACGGTTGACGCCGCACTCCAGCAGCGTATCCAGCACCTCCCGAGTAAGAGTGCACGGCGCACACTCGACCGTGACTTCCGCACAAGGCAAGACCGAGAACTGCGACCGTACTGCCTCAAACATGCGTCTTAGTTGCGAGCCTTCCAGCACCGTCGGCGTACCACCACCCAGGTAGATGGCATCGACTCCCCTGTCAAAGCGTCCGCCCATCTCCGCGGTGCTGCGCTCCACGTCCGCGATGTCGGCGCAGACCCGATCTACGTACTTCGTAAACACCGAACGCGAAAACACGTCGGAAGCAAAGTTGCAGTAGCTGCACTTGGTCCTGCAGAACGGAACCGAGATGTAGATCCCCAGCGGCACTGCTGTTATTATCCCAAACCTTTTCCATCCTACCCGCCGTTTCGGCCATCTATTTGAGGTACCCTGTTGAGAGGCGTTGCTCGTCGCCTTCTGCCCGTAAGTCCTTGCAAGCGGTCGAGATTCATGGCACAGGAAGAAGAAGTATTAGGCAAAGCGTATGACAGCCGTCTGATGCGGCGGCTCCTGACCTACCTGCGCCCATACCGCTGGCATGTAGGGATTGCGATTGTCTCCATCGTTCTGAAGTCCGTCGCCGACGTTCTGGGACCTTATCTCGTCAAGGTCGCCGTCGACCGCTATCTCGCCCCATCCAAAGGAGCAACCTCGAGTCTCTGGAACTGGCTCAGCCCGCGTCCGCTCACCGGCATTGCGCAAATCTCCAGCATCTACTTCGGCCTGCTGATCTTCACCTTTGTCCTCGAATTTCTGCAGACCTACTACATGCAGTGGACCGGCCAGCAGATTATGTTCGACCTGCGCAGCCAGATCTTCCGTCACCTGCAGCGGATGCACGTCTCGTTCTACGACAAGAATCCTGTAGGCCGGCTGGTCACGCGAGTGACCACTGACGTCGACGCCCTGAACGAAATGTTCACCTCGGGTGTCGTCTCCATCTTTGAAGATGTGTTCGTGCTGGCCGGAATCATGGGCTTCATGCTCTGGATGAACTGGAAGCTGGCTTTGATTACTTTTGCCGTGCTGCCGTTCATCGTGTTCGCGACAAAGATTTTCCGCGACAAGGTCCGTGACTCCTACCGCCGCATTCGCACCGCCATTGCCCGCATTAATGCCTATCTCCAGGAGCACGTCAGCGGCATGGTGGTGCTGCAGCTTTTCAATCGCGAGCGCCGCGCCTATAACCGCTTTGCCGAGATCAACCGCAGCCACATGGACGCCTTCAAGGACGCGATCCTGGCCTATGCCGTCTACTATCCTGTCGTCGATCTGTTTTCCTCGGTGGCAATCGCCTGCGTGATCTGGTGGGGCGGTCAGGACGTCATGCGCCAGATGTCCAGTGGCGTTCATGCCATTGTGGCTACAGCTTCACTGGGCGTGCTCGTCGCCTTCATCCAGTACGCATTCCGCTTCTTCCGTCCCATTATGGACTTCAGCGAGAAGTACAACATCCTGCAGTCCGCGATGGCGGCGAGCGAGCGCATCTTCAAGTTGCTGGACACGCCGGTAGAAGTAGTCTCGCCTGCCGTGACGAAGAAGCCGGACGGTCCCGGCCGCATAGAATTCGACCACGTTTGGTTCGCGTATCGGGAAGTTCCGGCCGAGCAAGGCTCGGCAGATTTCCCGACCAACGGGAATACTGGGACTCCCGCCGGGAGACCCGATTGGGTTCTCCGCGATGTCACCTTCGCGATCGAGCCCGGCGAAACTGTAGCAGTAGTCGGCCACACCGGCGCAGGCAAGACCACGCTGATCTCGCTCCTGCTCCGTTTCTACGATGTCCAGAAAGGCGCAATTCGAATCGACAGCGTCGACGTGCGAGACATGGATCTCGCCGACCTCCGCAGCCGCATCGGAGTAGTCCTCCAGGACCCGTTCCTCTTCAGCGGCACGATCGGCGGCAACATCCGCCTCGGCACCGACCGCATTCAGGACGCGCACGTGCAACAGGCCGCCGAAGACGTGAATCTCGCCGAATTCATCCGTTCGCTGCCCAAGGGATTCGACGAGGAAGTCCGCGAGCGCGGATCTACGCTCTCTACCGGACAAAAACAGCTCATCTCTTTCGCGCGCGCACTGGCGCACGACCCAAAGATTCTGATCCTTGACGAAGCCACTTCAAGCGTCGACACTGAAACCGAATTCCGCGTGCGCGACGCCCTCGCTCGCATGGTCGAAGGACGCACCTCGTTGATCATCGCCCACCGCCTATCGACTATTCAGCGCGCGGACAAGATCCTAGTCATGCACAAAGGCCAGCTCCGCGAAATGGGCACCCACCAGGAACTCCTGGCCCATCGCGGCATCTACTACAAGCTCTATCAGCTGCAGTACAAGGATCAGGAGATCGCGGAAGTCGCCCGTGCGACGACGCCCGCCAATGCCGGCGAATCCACGGTCAGCGCCGACGATTAGCTTTCGCCATGCATCCGAAAGCTCTCCACACTGTGCGGGAACTCTCCCTACCACCTCCCCATATCTTGGAGTAGGATGATCCGTCCCAAAGGAGACACCTCTCCGCTCATGAGAAAAATCGATATTCCGCGCTCCGCCTTTTGCCTAATACTCCTTTGTTCTCTCTCGATCACAGCTCAAGACAAGACCAAAACCGCAGCGCCGAAACCCGCTCCAAAACCGGCTCCAGCGGCCGACAACACGCCGATCTACAAGAATCCCAGTCTCCCCATCGATGACCGTGTCGCCGACCTGCTCTCGCGCATGACACTGGAAGAAAAGATCGGCCAGATCGCGCCCCCAGCCGACCGTACCACCCACGTCATCGACCCGACCGGGACCTTCACCGACGAATCCGCAAGCAAACTCCTCAGCCAATGGGATAACCCCGACCTCGTCTTCCCTGCCCGCAAAGCTGCCATTCTCCGCAACGGCGTGCAGCGCTATCTGAAAGACAAAACGCGCCTTGGCATCCCCGAACTGTTCATGGGCGAAGCCCTCCACGGATTCATGGAATACAGCAGCACCAGTTTCCCGCAGGCACTCAGCCTGGCCAGCACCTGGGATCCAGATCTCGTGCACCAGGTCTTCACCGCTGCGGGTGACGAAGCTGGATCTGCCGGCGTAGGACAGGTCTTCACCCCTGTGCTCGACATTGCCCGCGACCCGCGCTGGGGACGCACCGAAGAAACCTACGGCGAAGATCCATTCCTCGCCGCCCGCATGGGCGTTGCGGCCATCACCGGCCTGCAAGGCGATTCCTGGCTCATCAACCGCCACCACGCAATGGCCACCGCCAAACACTTCGCTGTCCACGGACAGCCTGAAGGCGGCACCAATACCGCGCCTGCCAATTTTTCAGAGCGCATCATTCGCGAGAACTTCCTCGTGCCATTTCAGGCCGCAGTGCAGGAAGCCCACGCCGGCAGCGTGATGGCTTCCTACAACGAGATCGACGGGGTCCCCTCACATATCAACCCGTGGCTGCTCGACAAAGTTCTCCGCCAGGAGTGGGGATTCCGCGGCTATGTCACAAGCGACGGCAACGGCCTGCAGATGCTCACCGACACGCACCACATTGCCACGAACAATGCCGATGCCGCCCGCATGGCGCTCGCAGCCGGGGTCGACTACGACCTTTCCGACGGCTCCGTCTACCGTACGCTGCTCTGGCAGGCGAAGATGGGAACGGTGTCCGAAGCGCTGATCGACCGCGCCGTCGCACGCGTGCTCGCCACCAAGTTCCGCCTCGGACTCTTCGACAATCCATATGTCGATCCCGACTATGCGGAGAAGACGACGAATAGCCCGGAGCACCGCGCTCTCGCGCTGAAGACCGCGCAGAAAGCAGTCATCCTACTGAAGAATGAGAAGAATCTTCTGCCGCTCGATCTCACCAAACTCAAGACCATTGCCGTAATCGGCCCCAACGCCGAGGGCCTCCACCTTGGCGGATACAGCCGCGGCCCGCTGCACGGCGTCAGCATTCTCCAAGGCATCAAAGACCGCGTCGGCACGAACGCGAATGTCGTCTACGTCGAAGGCTGCAAGTTCACCGACCAGAACGACTGGCACGGATGGTTCGCCAATGACGTGAAGCTTGTTGACCCATCCACGCAGCAGGAAAGCATCAAGGCCGCCGCCGATGTCGCGAAGAAAGCCGATGTAGCGATCCTTGTCGTTGGCGAGAACGAATCCACCAATCGCGAAGCCTGGTCTGAAAATCACCTCGGCGACCGCGACTCTCTCGACTTGCTCGGCGCGCAGAACGACCTAGTCAAAGCCGTAGTCGAAACCGGCACGCCCACTGTCGTCCTTCTCATCAACGGACGCCCGCTCTCCATCAATTACATCGCCGAAAAAGTCCCGGCCATTCTCGAAGGCTGGTACCTCGGCCAGGAAGGCGGCACCGCCGCAGCCAACGTGATCTTCGGAGACATGAATCCCGGTGGGAAACTGCCGATCACCTTCCCGCATTCGGTCGGCGACCTGCCCGACTTCTACAACCACAAACCGTCCGCGAACCGCACCTACGCCTTCAGCACGCGCAAACCGCTGTTCCCATTCGGCTACGGACTGAGCTACACCACGTTCAAGTTCGACAACCTCCGTATAGAACCGCCACAAATCATCTCCGGAGGAACCGCGAAGGTCAGAGTTGATGTCAGCAACTCGGGTTCACGCGAGGGCGACGAAGTGCCGCAGCTCTATATCCACCAGCGCGTCGCCGAAGTCACGCAGCCGGTCATGCAGCTGAAAGGCTTCCAGCGGATCACGCTGAAGCCCGGCGAGAGAAAAACCGTCGAGTTCACCATCACACCAGAGATGCTCAGCATGTTGAACATCGACTTGAATCGCGTCGTCGAACCCGGAGTATTCGACGTGATGGTCGGTCCCAACTCCGATCAAACCAGCAGAGTCGCGCTTACCGTTCTCGGCTCCCATGGCGAGACTGGAAAGCCGCTGCCCCCGCCGCCTCCGTCGGGATCGGAGTCAGGCGTAGTCAGCACGTTCGATGACGGTAAGGTCGCTTCAAACTATGGTTCCTGGACGGCCGCCAGCGACGAAATGATGGGAGGAAAATCAAAGGCCGCGCTCGAGATCGTCCAACCCGGCGCGAATGGCTCGAAGGGCGCCCTGAAAGTTTCCGGCGAAATCATTCCCGGAGGCGGGCAGTTTACCTTCGCGGGAGCCACATTCAACCCGGGCAGCGCACCCATGGAACCTGTGAACCTTTCGAGCAAAAAGGAAATCAGCTTCTGGGCGAAAGGCGACGGAGACAGATATATGCTGATTGTTCTCACTGCCAGCCGCAACGGTCAAAACGGCATACCTGCGATGGTCCCCTTTGTGGCAGAAAAAGAATGGAAGCAGTACACGTTCCCGTTCACGGCATTCCAGACAGATGGCAGCGACTTCGAGGCATTCCTGTTCGCCGCCTCACAGCCGCCCGGAAAATTCGAATTCCAAATCGATCAGTTGGAGATCAAGTAAGTATCGGCCATTTATTTGTCATCCTGAGGACCGCGCCCTTTGCGGTCCGAAGGACATATGCATTCTGGTCCAAGCACCGATGCTGCTGCGGATGCACAGGTCCTTCGTCGCAATAAGCGCCTCAGATGACACAGTCCGAGGTGATTGCGCTGTACCGCTATTCCACGGCTGCAAACTGCTGCGCCTTCTGCTCCGCCGCTGCCCGCAAGCCCAAGATGTATTCGTGTGCCATTTCAGTTTGCCGATGTACATACTCGATCCCCACCGGTTTTCCGTTCTCCAGCCCGGGATGGCAATACTCCCAATTCATGTAGCCGCCGTAACCGTGCGCAACCAGCGCATCCACATAAGCCGGATATGCTACCTGCCGTCCCCAGAAATGCTCATCCAAATGTCCTCCCGCAACCAGTTCCACCGAACCATCCGGACGGCGCGCAAACTCTCCGTTCAGATGCGAGTGGACCTGCAGAGCGCCGGTCACCTCGGCCATCTCCCGCGCGTGCTCCGGAGAATCCGGAGTCGGTTCAATATTGATGTCCATGCACGCCTTGAACACGGGCGAGCCAACCTCCGCGATCAGCGACAGCACGTCTTGATAGCGATTGACCACGTCGGGCCCATGATTCTGCATGGCCAGCAGAATGCCGTAGTCCTCCGCGACTTTGCACAGTTCGCGCATCGAGTCCACCACGAAACCGCGGCGATCGCCCTTCCAGAACCCATACTGGTTGTAGCCGTATGTCTCGCTGTATCTCGCGAGGCCATCATGGAGGGTGATCCCTCTCCACGCTGCAAACACTTTGCAGATCGGCGATCCCAGATCGTGTGCCAGCTTGATGCACTCGCGCACATAGCAGAGCATCGCCTCGCGCTGTCCAGGCACCGGGCTCGACAGATCGCAATTCGGCGAGACCGCGCACAACTCAATTCCGACTTCTCCGGCAACATCGCGCAGCCGCTTTCGGTCATCCGCCGTAAGATCCATGGGCGCCGCATGCGGACGCTCCGTATCGAGTTCCAGCCCTTCCCATCCCTGCTGCTTCGCCAGACGCACCAGGCTGAAGACATCCACTGCTTCTCCGCGATACCACACTCCACGATAAGTAATGCTATACAGGCCAATTTTCATGGATTACCTCCCTC
>Ga0335070_10007225_pt1 | contig 13022 bp, 12 predicted proteins | sample Lox_Sample_13_FD_206722 | JGI IMG/M metagenome (GOLD analysis project Ga0335070, IMG submission 206722) | Soil microbial communities from Loxahatchee National Wildlife Refuge, Florida, United States - Lox_Sample_1.3 | ecosystem: Environmental > Terrestrial > Soil > Wetlands | place: USA...
GAATGACGGGACCCCAGCTCACGCTCAGGAAGTGCGCGATGAGGGTCTCGATGTCGTGCATGGTGCGCTCTTTGCGGGGGGGCGTGGCGAGCGGATGGTCCGCCTTGTAGGGGCCGGGGGGCATCCGGTCCAGGCACTGCCGGATGATGCGCAGGCTCTGCCGCATCTCCTCGACCCGCACCACCGCCCGGGCGTAACAGTCGCCCTCCTCGGCGGTGGGGATGTCGAACTCGAGCTGCTCGTACCCCGAGTACGGCCGCCGCTTCCGGAAATCCCACGCGAAGCCGGTGGCGCGGAGCCCCGGGCCGGTGACGCCCCACTCGATGGCCTCCTCGCGCGTGTAGGCGCCGACCCCCTGGGTGCGCGCCTTGAAGATGCGGTTTTGCATCACCACCTCGTCGTACTCGGCGAGGCGCGGGGGGAAGTAGTCCACGAAGTCGCGGACCAGCTTGTCCCAGCCCCGTGGGAGGTCCTGGGCGACCCCCCCGATGCGGAACCACTCGGGGTGCATCCGGCCCCCGCAGATGGCCTCGATGATGTGGAAGACCCGCTCGCGGTCGTTGAAAGTGTAGAACACCGGGGAGAGGGCCCCCACGTCCTGGGCGAAGGTGCCGTACCAGACCAGGTGGCTGGCGATCCGGAACAGCTCCGCCAGCATCACCCGGATCACCTGGGCCCGCCCGGGGACCTCGATCCCCGCCAGCCGCTCCACCGCCAGCAGGTAGGGGAGGTTGTTCATCACCCCGCCCAGGTAGTCGATCCGATCGGTGTAGGGGATGAAGGTGTGCCAGGACTGCCGCTCGCCCATCTTCTCCGCGCCGCGGTGGTGGAAGCCGATCTCGGGGACCGCGTCCACGATCCGCTCGCCGTCGAGCTGGAGCACCACGCGGAGCACCCCGTGGGTCCCGGGGTGCTGCGGGCCCAGGTTGAGGAACATGAAATCGGTGCCCTCGCGCCCCGGCGTGAGGCCCCAGTCCTCGGGCCGGAAGCGGAGGGCCTGCTGCTCGGCGTCCTGCTTTGCCTCGGGCAGCCGGAAGGGGCCCATCTCGGTGGCCCGGGCGGGATGCTCCTTCCGCAGGGGGTGTCCCTCCCAGGTCGCCGGCATCAGGATGCGGGTGAGGTGGGGATGCCCCGTAAAGGTGATCCCGAACATGTCCCAGACCTCCCGCTCGTACCAGCCGGCGCAAGGCCAGAGGTCGGTGATCGTCGGCAGGGAGGGCCGCTCGCCGGCGAGGGCCACCTTGAGGCGAATGTCCTGGTTGCGGTCGAAGGAGAGCAGGTGATAGAGGACGGTGAAGTCGCTCTGGGGCTGACCGGGCCGTACCTGGCGGACCCGCTCGTCGATGGCGGTCAGATCGTAGAGCATCCGGTAGGGGCGCTCGGCCTCCGTCTTGAGGTAGCGGAGCACCTCGGGGGCGCGCTCCCGCGGAACCCACACCGTCGGGACGGCGTCCCTGGTCTCCTGGACGGTGAGGGGGACGTCGGCGAACCGGCGCTGGATCTCTGCGAAGGGGCCGACCGGGCGGCCTGCCTCTGCCGCCATCCTCACACCTCGTCCATGGAGCGGAGCACCGTGGCCCGCTGCCGCTCGGCGCGCTTCAGGTCGCGGAGCGAGGGCAGGGGGGGGCGCGTGACCCCCTGCGGCCCCAGGACCCAGCTCAGGGGCCGCCGCTCGGTGCCGACGGCCTTCGACAGCAGCACCAGACCCTCCACGAAAGCGTCCGGCCGGGGCGGGCAGCCGGGAACGTAGACGTCCACGGGGAGAAACTTGTCCACACCCTGGACGACGCTGTAGATGTCGTACATGCCGCCGGAGTTGGCGCAGGAGCCCATGGAGATCACCCAGCGCGGCTCCATCATCTGCTCGTACAGCCGCTGGATGATGGGGGCCATCTTGATGAAGACCGTCCCCGCGATCACCATGACGTCCGCCTCGCGAGGGGTGCCGCGGATCACCTCGGCCCCGAAGCGGGCGATGTCGTAGCGGCTGGTGATGCTGGTGGCCATCTCGACGAAGCAGCAGGAGAGCCCGAAGTTGAAGGGCCACATCGAGTTCTTGCGCCCCCAGGCCAGCAGGTCCTGGAGGCGGGCCAGGATCAGGCTCCGCCGCACCGCTTCGTCCAAAGGGGTACCCTGGACCTCGGCGCCCGTTCCCGCCCCCGTCGCCCTCGTGAGATGCCAGCGCATCGCCGCCTACCTCCTCGCCCCGGCCGCCGCCCCGGCGCCGGGCGGAGCTGGACGGCCGGCCAGACCCCAGTCGAGGGCCCCCCGGCGCCAGAGGTAGGCCAGGGCGGCCACTAGGATCGCGACAAAGACCAGCACCTCGGCGTAGCCGGCCCACCCCAGCTCGCGCGCCGCCACCGCCCAGGCGAAGAGGTAGACCGCCTCGAGATCGAAGATCACGAAGAACATGGCCACCAGATAGAAGGAGACCGACAGGCGCACCCGGGCGGAGCCGGTGGAGAGGATCCCCGACTCGTAGGGCTCCCCCGTGGCCCGCTCGCGGTGCCGCTGCCCGAGCAGGGCGGACAGACCGATCATCCCCCCCACCAGGACGAGAACCAGCAGGCCGTAGACGGCCAGGGGCCAGAGCGGCGCTGTCGACACGAGATGTTCCCTCCGTTACCTCGTTCCCCAACCTCGTTCACATTAGCCCGGAGAATGCACTCGCTCCTCGTGCATTCTCCGGGCTAGACCGCCGTGGTCCAGGGGGCCGGTGTCAGGATCCACCCCCGGCTCAGCGCGTCGGTGAGGACGAAGCCGATCAGGAGTCCGAGCCAGAGGACGCCGGCCGCGATGAAGACCCAGGTGAGTCGGGTCCGGTAGTAGACGTGCATGAAGAACAGGACGACCAGGGTGGCCTTGCAGACCGCGATGGTCAGGGCCACGATGGGGTTGAAGAGGCCCAGGTCGACGTAGGCGATCCCGGTGGTGAGGAGCGTCAGGACGACCAGGGCCGCCCAGATCGCGACGTAGAGCCTGGGGGGGATGACGTGTTCATTCATCGGTGCCTCTCGATCAGGTAGAGCAGGGGAAAGAGGAAAATCCAGACGATGTCCACGAAGTGCCAGTACAGGCCCGTGATCTCCACCGCCGCGTGGTGCCCGGGCGTGAACTCGTTCTGCCAGGCCCGGATCAGGAGTGCGGTGAGCAGGCCCAACCCGACCAGCATGTGCAGGGCGTGCATGCCGGTCATGGCGAAGTAGAAGGAGAAGAAGATCTGGGCGTTGCGGGCGAAGGGGGCGGGAAACTCGAACCCCGAGCCGGGCACCAGGTGGTGCTCGAACTTGTGGGCGTACTCGATCCCCTTGATCCCCAGGAACATGACGCCGAGCGCCATGGTGCCCACCAGGTACCCGATCAGGCGCCCACGCCGACCGACCTCCGCCTGATGGACCGCCATGGCCATGGTGAGGCTGCTGCAGATCAGGACCAGGGTGTTGGTGGCGCCCCAGGCGATCTCCAGCTGGCGGCTCCCCTCGGCGAAGGCCGCGGGGTACAGCGTCCGGTAGAGGGCGTAGCCCGCGAACATGCCGCCAAAGAACATGACCTCGGTGGCCAGGAAGATCCACATCCCGAGCCAGCCCGCCCGGTGCTGCTGCTCCAGGTCCTCGAACTGGTGGGCCAGGGCAATTGCGCTCTCAGACAACTTCAGCCTCCATGGTCGGATAGGTGTAGGGCTCCTCGCCCACGACCGGAACCTGCTCGAAGTTCTCGGTCGGCGGCGGGGACGGGGTCTGCCACTCCAGCCCGGTCGCCCCCCAGGGGTTCGCCCCGGCCGCCGGCGCGTAGCGCAGCGACCAGAGCAGGTAGAGCAGCGGCAGGAGGTATCCCACGCCCAGGATCGAGGCCCCCGCCGTGGAGAGGACGTTCAGGGTCTGAAACTCCGGCGGGTACATGTGGTAGCGGCGCGGCATCCCCAGGTAGCCCAGGATGAACTGCGGGAAGAAGGTGAGGTTGAACCCGATGAAGCCGATCAGGGCGGCGACCCGTCCCCAGGCCTCGGGGTACATCTTGCCGGTGATCTTGGGCCACCAGTAGTGGAGCCCCCCCAGGAACCCCATCACCGCGCTCCCCACCATGATGTAGTGGAAGTGGGCGATGACGAAGTAGGTGTCGTGGACGTGGATGTCCATCCCGAGCGTGGCCAGGAACAGGCCGGTCAGGCCCCCGATGGTGAACAGGCCGATGAAGCCGAAGGCGTAGAGCATGGGCGTGTCGAAGGAGACGGCCCCCCCGTACAGCGTCGCGGTCCAGTTGAAGACCTTGATGGCCGAGGGCACGGCGACCAGGAAGCTCAGGGCCGAGAACGCCATGCCGGCGTAGACCGACTGCCCGCTCACGAACATGTGGTGGCCCCAGACCAGGAACCCGATCACGGCGATGGCCAGGCTGGAGAAGGCGATGAAGTGGTAGCCGAAGATCTTCTTGCGGGCGAAGCAGGGGATGATCTCGCTCACCACCCCCATGCCGGGAAGGATCATGACGTAGACCGCCGGGTGCGAGTAGAACCAGAACAGGTGCTGGAAGAGCAGGGGATCGCCGCCGAGGCGCGGGTCGAAGATCCCGAGGTGGAGGAGCCGCTCCACGCCGATCAGGACCAGCGAGATGGCCAGGACCGGCGTCCCCAGGATGAAGATCAGGCTGGTGGCGTACATCGACCAGATGAAGAGCGGCATGCGGAACCAGGTCATCCCGGGGGCGCGCATGGTGTGGATGGTGACCATGAAGTTGAGGCCCGTCAGGATGGAGGAGAAGCCGACCACGAAGATGCCCGCCACCGTGAGGGCCACGTGGCTGGTGGAGTAGATGCTGCTGAAGGGGGTGTAAAAGGTCCAGCCCGTGTCCACCCCGCCGGAGAGCGCGGCACTGATGGTGAACAGGCCCCCCAGGACGAAGATGTACCAGCTGGCCAGGTTCAGGCGGGGGAAGGCCACGTCCCGCGCCCCGATCATGATGGGGATCAGGAAGTTGCCCAGCACGGCCGGGATGGAGGGGATCAGGAAGAAGAAGATCATGATCAGGCCGTGCATGGTGAAGAGCTTGTTGTAGGTCTCGGCCTGGACCAGGTCCCCCTGCGGGGTGAGCAGGTTCAGCCGCATGATGGCGGCGAACACCGCGCCCAGCGAGAAGAAGACCAGCACGGAGAACAGGTAGAGGAGTGCGATCCGCTTGTGGTCCGTGGTGAGGAGCCAGGACTTCAGGCTGAAGTCCGCGTTCAGGTAGTGCTTCCGCGTCGCTGCCGGGGTGCTCATGGCTTGGCCTGTGGCCCTGCCGGCGGCTGCAGGGACTTGATGTAGGCGATGAGATCGAGGAGCTGCTCCTCCGTGAGGAGCCCCTTGAAGGTGGGCATGATGGGACCGTAGCCCGCGACGAGCTTCGCCTGGGGGGTGAGGATGGACTCCCGGACGTAGGCCTCGTCGGCGGTCACGGTCTTTCCGCCGGAGAGCTGCACCGGCCGCCCGAAGACCCCCGCCAGCGAGGGCGCCTGGCCCGGGCGGTCCGCGGCGTGGCAGCTCGCGCAGCCCAGACCCCGGAAGAGGGCCTCGCCGGCCGCCGCCGGAGCGGTCGTGTCGGCCCCGCCGCCCTGGAGCCACCGCTCGTAGTCCGGCTGACTCATCACCACCACCTCCCCGGTCATTCCGGCGTGCTGGGTCCCGCAGTACTGGGCGCAGAAGAGGTGGTAGCTCCCGATCTGGGTGGCGTCGAACCAGATGGAGGTGTAGCGCCCGGGGAGCACGTCCCGCTTGATCCGGAAGGCCGGCACGAAGAAGCTGTGGATCACGTCCTCGGAGGTCATGGTGAGCTTGACGGGGACCCCGACCGGGATGTGGAGCTGATTGATCTCCCGCCGCCCCTCGGGGTGCTGGACCTTCCACATCCACTGCTTGGCCACCACGGCGATCTCGATCCCGCCGGCCGGCGGGTTGTAGGCATAGAAGAACAGCCACGCCCCCCAGACGAACATGACCACCATGAAGCCGAAGGGGATGACGCTCCAAGCGATCTCGAGCCCCATCGGCTCGGGCACGTGGCGGGCCCGCTGCTCGGGGGTGCGGCGACGGTAGCGGATGGCGAAGTAGAGGATCAGGCCGAAGATGAGCGCCACGAAGACGACGGTTACCGCCACCAGGTAGAAGAAGAGCGCGTCCTCGCGCACGGCGAAGGTCGAGGCCTGCGGGGGGAAGAGGGGGAGATCGCGCCACATGGCCTCACGCCTCCCGCGGTGCGGCGCGCCGCCGCCGTCGCTCGACCCGCCGCATGACCAGGAGGAAGGTGCCCAGGCCGCCGACGGTGAGGAGCCCCGCCAGGCGGAGGACCCGCATTACCATCACGCTGTACGTGCCCGCGGCGGGATCGTAGTGGTAGCAGAAGAGCAGCACCTGATCGACGGGGGTGCCGAGATGGCCGCTCGAAGCCTCCACCAGGCTGAGGCGGAGATCTCGCGGCGGGAACTCCACGCCGTAGAGATAGCGGAAGATCCTGCCCTCGGGGGTCATGACGACGATCCCGGCGGCGTGGGCGAACTCCTCGGTGGCGGGGTCGAAGGTGTAGTGGAAGCCGACGGCGGCCGTGAGCTGCCGGATCTGCGCATCGGTCCCGGTGAGGAAGTGCCAGCGCCTGGCCGTGTCGCCCCAGCCGAACTTCTGGGCCATCTCCGCCCGCTTGAGGGCGGCGAAGGTGGGGGTGTCGCGGGGATCAAAGCTCACGGTGAGGACCTCGAACTCCTTGCCGACCGTGAACCCCACCTGCTGCACTGCCCGGGCCAGCCCGTCCAGGAGCAGGGGACAGAGGTCCTGGCAGCGGTAGTACACCAGGGCCAGGACGAGGGGGCGCTTCCCGAAGAACGCTCCCAGGCGAACCGGCTTCCCCTGCTCGTCCCGGAAGATGAGGTCGGGGGGGACCGGGTCGTTGACCCGCTGGTCGAAGGCCACCTCCTGGAGGATGGCCGGTCGCGTCCCGGCGTTGGGATCGTGGGCCCACACGGGTGACACCCCGGCCGCGAGCAGGGCGGCAGCCAGGGCCAGGGAGCACCACGATCCGGCCATCCGCGGAGGGGGCCCGGGGATCGGCGTCATGGTTTTCCTCCCGGCTTGCCGGGGGCGGGGAGTCCCCGTTCGGCCAGCAGCTTCATGGCCTGCGCGATGGGCATGTGCACGGTCCCGGCCTTTCGATCCACCCAGCCGTAGCTGCTGAGCTGGGCGTCCTCCTGCGCCCGCATCGCCTTGAGGTCCGCCGGGGCGTTCACCTGGAGGCGGGGCTCCGGAGGAGCTTGCGGCGCCGCGGCGAGCGGCGAGGGGGAGCGATGCATCCGGGTGTCCTGCGTCGAGAAGACCCCAAACATCCAGGTCATCAGGCCCAGGACCACCAGGACGGTCACGATCATCGCGGCGAGGAATGTCCCCACCATGCGGAGATTGAAGTCCCGCCGCTCGTAGCCGCCTTCACTCCGCTCCGGGTGCGCCGTGGCCGTCATGCGGGCATCCCTCCGGCCTCTTCCGCCGTCGAGGGCAGGCGCGGGTCATGCTGCGGCACGAGGGCCCCAGCCCGCAGCCGCCCGGCGAACATAGCGATCCAGAGACCGCCCAGCGCCAGGGGGGCCACCACGTCCATCCAGTGCAGGCTGAACGCGCCGGGGTGGAAGGTGGGGGCCACCAGCCAGAAGTAGTCCACCATCCGCATGATGAGGATCCCCGCCCCGACCGCCGCCAGCCAGCCGGCGCGCCGCTTGACCACCCGGGAGAGGAGCAGCAGGAAGGGGAGGGCGAACTGGAGCACGATCAGGGCGATGGCGACGAGCTGCCAGCCTCCCGTGGTGCGGTGGAGATACCAGGGGATCTCGTCCGTCAGGTTCTCGGCCCAGATGATCAGGAACTCGCAGAAGGCCGTGTAGGTCCAGAGCATGAGAAAGGTCAGGGTGAGGTTCCCGAGGTCCTGGAACCTGGGCGGCGAGGCGACCTCCGACAGGGGTCCGAGCCGGGCCAGGAGGAAAGCGGCGATGATCACAAAGCCCAGGGCCTGGAGCCCATGGCTCGCCATGAAGACCATCCCGTACATCGTTGAGTGCCACTCGGGCTCGAGGGACATCCCCCAGTCGATGGCCGAGAAGGTGGCGGTGAGCCCGTAGAGGACCAGGCCCGGTCCGCTCAGCACCCGGAGCCTCGTCGTGAGGGCGGGATCGGCCGTCCGGTCCTGCTCCAGGGACCACTTGGCCAGCCAGTGCGCCGCCGCGATCCAGATGGCGAAGTAGACGATGGCGCGCACCGTGAAGCCGGGGACGTTGAGGTACAGGGTCTTCGTCTGCAAGACGGGATTCGCGGCGACGGCCTCGGGCCGCGCCCACTCGTAGAGCGTGCGGACCCCCAGCAGGATGGGGAGAAAGAGGAGCGCCATCAGGGGCAGGGTCCGTCCCCCCGCCTCCAGGAGCCGCCGGACCGGGAGGCCCCACGAGCCCCCCACCAGGTGGTGCATCATGGCAATGGCCAGGCAGCCCACACTGATCCCGATCCAGAACAGATAGGCCTGGAGGTAGGACTGGAAGAACTGCCGCGGGTTGCCGGGTGCCGCCACGAGGCAGAGCGCCAGGAGGAGGAGGCCCGCCACCAGTGCCCGCCGCTCCAGCCGATCGAGGGGGGCTCGCGCGGGGACGGCTCCGTTCATTGCTTCTCTCCCAAGAGCCGCTGCCGCTCGGCCGGAGGCAGGTCCGCCAGGGGGGCCTCCTGGCTCAGCTGCAGGGCGCGGATGTAGGCGGCAATGGCCCAGCGATCCTCCGGGGGCAATTGCGCCGCGTAGGAGGGCATGGCTCCGAAGCCGTTGGTCACGACGTCGAAGAAATGCCCGATGGGCGCCTGCCGCAGGCGGTCGATGTGGTAGGAGGGCGGACGGCGGTAGCCCCGCTGCACGATCATCCCGTCACCGGTTCCGACCCGTCCGTGGCAGGGGGAGCAGAAGATGTCGAATCGCTCCTGCCCGCGCTCGAGCAGCGCCAGGGTGAGGGGGAGGGGGAGCGCCTCCACCAGGGCCCCATTCGCCTTTCCGGTATAGAGCGCCCCCTCGCGAAGCTCGCCCCGGGCCACGGTGCCGGGCGGGAGCGGCCGGGCCGAGCGCTCGTCGCGGAAGAAGGTGCTCTTCTGGAGCGGCTGGTAGCGGGGCTGGTCGGCCATCTGCTGCTGGCAGGCGGCCAGGAGGAGCGCGCCGAGGAGGAGTGCGGTCCACCGGAGGGCGGGGCGGCTGCAGGCCGCGGCACGGTCAGGCCGGGACATCGTGAACCTCCCGCGGGCCCAGGCCGGCCAGGAACCGCCGCGTCTCCTCCGCGGCGAAGCGGGGATCCCGGGTCTCGATGCAGAGGAAGAAGCGCCCCTGTGTTGCCTGCTCGAAGGCGGGTACGTTGAAGACGGGGTGGCTGGGCCAGGGCAGCCGGCACAGGGCGAAGAGGCCGATCACGGCCGAGAAGGCCGCCGCCAATATGGTGAGCTCGAAGGTCACCGGGATGAAGGACGGCCAGCTGTTGAGGGGCCGCCCGCCCGCGTTGATGGGGTAATCCATGACCGCGATCCAGTACTGCAGGAAGAATCCGCCCAGGCAGCCGCCGAGGCCCCCCAGCAGGACGATCAGCGGCACCCACGTCCGCCGGATGCCCAGGGCCTCGGCCAGCCCCTCCACCGGGAGCGGGGTGTAAGCGTCCATGCGCCGGTAGCCGGCCTGGTAGGCCCGGCGCGCCGCGGCGAGCAGCGACTTGGCGTCGTCGAACTCGGCGAGCAGGCCGTGACTGACAGGCGGGGTGCTCACGATGTCGGCCCTCCGCTCCGCCTGGGCACGATGCCCCGAAGCTCGAACATGGAGATCATGGGCAGGAGCCGGATGAACAGGAACATCATCAGGACGAAGAAGCCGATGGTGCCGGCCAGGGTGAGGTAGTCCCAGATCGTCCCCGCATACTGCCCCCAGGCGGAGGGCGTGAAGTCGCGGCTCAGGCTCACCACGATGATCACGTACCGCTCCAGCCACATGCCGTAGAGCACGCTCAGGGCGATCAGGAAGAGGGCCGGGACGCTGGTGCGCACCCGCTTGATCCAGATCAGCTGCGGGATCAGGACATTGAAGAGCATCAGCAGCCAGAAGAAGTACCCATAGTGGCCGAACATGCGGTTCCACATCATGTAGCGCTCGAAGATGTTGCCGCTGTACCAGGCGATGAAGGCCTCCATCAGGTAGCCGTAGGCCACGATCAGGCCGGTGGCCAGCATGACTTCGCCCATGTGCTTGAGATGCCGGATGGTGATCAGCTCTTCCAGCCCGTAGATCTTGCGGATGGGGATGGTGAGGACCAGCACCATGGCGAAGCCCGAGTAGATCGCCCCGGCCACAAAGTAGGGAGGGAAGATCGTCGAGTGCCAGCCGGGGACGAGCCCGATGGAGAAGTCGAAGCTCACCACCGTGTGCACCGAGACCACCAGCGGGGTGGCGATGCCCCCGAGGAGCAGGTAGGCCATCTCGAAGTTGAACCAGTGGGCCGCGGAGCCGCGCCAGCCCATGGCGAGGATGGCGAAGATCCTGCGCAGCCAGACCGGCTGGGCCCGGTCGCGGAGCGTGGCCAGGTCGGGGATCAGGCCCAGGTACCAGAACAGGAGCGAGACCGTGAAATAGGTCGAGACGGCGAACACGTCCCAGACCAGGGGGCTGCGGAACTGGGGCTGCACCCACATGGTGCTGGGGTAGGGGAAGAGCCAGTAGAAGAACCAGGGCCGCCCCAGGTGGAAGAGCGGGAACATCCCCGCGCACATCACCGCGAACAGCGTCATGGCCTCGGCGAACCGGTTGATGGACTGCCGCCAGCGCTGGCGCATGAGGAGGAGGATGGCGGAGATCAGGGTCCCGGCGTGGCCGATCCCGATCCACCAGACGAAGTTGACGATGGCAAAGCCCCAGCCTACCGGGATGTCGATGCCCCAGACCCCCACCCCCCAGGAGAAGAGCCAGGTGGCGGCGACCAGCAGCACTCCCACCAGCAGCGCCCCCACGCCGGCCCCCACGTACCAGGCCGGGGGCGCTGGCCGGGTGAGCACGATGCCGCTGATGGTCTCGGTGACCGAGGCGTAGTCCTGCCCGGCTCCGATGAGGGGCAGCTCCTCCAGGGTACCGGTCGCTCGATGGGGAAGCTCGGGGGGCATCGCGCTACTCCGGATCGAGGTCGGGGTTGGGATTGCGGAGCCGTGCCAGGTACGTCGTCCGGGGCCGCGTGTTCAGGAAGTCGGTCAGCATGGAATAGTCCCGCGGCTCGGCCTTGAGATGGGCGACCCCGCTATTCGGGTCGTTCAGGTTCCCGAAGACGATGGCCTGGGTCGGGCAGACCTGCTGGCAGGCGGTCTGGATCTCGCCGTCCCGCACCTCGCGCCCGGCCTCCTCGGCGTGGATCTTCCCCTTGTTGATCCGCTGCACGCAGTAGGTGCACTTCTCCATGACGCCGCGGCTGCGCACGGTGACATCGGGGTTGCGCTGCAGCTTCAGGCTGGGGGTCTCGAAGTCCTGGAACCGGTAGAAGTTGAACCGTCGCACCTTGTAGGGGCAGTTGTTGCTGCAGTAGCGGGTGCCGACACAGCGGTTGTAGACCATGTCGTTCAGCCCCTCGGCGCTGTGGTTGGTGGCCCCGACCGGGCAGACCAGCTCGCAGGGGGCGTTCTCGCACTGCTGGCAGGGCACCGGCTGGTAGGCGGTCGTGGGGTTGGCGAGGTCCCCCGCGTAGTAGCGATCGATCCGGATCCAGTGCATCTCGCGTCCGCGGCTCACCTGGTCCTTCCCCACCACGGGGATGTTGTTCTCGGCCTGGCAGGCGACGACGCAGGCGTTGCACCCGATGCAGGCGCTGAGGTCGATGGACATCCCCCAGGCGTAGCCGTTGTATGGAAATCCGGGATACATGGTGAGGCTCGGGGGAGTCTGCGGGGTCAGCTTCTTGGCGAACGTGGGGTCCTTCCGGTACTGAGCCTGCGTCCCGCTGCGCAGCAGCTGGCGCCCCTCGATCTGGAAGTGGAACTGGGTGCCGGCCAGGAGATACTCCTCGCCGGTCTTCCGGATCTCGAGGCCGGGGCCGCCCCAGGGGCGCTCCGAGGTCTGCAGGGCGTAGCCGTTGAATCCCGTCCCGGTGCCGACCCGGCCCGCCCGGGTCCGGCCGTACCCCAGGTGCACCGTCACGCAATCGTCGGCGTGGCCGGGCAGGATCCAGACAGGGGCCCGTACTGTCCGCCCCCGGTATGCCAGCTCGACCACATCCGTGTACACCTGCCCATGCTCGCCCCCCGTCCAGCCCACGCGGTGGGAGAGGCCCAGGCGCTCCGCCGTGGCCGGGCTCATCAGGGCGGCGTTGTCCCAGGTGAGCTTGCTGAGGGGCTTGGGCAGCTCCTGCAGCCAGCCGTTGTTGGCGAAGCGGCCGTCGTGGACGGTGTAGTCGGGCCGGAACAGGATCTCCAGGCTCCCGGCGGATCCGGTGGGGGCACTCGCGGGTTGGGCCGCGGGGACGGCGAATCCTTTCTGGAGGCTCAGGGTCTTGGCGGGAAGGGCCGTCCCGGCGACGATCCCGTCGTGGAGCGCCTCGCGCCAGAACTGGTCGAAGTCTGCGCCCGGGTGCTGCTGCTTCCAGGTGCCCTGGACGATGTCGTGGCCCGGGGCAGACTGGCCCAGGAGCCCTGCCAGGACCTCGTGGGCGGAGCGCCCGGCGTACAGGGGCGCGATCAGGGGCTGCAGGATCGTCACGGTCCCGTCGTGGGCGCGGATGTCGCTCCAGGACTCCAGGAAATGCGCGGCGGGCAGGTGCCAGTGGCAGAGGGCGGAGGTCTCGTCCTCGTACAGGCCCAGGTGGACCCGGAACTTCACCCGGGCAAGACGCTCGCCAAAACTGAGGTCCGCAGGCGCAGTGAAGACCGGATTGCCGCCCAGGATGATCAGGGCGTTCACCCTACCTGCGTTCATGTCCTCGGAGAGCTCGCGAAGCGAGGCCATCTGCTCGACCGGATTGGCCTCGACAG